>Ga0210077_1000772_pt1 | contig 10385 bp, 7 predicted proteins | sample RushMan_CattailN_5_FD_185556 | JGI IMG/M metagenome (GOLD analysis project Ga0210077, IMG submission 185556) | Wetland microbial communities from San Francisco Bay, California, USA, that impact long-term carbon sequestration -... | ecosystem: Environmental > Aquatic > Marine > Wetlands ... | reverse complement strand
CCCTCTGGACCATGCCCGCCATACTGTTCGTTGTGGCGATGGGCAGCTGGATAACAGACATCACGGGCATTTCAGTGGAAATCCTGATGATAGGCATCATAGAAATCATCATCGGCTCCGTACTGTTTGTCGCCCTGAACCTGCCCATCGTGATGAGAGGACTGAGGCAAGTCATAATCAAGATGAAAGGGTTGAAAGGAGTGGCGCAGATTTCACCCGCGCTGATTTCATCGCACAAGTCCCGCTCCACCCTGACCTTCGCCATATTCGCCGTGATATTAACTTTAAACGTCTTAGTCGCCACATTAATCCCCACAAACCTGGGCACCGTCGCCCAAACCCAAGACGACTCCAGAGGCATAGACCTCTTCGTATCCCTGAACAAGCCAGAGCTCGCGTTAAACGCCACTTCGTACACTCAGCAACTGTACAAAATCGATCCGTCCATAACCGATGTCATCGGGTTAAGAACGTACAGGTCAACCACAGACTACACGAAGTTCACAGCCCTAAAGAACCCGATGTCAGCAGGGTTTAACCCGAGCACCGACTTGCTTCCGATAGGCGCCGCTGAACTGCGTCCCGAACAAATCCGAGGAAACGCCACGAGCGCGTCGGACTCTAACTGGCGCTACGCCTTTTACTTAAGCAGCTTCCCAGACGGAGTCCGCCAACAAGCAACCACGGACATGAGTGACGAAAAGCTGCTGGACTTGTCCAAGAAGTCATGGGACCTTTTCTTTAACCCTGACTACAGGATGCCCGCCTACAACGTCTCGTCAGATATGCTCTCGTTCTTTTCAGGGGAAAGCGACCTCAGCAGCATGGACATAACAAGCGCACTCAACGGCTTCGGAGGCGACAACTTGAAAGGAGTAAGCGCCTTGAGAGACGGAAACGGCAGCATCATTCAAAACCCCATAGTGTTCACCGACTCCTTCATACTGCCCGTGGGAATGCAGATTTGGCTCCCGATGAACTCATCAAGCTACGGCATGCCGGTGTATCAAGCGTTCACGATTGCGGGAAAACTGGATTCTCAGCGCGCCGGAGGCTTTCCGTTAAGTGCTTCCCAGATAGGAGGCGGCAGCGAGGACTTGTCGGCGGCTTTAGGAATGATATACATTCCCGAGTACTGGGCGAACCAAACCGCCTTCTTCGCCGAAACCAACACAGCCGCGTCCAGGACCCCAGACCAGTTTGATTATTACCTGATTAAAACAAGCTACGCCATCGACGACCCTAAAATCGCCACGGTTGCGCAGTCCATTGAAGAGTTCACCAACACCAACGACGAAGGCTATCGCGGTTTAGTCAACGACAACTTTGTTGTCGCCAGCTCAACGGTTCTCTACTCAAAAGTTGAAAGCTCCATGGAAATGGTAACCAGACTAATCTCGTTCCTTCAGCTTTACGTCACATTTGGGCTAGTTATCGGCGCGGTTGGAATGGGCATAATCTCCGTGCGCAACGTGGCTGAAAGAAAACGTGAAATAGGAATGATGCGGGCCATCGGGTTCCCCAAAGCGCAGGTTATGACCTCGGTGCTGCTGGAACTCGTGGTTCTAGGCATCATCGGCTTGCTCATCGGCATTGCTAACGGGTTGATTATCAGCGTGGGCTTTGCAAACATGCAAAATGCTACGCTTGTGATCCCATGGAGCGACTTATTCATATATCTGTCATTAATCACCGTAATTGCTTTAGGCGCGGGCGCGGTTCCAGGCTGGCTGGCGTCAAGAATCCCGCCCGCTGAGTCCCTAAGGTATGTAGGATAGGAGAGGTTGAGGTGTGACTGAAATAACAGAAGAAGAGCAGAAAATCGCGCTCATAGAAGAATATGAAAAGCCAATCCTCATCATATCTGGCCTGCACAAACGCTACAACGAAGGAAAAACGAACGAGGTTCACGCGCTCCGCGGCGTCGATTTAACGGTTCAGAAAGGCGACATGGTAGCAATCATGGGCGCGTCTGGCTGCGGAAAAACAACGCTCCTAAACATGATAGGTCACTTGGACCGGAGTTCCGCCGGAGAAATAGTGATTGACGGCATAAACACCGGAACCCTCTCCGACAGCCGGATGACAGCCTTCCGCCGAGACAACATCGGCTTCATCTTTCAGTTATTCAACCTTTTCCCGTTCCTGACGGCTGTGGAGAACGTGGAGACTCCGCTGCTGCTGAAAGGAGTGAAGGCTGGCGTCGCCCGAGAGCAGGCAAAAATGCTGCTAAGGGAACTGGGCATGGGCGACAGACTTTACCACCTGCCCTCTGAACTTTCTGGGGGCCAACAGCAGAGAGTGGCGGTTGCCAGGGCGCTGATTAACCAGCCCGCACTCATCCTTGGCGATGAGCCAACTGGCGATTTGGATTCGACAACAAGTGCTGACGTGATGGCATTGTTTCGCCGAATAAACAAGCTCAACAGGCAAACCCTCGTCCTCGTTACACATAACCGCTGGGTTGCAGAGCATTGCGACTACATAATCCACATGGAAGACGGAAAAATCAGGAACATCGAACAGGGAAACGCCACGGGTCAGGAGGAAACGTAATGAAGGTTTACGCGGCTGCACTCATAGACAAGTCACTGCGCGCCACAAACGTCAAGCTTCAAAGGCAGTTGGCTGCAGAAATTCGGAAAAACCTGAAGGCACGCAAGTCGGCTGTCGCCGCAAAGGAATTGAACACTTTCATTTTCTTATCTGGGGAGAAGCGTTCTGATGGAAAGGTAGATTCGAAAGTAATTGAGAAAATCGAAAAGGATGGCCCATACAAGCTTTTTGCCAAGCAGTTCAGAAGCAACAAGTCAAAAACGCAAAAGCAACTGAGGAAACAGCAAGAGCTGCGGGAAACGTCAAGAATAGTCAAAGACTTCATCGAAGAAGTAGACCGGAACCTCGCCAAAACGTTTGAAAAAAGCCTCAGGAAAATCAGCGAAAAGCTGCCAGCTGAGTACTGTGAGATTCAGTTGAGAAGTTACGTTGCACTCTGGGATTTTGAGGCTGCTCACCAGTACCGTTTTGCCCTTTCGGGATTCGATAATCCAGTCTTCACAGGTGACCGCACTGAAAGGCAAGCAGACGTGGGAAGCGTCGTGGACAAAATGGCAGTTCTGAATTTCTTTAAGGTCTTTTTGAAGCCCACAAATGAGCGCTTGCGCGAGATGGATAGGGTGCTCGAGAGGCTGGAGGCGGGAGTTCAGGGTCGCCATTACAAGGCGGGGAACCGGAAGCTGCAGGAGAAACTGGAGCTGTTCCTAAGGATTTTGTCAGCGAAACTAAGCGCGTTGCAAGACGTAGACAAAACGATTTCTAGGATTTTCTACCTTTTTGAAGACGCGAAACAATGCTTAGCGGACTATCATTTGAAGAATGATTCAGTGGACTTGGCGGTTGAAGTTGAAGAGATGGCTTCAGAGATTGACCGCGGAAACGCGCTGCTCGCGGAGGTTGAGGGCAAACTTGAACAGTGCAAAATTCACCTGCGGGATTACTTGGATGAGAAGAAGAACGGCGTTAAAATCACGGAGTCTGAGGAGGAGTTTAAGCGCGGTTTGTTCAATCTGGCCGAGTTAAGCACAGACCTGTTCATTGAGGCGGAGCTTCTGAAGATGTGGTCGGATTTATTCGGAGCAGACTTGCCCTACTTCAGTTTTAACACAAGGCTTTTCGATTCAGAGGCGCCTGTAACTGTTAACGCGGCAGAAGATTTTATCATTTCCGTGCGGGGATTAGTGAAAAACTACAACCTCGGGCGGACAACGGTGTACGCGCTTCGCGGAGTCAACTTGGACATAAAAAATGGCGAGTTTGTAGCGATTGTAGGCGACTCAGGCGCTGGAAAAACAACCCTGCTGAATTGCATCGCGGGTCTGGATTCGCCCGACTCTGGCGTGGTGCTGTTCCGCGGAAAAGACCTGCACAAAATGAGCGACACGGCGAAGTCTAAGGTCAGATTATCAGACATGGGGTTCATTTTCCAAAGTTACGCGCTGCTTCCGCACTTCACGACCTTTGAGAACGTGGCGTTGCCAGCGGTTTTGGCGGGATTAAGCAGCGATTTAAAGAAGCGGATAGAAGCGCTTCTCGCTGGGGTTGGAATCAGTAAGCAAGCAAAACAGTTCCCTGCGCAGTTGAGCGGTGGGCAGATGCAGCGTGTCGCGATAGCTCGCGCGTTAACTAATCGCCCCGCTGTGATTTTTGCTGATGAGCCGACGGGTGATTTGGATTCTGTTACGGGGAAGCAGGTTATGGATTTGCTTACCAAGTTCCATGAGGAGACAAAAACCACGATTGTTGTCATCACGCATGAGCAGGAGATAGCGGCTTACGCGGAGAGGCAGATTACGATAGAAGACGGCGTAATCAAGGGCTCGGCTGAGTTGGCGGAAAATGGGGTTTTCCAGACCTGCACGGCTGACCAAATGCAGGATTCTCCTTGAAGATGTGAACAAACCGTGAGGCAATCAACCTTAACGCTGTAAAACCGCTTTGGCTGTGTTGCTGTTGCGCCACAAACACAAGTCTATTTATGCCTGAAAGACTAAGTCCATAAACACAGTTAAGCATGAGCTTCAGCTGCGGTAGCGTTGCTTCTGTTAGGTGATTAAGTTTTGGGGGAAACCCGCTCGTTTTCGAGGTTGACGGAGAAGATGGTTAATGGTTGACGCCACGTTCATATTCACCATCGTGGCAATCATCTTAATCATAGGTTTCTTGGGAGACCTTTTCTTCAAAAAAACGGGGATACCGTTCTTCATATTCCTCATATTCATGGGGATTGTTCTGGGACCAATCCTGAACGTGCTGCCGAGAGACACTTTGCTTCCTTCGCTCGGCGTTTTTGCGGAGCTAACTCTGCTTATGGTTTTGTTTTACGGGGGACTGGACACCAGATTTGACTCCGCCGTCAAAGGCGGTGGCAGAGCGTTCATTCAAGTTGTAATTTACGTTCTTACGAGTACAGCCATCATCGGGTTCTTAGTGAATTTATTCATGGGGTGGGACCTTCTGCAATCATTAATTTTCGCTTCGATGGTCGGCGGCGAGACAACCGCTGCCGTGGTTATTCCGCTTTCCAGAAGGCTTAACTTCCAAGATGTCACGGTGGCGTTCTTGACTTTGGAAAGTGCCATGAACAGCATTTTCTCCATAGTGCTTTTCTTCGCTTTCGCTGGCGCTTACTCTACAGACGCTGAAAACTGGGTTTCGACTCTCATCACGATTGGGGCTGATTTTGGCGTAGGCATTGCAACAGGCATTTTGCTTGGCATCATTTGGGTTTTTATTCTTCATTTTCTCCAGAACCAGAAATTCACCTATGTCTTGACGCTGGCCTTAATCTTTGTAACTTATGTGCTTTCAACTTTTCTCGGAGGCAACGGGGAGCTTTCAGTGCTAATTTTTGGATTGGCGCTGGGCAACTACTATTTGCTCAAGCGTCTCTACAAGGGGCATTTTAACATGGACCCACTTCAGAAGCAGCTTGGAATCTTTCAAGAAGAAATCTCGTTTCTTTTGGAGACGCTTTTCTTTGTTTTTCTCGGGTTAACTTTCGTGATACATCCTTCCATTATCATCACCAACTTTGCAATCTCAGTGGTGTTGGTTACAGTACTCCTCGCCGTCAGGTTCGTGGCGACCGAGGTCTCAACTTTCAGGTCAGAAATGCGTCAGGACAGGCGAGGAATAATCCTTATGTGCGCTCAAGGGCTAGTTCCCGCCACACTGGCAATAATCGCATTGAACCTGCAAATCCCCCTCGCCGACAGTTTCCTAAACCTCGTAACTTACGTGATAATCATCACAAATGTCGTTACCGCCGTAGGAGCAGTGCTGAGCCGGCACAACGGCGGCAGCCAAAAACCACCTCAGCCTGTAGAAGTAACAGTTGCGGGTTCTTGACGGCGTGACACCAAGTATAAAAGGCAGTTGCTTTTTCTTCATATTCCATGAAGTATTCTTTCAAAATTGGCTCCGCATGGGGCATCCCCATAGAACTACACATAACGTTTTTACTTTTGATAGGAGCCGTTTTCGTTCTCTTCTACCCGGACCTTTACTTTTTTGTCCTCATCCTGTTCCTCTTCGTGTTCGTGGTTTTCCATGAGCTCGCGCACTCGGTTGTCGCGAGGCATTACGGCATCAAAGTGCGCAAAATCGTGCTCTACCCAATAGGCGGAGTTTCAGAAATCGAGGAGGTCCCAGAAAACCCAAGTATTGAGTGGCGGCTGGCGATTGCAGGCCCGCTAATGAGCTTTGCTATCGGCGGCGTTCTCCTAGGCATCAATCAGCTTATCCCTGTTGCGGCGCCAGTTGCCACGCTTGCGCCTTCAATCGCTACTGCTGGAAGCCTAATCTTGGATTTGGCGGTTCTGAACCTTATCCTCGGCGCGTTCAACCTGATTCCCGCTTTCCCGATGGATGGCGGGAGAGTTTTCAGGGCTTTGCTGGCTGAACGGATGAAGTTCTCGGACGCCACCAAATACGCGGCTTACATCGGCAGGCTCTTCGGCATAGCCATGGTCTTAGTCGGCATATTCTACGATTTCTGGCTTATCCTAATCGGCGCGTTCATTTACATCGGCGCAAGCGAAGAGGCGGAGCAAACCATAGTCTCAACCAACCTTGCCCGCGTGCGAGTGAAAGACGTGATGCAATCAGAAGCAGGCGCGGTCCAACCCGAAACCAATCTCGCTGACGCAGTCGAAGTTATGTTCAAGGCACGCTACCATGACGCGCTAGTTGAAAAAGAGGGCGTGTACGAAGGAGTGGTTAGCTGGGATGAAATAATGAAAGTTACGCCTGACCAGAGACCTAACTTAACAGTGGGGCAGATGCCGCTGAAATGCTTCTCCGCGTTTGAAGACGAATCCGTACTTGAGGCTTACAAGGTTATGACCCGCGAAAAAATCGACCTGTTACCTGTAGTTGCACGCGAATCCCAAGACAAGGTTGTCGGCGTTTTGACGAGCGAGGGAGTTGCGAAGGCATACGAAAAAGCGAAGAACCTCCGCTGAAACGGTTTGCTTAACCGCTTACTAAGTAGTTGACAGTGAAGCTTGAACCATTTGAGCTTATAGACGAAACAGATGCTAGCACCACGCTCTGCTGGTTATTCATAACCACCTGAGAGTATGGAAAGTTGCTGATGGCGCCATCATTCTGGTTTACGGTTACGCTCATGCTCGTGAATGTGATGCTTCCGAAATCTGCGAGAGCGCTAATCCTGTTGTTTACGGTGGGTCTCTCAACTATCCACTCCGCGGAAAGCCTATTGGAATTATAAATGAAGTTCTGGCTGAATCCTTGCCCGTTAGTCACGTCGGATATTTGTATGGTCCACTCGTTGGTGCCTGAGTCCAATAATAGTATTGAGGCTGAAATCACGTCGCCCGGAGAAACATTTATTGCGTCTATGTTGACGGAGTCGTCGGGTAGCATCTCGTACCACACAGAGTACATGGCTTGACCGTTTATGGAGTCGTGCTCCGTTCCCGTTTGGATTAAGGTTTTGTCTACAAACCCGCCGATGCCTATCCACGCCGCGGAAAAAGTGTCACCCGTAGAATCGGCCACTGCGGGCACCGTCCAAGATGCGGTGACGGCGGTTACTTCCTGCTGAGGGTTCGACGCGGCTCCAGTGATTGTGTACCCTGCCCAGTCGAGGCTTTCAACACTTGAAACCTGCGAGGTGTTGAGAAACGTTGTGAGGAGAACTTCGAGCAGCGACAGGGATACGGCGAACAGCAATATCCAAACTAAGATTAGAAAAAATACGCGAGTTCGTATTGTTCTTCGAGTTCTATGCAATCCGTTTCACCTGCATCCGCGAGTATAGAAAGAGCGGGGGTTTTTCCACGTCTTAAAAAGCTCCAACTTTCTACTTATTTACTGATGGATAAACATTGTGGCTTCCGTTAAGGTTAGGCTTATGTGCCACCGTGAGAGTGTATTCGCATGTTTCGTGTGGAACAAATGAACCCTGAGGATTTTCCCTTCGCAATTAAGCTTTCCAACACCATGAACTGGAACATGACGGCGGAAGACTTCGAATTAGCGTCGAAGCTTGAGCCGGAAGGCTGCTTCATCCTGAAAGACAACTCCGGACCGTTAGGCATAGCCACGACAGTAAGTTACGGGAAGGTCGGCTGGTTCGGCAACCTAATTGTGAAGGAAGAAGCAAGAAGGAAGGGCGCTGGGAGCCTTTTGTTAGGGCATGCGTTGGACTACTTGAAGGGCACAGGCGTGAAGACGGTTGGGCTGTACGCCTACGAACACCTTATCCAATTCTACAAAAAATTCGGTTTCAAAGTTAACAGCGAATTTCTCGTTTTACAAGGCGAACCCGCGTCTCTTGTAACCGCGGAAATACTGGAGAACACGCAAGAGCAGGAAGCCCAAGCGATAATCGAGTTTGACACCCAGTGCTTTGGAGCATCCAGAAGTAAGCTTTTGGAGCATATTCTTCTCAACAAGAGCAATCGGTGTTACGTCTCCTCTGATGGCGACGACATCGCAGGGTACGGGGCGGTGAAGGTTTTTGGCAACATGGCAGAGGTCGGGCCACTTGTATGCCGCAAAAGCCATGTTGGCGACGCCTTGATTATTCTTGAATCCATTTTAAGCCAGCTCAAAGGGGTTAACGTGTTTATGTGCGTGCCGTCAAAAGAAAGGCTGCTTCTCGACTGGCTCTTCGAAGCCGGGCTCCGAGCGGATTTTCAGGTGGCGAGAATGTTTTTAGGACCCGCCGTGGCGGCAAACTGCTTATACGTTGCGGAATCTCTGGAAAGAGGCTGATGCTGATGCCTGACGATTTATGCCGACCGCTCTTGGAGGATTTCCTCAAGAGCTCCTGGAACTGCGTAAAGGACACCGTGGAAGCGCTCAAGGGCTTCAGTGACGAGAGGAAAGTGGTTTTTTTCCGTTTCAAGAACGGACAGAAAAACGAGCAAGCGTTTGAGGGAAAGCATTTCTTCCTTAGAAGTTCGGTTGAGTATTCTAACCCGCAGTTAACGGTTGAGGAAGTTCAAGGCATCATAGGCGCACGCATGCTCGAAGCCTGCGGAAACCACTTTCACGCTTACGGCTTGAAAACGCCAGACGCCGCGGACTTTAAGATGATATGTGAGGCGCTGAAAAAACCGCCTGAAGGCGTCATTGTGCCGTTTCTGCTTAACACGGACGACATAGAGGCAGACCGTTACTCCATGAACCCCATGCGGCAATCAATCGTCGACAGTGGGCAGAGCGCTTTTCCCGTGGCTTACGTGAAGCCTGAACCGCTTTCGATGGACAAGCAGTTCCTAAGCAGGTACGATGGGAAACTGCTCTCGAAAAAGGAAGCCGAACTCATAAGTAGTCATCATGAGACCGTTAACGGCTCGTACTTGAATTTTGTGGATTCAGTAAAGTACGCGCAGATGGAGGAGTACTCGCAAACCTTCGGCATCAACCTGTCGCTGCCCGCGTTGAGGATGCCGATAGCCACGCTGCAAGCTGAAGGCAAGAATGGTTTGCTGCACCACATAATCAGCGAAACCCACCGAGACTACGAGGCTGTCAGCCAAGCATACTCGTGTATGGGAAGAAGCATGTCGAAGAGAACCACGTTGCTTACGGTTCCGCATTCGAAGAAGGGTTACGGTTCCAAACGCGCCGCCCGAGGCAGAATCCACTTCAACGAGGCAAAACTGGAAAGCGTGCACGTCACGTACAAGACCACAGTGCTTTATCCGAACTCCGTTGACCCAGACGACGTTAGCGTCGCAGAGGCTGAAGACGACTTCACCGTGATGGGCGAAAAACTTGCCGACTACAGCTTCACTGAAACGCCGTCTTCTCCGCAGTTTTTCCTCTACTCACTGGGCTCGCCTGAAAACGCGGTGATGTGGCATGGCATAGGAGCGTTCGCCGCACCAAAGTTGCTGCGCAGCTATATCTCCGCTCACAACGCGTGCATCCGTGGACAACTGATCAAGGATCTGAGGGACAGGTACGACGTGAAAACGCGGGTTCCGATGCAGTTTAACCTTGCCCCGGACGGCATGTGGATTCACCCTGTCTACCGCAACATTGACGCCAGCATAGGCACCGTGGATGACTCAGCCGATTTGGTTCGCAGAGGCATGAAGCTTGAGCACCTCTTAACCTAACGCAGGAGCAGTGACGACAGTGGATTGGATGGAATACGTGGTTTTCAGAACCTTACGGTTGTTCGGCAGAACGCCCCTAAACAAGATAGTGGGTTTCGGAGCCACCACCCGAACATTCGCTGAATACTTCAAAGACTTCGAAAAAGTACCAGCGGTACGCGGAATTTTCGGCGACAAAACCGAGGAGGTTCTCCGCAACCTGAAAGTGGATATCTCATGGTTCGGCGG
>Ga0210077_1000771_pt1 | contig 10399 bp, 11 predicted proteins | sample RushMan_CattailN_5_FD_185556 | JGI IMG/M metagenome (GOLD analysis project Ga0210077, IMG submission 185556) | Wetland microbial communities from San Francisco Bay, California, USA, that impact long-term carbon sequestration -... | ecosystem: Environmental > Aquatic > Marine > Wetlands ... | reverse complement strand
CTGCACGGCATGGCGGGCGCCAAGGGCATCTACGACCACTACCCGATCCAGCGCCTGTTCCGCGACGCCCATTCGCTGATGGGCCACATCGGCTTTTCCTGGGACGCGCAGGGCGCGCCCTGGGGCCTGGTCGCCCTCGGCGGCGACTACCCCGCCCCCCCGACTCTCTAAACCGGGGACAGACCCCGATTATTTCTGCGCGGGCGGAGCGTCCACCAGCGGGCGGCGTTCTTCCTTCATCCGCTCGCGCTCCTGCGGCCGGAACTGGGGCGGGGTGTCCTTGCCGGCGCGCTCGAGCTGCCCCGCGTCGAGGTTCTCCAGCCGCTGGCGCTGCTCGAGCTGCTTCGATTCCAGGCGGGTGCGCGCGTCGAGGTCGCCGGGCGGGACCTTGAGCAGCTCCTGCGACTGGCGCAGCTGCTGCGTGAACTCGTCGCTTTGCTGCTGGCGCCTGATCAGCGCGCGCTGCGTGGCCTCGTCCTGCGCCGCGACCGGCAGGGCAACGGCCAGAACGACGAGAGCGGCCGTTTCTCCTAGCAGGCCGACAAATTCGTGCGCGCGCCGGTGCACTGGTGAATCTCGACCGTGACGTGCGCAAGCTCCCCGTGTTGGGCGAGCCATGCCTTCACGCGCTCCGGCGTCAACGCCGGGTCGTGCGTCACGAGGCTGAGAATGCAGGCGTATTGACCCTTGCCGACGCGCCAGGCGTGCAAGTCGGCGATTCTGGTTTCCGCGTCCCCGAGTTGCGCGACCGCCTGCCTCACCTCGTCGACCACGCCGTGGTCCATTTCCCGGTCCAGCAGCACTCGGCCGGTGTCGCGAAGCAAGCCCCAGGCCCAACGCGCGACCAGGATTGCGCCGACGATCCCCATCACCGGGTCGAGCCAGTTCCAGCCGAAAAGCATTCCTCCCGCCAGCGCCGCGATCGCCAGCACGGAGGTGGCGGCATCCGCGATCACGTGCACGTAGGCGGACCGCAGATTGAGGTCGTGGTGATGATGGTCGTGGTGATCGTGCTCGTGGCTGCCGGCGCGGCCGAGGATCACGGCGCAGCCGACGTTGACCAGCAGGCCGACTGCCGCGATCGAGATCGCCTGGGGAAAATGGATCGTCTGCGGTTCGAGGATCCGTTCGACCGATGCGAACATCATCAGCGCGGCGACGACCAGGAGGAAGACGGCGCTCGTATAGCCGCCCAATATTTCGATCTTCCACGTGCCGAAGCTGAAGCGCGGGTCACGCGCATAGCGGCGCGCCGCCGCGTACGCGAATGCGCTGACGCCGATCGCCACGGCGTGCGAGCTCATGTGCCAGCCGTCGGCCAGCAATGCCATCGAGTTGAACCACCAGCCGGCCCAGATCTCGACCACCATCATGACGGCGGTGATCCACATCACGGCTTTCGTGCCGCGTTCCGCGGCGGGGCTGCCGGTGTCGAACACGTGCTCGTGCGACCAGGGACTCATGTCGTGCGTGTGCATGATTTGCTCCGTGCGGCTTCGATCAGCGGCCGTCCCAGGTCATTTCGCCTGACTGCGCGACGGTGCCGTCGGCCTTGCGCACCTCGGTCCCGGCGCTTGCGCCGTCGCGCGCCGCGTGCACCGTGATCGCCTGCGCGTCGAACACCGGCGCCAGGGCGCGGAAGGAAAAGCCGCGCGGCATGCGGCGCCCCGCCTGCAGCCAGGCGAGCGTCGCCATCACGGTCGCCATCAGCGGGCCGTGCACCACCAGGCCGGGATAGCCCTCGACCTCGAGGCAGTAGCGGCGGTCGTAGTGGATCCGGTGGCTGTTGAAGGTAAGCGCGGAGTAGCGGAACAGGAGCACGTCGTTCGGCACCAGCGCGCAGCGCGCCGGGTTCGCGCCGAGCGGCTCGCGCCACACCGGCCCCTCGGCGGGCGCATTGGGGTTCGCGCGCGCCGCGGGCGCCGCCTCGCGGTAGACGATGTCCTGGCCTTCGCGCATCAGCAGCGCGCCTGCGCTCTTCCATTCGTGGCGGACCTTGACGAACACCAGCGTGCCGCTCCTGCCCTGCTTCATGTCGACCGACTCGACGGTGGACTCGCGCCGCAGCGGCTCGCCCAGGCGCGGCGCGCGCAGCCACTCGAGCTGGCTTCCGGCCCACATGCGCCGCGGCAGCGGCACCGGCGGCAGGAAGCCGCCGCGCGCGGGATGCCCGTCGGGCCCGGCCTCGCGCAGCGGCGACAGCGGCGTGGTGAAGATCCAGTGCCACAGCGGCGGCAGTTCGGCGCCGTCGGCGAACGGCGCGGGATCGAGGTCGAGGCTCGCCGCGAGCTGGCGCACGCGCGCCGCGTCGCAGCGGTCCTCCAGGGTTTCGCTGCGGCCGATCCAGCCGCGCAGGTGAGCGAGATCGAGTTCGGCGCTCATGCTGCATTATCGCCCGAGACCGTCACCACCACGCTGCGCGAATGCGCCGCTTGCCGGTGCTCCCACAGGTAGATTCCCTGCCAGGTGCCGAGCGCGAGGCGCCCGCCGGCGACCGGGATGACGAGCGAATTCGAGGTCAGCACCGAACGCGCGTGCGAGGCCATGTCGTCCGGGCCTTCGGCGTCGTGCGCGTAGGCCGGGTCGCCGTCGGGCGCAAGCCGCGCCACGATCGTTTCCAGGTCTTGCCGCACCGTCGGGTCGGCGTTCTCGCACAGGATCAGCGAAGCGCTGGTGTGCTGCAGGAACACGTTGCAGGTGCCGATGGCGACGCCGCTCGAGCGCACCACGCGCTCGACTTCCGCGGTCAAGTCGAGGGTGCCGCGGCCGCGGGTGCGAAGCCTGAGGGTCTCCTGGGTGGCCATGCGGAAGGAGCCGGGATCGGAATCTGAGCCGGTTTCAGAGCAGTTTGCGCCAAATATGTGACCTGCTGGGCTTTTTTTCCTACCCGGTTTTGTGTCACCATGGCGTTTCTGATGTGATTGGAGGCATGCCATGAAGCGCATCGCCCTGTTAGCCGTCCTTGCGGCGCTCGCTGCGGCGCCCGCCTGGGCGCAGTCGGACAAAGCGGCCGAGAAGGCGACTGCGCCGCTGAAGGTCGACGTGAAGCCCGACGCCAAGATGGAAGCCGGAATGCCGACCAAGACCGAGAACATCAAGCCCGTCCACCGGGAGCTGACCAAGCGGTCGTACCTCGATGCGCGCGAGTGCCTGAAGAAGAAGACCAACGAGGAAATCATCATCTGCGCGGAGAAGTTCCTCTAGCCGCGCGTTCCTCGCATGCCGGAGGCGCCCGCCCGGAACTCGCAGCCGAAAATCGAGGACTACGCGCTGCTGGGCGACCTGCGCGCCGCGGCGCTGGTGAGCAGGGAAGGCTCCATCGATTGGCTGTGCTGCCCCCGCTTCGACAGTCCGGCATGCTTTTCCGCCCTTCTCGGAAGCCCGGATAACGGCCGCTGGCTGCTGCGGCCGGCGGCCGAACCGACCCGCGTCGAGCGCCGCTACCGAGACGCCACCCTGGTGCTGGAAACCGATCACCACGTGCCGGAGGGCGCGGTGCGGGTGGTCGACTTCATGCCGCGCGGCACCGCCACGCCCCACCTTGTGCGCATCGTCGAGGGACTCGAGGGCGAGGTGACGATGCGCATGCAGTACGTGGTGCGCTTCGACTACGGCGCGGTAGTGCCCTGGGTGCGCCGCGTCGCGGCCGGGCTGCTCGCGGTCGGCGGACCGGATTCGCTCCTGCTGCACACTCCGGTGCGGGTGCGCGGCGAAGGCTACACCACGGTGGCCGAGTTCCGCGTCAAGCGCGGCGAGCGGATTCCCTTCGTCCTGTCCTACCACCCGTCCAACGAGGACGCCGTGATTCCGGGCGACGTCGAGGGGCTGCTCACGCGCACCGAGCTCGAGTGGAAGCAGTGGTCCGGGCGCTGCACCTACAACGGCCCGCATCGCGAAGCGGTGCTGCGCTCGCTGCTGACGCTCAAGGCGCTCAGCTACGCACCGACCGGCGGCATCGTCGCCGCACCCACCACCTCGCTGCCCGAGGCGCTCGGCGGCGTGCGCAACTGGGACTACCGTTACTGCTGGCTGCGCGACGCGGCCTATGCGCTGTACGCGCTGCTGATGACCGGATACCGGGAGGAGGCCGCGGCCTGGCGCGAATGGCTGCTGCGGGCCGCGGCCGGGCGGCCGCAGGACCTGCAGATCGTCTACGGCCTGCGCGGCGAGCGCCGCCTGCTCGAGCGCGAGCTGCCGTGGCTGGCGGGCTACGGCGATTCGCGCCCGGTACGCATCGGCAACGGCGCGAGCCGCCAGCACCAGCTCGACGTCTACGGCGAGGTGATGGACGTGCTCTACCTCGGCGCCGACATGGGCATCGACGGCGACCCGAACGCCTGGGAGGTGCAGAAGGCGCTGATGGACTTCCTCGAGACGGCCTGGGACCGCCCCGACCACGGCGTGTGGGAAGTGCGCGGGCCGCAGCGCCACTTCACCCATTCCAAAGTGATGGCCTGGCGCGCCTTCGACCGCGCGGTTCGCTCGGTCGTCGAGCACCGCCTGGAGGGCCCGGTCGGGCGCTGGCGCGCCTGGCGCACCCGCATCCACCAGGACGTGTGCCGCAACGGCTACGACTCCCGGCGCGGCGCGTTCGTGCAGTACTACGGCGGCGAGGCGCTCGATGCGAGCCTGCTGATCATCCCGCTGGTGGGCTTCCTGCCCGCCGACGACCCGCGCATGGTCGACACCACCGCGGCGATCGGGCGCGAGCTGATGCAAGGCGGGCTGGTGCGGCGCTACATCGAGGACAGCGGGGACGTCGACGGCCTGCCCGCCGGCGAAGGGACCTTCCTGCCGGTGAGCTTCCTCTACGCCGACAACCTCGCGCTGCAGGGCAGGATCGAGGAGGCGGAGGAAATGTTCGGCCGCCTGCTCGGGCTGTGCAACGACATCGGCCTGCTGGCCGAGGAGTACGACCCGGTGCAGGGCAGGATGCTCGGCAACTTCCCGCAGGCGCTCACCCACGTCGCGATCGTGAACACCGCGATCACCCTCGAGCGGGTGCGCGCCGAAGCGTCAGCCGCGCGCGCGGCCGTGTGACTTTCGCGGCACGAAGCGCGCGAGCCCCCGCGCCGGGCCCGGGTGGCGCGCCGCGGCAGCCGGCGCCCGCGCCACGCGGTAGCGCAGCGCCTGCGCGGCGGTGCCCGAGGCGAGCTGCATCAGGGTCTGCTTTTCGCGCTCGCGCTCGCGCAGCTCGCGCGCGGAGCTCTCCACGAGCTGCTCGAGCAGCCGCTGGCGGTCTTCCAGCGCGAGCTGCTGGCGCCGCAGCGTGAGCAGGTTGCGACAGCGCGCCATGCATTCGCGCACGTCGACCGGCTTGGTGAGGAAATCGGTGATGCCGGCGTCGAGCGCCCTGTAGCGCACCTCGCGCTCGTCGTCGACGGTCACCATCAGGATCGGCACGTGCTCGTAGCCCGGCATCGCGCGCAGGCGCTTGACCAGCTCGATGCCGTTCATGTCGGGCATCGCGTAGTCGGCCAGCACGAGGTCGGCGACCTGGCGCGTGGCCCACACGATCGCGTCGACCGGGCGCACGAAGCTCTTCACCATGATGCGCTCGTCGAGCGCGCGCAGGACCTGCTCGAGGATCGCGCGGCTGGTGGACTGGTCTTCGACCACCATCACGGTGCTGCTCGTGAGCGGCACGACCGTTGAGCTCGTGCCGGCCTGAGGTTCGGCCATCGTCTTCTACTCGTCGCGGGATTGCGCGCCGAGGTTACGCTGCGCTGCGGGTGCTGTCCAGCCCGCCGCGCGCGCCGCGCCGGCGAAACTCGCTGCGACGGCGTCATCGTCGCCGCGGCGCCTGTCATAGCGACGCAAGCGTTCTATGAACGCTGCAGCCAGACAAGCGAGGAACGTTTCGGCAACGCCCCTTGCGCCATGCTGGGTTCCACCGGGGCAGGCATGACGCCGGCGCGGCGTCGCTGAGCTTCTGAAGTCCGTGCAAGGCTGCTTCATGGCCGAGGGCTAGACCGGCCGCCGGCGCAGGAGCAGGATCTAGGCCCGGCTGCGGCGGGGCTTTTCGTTTCGGTCTGCCCGGCCGTTTCCGGGTCCGATCCACACAGGAGGAGCCATGGCACAGTCGATCACCGATCAACTACTGAGCAACAACAAGCAGTACGCCGCCGGCAAGCCGGCGCACAAGCCGGGCTACCCCGGCAAGCAGCCGATCCAGCCCGCCAGGCACGTGGCGGTCGTGGCCTGCATGGACGCGCGGCTGGACGTCGAGGACCTCCTCGGCCTGCAGACCGGCGAGGCGCACATCATCCGCAACGCCGGCGGCGTGGTTACCGACGATGCGATCCGTTGCCTGATCATCTCGCATCACCTGCTCGACACGAACGAGATCATTCTCGTTCACCATACCCGCTGCGGCATGCTCGCGTTCACCGACGACCTGCTCAAGGCCGGCCTGGAGGGCGATCCGGCGGCCGAGAATCTGCTCGGCAAGGCCACCGGGCGCAAGTTCGTCAGCTGCAAGAAGTGCGCTTCGACGCCCGCGCAGTTCCATGCGTTCCGCGGCGCGATCGAGCCGCTGGATGCGCCGCGCAACGACAAGATGATCGAACGCCTCACCTGGGACGTGCGGCGCTCGATGTCGAAGGTCCTCAATCATCCGTGGCTGCCGACGAGCGGCGCCGATGCAATCACCGTGCGTGGATTCATCTACGACGTCGACACCGGCAAGCTGGAAGAAGTGAAGTACCCGGGGCCGATGGGAACCTTCGGCTGAGCGCGCGCCCGGGCTAGCGGCTCTCCGCTCCCGCGCCGAAGGTCGACGGCTGCACCTGCGGCGCGGTCGCGGCGCGGCGCGCGAGCCACCATCCCGCGGCGGGCGGCACCACCGCGAAGGACTGCTCGGCGCCGAGCTTGCGCGCGGCGTCGAGCGGCCAGTTCGGGTTGTAGAGCATCTCGCGCGCGAGCGCGACCAGGTCGGCGCGGCCCTCGGCGAGGATCGCCTCGGCCTGGTGCGCGTGCACGATCAGGCCGACCGCCATGGTCGCGATGCCCGCTTCCTTTTTTATCTTTTCGGCGTACGGCACCTGGTAGCCGTAGTCCGGCGCGAGCGCGGGCGCCTTGGCGACGAGTCCGCCCGAGCTGCAGTCGATCACGTCGACGCCGAGCGGTCCGACCGCCTTCGCCAGCGCGACGCTCTGCTCGGGCCCGAAGCCCGCGTCGTCCTCGGCCGAGATCCTCAGGAAAAGCGGCTTCTGCGCGGGCCAGCTCGCGCGCACCGCCTCGCACACCTCGAGCGCGAAGCGCATGCGCTTGTCCTGCGAGCCGCCGTACTCGTCCTCGCGCTGGTTCGACGCCGGCGACAGGAACTGGTGGATCAGGAAGCCGTGCGCGCCGTGGATCTCGATCACGTCGAAGCCGGCGGCCTGGGCGCGCGCCGCGGCCCGCGCCCAGGCCTCGGCGATGGCGCGGATCTCGGCGCGCCCGAGCGCGCGCGGCACCGGCGAGGCCGCGTCGAACGCGATCGCGCTCGGCGCGACGAGCTCCCAGTCGTCCCAGTCGGGGATCGCATCAGTTCGGCGGAGCGGCTTGCCGCCTTCCCACGGGCGCTGGATGCGCGACTTGCGGCCCGAATGACCGAGCTGGATGCCGGCGGCCGCGCCGCAGCCGCGCACGAAATCCGCGCAGCGCGCGAGCTGCGGCACGAAGCTGTCGTTCCACAGCCCGAGGTCGCCCACCGTGCCGCAGCCGCGGCGCTCGACCTTGGTCGATTCCATCATCACCAGCCCGGCGCCGCCGGCGGCGTAGCGCCCGGCGTTCATCAGGTGCCAGTCGGTGGCGAAGCCGTCCACGCCGGCGTACTGGTGCATCGGCGCCACGACGATCCGGTTCTTGAGCGTGAGCGAACGAATCTCGAGCGGGGTGAACAGCAGGGGTTGGCTCATGAGGGTCCTTGTCAATCTTGTTCGAGCGGCGCGACCAGCTCGGGGCCGTCGCTCTTGGCCGAGTTGAGCCGGGTGCTGACGGCGTAGTGGGCGAAACTCGACTGCGCCAGTTCTACCATGCCGGCGACTTCGTCCGCCTTGTCGACGTCCGCGCGCACCCATCGCACCAGCAGCGCGTCGGGCAGCACGACCGGCATCCGGTCGTGGATCCCGGCCACGGACGCGGAGGCCGCGCGGGTGAGGATCGCGCAGGTGAGCTCGGCCGCGGGCGAAGTCTCCAGCAGGGCGGCGAAGCACACCGGCCTGCGGTCGCGGCGATGGATATAGTGCGGCTGCTTGTAGGTCCTGATCTCGCCGCTCGCCGGATCGGTCCGCTGCGCCGCCTGCCACTCGTACCAGCCCTCGGCCGGGATCAGACAGCGCGAGTGGCGCCAGGCGTGGCGCCACATCGGCTTCGCCGCCGCGTCCTCGGCGCGCGCGTTGATCGAGTAGGCCGGCGGCTTGTCCTGCTTCCACCAGGACGGGATCAGGCCCCAGCGCGCCTCGGCGAGCTCGAGCGCGCCCGAGGCGCCGGCGACCAGGATCGGGATGCGGGTGGTCGGCAGGACGTTGTAGCGGCGCCCGAACGGGTTGCTGTTGCCGCGCCCGACCTGCCAGGCGCGCTCGATCGCCGCGCGCTCGGGGCTGACGTATCGTCCGCACATGGCCCTGGATCATAATGGACGCCCGATGAGACTGGTCCCGCCGCGCGTCGTTCCGCCCGAAAAGCCGCTCGGGCGCCTCGCTTTCGCGGCGCGCTTCGTGCGCAACCCGCTCGAGGTGGTGCCGCGCGAGGCCTACGAGGCCGAGTTCTTCCGCCGCGACGAGGGCGCCGCGCGCGCCTGGGTCATGGGGCCGGCGCTGCTCAAGGCGATCCTGCTCGACGAGCGCGAGAAATTCCAGAAGCTGACCCAGATCCGGCTGCTCTCGCCGCTGCTCGGGCACGGCCTGCTCACCAGCGAGGGCGCCGAGTGGAAGTGGCAGCGCCAGGCCTGCGCGCCGATGTTCCGCCACCACGACCTGCTCGGCTTCGTGCCGGTGTTCGTGCGCGCCGCGCAGGGGCTGCTCGCGCGCTGGCGCGCGGCGCCCGGAGCGGCGCAGGGCGCCGTTCAGCCGATCGACCGCGACGTCACGCGCGCCACCTTCGAGGTCATCTCGGCGACGCTGCTGCCCTCGGCCGACGCCACCATCGGGCCGGTGCTCGAGCACTCGATCGCCACCTTCCAGCGCTCGGGCGGCTGGGCCCAGCTCTACGCCTCGCTGCGCGCGCCGCACTGGCTGCCGCGCCCGGGCATCTCCACCGGGCGTCGCGCGGCGACCGCGCTGCGCTCGGCGGTCGGGGCGATCATCCGCGAGCGGCGCGCGGGCGGCGGCCCGGACGACCTCATGCACCGCCTGATGGCCGCGCGCGACCCGGAGAGCGGCCAGGCGATGGACGACGAGCGCCTGATCGACAACCTGCTCACCTTCTACCTCGCCGGACACGAGACCACCGCGCGCGCGCTGTCGTGGACGCTCTACCTGCTTTCGCGCTCGCCCGAGTGGAGCGAGGCGCTGGCCGACGAGGTCGCGCGCGTCGCCGGCGGCGAGCCGGTGGCGGCGGCGCACATCGAGCGCCTGGAGCTGACGCAGCAGGTGCTCAAGGAATCGATGCGCCTGTTCCCCCCGGTGCCGATGATGAGCCGCCAGGTGGTGGCCGACACGACCCTCGGCGGCCACGCGATCCGCGCCGGCAGCTCGGTCGTGATCCCGATCTACGCCATCCAGCGCCACGCCGCGCGCTGGGACGATCCGCACGCTTTCGATCCTTCGCGCTTCGCCCCCGGGCGCGAGGCCGCGCTCGGGCGCTACCAGTACCTGCCCTTCGGCGCCGGGCCGCGCATCTGCATCGGCATGGCCTTCGCCATGATCGAGTCCACCGCGATCCTGGCCACGCTGATGCAGCAGGCGCGCTTCGCCCCCGCGCCGGGCCCCGAGCCGTATCCGCTCGCGCGCGTTACCCTGCTTCCCCGCGGCGGATTACCGTTGCGGGTTTCCTTCAGGTAGTACTACTTCGCCCGCCAGCCGCCGTCGACCACCAGCGCGTGGCCGCTGACGTACTTCGCGTCATCCGACGAAAGGAACGCGACCGCCGCGGCGACGTCCTCGGGCGTGCCGCGCACGCCGGCGGGCACCAGCGCGCGCACCTGCTCGTCGCTCACCGCGACGCCGCGAGCGCTCATGTCGGGCACGCCGGGCCCCAGGATCGACTGCGAGTTCGCGCGCAAGGCCGTGGGGATCGCGCCCGGACAGACGCAGTTCACGCCGATGCCGCGCGCGGCGTAGCGCACCGCCATCTGGCGCGTGAGCCCGACCACGCCGTGCTTGGCGGCGATGTAGGCCGCGCCGCCGCCGGTGCCGTTCAGGCCCGCGACCGAGGCCATGTTGACGATCCGCCCGCGCCCGCGCGGCAGCATCTC
>Ga0210077_1000770_pt1 | contig 10401 bp, 11 predicted proteins | sample RushMan_CattailN_5_FD_185556 | JGI IMG/M metagenome (GOLD analysis project Ga0210077, IMG submission 185556) | Wetland microbial communities from San Francisco Bay, California, USA, that impact long-term carbon sequestration -... | ecosystem: Environmental > Aquatic > Marine > Wetlands ... | reverse complement strand
AGTCTGCTGACCACCGTGACACCCACAAACTTCAATACCCGCCAGGGGCTATTGCATATTTGGATGAAAGAAATGGATGTAGATCGTATTGTGGATACTTACGGCAATATCCCCGGAGACATCATGAACATCGGTTTTCTGCTGCTTAATCCCGCCCGGTTGATGATCGACAAGTATGTGGGGTTTATAGAAAATATGGCCAACAAGAATTTTGTGGAAAATTTTGTCCGGATGGAAAAATGGATTTTCGACAGTCCGGATGTACCGGGGGAAACTTTTCGACAGTTTGTTCGCGATTGTTACCAAAAGAACCTGCTGATCCAGAGTAAAATGGAGGTCGGCGGAAAGCGTGTTGATCTAAAAAAAATTACCATGCCCCTCTTGAATTATTATGGGAAATATGACCATCTTGTTCCTCCCGAAGCTTGTGAACTGCTTACGAGTAAAGTCGGCAGCCAGGATGTCGAAGATATATGTTTGGATACGGGCCATATCGGTATTTATGTGAGCTCAAAGTGTCAAAGAGAATTTGCGCCGAGAATCGCCCGCTGGCTCAGAGAAAGAGATGAAGACAAAAAGAACCGGGGAACGAAAAAAGCAGGTCCGAAAAAAGGGGCTGCGAAAAGCACCCCCGGAACAACACCGTCAGCAATGAAAACGAAAAAGAAAAAATAAATGATATCATTAATGTCCAAGATACTTATGTCAATATCGTAAATGGGTTTTGGATAAGAATGAAATGAGATAATACTTTGACAGGAGACTTTCAATGGCCTCAAAAAGAAATTATTTTAGTACCTTTTGCAAAATCAGCAAGGCGTTTGGAACGACACTGGATAAGGGGAAGCTTCTGGATCTGATCATTCAGAGCGCCATAGACATCATGGAAGCCAAAGCAGCTTGTCTCTTTCTGGCGGATGAGGAAAAGGATGTGTTTGTTCCAATGGCCCAGAAAGGGTTGTCTGATAAGTATTTGCATGCCAGTCCCACACAAGCCAAGGAAATCGTAGACGAAATTTTAAAAGGAGGGTATCTTTCGTTTTACGATGCAACCTCGGACCCTCGTCTGGAAAATCTTGAGGCGAAAAAAGCCGAGGGCATAGCATCCATTCTTTCTGTGCCGGTCATGGCCAAGGAAAAGACCATCGGCATTTTATCACTTTATACCGCAGAGCATCGAAATTTTTCAAAAGATGAAATAGATTTTTTATCAGCACTGGCCGACCAAGGGGGAATCGCCATCGGACGGTCCCGCTTGTTTGAACGGATGAGAAACAATTCGATGCTGTTTCTCGATCTGGCCTCAAGCATCAACTCGACTTTGGACATCAAGCAGGTGTTACATATTTTAACGGCGGAAACCTGTGAAGCTTTAGGGATGAAAGGAGTAATGATTCGGCTTTTGAACCATAAAACCGGCGACCTTGATCTTGTGGCAAGCTATGGCCTGAGCGAAGAATTTCAAAACAAAGGTCCTGTCTCCATTCAAAAAAGCATCGCACAGGCACTAAAAGGTGAAACCGTCATTATCGAAGATGTATCTACAGACAACCGGTTGCAGTATAAAGAGGAGATCGTGAAAGAAGGTGTTGTTTCAATGCTCTGTGTGCCTATCAAGGCCAAAGAAGAGGTCATCGGCGTGATGAGTCTCTTCAGCGGCGCTGCCCGGAAGTATCCCGAAGATGTCATTGTCCTGGTGAACGCTCTGGCCCACACCGGCGGACTGGCCATACAAAATGCGTCCATGTATCTCAGCCTGCAGGAAGACAAAAAAACGTTGGAAGAAGATATTTGGAGTTACAGGTCCTGGTTTTAAGTGAGTGTCTATCTACAAATTATCAGATATCGCTTACAAAAGACTTTTTACGAGTTCGTCAATATCACACAATGAAAGGAATGCACAATGATCGGAAAAACCATCCAGGAACTTAACATCGGCGATACGGCCGAGTTCAGCAAAACGGTTTCGGAAACGGATATTTACCAGTTTGCGGGGATTACCGGCGATTTCAACCCGGCTCACGTGAACGAAGAGTATGCAAAAAAGACTTTTTTCAAGACTCGTATTGCTCATGGAATGCTGTCTGCAGGTTTCATCTCTACAGTCATCGGAACCAAACTCCCCGGCACAGGGAGCATCTATATCCAACAAGATCTGAGTTTTTTGGCGCCTGTACGAATCGGCGATACCATTACCGCCCGCGCAGAAGTGATAGAAATCATGGAAGGGAAAAATCGCGTCCGGTTAAAAACCGTCTGTGTGAATCAGGAGGGCACCCAGGTTATAAATGGAGAGGCGGTGGTCAGTCCGCCCAAGCCGCCTAAAAAATAATACGGCTCTTGTTAAATGATTAAGCGCTCATATTACATTCCCGATCAAAAAATTCTTTATGCTATTTTTAATCATTCCATCCGGCAACGACTTATAATGATTAAAACAGTGTGAACAAAAATACATAAATTCCTCAACTGAATGGATTTTTGCATAAGGGATGATTTCTCCACACAAGACACATGGATAGTCCGGCCCTTCAATATTCTGACTTTTAACCAAATATTGAACCCCGACGCCATAACGGGATGCATCTTTGGTGGCTAAGTCCCGGCACCATTTTACTTTTGCTTCGTAAAACCTGTAGGCTTCCGGGCCATTTGTATCCGGCAAGTAATTTAATGTCTTAATGAGGATATTTGTCGTTGTCTTAGGGGCATAGTCTGTTTCGAAACACATGCCGCCGTGGCCGCAGTTACATGTTTTTGCGCGATAATAATTTTCAGTATTAAAGTCTGCCCACATGATCGGGGCTTCATAGCCGCTGCGTTTTCCCGCCCTTTTTACATGTTTGCTCATTATTGTGCCTCCTTTTAATCCTGTAAAACAAGATAGAGACTTGTTATTTGTTTATTATTAATTTTTAGTGCCTTTGTCCATAAAGCAAAAAACTCATTTGGGGGGATAAGATTCCCATCCTTTGGGAATTCTTCCTATCTGATCGTGTAAGTGTCTATGATTTTTTTTCAAGCCCTCTCAAATACAGAAAATAAAAAATCCCAACGACATGCATTAAAAAGAGGAAATCTTTAGACTGCCGGAGAAATGGCGGGAATGTTCAGCAAAACAGTTCAAATATTTTAAACTTATTGATTATTTTCCTTCTTGAAGAAGCTGCCGAAGGTCTCCATGGTTTCCTGGAACTGTTTGCTTTGTTTTTCGATAAGATCCTGGAATCCTTGAACCAGTTCTTCCTGTGACTCGGTCTTTTTTTCTTCCAATAGCAGCCGCAGATGGTTTATGGTTTCTTCCTGGACGGCAACTTTTTCTTTGAGTTTTTCGTATTTTTTTACCAGAGCCAGATGTTCGTTTTTTGTCACCATGCCCATTAAATCCAGATAATCTTTAAAGGATCCCAGAAAATTTTCCGATGCTTTTTTCCAGGATTCCATGTAAGCAGGCGTGTCTTTCTCCATATGTTCCAGACCGTAGAATTTATTAAACATGGCTGTCAGTTCATCGAACCCCTTGAACCCCTGCTGCATCCATTTGGACAGATCTTCCAGTTGTTTCTGCTGTTTTGCGGCATTAATCAAAAGATTGCCCCAAAATTCCAAAAAATGCGGATCCATATTTCTCCTTTATTTATCCGTCCATGATCAGCCCATCTTAGGCTCTATCCCGCTTCTGGATTTGTCTTATCGCTTTTATCTGACCGGCACCTCTTTTTTCAACTCGGAAGTCAGCTTCTTCTGTCCGGCGATCTCATTTTTCTGGGCAGCAACGATCTTTTCATGGCCGGCGATCTCTTTTTTCAAGTCTGAAACCAGCTTTTTCTGACTTGCAATCTCTTTTTGTTGATTAGCAACGCTCTTTTTTTGTTTCTCAATTTCTTTTTCCTGGTCAGTGATTTTCTTATTCTGGTGTGCAACGATTTTTACCTGTTTGGAGATCTCTTCTTCCTGATCATTTACAGTTTTCTTTATGTCTTTGTAATCATTGACCAATGCCAGATGCTCGTCCCTGGGCACCAAACCCATCATGTCCAGATAATTCTTAAAGAGCTTCTGGAAATCTTTCGTCGTGATTTCCCAGGCTTTCATATAGTCTTGAGTCTCTTTTGACCAGAAATCCACATTACAGAACTTTCCGAAGGACTCTGGAAGTTCTTCAAAACCACCGAGTCCTCCCATGATCCATCTTGTCATGTCTTCAATCTGTTTTCGCCCTTTGTCTAAGTTCATGAATTGGTCTTGCCAGAATTTATAAATATTTTGATCCATAAGATTTTTCTCCTTATGCGTTCTTATCTAAATCGAGTTGAAACCGTACAGGTCCCCGATAGTTTTTGTCACCGAAACGGGTGTGAAGGGCACAAGCTGAATTGGGGTGGGACCAGGATGTTGCAATGGCCACATGACCTTTTGGAAAAGCGGTCACTTCCGCATCGATATAGTCTATGGGAGCAAGGGCTGTTTCCTTTTCCACCAGGTCATCACTCTCTCCATAACAAATGAGCCATTTTACCTCTTTCTCTTGGAGTCGTTTAAGATTGAGTTTTTTACCGAACAGTTTGATCGGAAGTGTCCCGTCCTCGGTAATCGGAGTGTTATAGGAATCAAAGCTCATCTGGGTAATTGCCAGGGGAAGATCGTTCCGTTCATTGTTCAGCCAGTAATTGATGGCTGCCGCAGTCTTGCTGATTTTTACATTGTCTCCATCCTGGCGGCCGAACATCATCAAATCTCTGTAAAATACCGCTATCGGGGATTCATCCTCGATGCTTTTGAGTTTATAGACCCAACCCATGAGCTTGCCGTCTGCCACTTTGTTTCCGTTGTGCAGTGTTTTGGTCCCATAAAGAAGATCGTTGAAACGCTGGGGAAGGTTTTTCAAAAAATCGACAAGCCCTGTGCTTCGGGTGCCGTCCATTGGAGAAACGCAGGTGATAAGCGCATCCACCAGGCCGTCCAGTTCGCCGGTAAGAAGATTGCACACCGCCGAAAAACCGCCCTGGCAGTACCCGTTCAACGTCACCGGTTTCCCGTGTCTTTTCTTTACCGCTTCACAAAACGATCGGGTATCCAGGGTATCATCTTCACCGGTCATGACCTGGACCGCTTCATTGGTACTGATATCCTTGAAAATTCGGATATAGGTGGGAATACCCTGGTTGGCGAAGCAGTGGGCATAGCTCCGGTTCTCATTCGGCAAAAAGGCAAGAATATTGGCGCCCAGAACATAAGGGGGAAGAATGATGACCGGTTTTCCGCTATTATTAACTTTGACTGCTTTGTCCGTCGGAAGAATTTGATACAAAATGAACCGGTCTGTTTCTATGACTTTTTTATTGTATCCGCGTTCAAAATGAAATCCAAATTCAGGTTCAATATTCTGGATGGCCTGAGGGTAATGGTTGGCCATGACATCCATCATTTTTGCCTGCCTGGCTAAAAAACCTTCAATATCCTCACCTTCCGAACAGAAAAGGGTGTTGAACACGGCGGCAATGGCGTTTTCCATCTCCATTTTCCCCGAATGAGTAATTGCCTTTATACTGCCACTGACACTCCTGCTGATCAAATCAAGATTAAAAGCCAACAATTCCATGTAGGATTGAACATTCTCTAAAGGAGAAGTGCTCCAAAGCTTTTGTTTTTCCACGGTATTAAAATAGCTCGTGGCGATGAGATAGGGAATTATGAAATCATTTGAATATTTTGAAAAAGCACTCAGATAGTTTTGTGAGGCATTGACAAGATGAGAGAATACAGAAATGTTTTTCTGCAGTATATCATTTAACACCGGGCCTTTTGAGCTGCTGTTCAACTGAATCATTTTATCTTCTTGCCCCCTGCAACCGGAGTAATGACGTGGTTCATGGCCTTTATGTGATTTCATCCAAAGTCATGAACCACGTCTTAATTTTAATTGTTAACCGCTGAAAGTAAATTTTCTATATTTTTATAATTTTGATCTGCTTTCTTTTTAAAATCTTCACAGCCTTTTTTAAAAAACTGCATCCATTCATTCACGGCCTTTTTTCCTTCTTCAGGCAACCATGTGGCTTGATCCAAAATGGAATTTGTCATTTTTTCGTTCTGTTTCCGCAACATCTCCATTGCGTTATAGCCCTGATCGAAAGCGCTTTTGTTAAATTGAACCATCTGTTTCAGTGTGTCAAATTGTTCCATTGCTTGGTTTCCTTTCCTTAGGCTTTGGTCTTTTTCTCTTTGTCGAATGCGGTGAAAAAATCTTCCACTCGTTTAAAGTTTTCATCTACACCCTTTTTGAAGTCTTCACGCCCTTTTTTAAAGGCATTGACCCAACCACTGATCGCATTTCTTCCTTCTGAGGGCATCCATGTGGCCTGATCCAGGAGTGTGGTCGTCATTCTCTCGGTCTGTTCCTGAACCATAACCATGGCGTTGAAAGTGTTGTCAAACATTGTTTTTTGAAAATCGATCATTTGCTTTGCAATTATTGCCGGATCCATGTTAATAATCCTCCCTATTAAAGTTATTTTTACGGCACAAATTTTGCCATTTGTATTTACAATATAATCTTTAAATCAGAGTTGTCAAGATATTTTTTTGCAATGCACCATTTTTTTATTCCGCTCTATTCGCTTTAGATTATAGACTATAACTATTTTATATTAATGCATTTAAAATCAATATCATTATATTTATGGCATATGAAAATATTTAATAAATGATTTATATGTTGCAATACGATATGAATTGGCTTATTATTTTATTTGGGTTTAAGAGGAAAAATATATGCCGAACAGAGTTAAACTAAAAAAATATGCAAACAGGCGGCTGTACGACATGGAAAAGAGCAAATATGTGACGCTCAATCAGGTGGCGGACCTCATCAGGCAGGGTCGTCAGGTGGAAGTCGTCGATGCAAAAACCAAAGAAGACGTTACAGCCTTTATTCTAACCCAGATTATTTTGGAAGAAGCTAAAAATAAAAATTTTCTGTTGCCGATCCCAATGCTTCACTTGATTATTCAATATGGCGATAATATTCTCGGAGATTTTTTTGAGAAATATTTACAACAAATGATCACAACATACGTTGCCCATAAAAATGCAGTGGATGAACCATTTAAAAAATGGCTCGAAATGGGTCTCGATTATTCAACCATGGCCCAAAAAACCATGACCGATTTAACCCCCTTTAAGTCCTTTTTCGATCAATTCTCAATGATGGCAGGAAAAGAGAAAAAAACAAAAGAATAAAGAAATACTTTATCCTTTTGACCCCAAACGCAGGCCGCCGTGGATATAAAAAACGTCTCCGGCCAAAGCCTCATTCCGATAGATATCCCCAACTAAGGCAGCGACTTCCTCAGGTTCAATAAGACGGCCAATGGGGACTTGTGCCAAAATCTTTTCCAGGGCTTTCTGATTCATGCCCTTGACCATGGGAGTTCCCACATAGCCCGGTGCGATGGCCACGCAGCGAATCTTATCGGCGAGACCCCGCCGGAAAAATTCCGCTGTGAGGACCCTTGGCATTACGGACATGGCTGCTTTGGTTGAAGAATAGTTGATCTGGCCCGCGGTGCCCAATGAACCTGTAGAAGAAACCAGGCATATGAGCCCTTTGCAATTATGGTTGATCATACGTTCCACGCATTCACGAACGGTTAGAAATACGCCTGTCAGGTTAATATCGATGACTTTTTGAAATTGTTCTAATGACATTTTCTTTGTAACTTTGCCGGTCTCCCGGTCCGGCGAAACCATCAATCCATCCATGATGATTCCGGCAAAAGGTGCTACCAAATTGATTTTACCAAATTTTTCAATGGCAGTTTCCGCCAGTCTGGCACAATCCTGCTCCTGGGTAACATTGCAGACAACAGCGGCAACTTTATCATCCTGTTCATTGGCAATTTTTTTCAATGCTTCTTCTGCCACATCACCTAAAACCACTTTACCACCATTTTGAACCCAATATTTAGCAACAGCAAGGCCGATCCCGCTGGCACCACCTGTGATCACCGCAACCGAATCATTTATTTCCAGCATCACATCTTCTCCTTAGGAAGTAATTATGAATTTTGATGAATACTTATATAACACTTGAAAAATTTAACCGCCATCGAGTTTTGGCTCGATTAGGGATTATACTCTTTCCAATACCGTCGCCATGCCCTGACCTCCGCCGATACATAAGGTGGCCAGCCCAAGGGCATGATCGTTTCTGACCATTTCATTCATCAGGGTCAATATGATGCGGGCACCGGTACATCCGATGGGATGACCGATGGAGATGCCGCTACCCAACGGATTGGTCTTTTCAATATCGAGATTGAGTTCCCTCATGCAGGCGATGGCCTGGACGGCGAAAGCTTCATTCAGCTCCACGGCGCTAAAATCATTGACAGTCAATTTTTCTTTTTTGAGGATTTTTCTCACCGCCGGTATGGGGCCAAGACCCATATAAGCCGGATCGACACCGGCCGATGCATAGGTCTTGATCCGAACCAGAGGCGTTAAACCGAGATCCTTTGCCTTTTCATCCGACATCAGCAAAAGGGCCGCTGCAGCATCATTGATCCCCGATGCATTTCCTGCGGTAACAGTGCCGTCATTTTTAAACGCCGGCCGTAGTTTGGCCATTTTTTCCATGCTGGTTTCCATGGGCCGCTCATCCGTATCGAATATTATGGGATCCTTTTTTCGCTGTGGGATGACCACCGGCACGACCTCTTCTTTGAATCGTCCCTGGGCAATGGCAGTTTTGGCCCGTTGGTGGCTGATAACGCCGATTTCGTCCTGTTCCTGTCTGGAGATCTTATAGAGCGCTGCAATGTTTTCAGCCGTCAATCCCATGTGATACCCGTAAAATATTTCAAAAAGTCCATCAAAGACCACGAGATCGACCATGTTCGCATTGTTCATACGGGCCCCCCACCGCGCGGTTGGAACGGCGTAAGGGATCAGACTCATGTTTTCCATTCCACCGGTTAAAACAATCTCTGATTCGCCGGACCGGATCGATTGCGCGGCCAGAACCACAGCCTTCATTCCTGAAGCACACACTTTGTTGACGGTAAAGGCCGGCGTCTCTTTGGGAATGCCGGCTTTGACCATGGCCTGTCGGGCCACGTTTTGCCCCTGTCCGGCACCCACCACGTTTCCGATGATGACTTCATCGATCTGTATCGGCTGAAATGACGCATCATAGTCATCATACTTTTTCTCCAGATCGATCATGCCATCGCCTTTTAAAAAGTCGGGTTCAAATCGCGTTAATTCTTTCGTTGCCGTCGGTCTCAGACCGATCTTTTTCAGTGTTTCTTTCAATACCAGAGCGCCGAGGTCGACCACCGGCGTCGTACTCAATGAACCGCCAAAAGCACCCACCGGCGTTCTTGCGCCGGACACAATAACGACATCTTTCATTGTTCCGCCTTTCATTATTATTATTTTAAAGTTTTTAAACTCATTATCATTTCTTTGCTGCATGGTAATATGATTATTTTAATGTCGTGCATATAGGCTTGTCAATATGTTACAAGCTTGATAAATATTTATTCAGGTTTCGAACCCTAAAACAATAAGCGTTCAGGGGGTGCATTCCCCTGAACGCTTACATAGTGTCCATCCATAAATGAGTATTTTTGTTCGAGATCAAGGCATGCGAAAAAAAATAACCACAGGCATATAGTTGATATTCCGAGGATTATTTTTTGAGCATAACGCCGAAATCGGGCAAAAAGACCATTTATGGATGGACACTACCTAAAACAGAAGACGAAACATATAGGGTTATCCTTGCCAGACATAAAAGAATTAACAACGCTCATGCAGGATCTGGAAGATCAATTGAGGGTCTGCATGCGGTGCGGCATGTGCCAGGCGGTTTGCCCGCTTTTCGCCGAAACCGGCCGGGAAGCTGATGTGGCCCGCGGCAAACTGGCGCTTCTTGACGGGCTTTTGCAGGAAATGTTCAAAGATCCCGATGGTGTCTACGAACGCCTAAACCGGTGCCTTTTGTGCGGATCATGTGCCGCCAATTGTCCCAGTGGTGTAAGCGTTTTGGAAATTTTTATCAAAGCCCGGGCCATTCTCACCGGTTTCATAGGCCTTTCACCGTCCAAGAAACTGCTGCTAAGAGGGATGTTGTCTCACCCTGGAATATTCGATCGCTTGGCGGAGTGGGGTTCGAGGTTCCAGAAAATTTTCACAAAACCGGCCAATGACGTCATCGGAACATCCTGTGCCCGGTTCGGTTCTCCGCTGATCGGGAACCGGCATTTCATCCCTTTTGCCAAAACATCGTTTCATCGCCAGGTGCCGGCTTTAAATACAAAAAGAGGTTCTTCGGGGATTAAAGCGGCATTTTTCGTGGGATGCCTTATCGATAAATTTTTCCCCAAGGTGGCG
>Ga0210077_1000767_pt1 | contig 10432 bp, 12 predicted proteins | sample RushMan_CattailN_5_FD_185556 | JGI IMG/M metagenome (GOLD analysis project Ga0210077, IMG submission 185556) | Wetland microbial communities from San Francisco Bay, California, USA, that impact long-term carbon sequestration -... | ecosystem: Environmental > Aquatic > Marine > Wetlands ... | reverse complement strand
GGGGACTCCTACAAATAATATTTGTGTTATGACGAGCACAGCAATGATAAAACCGAATGGGGCAAGATATCCACGGCTGAAACTTGCAATAAATGCAACAGGAGTACACATTAATATGGTAAGGAATGAAGTTACCATGAATGTAATAAATGAACTGTAGGCTATTGCAGCTGACCAGTTTGCAATATTTACTGCAAATCCAGTTAAAAGTCCGCAAACAAATAAAATTAATGAGAGCAGGAAACTCCAGATTATAATTGTAATAAATTTCGACAAAACTATGGTGAAACGAGAAATAGGTAATGCTAACAGGTCTTTAACTACGTTATCTGAATATTCCCTACCAAAAACCCAGCTTGTAACAACTCCAAATCCTATGGTTCCAAGAGTCAGAATCATCATGGTGAATAGCCCAAAATAGGAAGACCAGTCGTCCTTAAACATTGATGCTTTGGCGCTGACCATCGCAGAGTTAGCTGCAAGTTCTGGATTTCTTGTAACGAATATCATCAAACCAAGCATGATGGCAATACCTGAAAAAGCTAGTAACGTTATTAAAAGCATTTTTGACCTTCTTACTTTAAGAGTTTCAGCCCAAATTGATGCATATAAACCTTTCATTTAAACCACTCCCTTTTTGCCAATAATCCTTAAGAAATAGGACTCAAGCTCTTCCTCTTCAACTTTCAACATGGCAGGTGAATATCCTGCAGTTACCAGATTAGAGTTCACGTTTTCGGGATGGAGCACTGCGTTTTCGGCAGTGATTTCTATTAATCCATCGTCTGTTACAGTAGCATTAAACCCTTCAGTTGCTAGAGCGGATATGGCGCCAATTTTGTCTTTTACATTAATTAAAAGGCTTCTGTTCCTGAGATGATGTAATTTTTCAGCATCCATTTCCTGAATTAGCTTTCCTTCATGGATGATACCAATACGGGTGGCGATCCTGGAGATTCACCCAGGATATGGCTGGAAATAAATATTGTAACTCCTTTATTGAAGGCGAGATCACGAAGCAGTTCTCTTATTTCAACAATACCTGCTGGATCCAACCCATTTGCAGGTTCATCAAGAATTAAAATGTCAGGATTATGTATTAGTGCTTTTGCAAGCCCTAATCTCTGGGCATTACCTAGAGAAAGATTTTTTGCTTTTCTATTATGGTAGGGGCCGAGTTGAAGCTTTTCAATAACAGAATCAACTGCGCGGGAATCTGGAAGAAAACGTAATCTGCGAACAATTTCCAGATTTTCCCTAACTGTCAATTGAGGGTAGGAGTAAGGTATTTCCACGAGATAGCCTACGTGGTTCCAGAGATTATGCATGCGTGCATTAACTTTTTCCCCGTTTAAATATGATTCACCAGTTGTTGGGTGTATCATTCCAAGAAGCATTCGAATAGTCGTGGTTTTACCTGCCCCGTTCAAGCCTAAAAATCCGTATATTTCTCCCTTACGAACATTAAGGGATATACCGTCCACTGCTTTTACCTTACCATAATGTTTGGATAAGTTATGAGTTCTGATAACTTCCTCTTCAATTGTTTCTTTCATGAACACCGTCTCCAGTAAAATTTCATTTTTATTCTTTTTCTTCTATTATTAGATAAGATGCAAGAGCGTCAACCCATAATTCTTTAGCAGCTTCAAAATTTGGCTCTCCCAAATCATCCCTGTGCATTACAAAGTAAAATAGGGATAATAACAGGCCATTTAGGGCTTCCATATCAACTTTCATCATCCAACCCTGTTCCATCCAGTAGCCAAAATAGCTTGAGGCATTTTCAAAGTCATTTTGCACGTGATTTTGCAGGGTTTCTTCAGGGAGTTTCCGCAGGAGTAATTCATAATTTGCCGAATTTATCTGCTGATATAAAGGCATAGTGGTTAATAGATCAATCATTTTACTTAGGAAAGATTTAAAACTTTCTTTTCGGCTTTTTCCTGGTTGAAAAACGTTTTTAAACAATTCTTCTCGAAATTCACGCTCAGTGTCCTCTAAAGCGTCGAAATATAATTCTTCCTTTGACTGATAAAAGAGGTAGAAAGAGCCCTTGGATATATGCGCAGCACGGACAATTTCGTCCACGGTTGTTTTTTGAAGGCCGTACTTTTCGAAAAGTTTTTTCCCTTCGCTTAAAAGGGTTTTTCTGATGAGTTCTTTTTCTTGCTTGCTCCATGCTTTAGGCATATAAATCTCCTTTTTACTATGTGACTGTTTATGTAAATATAGTCATAGAGTATATATAATTTTCTATGGAATTAAAAATAATTATTTTACAATTTAATATTGTTAGGAATATCGCATTTTAAAGGCTTTATTGCTTCTGAAAAATAATAATTTTAGTTTTCACATATTTTTGCACGTATTATAAAAATATTTATTAGAGTGAACTGTCAAAACAAGGATAATAATTAAAAATGGGCCTAAAATTGAAACTAAATTGAAATTTAGGAGGATAGATAAAACAGGAACAATCTGACTCTGTTCATATGAAGGCAAATTTAATAGATTTATAATATCTAAAGTGGAATATTTGCTGAAGGTTGTTATTATAGAAAGAAGCATTACTCCATAATACACAAGAATCCCCCAAAAAGCCCATAAGTATCTTTTCCAGATCCCATAGGTTAAAATGGCTAAGATAAACACTGCACTGCTAATGTAGGGGGCAGCTTCTCGATGAAGAATAATTTTTCCAAATAATGGAAAGATATACTGAAATAGGGCACTGGCATGAAGGAGCAGTATAAAAAGAATATTTAAACTGCATATTAATAATAGGATCTGGGGAAATTTATCAATTCGATCTTTACTTTTATTTTTAAATATTAATCTTAGCCTCTCGCTTTTGTAAATTTTGATGAGAATAAATGGGATAATAATCCCAACTAATGTCATAAATAATAAAATAAAGCTAATAGTAAATAAATTAAGGCTTTTAAGAAATTCAGAGATTGAACTAATAAAACTAATTGTTATACTAACTCCTAAAATTATCCATATATAAAGAATATTTAATGAAAGCTTTTGCCCCCAGCTCTGCAGTTTAAATGTCCCAATACCAATAGGAATCATCAAAAATGCTACAATATAATATGCAGCATTTTGAATCACCATATAAGCAAACCACAATGATCCAATCTGAAAACCCTCATAATAAAATTTGCCGCCTGCAGAAAAAAGGTAAAAACAGTATATTTCTAAGGGGCCGTAGTAAAGGCCTATTAATCCAATTATAAGTAAAAATATCCCTAAAAATTTTACAACTGTTTCAGAATAAGGTTTGAGGCTTATTTTGATCATGTAGGTCCCTTCTAAATGTCTAATTACTATCTAATTCCTACTCTATTTTCTTCATTTAAATAAATTGTTATTTGTATTCGCTATTTTAAGGGCTTATAATGTTTGGACCATGTTCAGGTCTTTTTGGAGTCTGAAGGATAGACCAGCTGGATAATTTTGAAGCCGAGGATTCCGCCCAGCATGCATAGGAAGTAGTCGAAGACCATGAACATAACTACCATCACGCCCAGATGGAATCCAAATTGCTGTAGTGCAGTCTGTGCAGCCAAAATTACCGCGTTACCTAGCCCAAAAACATCGAAAATGGTTGTAAAGTTGTGTAAAATACCCATAATGCCTACAATTATAATGAAGGTGGTTAAAAAAACAGCGCCGGCTATGATGCCGTATTTGGATTTAGATATGTCTGTTTTCTTGGCGATAATGCACCCTGCAATCACTGACATGGGAAAATCTATCAAAAAGACACCCAGAATTTCCACGGTGAGAAAAGTCATGCCTGCTAAGATTGGTTGCAGAGCTTTAAACTGAACAGCCATCACTGTTTCCCCTAAAAAAAGTCCAAAAATACTCGGGATAATGGCCCCAACCAGAAACGCAGTTTTGTGTTCACGAATGATGTTCAGGGGGTTTACAAAGGACTTATTTGTCATGAGGTAATTTTTATGCGTCGATTCGTCTTTTGACTTTGTATTTCCTATTTTCATAATATACTCCATATTTAAAGATTCATAGGATGAATCTTCAATTATTTACAGTTATTAAATTCGTATATGAAAACAGTAAGGTCTTTTTTATTTTATTCAATGGATAATTGATGATATTTGTAGTATTTAAATATTTTGTCATTAAGTCAGTATAAAATAGGGCATTAAGATAAAGTTTTTATTAATAAAATTAGTCTTTACTTTCTTTTCATAATAAAATAGCCATATATAGAAACATAACAGAGAATAGCAAATATCATAAACGGTATTTTACACCCTTGAATAAAAAGAGCATAATTACTTGGATTTAAATGAGCCTGTCCAATTAAAATGTTTAAAACAGCGAGGGTTACTGCCATTCCCACCATCTGCCCCACGACTCGCATGGTATTCAGTGTTGCAGTTGAAATGCCGTAAAATTTATTATCAATATATTCAACTGAAATTTGAGTACTTGAAGCAGCAGAAAGGCCATATCCTGAACCAATAATGGCAAGGGCAAGCACTATAAGTTCAAAAGCAGTATTTTGCTCTAAAAACAGGAATATGGTTAAACCTATTGCCGTTAATGCCATTCCTATGGCTGCTATATAGCGGGGCCTTAGATAATCAAGTAATCTACCTACTGAAAGTGAGAATATGGCTATAAAAATGGATTGAACTGCTAATAATAATCCTGTTTGGTCAGGACTCAATTCTCTTATGTTCTGGAGATATAATGTCAGGAGAAAAATTGTAAAAATCCCAGGACCATAATTTACAAGCGAAGTTAAATTGTTGATTACATATACTCTGTCAAATAACACTTGGGGGTGTATTAATGGGTTTTTAACTTTAGTTTGAAGCCAGATGAAGAATATGAATCCTAAAGAACCTAATATCAATGCAATAATCCCTAAATTGGTTGTAATTTCTGAAAATCCGTACATTATTCCAATTAAGGCTAATGCAAAAACTATTGTACTGCTTAAGCTGAATTTATCATTCTGTGCTTCTAACCATTCTCCTTTTAGTTTGATAACTGTAATAATAGAGAGTATTCCAAAAGGAACAGCAAAGAAGAAGATGGACTGCCAACCGAAATATGTAGTCAAAAATCCACCTAAAATTGGGCCAATAGAAAGCCCAATATAAGCCGTGCCAACGCTTAAAGATAAAGCTCTTCCTTTCTCTTCTGTGGGAAATACAGATGCAATTAGGGAATATACATTTGCAAAAATCATTGCAGCAGCTATCCCCTGCAAAATCCTGGATGTAAATAGTATTGCGCTGGAAGGGGCCATAGCAGACATAAAGCTTGCCAAAGTAAATATGATTAGTCCATAGGTGATTATTTTCTTTTTTCCGTAAATATCGGCTATTTTACCAAATGGGATTAAAAGAATACCATTAAAAAGGAGATATAAGCTTGGAATCCACCCTAAAAGTATGGAATTAAGTGCAAAGGTTTTGCCAATTTCTGGTAATGCTATATTAACAGAAGAACTTATATATGGGACCAGAAAACTGACCAGAATACTTACAAGTAATACATACTTTTTAGTTGTATCCATTTTTATGAAATTCATCATCTGATAATTTATTTAAAGACAATATAAACGTTAAGCAGTATTAATTAGAAATCAAATGGTACAACTAAAACTAAAAACTATAAATTGATTGAGGTTATTACATTTAATTAAATTAAGTCAATGGAAACTGAAAAACTTCAAAGAGGGGTATTTTATGAAAATAGGAATTATAGTTCATTCACAAACCGACAATACATATTCTGTCTCTCAAAGGCTTCGAAATAGGCTTATAGAAGCTGGAAATGATGTAGAGATCAAGAGGGTAAGTATGGTCGGTGGTGATAGGCCAGAAAATAAAAATAAGGTTCAGATTGAAAACCCTCCAGACATAATAGGGTATGATGCACTTATTTTTGGTGCACCTGTACATGCATTTGCTCTGGCGCCGGCAATGCAAGTTTATTTGGAGCAAATGCCACCCATTCAGGATAAAAAAGTGGCACTTTTCGTTACCAAGAGGTTACGCTTTGAATGGACTGGAGGATCCCGTGCAATTGGCCAGATGAAAAAGATCTGCCAGGCAAAAGGAGGGATGATCTATGGAACTGGAGTTATAGTCTGGAATAAACAGCGCGATAAAAAGATTGCAGAATTAGCTGAAAAATTCAGTGGACTGTTTTGATTTTATTCCCGTGAAATCAATGAAAAAAAGGGGATTTAAAATGAAAACTATAACGATTGTTGGAATAGGTATAATTTTAGCCATAATAATGATTTTTGGGGCAGTAAAATTTGTTTCTTATGACATGAACAACAGAGCTACCATTTCTGAGGCATTGCAACCCAAGGGAGTAGTAGTAGGGAATGCAATGGTTGTTTATGACCCAAGCATTACTGGAAACACAAAAAATGTAGCAGGCACAATTGCGGGCGATCTGCAAGCTAAAGGGTATAAAGTCGATTTAGCAGGTATTAAGAGCGCAACAGCATCTAATGCTTCAAAATATGATATAATAGTTGTCGGTGGGCCTATTTACGCAGGGAATGCCAGTGCAGCAGTTAAGGCATATTTGGAAATACTGAAACCTGCAGAAGGAACGAAAATAGGCGTGTTTGCTACGGGTGACCCGCGTACGACTGATAGTGTGCTGATCAAAAAACAAATTGCACCTATCCCTGAAAACAGCACTTTCCAGATAACTGCAGTGACGAATGTTATTTCGGGAGATGATGTTAATAAAAAGTGCAGTGAATTTGTAAATGATCTTCTGTAATAGATAAAGTAAGGATAATCATGACTTTAAATATAAAAAGGTGATTTTTCTATGGGTACAAAAATTTACTATTTTTCCGGAACTGGTAATTCGCTGCATGTGGCCACAGAATTGCAAAAAAGAATTCCAGAAACAGATATAATATCAATGGTAAGTCTTTTAAAGAATGATATTATAAAAACTGGTGAACAGGCGGTTGGTTTTGTATTTCCCATCCACCTTGCAATGTCACCAGTCCCTGTAAGGAAATTTCTCGGTAAACTTGACCTGGAATCAGCTGAATATACATTTGCAGTGGTTACGCGAGCGGGCAGCCAGCACAGGGCATTTAAGGATATAGAAAAGATATTGCACAAAAAAGGTAAAAGTTTAGATTCTCATTTTAATTTAAATATGGCCAGCAATGATCCGAAATTTGAAGGTTTTAAGGCGGCAACTGAAGAAGAAATTGCAGATTTAGAATCTGAAGTCCAAAATAAACTGGATTCGATTCAAAAAGTCATTATAAATAAAGAAAAAATCAGGGAAAAAGACACTGATTTCACAGTTCAGGTACATGCATTTTCACTTCTCTCATTAGTTCTTCCGATTCTAAACGGCTTCTACAATGTTGAATTTTATGTTAATTCAAAGTGTATGGGGTGTGGAACGTGTGAAAAGGTTTGTTTATCTGGAAAAATAAGAATAATGGACGAAAAACCGGTATGGCAGAAAGATATTCCGTGTTTTTCATGTCACGCATGTCTTAATTACTGCCCAGAACAAGCGGTTCAAATCAAATCAAATCGCTTTTTAAAATCATATACAGAAAAAAATGGAAGGTATTCGCACCCGTACGCGACGGCAGACGATATTGCGGGGCAAAAGTGATATAAAGCATGTTTTTTAACTTTGCTATGAAAACTATTTAAATAACAAGAGTAATTTTATTAGTAGTTACAACTTTTAATTTATAAAACTGGCATGATCTGCAGAATCTAATTGAATTAATTGAAAACAATATAAATAAGCTCATATAATACTTCAATTTAGTAGGAGTTCTTATGAAGAAAGTGTTTTTATGGTGGTTAATAGCAGGCAGTAAAGGCGGGGAAAATCGTGCCAGGATAATACTTGAATTGAATAAAAGACCTTATAATGCTAATAAACTTGCTCAAAAGCTTTCACTTGATTATAAAACAATAAGACATCATATCGATGTTTTAGAGGAAAATAACCTGGTAAAATCCACTGGAGAAACGTATGGTGCATTATATTTTCTCTCTGATGAGATGGAAAATGGGTTTGATACATTCCTGGAAATTTGGGAAGAATTTAATGAATGAGGATAAACAATTAGAAAACGAAGGTAAAAAATATGTTAATGGAAATTAATCTATTTGAACTGTCAAATATAATACCTACTCTGTTAATATTGGTTAAGTATTCTGCCTTAATAACCAGTATTGCCAATATATGCCTTTTAGTTGGTATGCTCTATGTGTACATGGAAAGGTACCTGAAAGTTAAGTCCAAATTCACCACAACTCTGGTTCTATTCGCATCACTTTTTCTGATTCAAAACATTTTATTTTCGATTTATTTCTTTTTCAGCATTCCTGAAACCCTATTCAATGCTATTGTTTTGTTTATATTTTTAGGGCTTGAATTTACGGCATTAGCACTGCTTTTGATGGTAACAAGGGAATAATTCTGAATATTTTTTAATATAATCTTTTAATAATTTGAATTATTTTAATTGGAGGATTAATTTTGTTTTATTTTATAATTTTATACTGATAATTTTGGAATGAATTTGGAGGGAAATCCCACAGTAATGTGAGGAAAATTTGGAAAAACTACTTTTAAGTGTTTAAACAAGAATTAAATAGCCAATATATGATTAAAAATTGAATGAGGCATTGACTAAATTATAAATTATTTAAAATAAACATTATTTGAGTTTAAAATTCAAAAGGAAGTTAGAAAAATGGTTGATATTAGAGAAATTAAATCAGTTAAACTGGCATCGTTTACCAGGATGTCAGCTTCAATATATGCAATTTTAGGATTTGTTGCGGCCATAGTGTCGCTGATAATACTGATAATTGTGCAAGCTGCGGGATTAGTCCCTCAACTGGGGCAGTTTAATATTGTAACGGGGTTAGGAATACCCTTGATCATAATATTGCCCATAGGCGCGTTTTTAACAACATTGGCAGCAAGTTTTCTATCTGCAATGCTTTATAATGCGTTAGTGCCCAAATTGGGCGGAATAAAATTGGAGTTAGATGGTAAAGACGTAGTGAAAATTCCGGTAATTTCATTCACCCTGATCCTGTCTGCAATTGGAGCAATATGGGCATTAATTGCAGGTTTGCTACTGGCTGCATTTATTGCACCGCTACTATCAGTAATCAGTACATCCCCTATAGCAGCCAATATAACAGCAAATATAACTAACACTACAGGGACAACTATACCTGACGGTGCATTTGGAGCAGCTGGAGTGATTTTGGCTTTGTTATTAGTAATAGGACTACCTATAATGGCATTCGTATTTGGATTTATATGGAACGCCTTATTTGCATTGTTCTATAATTACATAGTTACCAGAGTAGCTAAAATTAAATTAGAATTCGCAAATATAACTGGAAGCTTACATGAACTTAAACACATACCTGTAGTACCAACAGCTCTGGCTGTGGCCCTGGTTTTCTTATTATTAGGAATAATATCCGGTATTTTAAATGGAAATTATGGGGAATTTATAACTAATTTCGTGTTTTATTTCATAGAAACAGCAATAATTGCGCTTTCATACAACTTCCTGGCGCCTAAAATTGGCTCAATTAAAATCAATATGGAATAATTTATTTAGATCCATTTATTTTTTTTAAACGACTGAAATCTAACGAGGGTTGAAATGGATACATATAGAAAAACGGCTATAATTGTGGGAGTATTATTTATAATTGCGACGGTTGCATCTATACTGGGCTCGTTATCTTTAGGTTCGATTTTAGATGCTCCCAACTATCTTACTACTGTATCTGGGCATGGAAGTGAATTGATAATAGCAGTGCTTTTGTTTCTAATTGCTGCTATCTCTGCTGTTGCTACTTCATTTATGTTGTTTCCAGTACTCAGAAGGTATATTGAAAGTTTAGCTCTGGGATATGTTGTTTTAAGAACATTTGAGAATGTTTTCTATGTTATTGGTACTTTGGGTCTTCTTTTAATGTTGACAGTTAGCCAGAAATACGTGCCAGGAGCAGTTGATGCTTCATACTACACGACTTTGGGCACATTACTATTGGCATTAAAGAGTTGGGCTGGTTTGATTGGGACTTTGATTTTCGCTGGTTTAGGAAGTATGACTCTCAATTATGTATTATATCAATCCAAACTAGTTCCTAGATGGTTATCTCTTTGGGGATTCATTGGAGCGGCATTAATAATATTATATGGATTGATTGGTATTTTTGGTCTTGGACTGGGATTAACTTCTCCATTTGCATTATTAGCTATTCCGATAGCAGTGCAGGAAATGGTATTTGCAGTGTGGCTTATAGTTAAAGGATTTAATAAATCTGCAATTACATCAGAACCTGTAAATTGAATATGAGGGGCGGAAATTTATGGAATTCGA
>Ga0210077_1000766_pt1 | contig 10450 bp, 9 predicted proteins | sample RushMan_CattailN_5_FD_185556 | JGI IMG/M metagenome (GOLD analysis project Ga0210077, IMG submission 185556) | Wetland microbial communities from San Francisco Bay, California, USA, that impact long-term carbon sequestration -... | ecosystem: Environmental > Aquatic > Marine > Wetlands ... | reverse complement strand
GCTAGATCTAGCTATTAAAAATATTGAATGTTTTCTAATAATGACTATTTTTATATCTTAATTTGAACAAAACAATGTCAAATATAAGGAAATAATTTATCTAAAACCAGAAACTGCAAATGGTGAATATTAATGAAAACTTTATCAGACACGGCTATTTCAAATGAGAGTGCAGTGAACAAAAATATAAAATGTTTTGGCTCACCCGAAATCCTTAATGAATTAAAAACAAAGAACCCTTTATTTTTATGCGTAATTGCAACTACTAAAACATCCAACATTCCAGGAATAACAGGAGCAGGCGCCACACCTGAGCTCACGGATTATACTCCTGCAGCAGATCTTGAACTTGTAATCTGTGGAGAGCCAAAGTGCCTGCCAGAAATCCCACAAACATTACTGGGGGATGCACCAGCCCCGACACCTGCATTAATAACAAAAGCGTGCCTTGAGCTTGCAGATATTCCTATAATGGTCGCTGATGCTGGTGCTAGAGTAAAACCAGATATACCTTACATAAAATTGGGTAATGATCCTGGAAATGATGTAAGGACTGGAAAAGCTGTCCCAAATGCAAGGGAAATATTTGAAAAAGGTATAATGCTTGGAAAAACTTTATCAAAATTAACCGATCATCTTGTAATTGGAGAAAGCACTCCTGCAGGCACAACAACAGCTCTAGGAGTTTTAACCGCACTGGGCTATGATGCAAAGCAGAAAGTAAGCGGGAGCATGCCTGAAAATCCTCATAATTTAAAATATGAAGTAGTGCTGAAAGGTCTTAAAGCTGCCGGATACGAAGAAGGGGAAATTGTGGAAGATGCCCTTCGAGCTGTTGAAATTGTGGGAGATCCAATGATCCCGGCTGTGGCAGGGATCGTGATGGGTTCATCTGTACCAGTTGCACTTGCTGGAGGTACACAGATGACTGCAGTTTGTGCGGTAGTTAAAAGTATTGATCCTGAATTTGATTTCTCTAATTTATGCATTGCAACCACTATTTTTGTTGCAGAAGATGAATCCGCAGATATTAATTATATAACCCGCCAGATTGCGGATATCACTATTTTTGCAGTTGACCCCGAATTTGAAAAATCCCCAGTTGCAGGGCTAAAAAGTTACTTGGACGGTTCTGTTAAGGAAGGTGTAGGTGCTGGCGGAGCGATGATGGCTGCAATACTTAAAGATGTACATATGGATGATATAAGAGTGAAAATTGAGGATTTATGTAATAAAATCTTTTAACTGTGATGTTAAATGGCTTCAATGAAAAATAAAAAATGAGGAGTTATTTAGTAAAATCTTTTGACTATAATCTGCAAATGTAAAAAATATCCCAAAAACTTTTAAAATTAGTTGGAGCTATGAAAAGATATAAAACTTTAGGCAATAAGTTTATTGGAACTTTACAAGGATTTTTACCATCTAAATATTCTTTTTTAGCTTTCATTCTGTTTTTTACATTTGGTTTGGTATTTTCAATTTTAAAACCGCAGTATGCAGCATCTTCATTTTATTACGGCTTTTTTCTGGGGAATATAGAAGCTAAAATACAATTACCAGAGATTTTTTCATTAAATTACTTCTTAAATCAGTTCATTTATTATTTGGGAAATGTTTCATTTAAAATTTTCTTAAATAATGTTACCATAGCTTTTTTATGCATTTTTACTGGTATTGCTATAGTTCCAATCATATTAATCGATTTATTTGCATTTTCAGGGTCTCTTACAGGTGTTCTTATAGGAAAATTTGGAATCTTAAAAGCTGTTTTAATATTACTGGGTTCTTTTCACCTTTATTTTGAAATTTTAGCTGCTCTTTTAGTGATAGATGCTTTTTTGAAATTTTATGGTTCTTTTGTAAATGCAATAAGATCACGATCTACACATAAATTCAAAAAAGACATTTTAAATGATTTTTTACCTTTAATTTTAAAAATCATTATAGTTTTAGCTGTTGCTGCCCTTTTAGAGGTTTTTTGGAGCACATGGTGGGTATATATACTTACAAATCATTACATTTCGTGGCATGATTTCTATTTCGGTGCTTATTCGGTTCTTGTGCACTGATTAAATAATAGAAAATTTTTTAAAATTAGTGATCTTTTCATATCTGACGAGAAACAACAATCCAAAAAGCGAAGATTAGTTTTTGAAATAAAAAATGAATTAAAAAATAAAAAAACTTTATAAATGGTATATATAGCCTAATATCATTGCTATAGGGCCTATTATCCAGCAGTAATAAGCAAATATAAGCAGGTTTCTTTCTTTTATTAATTTTAACACGATTTTAATGGCTATATAACCTGATATGGCTGCAGCCAGGAAACCAGCTATAGTGGCAGCGGTACTGATATCAAGAACAGAAGATATATCTTTTGCTTGCACCAAAGCAGCTCCCAGGATGGCTGGTATGGAAAGTAAAAAACTGTAACGAGCTGCTAATTCTCTTTCAAGTCCTAAAAATAGCCCTGCAGAAATTGTAGCTCCTGAACGAGATATTCCTGGGGCGATGGCAAATGCCTGGGCAACACCAATTATTAAAGAGTTTTTAACCGTCATCTTTTTTAAGCTTGTTTTATCCTTAACCCTTCGAGATATCATTTCTGATCCCCAAAGTAAAAGACCTGTTATAATTAAAAAGAATCCCACGGCGATCACATCGCTGAATAAACTCTCAAAGAAGTCTTTAAAGAGTATTCCAGCTAGCCCTGCAGGTATTGAACCAATTATTATAAACCAGGCCAGTTTTTTGAACTGGTCTTCCTGCAAACCCTTGCGGAACTGACGCCGAGGTATATCCATCAGACTGGAGAAGAATGACTTTAACATATGTATTATATCCTTCCAGAAGTAACCTACTACAGCTACAAGAGTTCCAACGTGCAGAATTGTATCGAATGCAAGGCTTGATTGAACCTTAAGAATCTCGGGTACAAATACCAGGTGGGCAGAACTGCTAACTGGCAGAAACTCTGTAAGTCCCTGGACTATTCCTATGATAATTGCTTGTATAATATCCATTGAATCACGCTATCCTTTACTTTATTTTAAATCAATCAAATGACATATTGCCTATTAATATAATTAGTTAAACCTTTAAAAATGTTTTTTCCAAGATTAACTCAAAATTAGGTCTTTTTTCCCGCTAATTTCCCCCAGAATTCACTCTGGTTTACATCCAAATCTCAAAAAATTTTAACAAAAATGATCGCATTTTAACTTGTATCTCATTTAATGGTGATGGTATTTAAAGACTTTTATTAAATGATAAGTTATAACTAATAAGTTAAACTTTCTAACTTAGATCTTACAACTTAAACTTATAAAAGGTAGTTATGGGCTTAAATTTGTTTAAAGTTCAATATATTTTCATGTGAATTAATCTTACAGGTTAGGGAAGTTATAATTATAAAAAAATAGTAAATGTTTGATCATTAGTTTGAAATTAGAAGTATAAGTTCTAAGTTAAAACTAATAAGTTTTAACTGAAATTGTTTTAATTTATTTTTTACAATTAATGTGAAGTATCACAGAGGTTTTAATAGCTAGTATCACATTTCAATATATGATGATCTTGCATTCCTTTTTCCAGGTCGAATTATTATTTTTACATGTTGAATCAATTCAAGTTATAATGAGTAACCTAATGATAAGTTATAACAAATAACTTAAAACTTATAACTTTTAACTAAAGAACTAATTAAAACGATTAAAATCAATAAAAATTAGGTATAAGTTATAACTTATACCTTTTAATAAATCATTTTCAAATCAATCAATAAAAGTCAGCCAGCCGTATCTATCTTCATCAATTCCCTCAACGATGTTGAAGAATTTTTTCTGCATTTTCTCTGTTACTGGGCCCCGTTTTCCATCTCCAACTGTTATTTTGTCAACGGATCTAACAGGGGTGATTTCAGCTGCTGTGCCGGTCATAAAGATTTCATCAGCTAAATAAAGCATTTCTCTGGGTAATGCTTCTTCTTTTACTTTAATTCCTTCTTCTTCAGCCAGTTTAATTACAGAATCTCTTGTGATTCCAGAAAGTATGGATAGTGCTGAATGGGGAGTGTATAAAACACCATCGTTGACTAAAAATATATTTTCTCCACTTCCTTCACTGACTGATCCCTGGTAATCCATCATTATTGCCTCATCGAAGCCATTCATCACAGATTCCATCTTTGCAAGTTGAGAATTCATATAGTTGGCACCTGCCTTGGCCATATTAGGAAGTGTGTTTGGCGCCATTCGCCTCCATGTGGAAACACCTACATCTACACCATTTTCTATTGCGTCTTCACCAAGATATTTTCCCCATTCCCATGCAGCAATTACCGTATCTAATGGGCATTTCAAGGGATAAACACCAAGTTCTTTATAACCTCTAAAGACAACAGGCCTTATATAACAATCTTTTAAGTTGTTAACTTTTATTGTTTCAATTATAGCATCACATACTTCATCTACCGTGTATGGAATTTCCATTCTGTAGATCTTTCCAGAATTAAACAATCTTTCAACGTGCTCCCGCAAACGCAATATTGCAGGTCCTTTTTTTGTATTGTAACATCTTATGCCCTCAAATACACTTGAACCGTAGTGAACAACGTGAGATAGAACATGTATGTTTGCATCTTTCCAGTTTACGAATTCCCCGTTAAACCATATTTTTCCAGTTTCATCAAAAGCCATTGTTATTCCTCTTTTAAACTTTGATTAATTTCAAAAATCAATGTATTACTCCTAAATCATATTCAGGCCACTGAATTTAATTTATTTGGAAATATTTATCAATATTATATAATAATCTGTAGGATATAAAAATTCAGTTACATACTTCAGAAAAGTTTATATATGAACAAAGCTTTAATTTCATTTTCCGAGGTTCATATCTCGACACTTTTTATGGAAAAAGTTTATATACGTTACTGAACAATATTCAAAAATACTCACTTGGGCCGGTGGTCTAGGGGTATGATACCTCGCTTACAACGAGGTGATCACGAGTTCGAATCTCGTCCGGCCCATTTATAGTTGATTCTTATTTTATAATTCTTTAAATTAATTTTCACTTTAAATAATTCTCTTTTTTAAGCTATCATGCACGGCAAATTTTTCACAGTTAAAAAACTGTTTTAGAGCAATATATTTAAATGCATTAAAACAATAGCCGTATTTATGATACTTAAACATTCCAGTGATGTCTCTACAGAGACAATGAAAAAACCAGGTTTTAATGAGATGAAAGCACGTTTTCTTCTTACAGGTCAGGATGGTTGTCCAAGGTATGCTATGCGGCTCATGGAATTTGGTCCAGGGGGACATACATCATATCACTGTCATCAAGAAGAGCATGAAATGTTTTTCCTTGAAGGAAAAGGTGTTGTCATTGGAGAAGGGAAAAAAGAGATACCTGTTCATGCGGGAGATGCACTGTTCATTCTTCCAGGCGAGTATCACCAGGTTAAAAATACTGGAAACGATATTTTGAAGATGATCTGTACTGTCCCTATTTTCCCAGGGAAAACAGGTAGAGATACAACACCCTGTGAATAAATTTTATATTTTATAAAACTTTATAAAGTTCCTTTTGTTATTTGTGAAGCTTAAAAATCAAAATTGAAAATTTTGTCCAGTGTTTTTAAGTCAGGAAGATTAGGGCTATGTACACAATAAGAGTTACGAAAAATACTGTACTTCCCCTTACTAAAGTCGCGGTTAAATCTCGCTCTACAGCTATTACTATTCCATAGGATAATACAGCCGAAATGAAAATCCTTAAAATACCTAAAAGAGCCTTATTTGGAGATATAAGATAGGTTAAAAGCGTTGAAATGGCCAATACAATTATAATAAGTGCTATTGTATTGCTTAATAAAGTTTTAGTCCATTTCTTTAGGTTATTGGACATATTACTATTGGATAAATTGCTTTTTCTTCCAGCAAGTGAGCCTTTCTTGCCACGGCTAAAAAAGGAACTGTTTGAATCAGAAGGAAGTACATATGGTTCTTCACTGTTATTATTGTCATCGTCAAGAATTTCGGAGCTTTCTACACTATTTTTAGAAAATGATTTGGCAATATCCATTAATTTGTCTTTATCTATGAGATTGATATTTCTACCATTTGCATAACTTAGGGCATTTTCTGAAAAAGTCGAGGTCGTTACCACTACCACTTTAGATGCTTGTAGTGTTTTTGATACCATTTCCATCTCTTTAAGCACATCTAAACCTACTTTCCATCTCTCTTCATAATTTTTGCATGCTACTACTACGCCGATATCTCCTAAAACCGTAGGTAAGACCCCATATATGTCTACGAGATGTTTCGATGTTTTAAAGTATTTGTGAACTTTAAATCCCGATTTTTCCATGATTTTAGCTACAAAATCGACCAATCTATTTTTTTCCAACTTTCTCACCTTTAAATGGGAGATATATAATAACACATTAAACGCATCAATGTTTATGTGATTTTATTTCCGTTAATGTCATTATTTAATATGTAGTATTTACTTTTAACTGATAGGACATATTATTTAAATATTGTTTATTTTTATTACAGTCAGGTCAATTAAGATCTTCAAATACAAGACCAGCAAATTTTTGATTTACATTTCTAAATTGCAGCTTAGGAAACCTTCTTAATAATGGGTTTTATGGGGAGAAAAGCCCTAAAACATAATTTTAATATGGATTTGTGACTTTAGTTATGTAAAAAATGTCAGGTTCCAGTAACCTTTTTGAATCAGTTGAAATATAGATATGCATTATGCGAATTTTGATAACTAACGACGATGGGGTTAACTCGTCAGGGATTGTGGCAGCAAAAAATGCAGTCTTAGGACTCGGAAATATCGACATTGTAGCGCCAGCAACACAGCAAAGTGGAATAGGGCATGCACTTACACTTTTTGAACCAATAAGAGTTACTGCATCTAATTTAAGGGATGGAAGTAAGGCACATTCGGTTTCTGGAACGCCAACAGATTCCGTGATAATTGGGATCTATGAAGTAATGGGCGAAAAGCCTGATTTGGTGATTTCAGGTATAAATATTGGTGAAAATCTGGGCATGGCTGAACTCACAACTTCTGGAACCATAGGTGCAGCAATGGAAGCTGCAGCTCATGGAGTACCTGCACTTTCTGTTTCTCTACAGGTTACAAGAGATGATATTAAATTCCATGATGGTCATGTGGATCTTGACTTTGAATTTGCTCAAAAAACCATAAGAAAACTTTCAGAAATGATTCTTAAAAAAGGTCTTCCTGAAGGAATTGATTTTTTAAATTTAAACATCCCATCACACCCTGAAAGCCATAAAATAAGGCTAACAAGACTTGGAAAGCGGATGTATTCCATTCATATACAAAAAAGGCTTGATCCAAGAGGCAGGGAATATTACTGGATTGATGGAGATCCTGTTGAGATGGATGAGGAGGGTACAGATGTATATACCATTAGGGGCTGTAATTGCCCAACTATAACTCCAGTATCCCTTGATTGTACTTCTGATCTTGATTTAATGGAAAATTGGCTTGAATAAGGCCATAAATAATTATTTTTTTTTAAGCTACTTGGGAAATTTAATCTATATCGTGGTTTGATGGAACTTCTGGATGTAAATGGAAAACCTATTTGCAATGGCTTACGAGTTAAGTACATAAGGACACACACCGTGGAAAAGTGGATAAAATTTTAATTAAAGAGAACATTGCATGGATTAAGCTTGGTTCCAATGGGCTTTAGTATAGAAGCGATTATATTGAAGTTATGGAAGGTAATGAAACCAATATAAAGCCAAAAAAGGAGCATAAATTAAAATTAGATAAATTTAAAGTTGCAACTCCAACTGAGATTTCAGATCATGCAGATGGGCCCGGTTACGGCGGCGGTTGAATTTTATTAGAGTGATATTGATTGCTATCAGGATGAGTTCATTCACATGGAAAACTAAGATGCTGAATAATGATCTGAAAAGTTAAGTGGTTATATAAAGACATAATAAAGAAGTAACTATTATGTCCAGAATAACATTTTTAGATAATGCACAGGGTGGCAAAAATAACTGGTGGAGATACCTTTTAACCATTATTTTGACATTTGGTGGATCAACCCTGCTGGGAATAGCAGTTCTGATCCCTATTTCCATTATAGTCGCGTTTATAGCTGTTTTAATTAATGATCCAAATTATGTCCATACAATATTTTCAAATCCGCTATTTGAGCTTTTAATGAACGGTGTTTCATACACGCTTTTCTTTTTACTTTTTTACATTGGTATACATTTTATCCATAAAAGGAAGTTTATATCTCTAATTAACACGGTTTATAAGGTTGATTGGAGAAGAATACTCAAAGGGGCAGCAGTATGGTTTATTATATTAGGTATTGGAACATTAATTTCTTTAATAATTGAGCCTAACAGCTTTAAAGTGACTTTTAACCCAAACACATTTATTATTCTGCTAATTTTAAGTTTAATGGTATTTCCAATCCAGGCATCATTTGAAGAATTGTTTTTCAGGGGATATTTGATGCAGGGCATAGGGTTATTGACAAAAAAGCCAGTAGTCCCTTTATTGATTACTTCAATTATTTTCGCTATTATTCATTACTGGAACGGTACAAATACTTTGATGAGTGCAGATATAGTGATTCAAGTATTTATTATAGGAATAACACTGGGTATAATAACTTTAGGGGAAAATAGGCTGGAGACGGCAATGGGAGTGCATATTGCAAACAATCTCTTTGTATCAGTAGCCGTCAATACTTCAAATGGAGGATTTGGTAATGTACCATCCATACTAACGTCTACATCAGCTCCTAATCCCGTGATAGACGTTCCAGTATTGGCTTTAAGTGCGTTGGTGTTAATAATAATTGTTTTCTGGAATAAAAAGGACGATGTGTACAATATTTTCAGGGATAAAATCGATGTTGATATGGATAGGGTAGAAATTAATGAGATTTAAAGTAAATATAACAGTATTCTTTTTTATAGTGCATTTTTTCATCTTAAATTGGATTAGGGATTGTAAAGTAATGTTAAAATAGTTAATATTATAAACTAAAATGTTTATTATGTAAATTAGTAAGTCATTACATATAAATTATGAAAAGTTCTCCATTCAGCTTTTTATTCCTGATTATTGGGGGAAAATAAGTGAAAAAATGGGCAGCACAATGAAAAAAAGGAGGTAAAAATCATTTTATTAGAAGTAACAACGGTTACTACAACTACAGTTACAACAGAACAGGTATTGGGGTTTTTTATAGGTCTTCTAATTATTCTGTTGATAATTATAGGAATAGTCATTAGACATAGAAGAAAAAATCGGGGGATATAAAGTAGTTTAAATAAATTAAAAATAAGCGTGAGTAAAAGGATAATAGTAAATTCGTTATTTAACAACAGGAATGCCTAAAATATCCCTTTCACCCTCAAAGACAGCTTTTGCAATCTGGGCACTTCCAACAGAACCTGATCTTTCACCAATTCTAACGACAGGTGCAATGTCTTCAACTTCTTTTTTAATGGCGCTAAACACGTTGATTGGGTCCTGCATTGAGCCAGTGGAACCAGTTAATATAACCCCATCAACTTTTTTTGCTATTCCTGCCAATCCGTAGATCTCCATCACTATGGTCATTATCATGGTATTAAAGGCGAGCTTGGTTTTTTCATCCCCATTTAAATAGTTTTTAATGAGTTCATCCTTCACATGGCTAACTTTTCCATATACCTCAGTGATTTTTATGGCGCCGGCGCGTGAAAAACACTCATTAGCAGTTCTAATGCCGTCATCAATATCTCTTATCATTTTAAGGTCAAGTGGGCCGTGAATAGTCCCCATTGCGCCAATACAGGCATCCATAGCACCCTTAATTACCATGTCTTCAATTAACATGCTTACTGTATTAGAACTAATATCTGAAACGATCATATTTTTAAAACCGGTTTCCAGGAACGCATTATAACAAATGCTGACCTTTTCAGAGCTTGCTTGGTGAGAATAGGCTGCTTTAAATCTTTCATCAAGGCACTCTGTTTTCCTGTGAATTCCAGGTATTACAACAGTTGGAATTCCTGAATTTTCGATTTCATCGTAAACTGCTGTTCCGCCACCTGTTACTTTACCAGCACCGCCCATTGAGATTATTCCTCTGTTTTTCACTTTTTCTATGGGAGTTATAGCTGTAAGTGCATCTCCCATGGCATAGGTTATTGCCATAAGGTTAATTGAATCGAGATCAACTCTCTTTGAAAGTTCTTTTAAGGCAGAGGCTTTTCCAGCAGATAGATCTTCCCTTAGAATTTTAAAATGAGTAGTTTCATTATCCAGAATTGTAAATGAGACTCCTGTAGTCCCATGATCCATTCCAACAAATACCATGGATTCACCTTTATGCGTTGTAAAAATATTGAAT
>Ga0210077_1000765_pt1 | contig 10455 bp, 14 predicted proteins | sample RushMan_CattailN_5_FD_185556 | JGI IMG/M metagenome (GOLD analysis project Ga0210077, IMG submission 185556) | Wetland microbial communities from San Francisco Bay, California, USA, that impact long-term carbon sequestration -... | ecosystem: Environmental > Aquatic > Marine > Wetlands ... | reverse complement strand
ATAGGCAGGCTCGCCATCGAAATGTACAATATCGTCAGTATAGACTCGTCGAAGATTATCAGCTTCCTTTGAATTCCAGGCCGCGATATGTTCGTTGTACAGCTCTTCGCAGCTCCGTGCCAGGGCTGTGATCTGATCAGCCCGTGATGTAGCCGTGTCTTGAGCTTTCGTGCATGCTGCCAAGGAGAGAAGAGCGATCAATATTAGCACAGCAGCTGAACGATGCATGGATATCATATCTCACCTCCCATATATTAGCAATAAACCAATTGAAAAAATCTATTTTCGATCCTCGCCAGCGATTAGCGGAACCAGCGGCTTTCAGACATCGCCTCGAAATTTGGGCTGCGTGGTACCTGCTGGAAGACCTGCATGAGTTCGGGGGTCAGGCAGGTGGGCTGGCGGGTTGCCAGGTCGAGCAGGGTGCCCTCCAGGGTGACGGTGACGGCTTTCTTGCGATTGGCCTTGAAAAAGTCGTGGTGGAATTTCCAGCGCATGCCCTGGGATGAGAGCCCTGCCAGCTGGAAGGTGATGGTGAGGGTCTCGCCCAAGCGCACCTCGCGAAAGAAGGTGGCATTCAGCGCAGTATATACCGGGCCAACGCCCAGGTTGTCGAAGGCTTCAGGCGGCAGGTCAAAATGGGTGAAGTAATGGTAGCGCAGCTCTGCGGCGGCATCGATGTAAGCAGAATAACGCACATGGCGATTGGCATCGATATCAGCCCAGCGGACCTCATAGGGCATTGAGTAAGCTTCCATGTTGGTCTCCGCGTCAAAGATTTGAACAGTCTATGCAAATATACTATACCTTATTTTTGGCTTTGGGAGCAGTGATAAGGCGAAAAAAATCAGATATCTAATCCTCCAGAGGTTCGAACTGCACATCAACTACTTACAATTTCAGCCTGCACCGATTTTTAAATGATATAGTCCATCCAGGTGGGCTTTGTTTACTCCACAGGAGCGACTCTGGCTGCGTACGCAGGACGCGCTTCAGTCACCTTTATACACGCTTCATGTACTCTACAGCTGCGACCCGGGTTGCTTGTGGAGCACGCTCCTTAGTTACCACACCAGCAGACTCGTCCAACAAACCTCGTTGCCAGAGTTGCTTAAAAATATACCAATGAATAAAAAATATCATCCATATGGATGGTATATGGATGATATTTCCCTTGACAAACTTCAGCGATCTATATATAATCCGCACACCATCTGATTACCATCCATATGGATGGCAAAGGAGTGAAAATGTCGGTGAAAAATAATATTGAAGAGATAAAAATCAAAGCAGCAAGTATGGCTAAGTATCGCGCTCTGAATCAGCATAACAACCTGATCCGCCTTGAGCGCCAGCCTGATGACCCACCTATCCCTTTGAATGAAATGATCCAATCCTATCAAAATGTACCCGGGTATTTAGAAGTGCGATTTTGGTGCCTGTGGAATGAAACCCACGAGGATATCATCGGGGAAGGTTCGCTTGTCTTAATCCGAACAGGGGATAACCAGCATCTGGCCCAGTTTGATATCTCCGTCTTGCCAGAGTTCCGCCAGAAGGGAAGGGCGCGCAGGCTGTTGAGACAGATCGTCGCTGCCGCCGAGGCTGATAATCGCCGCTTGCTTATCACGTCCACCTATCACCGGGTACCAGGGGGCGAAGCCTTTATGGCTCGCATGGGAGCCAAGCCCGGTTTGCCCATCCACATCAACCAGCTACGCCTATCAGAGCTGGACCAAGGCTTGTTGGATAGCTGGTTGGAGCGCGGAGAAGCACACCTCTCAGAATTTGAGCTGGGTTTGTGGGATGGGCCTTACCCTGAAGATCAGCTGGAAGCGATATCCAGCTTGCTGGAATTAACCAACCAGCAGCCCTTTGGTGAAATTGAGATCGAAGATATGCATATGACACCCGCACAGCTGCGCCAGGCAGAGCAGCAGCTTTTCGCACGCGGCAGCACACGCTGGACTTACTACCTCATCGAAAAAGCCAGCGCCAAGTTCGCGGGTTTCACCGAAACAACCTGGAACCCAAACCGGCCAGAAATCCTGAACCAAGATATGACCGGCGTCTTCCCAGAATTTCGCAACCAGGGGTTGGGGAGGTGGCTCAAGGCTGCCATGCTCGCTAAGGTGCTGAGGGAACGCCCTCAAATTAAATTCGTGCGTACCGGCAATGCTGATGTGAATGAACCAATGCTGAAAATCAATACCGAGCTTGGTTTTAAACCGTACATGGCCAGCATCATCTGGCAGGCAGAAATCAGCCGCATTCGTGCATATCTGAACCACCAGGGATAGGAGAAAAAATTATGCCAGACACAGAGAAAATCACCATCAATATGCCGGCAGTTGACCTGGGGAAGATCGACTTGCTGGTGCAGGAGGGGTTGTACTCCAACCGCTCAGATTTTATCCGTACTGCCATCCGCACTCAATTGGATAAGCATGCCTTCGAGATCCAGCAAACCGTAATGCGCCATTCATTTGTAATCGGGGTGATCTCATACAATCGGGCCGATTTTGAAAAGCGGAAAGAGAAAAATGAAACGCTCAAGCTCTCTATCGTGGGCATGCTCCATCTGCAGGATGATATCAGCCCCGAACTGGCTAAAGATGTGGTTGAGTATGTTCGGCTGCGCGGCATATTCCTGGCCAGTGACGCAGTAAAAGCCGCCATCGCTGACCGTATCGAATAGGGTTGAGATCTATAAATATTCCACTCAGTGCCTCACGTCCTCGCCTTAACGGCCGGGCGGATGCAGGTTCTTTAACCTGGGCAGGCCATCTGCGGTAATATATCGATTAATGCAGAGGAAGATGGATGTGCCAAAGCTTGCAGATTTTCTCTAGTGATTATCCCGCCTGCACATAGTCGAGAACCCTGTTCACCACGGTAAAGCCAAGCGAACTGTACAGATTCAGAGCCGGTGTATTGTATATGCCCGTTGAAATGCACACGCGGTCCATACCCAGAGCTTGCAAACGACGCAGGCTTTCGAGCAGAGCAAGGCGGGTGAGCCCTTGCCGGCGAAATGCCGGGCGGGCCCCCACCGGGCCCAGGTCACCGATAGAATTGATAGGGTCAACCCAGCCATTCACATATGCCGCGATAGTCCCATCAGGCGCCAGGGTGACCACGTCGAGGTCTGGCCTATACTCCGGCAGCTGCATGAAGCGTTTGTAATCTGCAGTGCTGACATTGCCCACTGTCCAGGGCTGCCAGACGTCACGTTGGGCGGCGGCGCGGTCGGCAATATCGTCGAATTGGGCCATGCATAATACCTGGCATTCTGCAGGGATTTCTAATTGGGGGATGGGTTCATCCAACTTGCGGAGCATATTTACTTCAGAGAACTGTCCACGATAACGAAAACCATTGTTTTCCAGGAACTCGATCCTTTTTAGATCATCCTGCCGCACACCAGAAACTAGCCCATCACTCCATTCTGCCGTGAAACGCGAGCTGAATTTAGCCAGGGTTTCCACCGCCCAGCTGAAGGCTTGAGCCTCGAGGCCGGTCCACTCAACCTCGGGCAGCACCTGGCAATCAATGGACGGATCCTCACCCAACATGGCATAAGCGACGAGTTGGGAGTGGTGGTGCCACAGCCTAATACATACCTCCAAATCTAGGTGGCAGGCAACCATAAAATAATTAAACAGAAATTCACCAATATGTGGATAATGCCAATCATTGGTGTACAAGCGTCCCACCATCAGCATGTCCAACATATCTTTCAGGTCAGATTCGTCTCGGTATGGGCGAGAGGATACAGAAGGGGTATTCTTAACTGGCATGTGCTGCGTGCCTATTTTGACTGTTATTTATATTGCTTTGAGCAAAGCTTTCACCGCTTTACGCACCACAGGTTTCCCTGCGCGAGAATATTCATCAGCAATCAGACGAAGCTCGGGACGTTTTTCAGGCAGCTGTTCAGCGATTTTAACCATTCCCTGCAAGGCGTGGGCTGCTTGTTTGCCATTCCACAAGGTGAGCATGTCCACTAACAGTGGGAAAACCACTTCTGCGGCTGCCGTGCTGGTGGAGGCATAACAGGCAACGACATCAGTGGCGTAATCTCTAACGATGACGCTCTGGTCACTATGCAGCATCTCGATCAGCTTTGGCAGCAGGGTTTCGATAGTCAGTGGGGTGAAATCCACCACCAGGGCCAGGGCATGCATCGCTTCCCAGCGCGCGCGGGTATTTGGATGGTTCAGCAGCACGGCAAGCTCCCCAGCATAGGGTGCCACCCATTCAGGATGGTACTCGGCCACCTGGGTCAAGACTTCGGCACAATCGGCTACCAACCTGAAATCTTGTCTGTGCAGTCCCTCTGCAATTTCACTGAGCAGTCCGGGGTCATCGAGACATTGGGCCACCACCCTGCGGTTAGAAGCCTCAGTGCGGTCACCGGTTTGAGAGGATAGCTGGTTTATAAGCGACATAATGAATTATAGTTTTTCACAAGTCAGAAAACCTCATGCAGATCGTTAAGGACCATGAAAAGACTGGATTATTTCGAATGATCAACCCTCGCCCAATGAACGCTGGTGCCACATCTGTACGGTGAGGTTGATATGACCGAGATGGGTGGCGGCATGATCGAGGGCATGCAGCAATGCCCAGGCAACGGTGACGCGGTCGCCATGGCGTGGGTGTATACGAGTAGTTTCCAGGTCAGAAAGGTTCAATTTACTCAAAGCATTGCTCAGGTATGCTTCGGTGTCATCCAGGCGGTGGATCAGATCCTCTATGTTCATACCCTGTGCCTGGAATTCGAGCTCCCTGTTGCGGTTGGAGCTCTCCTGCATGACCACATCACCCACCAGGAAGCGTTCAGCACCGGTGAGGTGTACGATGATGACGCTGACGGAATTCATTTCTGGTCCAGGTTTCCAATCCAGAGCAGCCGGCGGGAGAGCTTCCAGGTCACGCTTCATCTCCCCGTGCAGGTCATGGAAGCGTTCGGCAAGTGCTGCAAAGAAAGTTATCATCATTCCTCCATTTGTATCGAAAATGATCTTTACCGTTGTTGAACCAGGTTGCCTCAATTGCGAGCTACCTCAGGCGTCGGTGCTTTATCCCAAAGGGGGGTCATGTCAGACCATTCTGGTAGATCACATTGTGACGCCTGATTTTTATCACGCGCACTGGATTTACTGGCCGAGATACGCCCATCCTGCCGTGCATCGATCACAGGTCTGGTGCTTTCAGCTTATACATCCCCATGGTGAGAGATATCTCCCCACCATGATGCAGGTCATGCTCAATGAGGTGCCAGATTATCCACGGGCGGGTGATGCTCTGCGGTTCATGAGAGCCTTCTCCTGGTATTGTATCCTGCCACTCGGAAGCCGTCCACCTGGAGATGGTAGTGTGGATGTAATCCAGGGTGTAGTGCAAGCCCTGTATGATTTCTTCGCCTGACCGAACAGGTCCACCGCGCCGGTCCCAGCGGCTAAGGCGTGCCAGCTGCTTATCGCCGTCACCCAGGGGCGGAGCGAACCAGCGCCCTCGCGCACCAATCATGTGCGTGGCGATGGCTTCAATCGAGCGTAAGTGAGGCGCTGATTGGAGTGCAAGCTGTTCCATGGTGAGCGGAGCCAGGGCTGAGATCAGCAGGGATTGGTAATTCTGCCAGCCAGCGTAAATTGCATCCAACGAGGCCTGAACAACATCCATATAAATCCTCCCATAAAGATAAAAAGCAGAGCTAAATTGTCGGAATTAATCAGGATTATAGCACTGCTGTTGTAGTGATATGTATAGAATTGGAATGAGAATATGCTGAATGAATAGCCTGGAGTACCAGTTTTCGCGAAAACGACCCCTGATCGATAAAAAGTACAGCCAGAATAACTTGCCATCAAAATGGGATTTAAAAATCCTCAAAACGGTTAAGATTTTGAGGACTTAGGGTATACAGCCATTATGAATGGATCGTTATGGCTAATGGATGACCGTCGTACCAACCAGGATATTTACCAGAACTACTGGTCTAGTCTTCCTCCGCCACTGCTTCAATGGCTGAAACAATCTCCTGGACGGTCTCAAGCAGAGGGTCTTGTAGCGCCCCGCCGACCACCAGCTCGTTGATGGCCTGGCTGGCAGCTTTCCGCTCATCGCGCAAGAACACCAGGTCGAGCAAACCGCAGGCTCTTAGCAAGCTAAGCAGGGCAATATCATGAGGCTGAGCACTCTCTTGAGCCAGCACAACAGAGCGCAGGCGTTGAATGACCCAATACTTGGTTGAAGCCTTGATTTGTGGGAAAAGCGGCGAGGGAATGACCCACACCAGGTGATCCTCCTCTTGCAGGATGATTCCTTTATGAACCAGGCTGCCAGTGATCTTCTTGCGCAGTTTTTCGGATTTTGGATAAAGGGTATGCAGCCAAAAGCCAAACTTGCGTTCTTTTTCTGATTTTGACAGTGCCGTAAGGGTGCTATCCAACATCGGATCATTAGACAGGTTCGCATCGGAAAGTGTCAGGCGGCGGTTGTTGGTAGTGCAGATTTTACCCGCCAGGGCCAGCTCTGCCAGGATACCCCCAACCAACCCGGGATGCATGCGGTCGGCTACTGCCCCGATAAAAATACCCTTGTCCTCATGGATCGAGAGCAGGTGAAGTTCTTCATATAAATTGAGCATGGATCAATCCCTCCCTATAGGTATTTCACTGGTGATAATTATACTCTCATCGGTGAAGCGTTCAGCCAAAACTTTAGCCATTTGCCTGCCTAATTAAAAACCCTGAGAGATCAGGTGCTCGAAAAAGCTGGTGCAAAAATTCCTAAATGCCTGGGAAATAACTAATTGGTACATTTGGTGTTAGGTAAGTTAGATATCAACCTGACATGTGATGTGAAGGCGTGCAACGGTCAAAAATGAGCTTCCTAAAACCAGATACCCTGGGAAGAAGCGTCAAAAATCGGGAGGAAAGGAGGAAATGACCAACTTGCTGATTGATATTTATCGGGTATGCCTGAGACTTAACCATAGCCGCCCATATTGCATAACCAATTTTTCAACATACATGTTTCTTTACCAAAGGAGAAATCAACATGAAATTCAATGTATTAATGACCATCACGGCGCTTGTTGCATTGATATTTGGGCTCGGGTTCATCCTTGCCCCGCAATTTACCATCGGTTTGTATGGCAACACCCTTAACGAAGTGGGGCTATTTGTAGGTCGCTACTTTGGTGCTGCCTTGTTGGGATATGCATTCTTAGCCTGGCTTAACCGCAATGCAGCATCCAAGGGCATGCAGGGAGGCTTCTTTGCCGCCATGGTGCTTGGCCTGGCAGTTTCATTGTATGATGCATTCGCTGGTGTGCACAACGCACTCGTATGGCTTAATGTGGTCATCTATTTCTTACTGGCAGTCGGTTTTGGGTACTTTGCCTTCATGAAGTCAGACTAGGTCAAGGACTAAATCAATATAGCTTCCCGCCTCCAAATCAAGGCGGGAAGTTTTAGTTAACCGAGTATAGCAAGTTCTTTAAATTACTCAAATGGTCGACCTAGCACCAGTGTCTCATATAGCTCAGGTTGGAGGTTAAAATTCACTTCACAAGCTGACAGGCTGTTGGATAATATAGTTATATTCTTTCTGTGTTATTTATCAGGTATTTATTTTTTCGTCGGTGCAGCCTTGCGATAATTTGCTACCAGCATCAAGCCCAGGCCAACCACGAAAGCAATACCCCCATACACTGCCCACTGAATCTGGCCAGTCATAAAGCTGCCGGGCAAAATATTGACACCCTGCAAGATCCACACAGCGCCCACGAAAATCAATACCACCCCAACGAGGCTCCAAAAGATACGCATGATAATCCTTCCTTTCATACCCATAATAGGTTGGTTCTGCTGGAATTTCGTGCACCAACCTTAGCGTAATCCTTCTAAATATACTATACGTCAAATAAGCTGCTTGAGATTGCTGGTGGTGGTCTTTTTGTGGTAATACGAAGATTTTTTCAACCCTTCCTACCTGGGTCAACACACCTCCACAACCCACAAAGTCGGCCTGCGCCGACTCCACATAGAAAAAGTCCACGCAGGTGGGTTTCGTGATCTTCGCGGCTGCGATCCTGGTAACGTGGGTATGACGCGCTTCAGGCGCCACGTCTGTGTTTCTCATTATCTAGCCTGCACCATCCTGTATTTCCGCATAAAAATGAGAAATCTTAAAATATTGCCAGTTTTTTGAAAATCTCTTGTGGAACAGAACATTTGTGCTATAATATTGAGCAGAACCCCTGGCATGGGCAATGCGGAGTGAACCCTCCGCCCACCCGTGCCATTTCTTTTAACGCCATAGGGCAGACACTCACCTGCCCGGCCCGTCCGGCGCTTTCCCCTGCCAGGGAGCCAAGGCACTGCAGCATCCCAGCCCACCCGTGCCAGGGGTTCACACACATGAACACTTACACAATACTAAATTCCATATTCCATGAATAGGTATCCAGCTATGGACATTCTCACGTTTTTTCAAAGTAATAAGGGATCTTTATTAAATAAACTTTCCATGGTTATCTTTGTGCCCTTTGCATACTTGGTGGTTAATCATTTTTCTTATGCCTAATGCGCGCGGTGCACCCAGGGGCAACCTGAATGCCCTAAAACATGGTTTTTATTCACGTCTGTTTCGCGCAGATGAAACCAACGAGCTCGCTGATGATGGATCCAACAGCCTGGAGCATGAGATCACCCTGGTGAGGGTGATGATCCGCCGCACCATGCAGCTGGCTGACGGCATCGATGATCTTAAAGAAGCCACCCGTGTGTTAGATGCCTTGGGGGTAGCCGCTGGGAGGTTGGCCAATCTTCTGCGGACACAAAAAAGCCTGAATACCTCCCGCACTCAGGTAGCAGATGAAATTTCTATCGCCATACAGCAGGTAAATCAAGAATTAAGGAGAAAAAATGGATAAACCCTACCCCAAACCAATTAACGCAGCCTCTCGACCTCAACCGCAAGGTATTCCCAACCCCACCTGTCCAATATTACTGGAAGCCAAAGATGTGCTGGAGCGAACCCAGGACCTGCATCGCGCCATCCGCAAGCTCAGGCGCTCCACACAGCGCTGCCTCACCTGCCCAGAACGTGCCGAATGCCCCACACTCAACTATTTTGCTCAAGCTGTAGATTGTGCCATCAGGGAGGTGAGGCGGGAATGGGGATAAACACTGGCGTGAAGGTAGCACATGGTGCAGGATAAAGCAAAATTGGTTAATTTTATGCTGAAAAAGGCACACGGCCATGAATTTAGATGATGAATCACACAACCTGCTCATTGCTGAGCAGCTTGGTCACACCCTAGATTTGATCAGGGCAGAACTTGCTGCCGGTAAGGCAGAACAAGGACATGATCGCCAGATGGTCTCTTTGCGCTTGAGTACCCTTGAAACTCAGGCAGCTGACTTTGAAAAACGCCTGCGCGATCTGACCGAGAGTGCCACTCAGTTCAAGCTGCTGGTGAGCCTGGCGGTAGGTGGCGGCCTGCTTTCACTGATTGAACTGGTACGCAACCTGTTCCATCAATGATCAAGCATGAACGAAGGACTGATCAATACCTGCAAGGAAATCTTACGCGATGTCACTTTGTTTTGTGAAGCCAGCGGCATACACCTGCGCAGTTATCAGCAGCAGGTGGCAGAAGCTATTATCGATTCAGCCTTAGGCGGAAAGGGCTACTCCTTCGTGGTCATCTTTCCCAGGCAATCAGGCAAAAACGAACTGCAGGCACAAATCGAGGTTTGCCTGTTGTGCCTGTGCAGCTTGGCACAGGCTGAGATGGTGAAGGTATCGCCCACCTGGAAACCCCAATCCCTCAATGCTATGCGCCGCCTTGAACGGGTGCTTAAGCGAAATCTCATCAGCCGCGGGCGCTGGAAGAAGCGTTCTGGGTATATCTACCAGTTTGGGGAGGCCATGATGCACTTCTTGAGCGGTGCACCCACTTCAAGCATCGTGGGGGCCACCGCCAGCCTGCTGCTGGAATGCGACGAGGCCCAGGATGTGCAAATATCCAAGTGGGATAAGGAGATTGCCCCCATGGCAGCATCTACCCACGCTACTCGGGTTTTCTGGGGCACTGCCTGGACCAGCACCACACTGCTGGCACGTGAGCTGCGCCTCGCCCGCCAGCAAGAAGAGCTGGACGGCATCAGGCGTACCTGGGTGCTGACAGCCGACCAGGTAGGCGCAGAGGTGCCTGCTTACCAGAAATTCGTCGCTGAACAGGTAGCCAGGCTGGGGCGAAACAACCCGCTGGTGCGCACCCAGTATTTCAGCGAGGAGATTGATGGCGAGGGCGGTATGTTCTCGTTGGCCCGGCGCATGCTGATGCGAGGGTCACATACTGTACAAATGGCTCCCACCGCTGGAAAGACATATGCTTTTACCATCGATGTGGCGGGTGAAGATGAAGCCGCCACC
>Ga0210077_1000764_pt1 | contig 10481 bp, 9 predicted proteins | sample RushMan_CattailN_5_FD_185556 | JGI IMG/M metagenome (GOLD analysis project Ga0210077, IMG submission 185556) | Wetland microbial communities from San Francisco Bay, California, USA, that impact long-term carbon sequestration -... | ecosystem: Environmental > Aquatic > Marine > Wetlands ... | reverse complement strand
CGGAGCGGCGACGCGGCGCGCTTCGTCGATTTGGCCGAGCCTCGGAAGGGCCTCGTCTTCGACGGCCGCATCGCCGAGGATTTCAAGCTCGATACCGGCACCTGGGTGAGCGTCGGGCCGCTGCGCGCACGGATCATCGCCGCCGGCGATCCCTACGTCCAGGACGCGGTCATCACCGGCCACGACCGTGCCGAGGTCGGCGCGCTGATCATCCCTCGCGGCGGAGTCCCCGACACGCCCGAGACCCGGCGGTTCTTCCAGGGCCTGATCGACACGCTCGCGCTCGAGGCAAGCTCGAGCTCCACCCGAATCGCCCGCGCCGTGCTGCTCACGGCGCCGCTGTCGATCGACGCGGGCGAAATCACCGACAAGGGCTCGATCAACCAGCGCGCGGTGCTCAAAGCGCGCAGCGCGCTGGTCGAAGAGCTCTACGCGGCGCCGCAGGCGCCCGGCGTCATCCTCCCCTCCACCCAATAGGAATCCGTCATGTCCGCGAAGCGGGGACTCTTCACTCAGTACGACGACGTGTGGCTGCTCGACGGCGTGCGCACGCCGTTCGTCGATTACAACCACGAGCTCGGCCAGGCGTCCCCGATCGACCTCGGCATCAAGGCGGCGCGCGAGGCCTTCGCGCGCTCCGGCGTGCCCGCCGCCGACGTCGGCCACGTGTTCGCGGGCAGCATGGCGCAGGCGAGCTTCGACGCCTACATGCTGCCGCGGCACATCGGCCTGTACTCCGGCGTTCCGTTCGAGGTGCCGGCCACGCTCACCCAGCGCGTGTGCGGCACCGGCATGGAGCTCGTGCTGCGCGCGGGGGACGCGATCAAGCTCGGCCAGATCGAGCTCGGCCTGTGCGTCGGCGCCGAGTCGATGACGCGCAACCCGGTCGCGGCCTACACGCACCGCGGCGGCTTCCGCATGGGCCAGATCGAGTTCAAGGACTTCCTGTGGGAGGCGCTGCTCGACCCCGCGGCGAATGTCACCATGGGCGGCACCGCCGAAAACCTGGCGCGGCAGTATTCGATCTCGCGCCAGGAGGTCGACGCCTTCGCCGCGGAGAGCTTCGAGCGCGCCCTCGCGGCGCAGGCCGACGGCTTCCTCGCCGGCGAGATCACGCCGGTGACGAGCGAGAGCTTCGCGCTCGATGGCTATCAGACGCGCACGATCAGGGTCCCTTCCCGGCCGGGCAGAGTCGAGCGCGACACTCATCCGCGCCCCTCGCCGGTCGAGCAGCTGGCGCAGCTCAGGCCGGCCTTCGGCGGCGTGCAGACCGGAGGCAACAGCTCGGCGATCGTCGACGGCGCCGCCGCGGCGCTCGTGTGCTCGGGGGCCTACGCGCGCGCCATCGACAAACGGCCGCTCGCGCGCGTCGTCGGCGGCGCCGCGGTCGGAGTGCCGCCCGAGATCATGGGCATCGGCCCGGCGCCCGCGATTCGAAACCTGCTCGCGGGACTCGGACTCGGGCTGGACGACGTCGATCGCTTCGAGATCAACGAGGCCTTCGGCGCGCAGTGTCTCGCGGTGATTCGCGAGCTCGGCATCGATCGCGGCAAGGTCAACGTGAACGGCGGGGCGATCGCCATCGGCCATCCGCTCGCCGCGACCGGCGTGCGGCTGACGCTCACCGCGGCGCGCGAGCTCGCCCGCAGCGGAAAGCGCTACGGCATCGCCTCGGCCTGCATCGGCGGCGGTCAGGGCATCGCCGTGCTGATCGAAAACACCAACGCGACACAAAGGAGCTGAAGATGGAAATCAAGGGACAGGCGGCGCTCGTCACCGGCGGCGCGTCGGGACTCGGCGCGGGCACCGCGCGCAGGCTCGCGGCGGCGGGCGCGAAGGTGGCGCTACTCGACGTGAACGCCGGGCTCGGCAACAAGCTCGCCGCGGAAATCGGCGGGCTGTTCGTGGAGTGCGACGTCGCGAGCGGCACCGGCGCCGAGGCCGCGGTCGCGAAAGCCCGCGCCGCGCACGGCCCGGCGCGGATCCTGGTGAATTGTGCCGGCATCGGCGGCGCGAAACGCCTGGTCGGCAAGGACGGCCCGATGCCGCTCGAGCACTTCACGCGGATCATCAACGTGAACCTGGTGGGCAGCTTCAACATGATGCGCCTCGCGGCGGCGGACATGATCCCGCTGCCCGCGCTCGCCGACGGCGAGCGCGGCGTCATGATCAACACCTCGTCGATCGCCGCCTACGACGGCCAGATCGGGCAGGTCGCCTACTCCGCCTCGAAGGGCGGCATCGTGTCGATGACGCTTCCGCTGGCGCGGGACCTGGCGCAGTTCGGCGTGCGGGTGATGACGATCGCGCCGGGGATCTTCCACACGCCGTTGCTGGGCAAGCTGCCGGAGGAGGTGCAGCAGTCGCTCGCCGCCTCGATCCCCTTTCCAAAGCGCCTCGGCACTCCCGAGGAGTACGCCCTGCTCGCGCTGCACATCGTCGAGAACGTCCAGCTCAACGGCGAGGTGATCCGCCTCGACGGCGCGCTGCGCATGGCGCCGCGCTAGGCGGGCGACCGCTCAAATTCTTGCAATCGGCGCTCGCGCGCGCACCGCGTGCATCACATTCTTTGACGCGCGCTGTGCCCCTTGCGCTTTGAAAACTCATGCGTTTCCCCTATCGTGCACGTCGTCTGCAACGAAGTGAATAAGGGCGTGCCGTGGCTGCGAGCTGGGAACGCAAAGAGATCGGCGCCGGCCTTCTGGCCGGCCTGACCTCCATACCGACCGCGCTCGCGACGGGCCTGCTCGTATTCGGGTCGCTCGGCGCGAGCTTCGTCGACGCGAGCGCGTCGGCCGCGATCTACTCGCTGCTGATCGCCGGGCTGATCGTCGGACTCGCCGCGACCTCCAGCCCCATCATTCCGGTCCCGCTTCTCGGCCCCAACCTGATTCTCGCAAATCTGGTCCTCATGGTCGCCGCGCTGCCGTCGGCCCAGGGCCACGTCGGAGCCCTCGCGTTCGTCGCCGTCGCGCTGTGCGTGCTGATCGCCGGGTTGTGGCAGCTGCTTCTCGGCGTCTCCGGCCTGGCCTACATCGTCAACTACGTGCCCTATCCGGTGTTCGCCGGCTTTCTCAACGGCGTCGCCGTGCTCACCATCGTGTCGCAGCTCAAGCCCCAGTTCGTGGCGGCCGACGGCGGCTTGCACTTGCCCGCGCAGCCCGGCGTGCTGCTGTTCATGCTCGCGATCTTCGCTCTCATGGCCGTCTTTCCCGCCCTCGCCGTGCGCCTTCCGCGTCTCAGATCCGTGCCGGCGCCGCTCGCCGCGCTGGGGGTCGGCGTCGCGGTGTTCGCCGTCGGCCCGCTGCTGGTTCCCGGCCTGGACCTCGGGCACCCGCTCGGCAAGCTGGGCGTCTCGCTTGCGCCGGCCTTCGCCTTCGCGCCCCTGTTTGCGCCTGGGCTGGGCGAGAGCCTCAGGCTCGCGCTGCCCGACGTGCTGAGCCACTCGCTCGCGGTGGCGGCGGTCACGACCACCGAGACCTTCTTCGCCATGCGCCTGGTGCAAAACACCACTGACATCAGCTTCGCGCCGCGGCGGGAGATCGCGGCCTTCGGCGGCGCCAATGCCGCGCTTGCCTGCGCCGGCGGACTGACCTGCTCGGGGCAGCCGTCGCTCACCATGATGGCGCTCACCGCCGGGGGGCGCACGCGCGCGACGCCGCTCGTGGCGGCGCTCACGGTGTTCCTGGTGGGCATCGTTTTCACCGACGTGCTGAGCGTGATCCCGCTTGCCGTCCTCTCCGCGATCCTGATGGCGGCCAGCCTGAAGCTATTCGACCCGTGGACGGCACGGCTGCTGCCCGCGGCACTCTCGGCGAAGACGCCCGCGCGCCGCCGGCGCGCTCTCCACGATTTCCTGATCGTCGCCACCGTCATGGGCATGACGATCTTCTACTCCATCATCGGGGGCATCATCGTCGGCTGCATTCTCGCCTGCGTGATCTTCATCCTGCGCATGAGCCGGCCGGTGATCCAGAGCCTGGCCTGGGACGAGAGGGCCCTCTCCAAGCGCGTGCGCAGCTCCGCGCAGATGTCGGCTCTGTCCAGGGCCGGCGGGCGGCGCGTGGTCCTGACGCTGCAGGGGGTGCTGTTCTTCGGCAACGCCGACACCCTGGCCGACGCGGTGAAGGGAGTGCAGGACAGCGCCGATATCGTGGTCCTGGACTGCAAGGGGATCACCGAGCTCGACGTCTCGGGCGCGAACGCGCTGCGCTCGCTGCGCGCACGCCTGCACAAGCTCGGCAAGCGGCTGCGCATCTGCAACGTCCGGCCCGAGCTGCTCGACAGCTTCGCCGACGCGCTCAAGCTGCCCGCAGAGGCGCTGCGCCGCGACACCGATTCGACCCTCGAGATCATCGAGGAGGAGCTGCTGCGCAAGGCCGGCGCGCACGCGGATCAGGGGCCTTTGCCGCTGTGCCAGGTCGACGCCACGCAGGGCCTGAGCGAGGCAGAGCTCGCCATTCTCTCCTCGGCGGTCAACGCGCGGCGATTCGAGCCCAAGGAAACGCTGTGCCGGGAAGTCGAGGCCGGGGACCGCATGTGGCTGATCCTCGCCGGCAGCGTGAGCGTGAACGTCCCGGCACCGGGCGAGCGCACGGTTCGGGTGGCGAGCCTGGGCCCGGGCACGACGGCCGGCGAGATGGCGCTCATCGAGCGCGGCCCGCGCACCGCAAGCATCACTGCCGACGAGCCCGTCGACTGCCTCGAGCTGACGCTCGAGGCCTTCGACCGCCTCATGAACGAGCACCCGGGCATCGCCTCGCGCCTGCTGGCGAACCTGTGCCTCGCCATGACGCGGCGCCTGCGGGTCACCACCGCCGAGCTGCGCGCCGCCTCGACCTGAGTCGGCGCGGGCGGCGGAGCGCGGCGCATGGCGCCGGCTAGCCGGTCAGCTTCTCCAGCAGGCGCATCAGCTCGCGCCGCTCCGCGGCGCTGAGCTTCGCGGCGCGCCGGCGATCCTCGGCCAGTACCGCAGCCCTCATCCTGCCCAGGGCCTGCGCGCCGCGCGGCGTCAGATGCAGTCCCCAGGCACGGCCGTCGCCCGGGCGCCGGCGGCGCTCGACCAGGCCGCGGCCGACCATCCAGTTGGTGAGCAGCATTGCCCCCGAGCGGGCAATCCCGAGCGCCGAGCCGAGCGTCGACTGGCTGATTCCCGGGTTGGCGCCGACGATCACCAGCGCGGTGAAGCGCGGCGGCGTGATGTGCTGGCCCCGGGTCGCGGCGTGAAAGGCGAGGAACAGCGCCACCTGCGCGCGGCGCAGCGAGTAGCCGAGCAGCTGGTCGAGCACCCCGTAGTCGAGCCCTGCCACGCGCGTCATCGGCGCCAGGGCGCGCGGTCGGTGGGGGGATGGCGGTCGTCTCGTCATTGACCGCCGGATTGTAATGATCTATAACAATGCCGCGCAACCAAGGAGAGGAGGGCTCCACGATGACGCAATCCAAGCGAATCAGCCGTCGCCAGTTCAACACTGCGATCGCCGGGCTCGGCGCGGCGAGCGCGCTCGCGCCGTTCGGCATCGCGCGCGCGGCATCCAAGCTCAAGGTCGGCGTGCTGCTGCCGCGCTCGAGCTACGAGGCCCTGATCGGCCAGTCCTGCCAGCTCGGCGCCGACCTCGCGCCGGCGGTGCTGAAATCGATGCTCGGCGTCGACATCGAGATCATGAACGCCGACACCGAATCGAACGTCAACACCGCGCGCACCCGGGCCGAGCGCCTGATCCACGAGGGCGCGCACGTGCTGGTCGGCGCCTTCGACTCGGGGCAGACCGCGGCCATCGCCCAGGTCGCCGAGCAGCGCGGGGTGCCGCTGGTGGTCAACATCGCCGCCGCGCCGCAGATCACCGAGCAGGGCTACAAGTACGTGTTCCGCAACTTTCCGACCGCGATCGACCTCGTTCGCAACGGCCTGTCGCTGATCGGCGACCTGTTCCAGGCCACCGGGGTCGAGGCGCGCACGGCGGTCTTCATGCACGTCAACGACACCTTCGGCCAGGCGATGACGGGCGGCATCATGAAGACGCTGCCGCACCTGAAGCAGCTGAAGTTCAAGATCGTCGATACGATCGCCTACGACCCGGCGGCGAAGGACCTTTCGGTCGAGGTTTCCAGGGCCAAGGCGGCGAACGCCGACTTCCTGCTGCTGGTGTGCAGGCTGAACGACTCGATCGTGCTGCGCCGCGATATGGTGAAGCAGCGCTGGCACCCGATGGGCGTGGTCGACCCGGGCTCGCCCGGGATCTACGAGGAGCAGTTCGCCAAGTCGCTCGGCAAGTACGCCAACTACGTCGTCGACAACCCGCCCTGGTACAACCCCAAGGGGGCGCTGACCGGCATGGTCGAGGAGGCGTTCCGCAAGCGCAACCCCGGCGAGAAGTTCGTCTACCACGGGCTCAACGCCGGCTACACCTTCGAGGCCATCATGATCGCCGCCGACGCCTTCCGGCGCGCCGGCAGCACCGACCCGAAGGCGCTCGCCGACGCGATCCGCGCCACCGACATCGACAAGCGCGTCATGCTCGGCGGGCCGATCAAGTTCAACGCCAAGGGCCAGGTCGAGGGCAACCTCTCCGCCTGCGTCCAGATCCTGGACGGCGTGCCGAAGGTGGTGCTGCCGGAGTACGCGGCGGAGGCGAAGCCGGTGTTCCCCTGGCCCGAGTACAAGAAGGCCTGAACGGATCTGCCTGAACGGAGGGCCGGCTGCGCCGGCCCTTTTTTTGCATGTCGGCCTCGCTCGTCGCCAACGTCGTCATCTCGGGCCTGCTCACCGGGCTGGTCTACGGTCTGATGGCGCTCGGGCTGTCGGTGATCTTCGGCGTGGTGCGGGTGGTCAACTTCGCCCACGGCGAGATGATGACCGTCGCCATGTACGCCGCGGTGCTGCTGTTCGGCGCCTTCAAGCTCGACCCGATCCTGGCGGCGCTGCCGGTCGCGGCGGTGTTCTTCGTCATCGGCTATGCGCTGCAGGCGGGGCTGATCAACCCGTTCATCACGCGGCCGGAGCATTCGCAGTTCATCCTCCTGGTGGCGGTCGCGACGATCATCACCAACGTCATGCTGATGGTGTTCGGCCCCGACGCGCACAGCGTGCAGACCGACTATCAGCTCGACTCCTGGGCGATCGGCCAGATCATCGTCGACAAGTCGCGCGTGTACGCCGCGCTTTGCGCGCTCGGCACCACGGCCGGCCTGTTCGCGTTCTTCCGCTTCTCGCGCACCGGGACCGCGATCCGCGCCTGCGCCGACAACCACCTCGGCGCGCTCATCGTCGGCCTCGACGTCAAACACCTCTACGCCCTCACCTTCGGGCTCGGTGCCGCCTGCGTCGCGGTCGCCGGCTGCATGATGACGCTGCTGGTCGAGGTGGCGCCCTCGGTCGGGCCGAGCTACACCCTGCTCGGCTTCGTGATCGTGATCGTAGGCGGCCTGGGCTCGATGCCGGGCGCGCTGCTCGGCGGCGTGCTGATCGGCGTCTCCGAGGCGATGGCGGGGCTGTTCATCGACCCTTCCGCCAAGAGCATGTTCAGCTTCGCGCTGCTGATCGTGGTGCTGCTGTTCCGGCCTCAGGGCCTGCTCGGGAGAAGGACATGAGGGCACGCCTGCTGCTGGCCGCGCTCGGCGCGGGCCTGATCGCGCTGCCGCAGTTCTCTGGCAACTACGTGCTGTCGCTCGCCACCCTCGCGCTGTACTTCGCCTTCACCGGGCAGGCCTGGAACGTGATGATGGGCTTTGCCGGCCAGCTCTCGCTCGGGCATTCGCTGTTCGTCGGCCTCGGTGCCTACGCCGCGGCGGCGCTGTTCGTGAAGTTCGGCATCGGGCCCTGGGCCGGACTGTGGCTCGCGATGGCGATCTGCGTCGCCGCGGGCGCCGCGATCGGCCTGCTCGCGTTCCGCTTCGGCATCTCCGGGGTGTACTTCGCGCTGCTCACCATCGCCTTCGCCGAGTTCACCCGCATCGGCTTCGACCACATCGGCTGGCTCGGCGGCCCGGGCGGCCTGTTCCTCAAGGTCGGCCAGCGCACCAGCTGGGACCTCGCCGACCTGCGCGGCACGCCGGCGATGTTCTACTACGTCATGCTCGCGCTCACCGCCGGCGCCTTCGCGCTGTGCGCCTGGCTGCTGAAGAGCCGCGCCGGCTACTACTGGCAGGCGATCCGCGAGGACGAGGACGCCGCGCGCGCGCTCGGCATCAACACCTTCCGCTGGAAGCTGCTGGCGGTGGCGATCAGCGCCGCGATGACCTCGCTCGCCGGGGTGTTCTTCGCCTTCTACTACAACAACCTCTTTCCCGAGCAGATCTTCCACATCAGCCAGTCGATCGAGATCATCCTCGGCCCGATCGTGGGCGGGGTCGGCACCCTGTTCGGCCCGATCCTCGGCGCGGTGCTGCTCACCACGCTGGCCGACTCGCTCACCAACCTGGTCGCCGCAATGGGGCTGGACATCCCCGGGGTGAAGCAGGTCTTCTACGGCGTGATCCTGCTGCTGGTGATCATGTTCCTGCCGAACGGCATCTGGCCGCCGATCGCGAAACGGCTCGGCCTGGGACGCAAGGACTGAGATGGCGCTGCTCGAGATCCGCTCGCTGTCGAAGTCGTTCCGAGGCCTGCGCGCGGTCACGCGCGCTTCGTTCGAGGTGCCCGAGGGCGGGCTGGCGGCCCTGATCGGGCCCAACGGCGCCGGCAAGACCACCATCTTCAACATGGCCGCAGGTGTGTACGCCCCCGACGCGGGCGAGATCGTGTTCGCCGGCAACAGAATCGACGGCCTGCGCCCCGACCAGGTCTGCGCCGCGGGCGTGGGCCGCACCTTCCAGGTGGTCAAGCCCTTCGCCGGCATGTCGGTGCTCGACAACGTGATCGTCGGCGCGTTGCGGGCCGAGCGTCGCGTGCCCGAGGCGCGCCGCCTCGCGCTGCGGATCCTGGAAGAGCTGAACCTCGGCGCGAAAAGGGATCTGCCCGCCTCCTCCCTCACGCTGCCCGACCGCAAGCGCCTGGAGGTCGCGCGCGCGCTCGCCACCGGCCCGCGCCTGCTGCTGCTCGACGAGGTGATGGCGGGGCTGCGCCCCACCGAGTGCGATCAGATGGTCGAGGTCTTCCGCGAGCTCAATCGCGACGGCCTGACGATCCTGCTGATCGAGCACGTGATGCGCGCGGTGATGGCGCTCGCGCAGCAGGTGGTGGTGCTGCACCACGGCGAGATCATCGCCCGGGGCACGCCCGCCGAGGTCGTGCGCGACCCGGCGGTACTCGAGTGCTATCTCGGCGAAGAGACCGAAGTGTGACCGCACTGCTGCAGATCGAGAACCTCGACCTCTACTACGGCGACGCGCAGGCGCTCGCCGGCGTCTCGCTCGAGGTGCCGCGCGGCGAGATCGTCGCCATCGTCGGCGCCAACGGCGCCGGCAAGACTTCTCTCATCCGCGCCATCGCGGGCATCGAAAAGCTGCGTTCCGGAAAAGTCTTCTTCGGACAAAAGGAAATCACGAGACTTCCATCTCATCAGATCTGCAATCTCGGCATCGGACAGGTGGCCGAGGGACGGCAGGTGTTTCCCTCGCTCAGCGTAGGCGAGAATCTCGCCATGGGCGGACTGCTGCCGCGCGCGCGCCCGTCCGCCGCGCGCACCCTGGAAGAGGTGTACGCGCTCTTCCCGCGCCTCGCCGAGCGCCGCGCCCAGCTCGCCGGAACCCTGTCGGGAGGCGAACAGCAGATGCTCGCGATCGGCCGTTGCCTGATGGGCCAGCCCGAGCTGATCATGTTCGACGAGCCTTCGCTCGGGCTCGCGCCGACGGTGGTGCAGGAGGTGTTCCGCACCATCCGCATGCTGCACGAGAAAGGGCTCACCATCCTGCTGGTCGAGCAGAACGTCGCGCTTTCGCTCAAGCTCTCGCAGCACGCCTACGTGCTCGAGAACGGCAGCATCGTGATGTCCGGCGCGGGCAGCGCGCTGCTGCACGACGAGCGCGTGCGCCAGGCCTACCTCGGGCTCTAGCTCAGTACATCCGGGCGCGGAACAGCCAGGCCGCGAGCGACAGGCTCACCGCGCCGATCAGCGCCATCGGCCACAGCTCGTTGACCAGGATCGAGGCAGGCACGCCCTCGAGGAAGAGCTTGCGCAGCACCACCAGGAAGTAGCGCAGCGGGTCGATGTAGGTGAGCAGCCGGACCGCCTCCGGCATGTTCGCGATCGGGGTCGCGAAACCGGACAGGATCACCGCCGGCACCATGAACAGGAACGCGCCGAGCAGCCCCTGCTGCTGGGTCGCCGCGAGAGACGAGATCATGAGCCCCATGCCGACCGCCGACATCAGGAACAGCGCCAGCCCCAGGTAGAGCGTGGCGATGCTGCCGAGCAACGGGATGCGGAACCACAGCACCGCGATCGAGGCGATCGCGGTCGCCTCGATCAGGCCGATGATGAACCCCGGCAGCGCCTTGCCCGCCAGCACCTCGAACGGCCGCAGGGGCGTCACCAGCAGCTGGT
>Ga0210077_1000763_pt1 | contig 10492 bp, 5 predicted proteins | sample RushMan_CattailN_5_FD_185556 | JGI IMG/M metagenome (GOLD analysis project Ga0210077, IMG submission 185556) | Wetland microbial communities from San Francisco Bay, California, USA, that impact long-term carbon sequestration -... | ecosystem: Environmental > Aquatic > Marine > Wetlands ... | reverse complement strand
GGTAATGGGCAGCCTGAACGGTGTTTCAAACGGTGGATGGATTGAGTATGCCCGAAAGATCCAGGATGCTGGCGCCGACGCACTCGAGCTCAATATATACTACCTGCCCACCGATCTCAAGCTCACCAGCGACCAGATGGAAGAAAACTATCTCAATCTGGTCAATAATGTGCACTCAAAGGTCAGTATACCCCTGGCGGTTAAGCTGCCACCCTTCTTCACTGCCCTGCCCAACTTTGCCAATCGTCTCGTAGAGGCAGGCGCTAATGGGCTGGTGTTGTTCAATCGTTTTTATCAGCCAGACTTTGACCTGGAGAATCTGGAAGTCACCCCCAACCTGGTGCTGAGCAATTCCGACGAGCTGCGCTTGCCCTTGCGCTGGATCGCCATCCTGTATGGCAAAGTGAAAACAGACCTGGCCCTAACGACCGGCGTACACACCGGCGAAGATGCCATTAAGGCGATGATGGCCGGTGCTAATGTCGCTATGACCACCTCTGCCTTGCTCAAACGTGGTACCTCAGCCATCCCGCAAATTCTGGATGGTATGGAAGCCTGGATGACTGAACACGAGTATCAATCAGTTACGCAGATGCGTGGCAGTATGAGCCAGGGTTCAGTAGCTGAGCCGGCCTCGTTCGAAAGAGCTAATTATATGAAGGTACTCAACTCCTACAATCCAGATTTCAGGTAAGCCAGACACATTTCCCCCGAAATTTAAAACGGGCGGGTGCGCTATACGCACCCGCCCGAACTTTTTATGATAGCTAGGTTGACAGGCTATAAGACTTCCGGCGCTTCATCATGAGCTTTCTTGTGACGATATACAATCCGTCCGCGGGTCAGGTCATAGGGCGACATTTCAACTCGCACACTATCTCCCAATAAGATGCGAATATAATACTTGCGCATCTTACCAGAGAGATATGCCAGAACTTCGTGACCCGTCTCAAGCCGCACTTTAAATTGTGTGCCCGGCAGGGCTTCAATCACCGTGCCTTCGACTACAATCTTATCTTCCTCTTTTGCCATCCATACCTCCTGATAACTCGGCTCACTACCAGTCTGGTAGGTAAGCCCCTAGCCCAAATGAGCTCACTCCATGTCTGGACGCACCTTGCGCTTAATGCGGCGAATAGCTTTCTTCTTTTGAATCCGGCGCAACTCGCTCTTAGATACGAACCAGCGCTTACGACGCACTGTGCTCAAGATGCCACTTTTAGCCACTTTCTTACGAAAGCGCTTGAGCAACGCGTCCTGCGACTCGTTCGGGCGTAAATTTACCGTTGTCAAATTTCTCACCTCCTTGCTCTATCCTGATACCGGGTATTGGGCGTAAAAAAACCCGGCTGACGTTCACGCTCTCAGCCGAGCCAGGTGTTGAATGCAATCCTGTGTTCAGTCATCCGTAATCGTTATCGTCACCATCCATCCAAAAGAGCAAATCCTAAACGTCCATCAGATTTTAATCGAAGTGCTGATTTCTGTCAAATTTTAATATTCATTGAATGGTCTTTGGCTGCTAAATTTTGAGATAAAAACTAACCTTCCTGCCTGTTTTTAGGACGAATGATTTAAAACAATAAAGTCTCTTGGCGATGACCTACTCTCCCAGGCAGTTACCCACCAAGTACCATCGGCGCTGACAGGCTTAACGAGCGGGTTCGGGATGTGTCCGTGTGTACCCCTGTCGCTCCAATCACCAAGAGACTCTATTTATATGTTAAGATACCAACCAATTATGATTTACATCACCACGCAGGCGAATTGAACGATACGAAAAGTGTCGAGTTCTCCGCACCACGTGATTAAGCCCTCGGCCATTAGTACAGCTTAGCTGAACGCATTACTGCGCTTACACATGCTGCCTATCAAAGCAGGTAGTCTTCCTGCGGCCTTACTCCCTTAACGGGACGAGGGATCTTATCTTGAGGCAAGTTTCCCACTTAGATGCTTTCAGCGGTTATCTCTGCCGGACTTAGCTACCCAGCGATGCCGTTGGCACGACAACTGGCACACCAGAGGTCCGTCCACCCCGGTCCTCTCGTACTAGGGGCAGATCCTCTCAAATCCCTTGCGCCCACAGCGGATAGAGACCGACCTGTCTCACGACGGTCTGAACCCAGCTCGCGTATCGCTTTAATGGGCGAACAGCCCAACCCTTGGGACCTTATCCAGCCCCAGGATGCGATGAGCCGACATCGAGGTGCCGAGCGAGGCCGTCGATATGAACTCTTGGGCCTCACCAGCCTGTTATCCCCGGGGTAGCTTTTGTCCGGTAAGCCACGGCCCTTCCACACAGTACCGTGGGATCACTAAGCCCGGCTTTCGCCTCTGCTCGACGCGTTGGTCTTGCAGTCAAGCTCCCTTATGCCTTTACACTCTCCGGCTGGTTTCCATTCAGCCTGAGGGAACCTTTGGGCGCCTCCGTTACTTTTTAGGAGGCGACCGCCCCAGTCAAACTGCCCACCTGGCACGGTCCCCCATCCGGATAACGGTATGGGGTTAGGGTCTAAACATCGTCAGGGTGGTATTTCATTGAAGACTCCACCGAGGCTGGCGCCCCAGCTTCAAAGTCTCCCACCTATGCTACACAGACAATGCCCAAACTCAATGCCAAGATGCAGTAAAGCTCCACGGGGTCTTTTTGTCCTGCTGCGGGTAACGAGCATCTTCACTCGTATTTCAATTTCACCGGGTCCCTCGTTGAGACACTGTTCCAGTTGTTACACCGTTCGTGCGGGTCGGAACTTACCCGACAAGGAATTTCGCTACCTTAGGACCGTTATAGTTACGGCCGCCGTTCACCGGGGCTTCAGTTCAAAGCTTTGGCTTGCGCCTAACCTCTCCCTTTAACCTTCCGGCACTGGGCAGGTGTCAGCCCCTATACATCGCCTTACGGCTTAGCAGAGACCTGTGGTTTTGTTAACCAGTCACTAGAACCATTTCACTGCGACCTCCCAATGCTCCAATCGTATGAATTTCACATCAGGAGGCACCCCTTATCCCGAAGTTACGGGGCCAAATTGCCTAGTTCCTTAACGAGGGTTCTCCCGTTCGCCTTGGTATACTCTACCCATCTACCAGTGTCGGTTTGCGGTACGGTCACCTTTGAATCAACGCTTAGAGGCTTTTCTCGGCAGCAAGGCTTAACCACTTCCGCCTCAAGGGCTCGCATTCGCGCCTCAGCTCAGCCTGTTTTCACCAGGCCTCAACGCCTACACGCTTACACCTGCACAACCAATCGCAGGCTGGTCTACCTCGCTGCGTCCCCTCATCGCTCATCATAGGTGGTTCCGGAATGTTGACCGGATGTCCATCACTTACGCCTCACGGCCTCAGCTAAGGACCGACTAACCCGACGCGGACTGACCTGGCGTCGGAAACCTTAGATTTACGGCGAACACGGTTCTCACGTGTTTTACGCTACTCATGCCTGCATTCTCACTTCTGCCCGCTCCAGCCGTCTTTACAGTCGACCTTCACTGCTGGCAGAACGCTCCCCTACCGCCCCAGTCTGAGACTGAGACCCAAAGCTTCGGTGCCAGGCTTAGCCCCGTTAAATTTTCCGCGCAGGACCACTTGACCAGTGAGCTATTACGCACTCTTTAAAGGATGGCTGCTTCTGAGCCAACCTCCTGGTTGTCCGAGTAATCCCACATCGTTTCCCACTTAGCCTGGACTTTAGGACCTTAGCTGTTGATCTGGGCTGATTCCCTTTTGACCCCGAAACTCATCTCCCGGAGTCCGACTGCCATGCTCTGGAGTATCGGCATTCGGAGTTTGGTTGGGTTTGGTAAGCAGTAAGCCCCCTAGCCCATCCAGTGCTCTACCTCCGATACTGAACACATGACGCTAGCCCTAAAGCTATTTCGGGGAGAACAAGCTATCTCCGAGTTCGTTTGGCATATCACCCCTACCCACAGCTCATCCCCTAATTTTGTAACATTAGTGGGTTCGGGCCTCCACGAGCGATTAGACTCGTTTCACCCTGGCCATGGGTAGCTCACCCGGTTTCGTGTCTAATCCTTGCGACTGTACGCCCTATTCAGACTCGCTTTCGCTACGGCTTCGGGTGTAACTCCCTTAACCTTGCCACAAAGATTAACTCGCAGGCTCATTCTCCAAAAGGCACGCCGTCAGGCATAGCGGCGCGCATCCGGATTTCTCCGGCGCACAGACCCGCCATTAGCCCTTCGACTGCTTGTAAGCTTACGGTTTCAGGATCTATTTCACTCCCCTCATCGGGGTGCTTTTCACCTTTCCCTCGCGGTACTTGTACACTATCGGTCGTCAAATGTATTTAGCCTTGGAGAGTGGACTCCCCAGCTTCCCACTGGATTAGCGTGCCCAGTGGTACTCAGGTACCTGGCAGGAGTCGCTCCGCTTTTACATACGGGACTGTTACCCTCTCTGGTTGGCTGTCCCACACCATTCTGTTAACAGAGCGATTTGTCACTCCTATGTGCTAGGCCCTACAACCCCGATCCGGCAAGCCAGATCGGTTTGGGCTGTTCCCCTTTCGCTCGCCACTACTAGGGGAATACTTTCTTTTCCTCTGGGTACTTAGATGTTTCAGTTCCCCAGGTTCCCTTCTCCCAATCTATATATTCAACTGGGAGATGCCGTTGGTTCGCAACGGCTGGTTTCCCTATTCGGAGATCCCCGGATCGGCGCTTGTACACAGCTCCCCGGGGCTTATCGCAGTGTCCCACGTCCTTCATCGGCATTTGACGCCAAGGCATCCACCGTAAGCTCTTAGTAGCTTATTCACGTGATGCGGAGAAATCGAAACTTTTCGCTTTACTTCTCGCTTTCTATCGCATTACGCATGATTTGATATAAATCAATATTCGGTTGGTAAGGTTCTAAGGCTTTTCAGCCTTCAGCGATTGATCGCTGAGAGGTGATCCCGATCTTTTCCTCCGGAGCACCCTTCAAGGGTCAATCCTTCTCTGCAAAGACAAAGCAACCCGGCACATCGCCGGGTCGCACTGATTCCCACACGATGGCTTATAAATGGTCCCTATGTCTTGATGACGAACTCTAATCCCAAGTACACCTCATTCTTAGGGTAGCTCTGTGGAGATGAGGGGACTCGAACCCCTGACATCCGCCTTGCAAAGGCGGCGCTCTCCCAACTGAGCTACATCCCCAGTCTTTGCTACTGGTAAGGTAGTGGGCCTGACTGGATTCGAACCAGTGACCCCAGTCTTATCAGGACTGTGCTCTAACCAACTGAGCTACAGGCCCAGTCAGACGGACCCTTAACCACTGAGAAGTGACAGGAAACCCTCCATGGGGTATAACGCTTCTCGCTACCGCTGCGAGTCTTGCACGGAATAGCTGTGAGAAGTCTATTCCGGTTTGAGTGGAACTTTTACCCTTGAGCAAAAGCTCGGAACTCTAGAAAGGAGGTGATCCAGGCGCACCTTCCGGTACACCTACCTTGTTACGACTTCGTCCCAGTCACCAGTCCCACCTTCGACAGCTCCCTCCCTTACGGGTTAGGATACCGGCTTCAGGTGTTACCAGCTCCCATGACGTGACGGGCGGTGTGTACAAGCCCCGGGAACGTATTCAACGCACTAATGCTGACGCGCGTTTACTAGCAACTCCGGCTTCGTGCAGGCGGGTTGCAGCCTGCAGTCTGAACTGAGACCGGTTTTGGGGATTGGCTCTACCTCGCGGCTTTGCGACCCATTGTACCGGCCATTGTAGCGTGTGTGTAGCCCCGGATATAAAGGCCATGCTGACTTGACGTCATCCCCGCCTTCCTCCGGCTTGATACCGGCAGTCCTGTATGACACTTGTAACATACAGCGAGGGTTGCGCTCGTTACCGGACTTAACCGGACACCTCACGGCACGAGCTGACGACAGCCATGCAGCACCTGTATAGGCTCCCCGAAGGGTCGGTCACCTCTCGGATCCCTACTACCTATATGTCAAACCCGGGTAAGGTTTTTCGCGTAGCAACGAATTAAACCACACGCTCCGCTGCTTGTGCGGGGCCCCGTCAATTCCTTTGAGTTTTAACCTTGCGGCCGTAGTCCCCAGGCGGCAAACTTATCGCGTTAGCTTCGGCACCGGCGGATTTTACCCCACCAACACCAAGTTTGCATCGTTTACAGCTAGGACTACCGGGGTTTCTAATCCCGTTTGCTCCCCTAGCTTTCGCGTCTGAGCGTCAGGAACGGTCCAGGAGGCCGCCTTCGCCACTGGTATTCCTCCCGATATCTACGCATTTCACTACTACACCGGGAATTCTACCTCCCTCTACCGTCCTCAAGTCTGGTAGTTTTGAACGGCCTCTCCCAGTTGAGCCGGGAGCTTTCACATCCAACTTACCAAACCGCCTGCACGCGCTTTACGCCCAGTAAATTCGGATAACGCTCGGATCCTACGTATTACCGCGGCTGCTGGCACGTAGTTAGCCGATCCTTATTCCTGAAGTACCGTCCTTCCTCGTCCTTCAGAAAAGCGCTTTACAACCCGAAGGTCTTCATCGCGCACGCGGCGTTGCTGCATCAGGCTTTCGCCCATTGTGCAATATTCCCTACTGCTGCCACCCGTAGGTGTCTGGCCCGTGTTTCAGTGCCAGTGTGGGGGGCCACCCTCTCAGGCCCCCTACCCGTCGTAGCCTTGGTAGGCCGTTACCCTACCAACGAGCTGATGGGACGCAGGTCCCTCCCAAAGCGGATTACTCCTTCAGTTAGCAGGCCTCTAACCCTGCTAGCCACATGAGGTATTAGCTCCAGTTTCCCGGAGTTATTCCTCTCTTCGGGGCAGGTCACCAACGCGTTACTCACCCATTCGCCACTAGGAAATCCCAGTATTACTACAAGGACTCCTCGTTCGACTTGCATGTATTAGGCACGCCGCCAGCGTTTATCCTGAGCCAGGATCAAACTCTCCGCAAAAAAATTTATGCATCTTTCGATGCGTAAAGTCTGCGTTTTTGTCGTTATAACGACTGGCTGATTTCCTATCACTTTTCAGTTGTTAAGGTTCCTTCAATCGAGCGGGCAGGATTTTATCACTGCCACCAATGCCTGTCAAGCCTTTTGAGAGACTAAATTGCCGATGTCGCATTCAACATCGGCACGCCAGACTGTGAAGTGTAAACACTTTAGTCTCTGACGCTGGGGGGCGTCTTTGCTCGCTGCACTCGGTTGTAAGTGTTCTGCCAAATTACGGCGAGAACAAAGTGTTAACTAGCGAACTTTGATTATATACCATATACAATTATTGTCAAGGTAAAATCCCCACTCAGAATAAAACTGCGGAACTCAATCAAATTTTCCGGCCAAGAGGCTCTCGCCATTCATCCGTCAACTCATCTCCTGCCGGCCCGTTAGCGCCCGCAGCAGGGTGGTCTGGTCGGCATATTCCAGGTCGCCCCCAATCGGTAGTCCTCGCGCCAGCCTGGTCACCTTCACCCCCGGGTCATGGATCTGCTGCTGGATATACATTGCCGTGGCATCCCCCTCCATGCTTGGGTTGGTCGCCAGGATCAGCTCGCGGATGCTTCCCGCTTTCACCCGCTCAAATAATTGTCTTATGGTCAGATCTTCCGGCCCTACCCCCTCGATTGGCGAAAGAACCCCCCGTAAGACATGATACCTGCCCGTAAATCCACCCGTTCGTTCCATAGCCAGCACATCCAGCGGTTCCTCCACCACGCACACCATGCTCGCATCCCGATCTGAGCTGGCGCAGATCTCACACGCTGTGCGCCCGGCGCTGGTAATGTTAAAACAGATCGGGCAATCCACGGTGTTGGCTTTAAGCCCATGCAGTGCCTCAGAAAGCCCCTCTGCCATTTCATCAGGCGCATTGAGCAGGTAAAAGGTCAGCCGCGAGGCTGTTTTTGGCCCAATCCCCGGCAGGCGTGAGAAAGCATCGATCAACGATTGAATAGGTGCAGGCAAAATCACGATCTAACCCCTCTCCTTGCTCAGAACGGCAAGCCTCCAGCCAGCGGACCCAGCCGCTCAGAGGCCAGGTTGCGTGAAGCCTCCAGAGCTCCGTTCACAGCCGCCAGCACCAGGTCTTGCAGCATTTCCACGTCCAGATCCTTCAACAGCTCCGGGTCAATTTCCACCGACTGGCAGCGCTGGTCACCAGTCATGACCACTTTGATAGCTCCACCGCCAGCGGAATAATCCACTGTCTCCTGTGCCAGCTGTTCCTGGGCTTGCACCAGTTGCTCCTGCAGCTTCTGGATTTGCTGCATCATTCCCATCTGGCCGCCCTTTTGAGGTAAATTGGGTCGATACTTAGGCATAATTCACTCCTCTAGAATTGCTCCAGTTATTGGATATCCACTATTTCTCCACCCAGGTCGCGCAAGGCCGAGGCTACCATCCCGTCATTGTCCACATCATCGGGAGGCTTATTCTTGCTGCCCGAGGTTAATACCACCTGTACGTAGATTTCTTTGCCCATCACCTGGGTTAAAACTTTCTGCAGCAGTTCAAGGTTAGCCGGGTCTTCCAGCCTAGATTTCAGTGCGTCGCCGTTCAAGCCCAGCGTGAGTGTGCTTCCTCTCAACCTGCGCGACTTGACAGAATTGACCAGCCCATACAGGCTGGGGTTCTGCCCTTTCAACTGCGCTAACACCAGGTTCCAGCTCTTATCCAGGCGTTGGTTGGTGATGGCATCCTCTGGGGTCATCTCCTCTTCGCCAGCTGCTGGCAATTGGGTTTCTCTTCTCGCACCTGGTGATACCCTTGGCTCGCTGCCTGTTTGCCCTTTGGCTGTCTGCGGCAAAGCCTGCGCAGGTGGAGTTTTAGATGAAACTGTATCTTCGCTGACCTTGTTACCTGGCGTGATGGCTTCTACGAAAGCCATCTCCAGCGGTAAAGCTGGCTGCCAGCCGGTGCGTATTTCGCTTGCTGCCCGGTTAAAATCTTGAATGACCCCCAGCAGCTCATTCACGCTCATTGCCTGGGCGTGCCGTGCCATTTGCGTGCGCAACTCGGGGGTAGCATCCACCTGGGCGGCGTTTCCCATTGCCGCCAGTAGCAGGTTGCGCAGGTAATCCACCATTTGGCGGGCAAACTGTCGCGGGTCCGATCCGGCATCCAGGCTGCGATGGATCGCTTCCAATCCCTGGGCTGAATCCTTCTTCAACATGGCTTCAACCACATCCAGCACCGCCTGGCTGGTGGCAGTACCCAACACATCCTGGGCCAGCTGCAGGGTGACGCTCTCGCCGGCTGAGGCCAGTTGGTCTAGTAGCGAGATCGCATCGCGCATCGATCCAGTCGCCTGGCGTGCCACCAGGCTGAGGGCCTCGGGTTCTACCGTGATATTCTCCTCCTCTGCCAGCATTTTCAAGTTATCGATGATCTCTTTCACCGGGATGCGTCTGAATTCGTGCCGCTGGCAGCGAGAAAGCACCGTTGGTGGGATTTTATGCACTTCCGTGGTAGCCAGCACGAAGATAGCGTGTTGGGGAGGTTCTTCTAAGGTCTTGAGCAGGGCATTGAACGCAGCCGTGGAGAGCATGTGCACTTCATCGATAATATAGACCTTATAGTGCCCCTGGTTGGGTGAAAAGTTAATCCGGTCGCGCAGGTCGCGCACATCGTCCACGCTGGTGTTTGAGGCTGCATCGATCTCGATCAGGTCTAAAAAGCGCCCCTGGTTCACCGCTTCGCAATGGGCGCATTGATTGCAAGGACGTTTAGCCAGGTCAGGGTCCAGGCAGTTGACCGCCTTGGCCAGGATGCGCGCCGTGGTGGTCTTGCCTGTGCCGCGCGGCCCAGCAAACAGGTAGGCGTGTGCCACCCTATCGGAGGTAACCGCGTTGCGCAGGGTCTGGATTACGTGCTCCTGGCCAATTACCTGGTCCCAATGGAGCGGTCGCCATTTTCGATACAATGATTGTGACATAGCTAGAGTGTAACAGACTGGTGCGCTTAGGTCAATCTACGCCGCCTTACGCCAGGTTAGTCTCCCAAGCAGCCCAGCCGCCAGGTTCTGCCATCGCGTGCCAGCAGGTAATTCGCCTCTGAGGGTCCCCAGCTGCCTCGCCTGTAAAGCACCATGTCGGGGAAATTGCTGGTCTCCCAGCCGTTAACGATCGAATCAACCAGTTTCCAGGCTGCTTCTATCCCGTCAGAACGGGTGAAGAGGGAAGCATCTCCATGCAAGGCTTCCAGGAGCAGGCGTTCATAGGCTTCAGGTAGCAGACCACGGAATGAGTCGTGATAATGAAACTCCATATCCACCGATTGCATATCCTGGTCTGAATCGGGTACCTTGGCCTCAAACATCAGGTGGATGCCCTCATCTGGCTGGATGCACAGCGAAAGGATATTGGGGATGAATTTGCTTTCATCGGGCAGGTGGAACATCAGGTGGGGCGGCCGCTGGAACTCCACGATCACCTGGCTGGTCTTTTTGGCCAGGCTCTTACCCGATCTCAGGTAAAATGGCACCCCTTTCCAGCGCCAGTTATCGATATTCAGCTTGATCACTGA
>Ga0210077_1000762_pt1 | contig 10509 bp, 8 predicted proteins | sample RushMan_CattailN_5_FD_185556 | JGI IMG/M metagenome (GOLD analysis project Ga0210077, IMG submission 185556) | Wetland microbial communities from San Francisco Bay, California, USA, that impact long-term carbon sequestration -... | ecosystem: Environmental > Aquatic > Marine > Wetlands ... | reverse complement strand
CTTTGCTATTCGGCCAAGCACGGCAACACCCTCGATGTGACCTTGGCCTTGAATGGCATACCCGTATCCACACTGGAGCTCAAGAACCCCATGACCGCCCAGAGCTGGCGGCATGCGGTCACCCAATACAAGAGCGACCGCGACCCGGCGGACCCGATCTTCCTGTTCAAGAAGCGCACGCTGGTCCATTTCGCCGTGGACACAGACGAAGTTTACATGACCACGCGACTTTCCGGCCGCAGCACCCATTTTCTACCCTTCAACAGGGGCTGCGGAGGGGGCGCAGGCAACCCGGAGAATCCCGGTGGCTACAAAACCGCCTACCTATGGGAAGAGGTCCTGGAGAGGCACAGCCTCCTCGACATCCTGGCAAGGTTTATTCATCTCCAGGTCGAGGAGAAGCAGCTCGGCGGCAAAAAAGTGAAGCGGGAGACGATGATCTTCCCGCGCTACCACCAGCTTGATTGTGTGCGGAAACTCGTGGCCGACGCACGCGGACGAGGCACCGGTACTAATTACCTCGTCCAGCACTCCGCCGGCAGCGGTAAATCCAATTCCATCGCCTGGCTGGCCCATCGGCTCGCAAGTCTCTACACCGACAAGGACGAAAAGGTCTTCGACTCGATCATCGTGGTCACTGACCGTGTCGTCCTCGACCAGCAGCTCCAGAACACAATCTACCAGTTCGAGCACAAGCAGGGCGTGGTCCAGAAGATCGACCTCAACTCGACCCAGTTGGCCGAGGCCCTCGGGTCCGGGGTGCCGGTGGTGATCACCACGCTCCAGAAATTCCCCTTTGTCACCGAGAAGATGGGCGATTTGCCCACGCGCCGGTACGCGGTGGTGGTTGATGAGGCGCACAGTTCGCAGGGCGGCGAGACGGCGACCGAACTTAAGGGTGTGCTCGCCGGAGCGGCGATCAAGGAAGAGGCCAGGGCGAAGGCCGAGGAGGAAGGGCTGCCCGATTATGAAGAGGAAATCCTCAAGACCATGGCCAAGCGCGGCCACCAGCCCAATATCAGCTTCTTCGCCTTCACCGCGACACCCAAGTACAAGACGCTGGAGGTTTTCGGTACTCCCGGCGCGGATGGCAAGCCGCAACTTTTTCATCTCTACAGCATGCGTCAGGCCATCGACGAGGGTTTCATCCTCGACGTGCTCCAAAATTACACGACGTACAAGACGTATTACCGGCTGATCAAGTCCATCGAAGACGATCCCAAGGTGGACAAACGGAAGGCAGCAAGGGCGCTCGCCCGCTTCATGAGTCTTCACCCCCACAACATCGCCCAGAAGACTGAGGTCATGGTCGAGCATTTCCGCCATTTCACCATGCACAAGATTGGTGGAAAGGCCAAGGCGATGGTGGTCACATCCAGCCGATTGCACGCGGTGAAGTATAAGCAGGCATTCGATAGGTACATCGCCGAGAAGGGATACACGGGAATCAAGACGCTGGTTGCCTTCTCCGGCACGGTGATCGATCCGGATGCGCCCGGCGTGGAGTATACGGAAGTCGGTATGAACAAAGGCATCCGGGAAAAGGAACTTCCGGAGCGCTTCGGGACAGAAGAGTACCAGGTGTTGCTCGTGGCGGAGAAATACCAGACCGGATTTGACCAGCCGCTTCTTCACACTATATACGTGGACAAGCGACTCGCAGAAATCCAGGCGGTCCAGACCCTCTCACGGCTTAACCGCACCCATCCGGGCAAGGAAGATACCTTTGTTCTCGACTTCGTCAACGAACCAGAAGAGATACTGAAGGCCTTCCAGCCCTACTACGAGCAAACGATCATCGGCGAAAGGGCGGAGCCGAAGCAGCTTTACGAGCTTCAGGCCAAATTGGACGGACACCAGGTCTACTACAGGGCCGAAGTCGAGGAGTTCTGCAAGGTATTCTACAAACCACGACAGAATCAAACGCTCGCCGACCACGCCAGGATGAACGCATGCATTGATCCGGCCGTGAATCGTTACAAGGGACTTGAGGAAGAAGTCCGGGAGGAGTTCCGGAAGACGCTGGTCGCTTTCAGAAACCTTTATTCTTTCATGTCGCAGGTGATCCCCTTCCAGGACTCTGATTTGGAAAAGCTGTACTCATACGTCCGGTTTCTGCTTACCAAACTGCCGAGAGATAACCGTGGACCGATCTACAACTTTGATGATGACGTGGCGCTTAAGTTTTACCGTTTGCAGAAGATCGGTGAGGGCTCCATCGTCATGGAGCCGGGAGCCCGATACGAGGTATCGGGGCCGACGTCTGTGGGCACCGGCGTCGCTCGAGGTGATGAGATCGAGCTGTCCAAGCTCATCGACCTTCTCAACGAGCGGTTCGGAACGGAGTTCAAGCCGGGTGACCAATTGTTTTTCGAATCGATACGCGAGGACGCCGTGGCCGACAGCAGCCTCCGTCAAGCCGCGCTCGCTAACACAATGGAGAACTTCGGCTACGTCTTCCGCAAGGCATTGGAAGGTCTTTTTATCGACCGCATGGAGCAGAATGAGGAAATCACGGCCAAGTTCATGAACGAGGATCAATTCCGCGAGGCTGTCAGCCAGCACCTCCTCAAGGAGGTCTACGAGAAGATCCGAGAGGAGGCTGAAACCGCAAATGACAAATGAAGAGATAGCACGGTTTTTCAACGATACCCGAGCGTTCATTCAGGGTAACCCCGATTTGCGCGACCCCCAGGTCGAGGGATGGTTCCGCACGCGCCAGCACTTCCGGAACAGCTCCGAGCACGCCATCCTCCAGATTCCTGTGGGATGCGGCAAGACCGGCCTCATGGCCCTGTTGCCTTTTGAGACCGCCCAGGGTCGGGTACTGGTGATCGCGCCAAACCTCGAGATTCGGCGGGGCATTTCCACTGCTTTCGATGTCGCTGGGCGCGAGTGCTTTTGGACCTCCACGCGCGTGTTGACCGAGGTGAGCCATGGTCCCTTCACCGCCGTCTTGGATGGCCAGGACGCGAACATCCACGACTGCGAGAACTCGCACATCGTGGTCACCAACATTCAACAACTTGCCAGCCGGGCTGACCGCTGGCTTCCCGGCTTCTCGGATGATTTCTTCGACCTGATCCTGGTGGACGAGGGGCACCACAACGTGGCCAGAAGTTGGGAACGGGTTTTCGAGCGGTTCCCCAACGCCAAGGTCGTCAGTCTCACTGCCACGGCCTTCAGAGGCGACGGACGTGAGATCGCCGGTGAGCGGGTCTATGCCTATCCGTTCCGGACCGCCATGGTGCGGGGGTACATCAAGCAGATCACCGCCGTGAACGTCGCGCCCCAGGAGATCTCCTTCACCTATCGCGGGGATGCCAGGCAGCACACCCTCGAGGAGGTCCTTCAGCTGCGCGACGAGGAATGGTTCAGCCGAGGTGTGGCCCTGGCCCCGGAATGCAACCGGTCCATCGTGGACGCCAGTATTCAATGGCTTCAGCACCTTCGGGAGTCTGGAACCTTTCACCAGTTGATCGCCGTCGCCTGCTCGGTGGACCACTCCCGCCAAGTCCGTTCGCTCTATGCGGAGCGCGGTTTGAACGCGCGTGAAATCCACAGCAACACGCCAAGGAGGGAAACCAGATGGGCCTTCCAGTAACACAGTGGGCTTACAACCTGCTCGAAGAGAAATGGATACCGGTTCTTTACCGCGATGGGAAGGTGGATCGCGTCGGAATCTGCAAGGCGCTGGAAGATGCCCGCACAATTCGGCAGGTAGCCGCCAGCAATCCCATGGACCGCGTGGCGATACTGCGTTTTCTGTTGGCCGTGCTCATGTGGTGCAAAGAGGACGCGAAGTCTTCCCTCGCGTCGTTGGACGAGAAGAGCGCCGGCATACCGGAGAACTGGCTGGCTAAGTTGAAGGAAAACAAGGCCGCGTTCAATCTGCTGGGTGACGGTAAGAGGTTCTATCAGGACGAATCGTTGAAGGGCAAGGGACCTCGGCCCATCGGCGATCTGCTCGTCGAGTTCCCTGGAGCGGATTCGGTGAATCACATGCGCCACGTTGTGCATGACAGTTCCTACGGGTTTTGCCCCGCGTGTTGCGCGATGGGAATCTTGCGGCTCTCGGTCTGGGCTCCGGCCAACAGGTTTTATCCCGCATCAGTCAACCCGGGCTCTGCGGCCTATGCATTTATTGAAGGGAAGAACCTGTTCCAGACCCTTTGTGCGAATCTTCCAGAAACAAATCCGCAAGCTGATCAGGCTCCATGGTTGGGCAACGAGCAGCCGAATTCACCTGACGCAGTAGCCAGGCTTGCCTGGCGGCCCCGCAAGTTGTGGCTGAATGTCGGGAGCGAGAATGACCCTTGTGCAAACTGCGGCAGTTTCGGTGAGCTGATCACCAGCCTGTGCAACGAAGGCGGTTGGCCGACACCAACAACAAGCAGCCAAGAGTTTGCTAAGGCGGTTGAAACAGAGTTCAAGAATCTCGGCTACAGAACGAAAGACAAAGACCAAGCGAATAAGAACGCCAAAAAGGTCGTGAAGATGGCATCACTCATTCGCAAATGCAGGATGGATGATTTGCGCAAGGCATGCAGCCAGAGCAATCCACAGCCTCAAGCGGCGGCTCCAACGACGCAGACAGATGAGCAAGAAATCGCTCGGTTGTTTCATCAGTTGATTTTGAAGAACGACAAAAGCGCTCAAGAGGCGATCAAGGCTCTCACAAAGAAACCGAATGAGGAGGAACAGAAGGCGTTAGGGGGTGGAGACATGCGGGCGAAGAAGTTCTGGGACGCTGATCCTCATCTGCTGAGGGATGGCGAGGCCATATCCCTGCCCGGATTGGGGGCGGATGTAGCCATGCACTCCTCACAGTTCTGGCGCGACGCACTCCGTTTGCGGCGAGGGCAGGTTGGAAGGGTCACGGCCATCGGTCCGGTCGTCAACAAGTTCACGTTCCAGGACGGCGTTTCCATAGCTCTGCCGGATGCGTCCGACGACGTCAAAAGCCGAGCTAATCTGTCCGCTGACTGCGGCGGCGAGTTGCGAGGCCTGTTCAAGCAGGTGACGCAAAACCCCCTGCGGCAGCACCCCGAAATTGACGCATCCGTAAAGCTTCTGACGCCAAATGCCGAAGCTCAGATTCGTGACCGGCTGAGCCGAATCAATGCCTCGACGGGCGATAACGCAAGCGAAGACAGGGCATTCCTGCATGAAGTATATGCGCCGGTGGTGGAACAGGTTATCGCTTCCGTAACACCTGGCTCACCGCTTCGTCGGCATGCCACGCGGAATCACGCGCGAGCCCTGCTGAACGAGAAGATCAAAGAGCTGGTTGAGAAGCCGGATCATCTGTCGAACGCAGGTACGCCTGCAGCCGTGCCTGGCAAACCGAAACGTGGCCGCAAGAAGGGAGGCTCAAAATGAGCCAGACCGCTGAATACATCAAGAGGCTTTCAGACTTGCAGGAAGGCGAGCGCTCGCGGCTGCGCCGTCTGGCCGGACGGCCGCTCGACGCAACGCTCCAGGGTTTCGACCTCTTCACGGGTCTCTGGTGGCAGCTGCGGGCGAAGAGTCCGGCGACCCCGCGCCGGGAACCGTCATGGCTCGTTGCCAAGCTTTTCGGCGCGTTCCGCGTCCCGCACATCCGGCCTGATTCAGGCGCGGGGCCTTCTTTGCCTGAAGTCCTGGGCCGCTGCGAACCGCACGAGGAGGATGACCGCAAGCTCTTCCGAACTCGATTCGACGCTCTGCTTTGCTCGTCCCTGTCGTCTCTGGAGCCGCATCTGCGCTGGGCGCTAGGGGAAGTCGCCAAGGCTGTCGCCGGGCACGTGCCGCAGGCGCGGGATGTGAAGGGCATCGACTGGGTGCAACTCCTCGACGATCTCTCCATCTGGGACCGGGGCGAGGAGCACCGCCGCGGACGCGATGTTCGCGACATCTGGGCCGAGACGTATCTCAACGCTACGAAATAACTCGAAAGGAGGGCATAAACATGCTCATCGAAATCCACATGATCCAGAATCACAGCCCGGCGAATCTGAACCGGGACGATCTTGGCGCGCCCAAGACCTGCATCTTCGGCGGCGTCACCCGGGCGCGCATCTCCAGCCAGTGTCTCAAACGCAGCATCCGCCGCAGCACGGAGTTTTCTGCCGCTTTGGAGAAGGATGGTGGCGTGCGTACACGGCGGCTGATCGAGCTGATAGCAAAGGAGGCGGCGGGCAAAGGCAATCCACCGAAAAAGCAACATTGCGAGGCCATTCGGAAGGTCTTTACGGACGGGGGGGTCGGCCTGAAGGATGAGAACACTTTCGACATACTCTTCTTTCTGCCTCAATCCGCCATCAACGAAATGGGCGCTGCCGTGGGCCACGGAAACGGCAACCTGGGCGTGAACTTCGCCGAGATCATCGGCAAGTTCGTCAAGACACCCGACATCGCACTTTGTGGCCGCATGACGGAGTTCGATGCAAAGGGGCCGTTTCAGGGCCTCAAAGGCCAGTTTACCGTTGAGGCTGCACTCTCCGCCGCTCATGCCATCTCGACTCACGCGGTCGTGAACGAGGTAGACTACTTCACCGCTGCCGACGACGTGCCCGGCCAGGACGCCGGCGCGGCCCACGTCAACGAGGCCATGTTCAACTCGGCCTGTTTCTACAAACACTTCGTCATTGACTTCGAGCAGTTGAAGAAGAACCTGGCGAACGATGCCGACCTCGCCTGCAAGACAGTACGGTCCTTTCTTGAAGCAGCCGCCAAGGCCAACCCCTCCGGCAAACAGCACGCATTCGCGGCATTCAATCCACCCGACGGAGTTCTGGTTGAGGTCAAAACCAAGTCGGCCACGCCCGTCAGCTACACCAACGCTTTCGCCGATCCGGTGCCGGAAAAGTCCGAACGCGGTTTGATCGGCGAAAGCATCGCTAGACTTGGCCAGTACGCCCACGATCTCGTTGTAGGTTACGGCATCGAGGCCGAACGTTTCTGGTTCTCGCCGAATCTGCGCCATCGCCTGACCTGGATCGATAGGAGCATGAAGGAACACGAGCAAGAACAATCCGTGGTCGGTTCCGACGAGTTCGGTGAGTTCGATCAGTTCGTCTATAAGGTCATGGACAAGATGGGGACAACCGGGACTCCTGCGGAGGCGGCGAAATGACCGAAGCCAACACACTTTTCCTCCGCCTTGAAGGCCCCCTCCAGGCCTGGGGCGACACGTCAAAGTTCGTCATCCGGCGGACCATGGATGCGCCGACCAAGTCCGGCGTGCTGGGCCTGCTCTGCTGCGCCATGGGCCTGTCGCGCCAGGCGGCGCGGGAACGGCTGCCGGAGCTGAACGGGCTTGCGATGGGTGTGCGCATCGACCGGCAAGGCACGCGGTGGTGGGATTACCACACGGTAGGAGCGGGAATCGGCATGACAACCGCTGGGGGCGGTCTGAAGACCGGCGCCCAGGGCACGCTCATCACGCGCCGGGAGTACCTGGCCGACGCGAGCTTTCTCGTGGTGCTCCAGGGTAATGCGAAGTTGATCCATGATATCGCCGCGGCGATTGCGTCGCCGAAGTGGCCGGTTTTCCTTGGCCGCAAGTCCTGCCCGCCGTCCGTCCCGGTGCTTGCAAGGCCCCGCGAGGGTGAATCGTGGACGAATCCCGCCGGCCATGACGGCCTGAACGCCGCGCTGGGTGCCATCCCGTGGCGCCCGCGGTACAAGGCCGACGCGACGCCGCAGAACGGGACGGTGGAGGCGCTTGTGGAATGGCGGCCCGCCTCGGAATGTGACGTCGCCCCCGACGACGCGGAGGTGTGGTATGACGTGCCGGTTTGCTTCGATCCACCGGCCCACGAGCCGCGATTTGTCCTGCGCGGCACCGTTTCGCCGATGGCCGGCGAGGCGCTGCAGGGGCCTGCCTCCGCCATGCCGCGCCCGCGCGCGAACTACAAGAATGCGGAATATCGGAAGCGCCGCGAAGAGCGAATTAAAGCCGACGCCGGGTTGTGCGTCTTGTGCAAGTCGCCCGGCCCGCGCATGACCGTCCAGCACGTCACCTACCGAAGGGCCGGCGGAGACGAAACCCTGGAGGACCTGCGTTCGCTTTGCGGTCTGTGCCATGATGCCATCACCATGCTCGAATATGGCCTCGGCATGGGGCTGGACCGCATCAATCCTGAGGAGCCCCGCTGGCGCGACCCGATCATTCAAAAGCGGGCCGAGATTCTCAAATTCCGCTCGCTGGAGACCCGACGCCGGCGTCTTGCCGCCGAGGAGGTGGAATAAAAATGTACCTGTCTTCTCTTTTGATTGACCTTGGCGATAACCCCGACCGGCCCAGGCCCGGGCGGTTGTGGCTCAGGAACCTTTACCACGTCCACCAGCGCTTGTGCATGGCCTTTCCGTCCGCGTCCCGAAAATCCGACGATGCGGATTTCCTCAAGCCATTCAACCCGGCGGAATTTGGCAATGGCCAAGTCCATGTGGAACGTGCGACGGATTCCGGTTTTCTTTTTCGTATTGATCCACTGCAAGGAGGTAGGGCCGCCATCATCGTGCAGTCTGCCATAAAGCCCGACTGGGGCTATGCCTTTCACAATGCGAATTATCTTCTGGCAGCGTCCCCTGAGGTGAAACCATTCGAGCCACGCTTCTCGAAAGGCCAGTGCCTTCGATTCCGCCTCGCGGCAAATCCGACCAGACGCCTGAGCAAGCATTCACCTGATGCAAAAGAAGAATCTATCGGAAAGCGCGTTCCCGTGCCGACCGACCAGCTTATTGACTGGCTTGCCCGCCGGGCCGAATCGGCAGGGTTCTTTATCAAGCGAGACGCCACGACCCTTCAGCCAGGGTATATCTATATGAACAAAAACGGCAAGGGGCAGCGTCTGCGTTCGGTTCTTTTCGACGGCCTCCTTCGGGTCACTGACCCGGATGCCTTTCGGCAGACACTGGTCCGCGGCATCGGTTCCGGCAAAGCCTTCGGGTTCGGCCTGCTTTCGATCGCGCCGGCCAATACTGCGGGCTCGGGGGAGGCGATATGAGAGTTCAGGACCTGCACGTTCTGCCCAAGTTCAGCGACGGCTGGAGCTACCTCTACGTCGAGCATTGCCGCGTCGACCAGGAAGCCCGGGCCATTGCCATCCACGATGAATCCGGCAAGGTGCCTGTCCCCTGCGCCAATCTGGCGCTGCTAATGCTTGGCCCCAGCGTCTCCATCACCCATGCCGCAATTTCTGTGCTGGCGGACCATGGTTGCCTGGTGACCTGGTGCGGCGAAGAGGGAGTCCGGTTCTACGCGGTGGGCATGGGCGAGACGCGGAGCGCAGCGAACTTTCTGCATCAGGCGCGGGCTTGGGCGGATGCGGACCTTCGTTTGAAGGTCGTGCACCGTTTGTACCAGTTGCGGTTTGCCGAGACGTTCGATCCGGAGCTGACCCTGCGTCAGATCCGCGGGATGGAAGGCGTTCGTGTCCGGGATGCTTATGCCAGGGCCGCCCGGGAAACCGGGGTGCCTTGGTCAGGCCGCAGCTACCGGCGTGACAAGTGGACCAATGCGGACCCGGTGAACAGGGCCTTGTCGGCGGCTAATTCGTGTCTTTACGGCATCTGCCATGCGGCTATTACCTCGGCGGGATTCTCGCCCGCGCTCGGTTTCATCCACACTGGAAAGATGCTGTCCTTCGTTTATGATGTCGCCGATCTTTACAAGGCGGAAATTACTATTCCAACGGCATTTCGAGCGGCGGCGGAAGAGAAAGACGGGCTGGAACGACGTGTACGCATCTCGTGCCGTGACCTGTTTGTGTCAACGAGGCTTCTGGAGAGAATCATTCCTGACATTCAGAAAACGCTGATGTTGCCAAAGAAAGGAGCGACCAGTGATGGCCCATTCGACCAGGACGCCGCCGCCCCGGGCTCTTTGTGGGACCCCGTGACGGGAGAAGTGGAGGGCGGGTGCGCCTATCCGTTGGAAACTGATGAAACGGAGGCTAACGATGGTGGTTCTGATCCTTGAGCGTGTGCCGCTTGGGTTACGGGGTGAATTGACACGGTGGTTTCTGGAACCGAAAGCAGGAGTTTTTGTGGGGAGGGTTTCAGCCATGGTGCGCGATAAACTCTGGGAAAAAGCCTGCGGGCAAGCCAGGGAAGGCGGTTGTGTGATGATTTATTCGAGCGACAATGAGCAGGGTTTTCGGATTCGGAGTTGGGGAGAAACGGCGCGCTCGGTCGAAGACTTCGAGGGGCTTTTTCTCGTCCGAGTACCGTAAATACAGGTTTTTTTCAGTATCGTCCCCACGCGCGTGGGGGTGAACCGGGCGCGAAGGGAACGGCAACCCTCTCCGCAACATCGTCCCCACGCGCGTGGGGGTGAACCGTGCGTGTCTTCGGTGAATTCCGTCCCCGCTGAATCGTCCCCACGCGCGTGGGGGTGAACCGCAAGTCGGGTTCGAAGCATCCATCGTGGAGCTATCGTCCCCACGCGCGTGGGGGTGAACCGTCGGCGTGTTCGAGCGCGGTCTTGAACTGCTCATCGTCCCCACGCGCGTGGGGGTGAAC
>Ga0210077_1000761_pt1 | contig 10534 bp, 9 predicted proteins | sample RushMan_CattailN_5_FD_185556 | JGI IMG/M metagenome (GOLD analysis project Ga0210077, IMG submission 185556) | Wetland microbial communities from San Francisco Bay, California, USA, that impact long-term carbon sequestration -... | ecosystem: Environmental > Aquatic > Marine > Wetlands ... | reverse complement strand
AGAGTGATCGGATTGCCGGGCGATGATGTCAACATCACCAATGGAGAACTTTTTGTCAATGGGCAGAAAATCAGCGAATCCTATATTTCCGTGACCATGGTTAGCGAAGGAGACTGGGTGGTTCCAAAAGACGCCCTGTTTGTGATGGGCGACAATCGCAATCAGTCCTCCGATTCGCGCGCCTGGGGTTTTGTACCCATGGAAAACTTGGTCGGAAAAGCGATGGTTATTTACTGGCCTTTGGAAGAATTTAAAGTACTGTCTCATCCCGACGTGGTCAATGCCGCCAACAATATAGACTCCTAGACTTATCCTGGATAAAAAAGGCATCAAATCATGAGCGAAGACCAATCAAACCCTGTCATACCCTGCAGAGAATGCCCATCCGGAAGGATGCACAAACAGCCGGTTACCTACATAACCTGGTTGGGAAATGAGCTGATTACTGTTCCAGATTTTCCCGCCTGGGTTTGCGATGTTTGTGGGTTGAGGGTTTATGATGGACACGCTTTAAATCGCTTGAGTCTGCTGTTGAGTCCCAATGCCGGCCGCCCAACACAGCGTGCTCAGAATATCTTCCATCGGACGGACGAAAAGAAATCACAACCTCACCCTCCCGAATGAGCTTGCGAGAAAACATTTCTTTGCCAGATGTCAAGAACCCCACTCAACTGCCGAGTAGGGTTCTTTTTATTCTTGATTGCGCTTTACTGCCAATCTGGCTGCATATCCCTGGCAGCATTCTGTGTAAGATTGGTTTGCAAGAGTCCAACAGACGTCATGATGTAAATTTCGGGATTCCCATCCCGATTTGATGTAAAGAGGATCCATTGCCCGTCTGGGGACCATGCTGGCTGGCTTTCAGTCAAATAGTCTTGAGTAAGTACGGTAATATCCGCTCCGCGCGAGTCGAACTGTACCGAACAGATCTGAGATCTACCCCCATTTACCTTTGTGTATGCAAGATAATCCCCGTTGGGAGAGAAAGCCGGATCGGCAACTTCACCCAGCCGTCCAAAAAAGCTGGTCGGATCGTAGGGCTCAGGGGTAGCATAGTCACCTGCCTGGTTGCGCCAGAAAAGGTATCTGTGATCTCTTGCAAAGATGACATACAACAGCCACTGCATGTCTGGTGACCAGATGGCAGAATATTCCTGGAAGTCCAGGCTGATTCTCTGGCGGTTGCTCCCATCAGCGCCGATGATGTACAGGGCATAAACATCCTGGTAACGTCCAAAATTGGTAAATACGATCTGTTTTCCATCCGGTGACCACGAGGGATCAGTATTGTTGCCTTCCAAGTCTGTCAGTTGAACCGGCGCGCTCCCTGGAACGCTGGTATCCAGCAGCCAGATTTGAGTGTTGGCTGCCCCTGCCCCAAGCGCAGAATAGATAAGTTTTGTACCATCCGGCGACCAGTCTGGTTCCTGCTTGTCACCAGCATCAAAAGTAAGCTGGTCGAGATCCACGCCAATGATCTCATTTTGGGCGGTTTGTGAGATCCGCATGCTCCATATCTGCAGGGTTTTTCCATCGGCGCGATCGCTCACAAAGGCCACCTGGTGATCATTTACCAGGTATGCCGGCTGTGCTTCAGCAGTAGGTTGTGGAGCCTCTGTCAGTGTTGCTGAGGGTAAGGGAGGTTCAGTGGCACTGGGCGAAGGCTGCAGCGTGGCAGTTGGTGTGGGGGGCAGGGGCGTCTGGCTGGGTGAGAGTGTTGGTGTCTTGCTGGATGCAGTGGTCGCCTGTGCAACAGCCAGTGGTTCTGTCTGGATGATTTCAGGCACGGGAGTCTTCCTCAGAACAAGAAATCCAATCCCCGTCCCTATACCGCCCAACACAATAAGAGCCACGACAACGATGCCAAGGATCAAGAAGGTCCTGGATGAAGATTTTTGCACCTTTACTTGAGGTACCGTTTTCTCAACGACCCTGGTCACTTCCTCCTGGCGCCGGGTGGGCATAAATGAAGTATCGCCCAGCGCCTGGATAAATTCATCGATACTGCCGTAGCGATCCTGAATACGCAGCGCCATGGCTTTTTCCACGGCATCCTGTACCTGGACAGGTATGTTTGGATTCAATGAACGCAGCGGAGTCAGCACTGCTTCTCCCAAAAGACGCTGGATGCTTTCTGTCGGCCTCTGGTTTGTCAGCAGCTTGTAGATCAATGCTGCGAAGGAATACTGGTCCGAATAAGGTCCGGTATGCGCGCCGCCGTACTGTTCAGGGGGCGCAAAACCGGCAGAATACCCTGAAGCGCCGGTTGCGGTTGCCTGAGATAGTTCTGCGGCTTTGGCAAGCCCAAAGTCAACCAGGACCACCTGTCCTTCGGGAGTTAACTTTATGTTGGCAGGCTTGATGTCACGGTGGATGACGGGGGGCTGCTGCTTGTGCAGGTAGCTGAGTGCAGACCCCAGCTGTCTGGCCCATTCCAACACCCGTTCCAGGGGTTGAGAGCCTTGTTCTCGTAGGACGGCTTCAAGATCTTTCCCTGGGATATAGTCCATCACGAGATACTGCATATCATCTACCAGGAAGTGGTCGATGACCCTGGGAAGATTGGGGTGGCGCAGGGTGGCCAGCAGGCGGGCTTCACGCATGAATTGTGCACGGCTGTCCTTTCCAGGATTATGATTGCTTTTAACCGCCACCTGTGTGTCCAGGGCGGTATCGTAGGCAAGGTATACCGCCCCCATGCCGCCGCGTCCCAAAGGTTCAACGATGCGGTAGCGATCTCGTAATATGGTTCCGGCTGGTAATTCCATTATCTTTCCCTATCTGATTTTCCTTCTTTGAATGATTGCACCCGATTCGAGAAAAAAACCTTATCTATATGAGCTTCCATGAGAATGAGACTATTATATAACAAGCGTGAGTGCTGCGCACATAAGTAGCCGTTTTTCGCTTGACAAAAGACTTTACGATAGTGATAATTTGATAAGCAGCATTTGCCAACCTGATTGATCTGCGAAGAAAGGAAATCCTTATGATAGCCACAGTTCGCAATATCCTCAAGGAGAAGGGTGACCAGGTATGGTCTGTACAGCCCGATACTCCCCTGATTGAAGCGGTTGTGCTTATGGCTGAGAAAAAAATAGGGTTTGTCCCGGTAATTCAGGAGAAAAAGATCCTGGGGGTATTTTCTGAGCGTGATTTTGCGCATTTGATGGTTGCCCGGCATGACCTGCCATTGGATACGCCGGTGGGAGATGTAATGGTGTCCCCGGTATATTTTGTACATCCTGACCAGACGGTTGAGGAATGTATGGCGGTCATGTCAGCCAAGCATTTTCGTCATCTTCCAGTTATGCAGGATGAATGCTGCATCGGGGTGATCTCGATCGGTGATGTAGTCAAACGGATGGTGCTTGAAAAGGACATTGCCATTGAGAACCTTGAGAACCTGCTCTGGGCCAACCTTGTTTGACCCGCGGCGGGCCTTCGCTGTTTACCCGCGTGGATCCGTCGGTCATTTGGAATTCTCCTGCATAAAAAATTCGAAAACTTGCAAGGCGTAAGCATTCCTGGTCGGCACTTTATAATTACCTCTAAGATTTATATCGTTGTCCCTGGAGTTCCAATATGTCTGAGATGATCACGGCAGTACGAGGTTATTTTTCGTATCGGGGGAGGGAAGGTCATGTCGGTTTTTTATTGCACCGCATCACGGGATTGGGGACAATCCTTTTCCTGGGGCTGCACATTATTGACACCGCTTTTGTCTATTTTGCTCCTGCTTTGTATGCAGACGTGATCAATATCTACCGCAGCACAGCCTTTGGCATTGGTGAGATCATCCTCGTTTTTTGTGTTGTAAATCATGGTGTCAATGGTCTGCGTATAGCCATCCTGGACTTGATCGCACCCAGATTCTGGAATATCCCTGCTGCACGTTCATCTGTGAGGATTTCCCTCGGCATAGCAATCGCCTTATGGCTGCCGGCTGCCTTCTTCATGCTGCGCAGTCTGCTAATTAATAACTATGGTTTGTTTGGAGGATGAGGTGGCTGCATCAACACCATTAGTCACAGCAGAGGAGCAAAAGCCGCGCAATTATGCCAGTACAGCCTGGAAGTGGATGCGGTACAGTGGCGTGCTGATTATCCCGCTGGTGTTTATCCACGTTCTTATCCAGGACGTGATAGTTGGGGTGCATAACATCAATATCTATTATGTACAGGCACGCTGGCAGCTGGTTGGTTGGAGGGTCTACGATGCTTTTCTGCTGGTTTTCGCCTTCACACACGGCATGAATGGCTTCCGGCAGGTATTGATGGACTTCATAAAACCGGCTTCCTGGAGGAGGTGGGTTAGCATCCTCCTCCTGGTGATCTGGTTGGCAGTCAGCATCGTCGGCGCGGTCGCCATCATCGCTGGTGTACGCCCATGAAGGAGACAGTGGATTGAATCGACCAGAAACTCTGACACACCAATTTGATGTAATTGTGATCGGTGCCGGGGGAGCCGGGTTGATGGCTGCGCTGAACGCGTCGCATAAAGCACGTATCGCTGTTTTGAGCAAGCTTTATCCCTCACGTTCACATACTGGTGCTGCCCAGGGAGGGGTCAGCGCTGCCCTTGGAAACCTGGAGGAGGATCACCCTGAATGGCACGCCTATGACACTGTGAAAGGCAGTGATTATCTCGGCGACCAGGACGCAATCGATTTTATGTGTTCCGAAGCGGTTCAGGCCGTTTACGAACTGGAGCATATGGGGTTGCCGTTTTCACGCAATCCTGATGGGAGGATTGCCCAACGCCCATTTGGGGGGCACACCAATAATGAAACCGGTAAGCCAGTCAGGCGCGCCGCCTATGCTGCCGATCGCACCGGGCACATGATCCTGCAAACCCTTTACCAGCAGTGCATAAAGAATGGTATCAAGTTCTTTAATGAGTTTGTGGTGCTTGATTTGCTTATCGAAGGAGGCAGCGCGGCTGGCGCGGTTGCCATGGAACTTGCCAGCGGCGATTACCACGTTTTTCGTGCTCCTGCGGTGATTATTGCCACTGGGGGTCATGGACGCATGTGGCAGGTGACTTCTAACGCTTTTGCCTATACCGGCGATGGCGCGGCGCTTGCGTTACGCAGCGGCATACCTATACAGGATATGGAATTCTTCCAGTTTCACCCCACAGGCATCTATAGGCTGGGTATCCTGATCACAGAGGCGGTGCGCGGAGAAGGCGGTGTATTGATCAACGACCAGGGTGAACGCTTCATGCAGCGCTATGCACCGCATGTCAAAGACCTGGCATCACGCGATGTGGTAAGCCGGGCAGAATACTTGGAGATCCAGGCTGGCCGGGGGATCCGTGGACAGGATTATATGTACCTGGACGTGCGGCCCGAGACCGTCAACAAATACGCCCAGGTCGACGGCAGGACGCGCCCGGACGGCACACCGTACCAGGTTACGGAAGATGAGATCCTGGCAAAATTACCCGATATTATCGATTTTTGTGAGACCTACCTGGGCATCAATCCTGTTAAGGAACCTGTTCCGGTGCAGCCAACTGCTCACTATGCCATGGGGGGTATCCCCACAGATAAGTATGGACGCGTCATACTGGATAACCAAGGTACAGTCTTACCCGGTCTATATGCAGCCGGGGAAGTGGCTTGTGTATCGGTGCATGGCGCAAACCGGCTGGGTACCAATTCGCTGCTGGACCTGGTCGTTTTTGGAAAACACGCCGGTCAGAATGCTGCTGATTATGCCCTCCAGGCTGGCCTTCAAACGTTTTCAACTGACCCGCTTGAAAACGCCCGTGGAACCCTGGAGGGATACAAGAACAGCAGTGGTAAAGAGAGCGTGGCCCAAATCCGTAAGGAACTGCGCAAAGTGATGAGCGAGCACGTGGGCGTGTTTCGTATCGAAGAAGGATTGAAGCAGGCTGTAGAGAGCATCAAGGAATTACGGCAGCGCTACCAGCAGGTTGGCATAAGTGACCAGGGGAATGTATTCAACCTGGAGCTTCTTTCAGCCTGGGAGCTTGGCAATCTGATCGACCTGGCGCTGGTTACGGCGACCTCTGCGCTGGCGCGCCGGGAAAGCCGTGGCGCCCATTCCAGGGAAGATTACCCGCGCCGCGATGATGACCAGTGGCTGAGGCATACGCTGGCCTGGCTGGACGATGGACAGGTGCGCCTGGGGTACAAACCCGTGGTCCTTACTCACTATCCATTACAGGCGCGTTCTTATTGATCCCGAGGTGATCCGTGCAACTTCAATTACGTGTTTTTCGCTATGACCCCGAGAAAGATCGCCGACCACACATGGATCATTTTGTAGTCGATGTGGATCCGGGCGATCGGGTCCTGGATGCCTTGGAGCAAGTGCGTGATTTACAAGACGGGACGCTGGCATACCGGCGTTCATGCGCGCATGCTGTGTGCGGTTCGTGCGCCATGCGTATCAATGGACAAAACGCCCTGGCCTGCAAAACCCTGGTCAAGGATATAAAGAAACCACGGGTCACGCTGCAGCCGCTGATGGGATTGGAAGTCATCAAAGACCTGGTGGTCGACATGGATCCATTCTTTGAAAATTATGAAGCGATCATGCCTTACCTGGCGAATGACGATCCCCTACCAGAGGATGGCAAGGAACGCCTGCAGTTTCCACCAGACCGGGAACGCATCGACGATACCACAAAATGCATACTGTGCGGGGCATGCACAACAGCCTGTCCTTCCTACTGGGCCAGTGATGACTACCTGGGACCCGCAGCCATCGTCAACGCGCACCGCTTCCTTTTCGATAATCGTGACCAGGCGACGCATGAGCGCATACGCATACTCAATCAAGAAACTGGCGTCTGGCGCTGCAGGACAGCTTTTAACTGCACGGAAGTATGCCCGCGCTCTATCCACGTGACGCGGGCAATTGCAGAAGTAAAGAAAGCTTTGCAGGGTGGCAAGCTGATTTGAATACACCTGGCAGGTAAAAATAAAAAAACAGGTAGCAAAGCTACCTGTTTGTCTCGTGTTATCCAGTTTCGCTTTAGTACATGTCCGGCGGAGGACCAGCGACTGGTTTCTCTTTCTCGGGGATATCGGTGATCAAAGCTTCGGTGGTAAGGATCATGGCTGCGATGGAAGTGGCGTTTTCAAGTGCGCCGCGAGTGACCTTTGCCGGGTCAATAACGCCGCCTTTCACCATATCCTGGTAGACATCGGTGATTACGTTGTAGCCAATGCGCTTGTTATCCTCTTTTTTCTGGTTCTGGCGGACAGTTTCGATGACCACAGAGCCTTCTTTGCCCGAATTTTCAGCGATTTTGCGCATCGGAACTTCGAGAGCCTTGTGAACGATATTGACACCGATCTGCTCATCGTCATATTCCATCTTGAGACTATTCAGGGAAGCCATGGCGTTGATCAGGGCGACACCGCCGCCAGGAACGATACCTTCTTCGACAGCGGCGCGTGTGGCCGACAGGGCGTCTTCCACGCGGTGCTTCTTCTCTTTCAGTTCGGTCTCGGTAGCGGCGCCAACACGGATGATAGCCACACCACCTGAGAGCTTTGCCAGGCGTTCCTGCAGTTTCTCACGATCATAATCTGAGGTCGTCTTATCGATCTCAACGCGGATCTGCTCGATACGTCCCTTGATGGCGCTGTCCTCACCTTTGCCGCCAATCACTGTGGTGTTGTCCTTGTCAGCAATAACCTTCTCGGCGCGGCCGAGGTCTTCGATCTTGGCGGTGTCCAATTTCTGGCCGGTTTCTTCTGAGATCACGGTGCCGCCGGTCAGTGTGGCGATATCCTGCAGCATGGCCTTGCGGCGATCACCAAATCCAGGCGCTTTGACGGCCAACACGTTGACCATACCGCGCAGTTTGTTCAGAACCAGGGTTGCCAGTGCTTCACCATCCACGTCTTCAGCGATGATGACCAGTTCGCGTTTGCCGATCTGGACCAGTTTCTCCAGCACGGGGACGATATCGGTCGCGGCAGAGATTTTCTTGTCGTGGATAAGGATATAGGGTTCTTCGATGATTGCTTCCATGGCCTCAGGGCTGGTGATAAAATATGCCGAGATATAACCACGATCGAACTGCATACCCTCAACATATTCCTGCTCGAACTCAAGTCCCTTGGATTCCTCAACGGTGATGACGCCATCTTTACCGACTTTGTCCATAACATCGGCGATCAGATCACCGATTGCACGGTCCTGGGCGGAAATGGAGGCGACGTTGGCGATGTCTTCCTTGGTTGTGATCTCGATGGCCTGGTCCTTAATTGCATCGGAAACTGTCTTTGTGGCGGCTTCAATCCCGCGTTTTAGCATCATTGGGTTGGATCCGGCGGCCAGGTTCTTCAGGCCTTCGGTTACGATCGCGTGAGCCAGTACGGTGGAAGTGGTGGTGCCGTCACCGGCGATGTCATTTGTCTTGGTTGCGGCTTCTTTCAGAAGCTGTGCACCCATGTTCTCAAAGGGATCTTCCAGTTCGATTTCTTTTGCAACTGTTACGCCATCATGGGTGATGGTTGGTGAGCCAAATTTGCGGTCGAGTGCAACATTGCGTCCCTTGGGTCCCAGGGTGGTTGCCACCGCACTGGCTAAGATATCAATGCCGTTTTTAAGCCGGCGACGAGCATCTTCAGAAAAAACTAATTGCTTAGCTGCCATTTTAAAAGTTCTCCTGTTCTAAAAATTTTCTCAATAGTATTATTCTTCTACGATTGCAAGCAGGTCGCTTTCGCGCAGGATCAGGATCTTCTTACCCTCGAGTTTGATTTCTGTTCCTGAGTATTTAGCAAACAACACAGTGTCATTTACTTTGACGTCTAGGGGGATACGATTGCCTTTTTCATCGCGATCACCCGGACCTATTGCCAGCACTTTCCCTTTTTGGGGTTTTTCCTTGGCGGTTTCAGGTAGTACAATTCCCCCGATGGTGACTTCTTCCTGCTCCAAGGGTTCTACTACAACTCTGTTCCCTAAAGGCTTTATGTTCATAGTAATTTGACCTCCATTGCTAGGAATATTTTCTGTTTTAGCACTCTGGATATAGGAGTGCTAAACCGATCTGAATGATACCTGTCTTTTTTACAGAAGTCAAGAGAGATTCGAAATTCTAATGAAATTCTGATATGAAATTAACAAATGGGGGACATGTGAAACAGCGCTACGGAGTGATTGTGAGCATGCATCAGCAAACATACAGAAGCTATCAGGGTAGGATGCCAAATGATGCACAGATCTCCTCACTGGTGTTTACGATGTTCAGCACAGTGGCGTCGTTGGCGTACTGGCTTTTGACTTCCTCCAATACGGCTACGGCTTCGGTGCATTTATCCTCAGTGGGGCGGTGCATGGCAGCCAGTACTGAGCCATAAGTATAGTAATAAACAACTGTGGTGTTTGTCAACGGCATGCCCTGGATGGCTATGCTCTGGTCTATTTCCGGGTCACATTGGCGTACGGCGCAGCTCTCCTCCGGGGTACAGCCGTTCACAGCACATTTCAGGGCTTCAATAGACCCCTCGTAGTTGCGGGCTTTGAAGTAGACGATTCCTAGCTGACCATAACTATCAGGATTGGTGGGATTGATCTGTACAGCATGGCGCATATTCAAACTGGCGATAAAGAATTCACCCAGCTGCGAATAGGTTTTGCCAATGGCGATATAGGGGATCGGGTCGTTTATACCAAGCTGCTCATTGATGGTGGAAGCCTTTTCAAAGTTTTCCAGCGCTGTATCGTAAAATCTTGAATGCAGAACAGTATCTTTCTGCGCCAGGATACGATAGTTCAAGCCGATCTGGATGTAAAGATAGGTGAGGTTGGGCATGATCTCAACGGCTTTTCCATAGGCATCGATCGCACCCAGGTAATCGCCAAGCGTCTCCAGAACGTATCCATAGACTCTATGCACGTCCATGATGGATGGGTCACTGGCGATAGCTTGCTCGGCGTACTGCTGCGCCTGGAGCCATTTTTGCTGGTCGACCAGTATTTCGGCATAATAAGCCAATGCCAGTGTATTCTGATTATCCAGCTGCAGCGCCTGCACGGCTTCCTGCTCTGCCTGAGTTTTATAACTCTCCACCTGATCGCCTACCAGCGCGGGATTTGCCAGCCAGTCCAGGACGAATGCCCGGATGGCGTGGGCTGTGCTGTCATCGGGGGCTATGTCAGTTGCTTTTGTGGCAGCATCCAGGGCTTCCTGCAGCCTTTGGTGCTGGTCAGCATCTGTGGTCATCGATGCCGATGAATAGGCGCGAATTCGCGCCAGTTCAGACCACAGCTGGTAGTTTTGAGGCTCGAATTGGATGGCATTCTGGTATGCTGCAATAGCCTTATTCAAGTCGCCAGCGATAAAGTGGGTTTCACCTTCCATGGCGTACGAAGAAGGCATCCGTGTGGGTATGGGCGTGGGGTCGAAAGGCGAGACAATCTCATGTTGATCTACAGCCCTGAAGACAAAGACGCTGATTAACAGCAGGAACAGCAGAACCAGCACCCGGTAAGGGTTGGATTTAGGCTTTGCCTTACGGAAATTGACGCGCTTACCA
>Ga0210077_1000760_pt1 | contig 10547 bp, 20 predicted proteins | sample RushMan_CattailN_5_FD_185556 | JGI IMG/M metagenome (GOLD analysis project Ga0210077, IMG submission 185556) | Wetland microbial communities from San Francisco Bay, California, USA, that impact long-term carbon sequestration -... | ecosystem: Environmental > Aquatic > Marine > Wetlands ... | reverse complement strand
CAGGGAACGGCGAAAAAACTGGCCATGGTTGCGGGAAACATGATGATAGATGAAGCGAAAATCGGTGGTATCACGCCGGATGTATTAACCTTTAACGGCAGATGCGTGCTCTGACCACCATACATTTTTCGGCCGACGACTCTTTTGGCATATTGAACCGATATTCGCCGCTGGCCCTGTTCCATGTATACAATAAACGCCACCACCGCCACCATCAGAACAATCAATATGAGTATGGCAAACGTCCCCATCTCGCCGGTTGAAAGCAGTCGGAAGGTATTTCCGATGGCGTTCGGCATTCGGGCGATAATCCCTGCAAATATGATAAGAGAAATGCCATTGCCGATTCCCCGTTCGGTAATCTGTTCGCCCAGCCACATGATGAATGCCGTCCCCGCGGTCAAGGTGATCACCGTCATGATTCTAAATCCCCATCCCGGGATAATAACCACGGGTGCCCCTCCGGGTGAACTCATTTGTTCAAGACCGACGCTGATGCCGAATCCTTGGATGACACTCAAGAGAATCGTTCCATAACGAGTGTACTGCGTGATTTTTTTCCGTCCCTGTTCACCCTCTTTGGACAAGCGTTCAAGATGCGGTATCGTCACCGTCAACAGTTCAAGTATAATCGCTGCGCTGATATAGGGCATGATTCCGAGAGCAAAAACGGATAGTCTCTCTAAAGCGCCTCCGGAAAACATGTCAAAAAGACCGAGAAGTGTCCCTTTTGCTTGTGCAAAAAATGAAGCAAGCGCCACAGCGTCTATCCCCGGAGTCGGAACATGGACCCCCACACGATAGACGATAAGCATCCCCAATGTAAAGAGGATCCGTTTTTTCAGTTCCGGTATTTTGAATATATTTCCGAACCCGCCGCCGATCATATCAATAAACCTCTATATTTCCGCCGGCCGCAAGGATCTTTTCTCTGGCGTTTTTACTGGCGCCGTTCACCTTGACTGTAAGCGGAACCGTGATCTCGCCTTTGCCGAGAATTTTGATGCCGTCCCTTCGGCCTTTTACAAGACCGATCCGAACAAACGCAGCCTCATCCACGATGCTGCCGCTTTCAAACCGCGCCAAGTCCCGAATGTTAAGTACGACGATTTTCTTTTTAAAGATATTGGTGAAACCGCGTTTGGGCAGGCGCCGTTGAAGCGGCATCTGACCGCCCTCAAAACCGGGTCTCACGCCTCCGCCGCTGCGGCTGTTATGACCTTTTGAACCCCTTCCGGCTGTTTTACCATGTCCGGACCCGACACCTCGTCCCACCCGTTTTCGGGCTTTGCGTGATCCTTCCGGCGGTAACAATTCATTCAGCTTCATCTATTTTTCCTCGACTTTCACCAGGTGTGACACCGTCTTGACCATTCCCCGAACAGAGGGCATATCCTTGAGTTCAACCGTTCTGTTAAGTTTGGTCAGCCCCATACCTCGCAATACTTTACGGTGCTTTTCGGGCCTTCCGATCATGCTTTTCACCAGAGTTATCTTCAACATTTTACTCATTGATCATTCCTTACCATTTTAGAGCTTTTCTACTTCTATATCTCGTCTGGCGGCAACCTGCTCGCGACTCTGCAGCCGGGTAAGGCCTTCTATAGTGGCCTTAACGACGTTATGAGGATTATGCGAGCCCATGCATTTTGTTAGAATATTCTGGACACCTGCAGCTTCAAGTACCGCCCGAACAGCCCCACCCGCGATAAGACCGGTGCCTTTGGATGCCGGTTTGAGGAGAACACGGCCGGCACCGAATTTCCCGATCACTGCATAAGGTATGGTCTCGTCGACCAAGGGGATGTTGACCATATCCTTTTTAGCCTTTTCGATGCCTTTTCGAATCGCTTCGGGCACTTCTCCGGCCTTTCCAAGTCCGTAACCGACACTTCCCTGGCCGTCGCCGACCACAACGATCGCACTGAAGCTGAATCTCCGACCACCTTTGACAACCTTGGCAACCCGGTTAATGTGAACAACCTTATCAATTAACTGATTTTCGCCTTGATCCTGTTTGTACAAGAATCCGCCTCCTTTACAATGAACGATTCAAATCAGATGTCGTCAAACACTTCTTAATTTCTTGAGAATTCATTGGAATGTCCATCGCTTAAATGGTTAGAAATCCAGTCCTGCTTCGCGTGCGCCATTAGAAACAGCTTTCACTCGACCATGATACAAAAACCCGTTTCGGTCAAAAACCACCCTGCTGATTCCCTTTTGAACGGCCCTCTCGCCCAGCAGTTTCCCGACGAAGCTTGCAACAGCAATCTTATTTTCAAATTTTGGTTGCTCTTTGACAATTTTGTCCAAGCTTGAAGCTGCGACCAGTGTCTGTCCATGCGTATCATCAATGACTTGGGCGTAGACATGTTTTGAGCTTCGAAAAACACACAGCCTCGGCCGTTCCTGTGTCCCGGCCAGATGTTTTCGTATCCTCTTTTTTCTTTTCAAACGCGCTTTTGTTTTTAAATTCAATGAACCCATATTATATAACCTTATGCTGCTTTGGCTCCGGCTTTACCGGCTTTGCGATGAATACGTTCTTCGGCATACTTTATTCCCTTGCCTTTATAGCTTTCCGGCGGTCTCAATCTTCGAATCGACGCAGCCGTGTGCCCGAGCAACTCTTTATCGATGCCGGTTAATTTTATAACGTTTTTTTTGTCAATGGATGCCGAAATTTCCTTGGGAAGATCAAATTTGACAGGACTTGAATATCCAATATTAAATTCGATCGTGTTGCCGCTGATCGCAGCACGATACCCGATACCGTTTATTTCAAGGACCCTTTCGAATCCTTTACTGACACCCGTAACCATATTCGCAACAAGGCTGCGTGTCAGTCCGCGCAAAGCCCGACTGTTCCTGTCGTCCTTAAAAACTACCACATTGATCGCCCCATCTTGAATCTTTAAATCAACAGCAGAGTGAATCTGTCTTGAAAGGACACCTTTCTCACCCTGAACGGTAATTAGTCCGTCCTTGTAAGTTATCTTCGTCTTGTCAGGTATTGTTATCGGTTTTTTCCCTACTCTTGACATTGATTGCTTCCTTTAATCAGGACCCATATTCGCGTTAATTCGTGTCCCTTATCGGTTATCGGATTTTGCCTGCCCCGTTATGGGGGATATTCGAATTCTGTCTGAAAATGACATTTTTTTAGACATTAATTTCCGAATTTACCATATATTGCAGAGAATTTCTCCTCCCACATTTCCGGCCCTGGCCTTTTTATCCGTCATTATCCCTTTCGACGTGGACAAGATTGAAATACCCATACCGTTCAAAACCTTCTTAACATTCTTGCTCCCGGCATAAATGCGTCTGCTGGGTTTACTGACGCGCTCGATGCCGTAAATAGCGTGTCTCTCTCCGCCGTCATATTTGAGATACACACGCAAAATGCCTTGTTTTTTATCCTTGATGAATTTGTAATTTTTTATAAAACCCTCGTCTTTTAGTACCCGAGCCAATTCCATTTTTAGCTTTGATCCCGGGATATCGACACTCGTATATTTTGCCTTTCCGGCGTTTCTTATTCTTGTCAGCATGTCCGCTATTGGATCGCTCATCGCCATAGATTTCTCCGTTCATTCTTCGATTGTTAAGACTTTAAATTAAAATTCCAATAAATTTAAAAATAGATATGACATTAGTTAATCCAAGCTCAATATTTCACGTGATTACCAACTTGACTTCACCACGCCGGGAAGTTTACCTTCCGATGCCAGATTTCGGAAACAAATGCGACAAATTCCGAACTTTCTTAAAAATGCTCTGGGCCTGCCGCAAATAGGGCAGCGATTGTATTTTCTCACTGTGAACTTTGGCGATTTGCTTGCTTTTATTCTAAGAGATGTTTTTGCCAAATTTTCCTCCCTCTTTAATTCCTGAATGGCATGCCCAGCAGTCTCAGAAGTTCTATCCCTTCTTCATCCGTCCTTGCAGTCGTAACGATGGAAATATTCAGGCCTTTGATTTTGTCAATCTTATCGTAATCGATTTCAGGAAAAATAATATGTTCTTTAATTCCAAGGGTATAATTCCCGTGTCCATCGAACGCTTTTCCCGAGAGACCTCTAAAATCACGGACACGCGGAAGCGCTACATTCACCAGCTTATAATAAAAATCATACATGCGTTTATGACGCAGCGTCACCCTGCAACCGATGGGCATCCCTTCCCTCAACTTGAATGCGGCGATGGATTTTTTGGCGCGAGTGACGACCGGTTGCTGGCCGGCAATGATCTTAAGTTCATCCACAGCAGAATCCAAAAGTTTGATATTATGAATCGCTTCGCCGAGTCCCATATTCAAAATAATCTTTTCGAGCTTCGGCACTTGCATAATGCTCTTATATTTAAATGTATCGAGAAGCTTGGTGACGACTTCTTTATGATAGTACAATTGTAATTCCGACATTCAATCCCTCCGGCATACGATCTTAAGCATCTATGATCTCGTTGCATTTCCGGCAGACACGTATCTTTTTACCGTCTTCTAAACGATTCATTTTTATCCGCACGGGTTTAACGCATTTACTGCACATCAACATGAGGTTGGACCAATGGATCGGCGCTTCACTTTCAATGATTCCGCCCTGTCTATGCTTTGAACTGGGCCGAGCATGTTTTTTCATCATATTAATATTTTCTACAACAACCCGGCTGTTCTTTCTTTTTATACTTAGAATTTTGCCGATCTTCCCTTTATCTTTCCCGGCAACAATCTTGACTTTATCGTCTTTTTTTAAATGGCACTTATTCTTAATCATGAATTTAGTCTCCACAGAATCGCTAATTACAATACTTCCGGCGCCAGTGATATAATTTTCATAAACTTCTTGGCTCTGAGTTCCCTTGCGACCGGCCCAAATATGCGAGTACCGATGGGTTCTCTGTTTTGGGTAATTAAAACAGCCGAATTATCATCAAATCTTATATATGATCCATCCGGTCTTCGTATTTCTTTTTTGGTTCGAACAACAACAGCCTTCAGAACATCCCCTTTTTTGACCTTCGTGTTCGGTATGGCTTCTTTGACAGATACAACGATGATATCTCCGACACTTGCATACCTTCTGCGTGAACCGCCAAGAACTTTTATGCAGTATAAAATCTTGGCGCCTGAATTATCTGCAACAGTCAATTTCGTTTCCGCCTGAATCATCTTTTCAGTTTCCTTATATGACGATGAATCCTCAAGAGTCCGAATTCTTAGTATTTTAATTATTAATCGATGACTTGTTTTATATCCGTGAAAAACCCAAGCTTCAAATGGCTTTTTCGATGATTTGGCTGACTCGCCACCTTTTGGTTTTGCTCAACGGTCTTGACTGGGAAATCATTACTTTATCCCCGACATGAGACGCATTGTTTTCATCATGAGCGGCAAACTTCGCACGCCTTTTGATATACTTTTTATAAAGTTTGTGCTGAACCAGACGTTCAACCAGCACCACTACTGTTTTGTCCATCTTATCACTGACAACAGTCCCGACCATTTGTCTTTTTTGTATTTTATTTTCCATCGCAATATTTATTCTTGACCTGCAGCTTTATTGAGTTGAGATTCTTTTATAATGGTTTTAACCTTGGCGATGTCACGTTTTGTCTGCTTCATTTTTTGAGGGTTTTCGAGCTGACCGGTTTCATGCTGAAAACGCAGGTTAAAGAATTCCTCTTTTAAATCACCCAGCTTTCTAAGCATTTCCTCCATGCTCATATCTCTGATCTCGCTCACTTTCATTTCGAATCACCCCTCTCAATGAATCTTGTCTTAACGGAAAGCTTATGCGAAGCAAGACGTAGTGCTTCTTTAGCAACGCTTTTGGGAACACCTTCCATTTCATAGAGGACTCTCCCGGGACGTACGACAGCCACCCAACCTTCAGGGGATCCTTTGCCTTTCCCCATTCTAACTTCAGCGGGTTTTTTCGTAAACGGTTTATCCGGGAATATCTTAATCCAAATCTTTCCGCCTCTTTTGACGTGTCGCGTCATTGCAACACGGGCTGCCTCAATTTGCTTTGCACTGATAGCCCCGCACCCGACGGCCTGCAATCCAAACTCACCATGATCGAGATGAGATCCTCTATATGAGATTCCCCGCATTTTACCTTTTTGCTGCTTTCGAAATTTGACCTTCTTTGGACTCAACATCTTCCATAATCTCCATTACGGCAACGCGGTATTGGTAAGCACCAAAAACTAACAGATGGTTAAAAAGTCTTTTCAATCGTCGTGTGACTCAGACGCCAGCCACAACGTTATCTTTTTTTAGTATCTCACCTTTAAATATAAATACCTTTACACCGATTATGCCGTATGTTGTACGAGCTTCGATGAAACCATAGTCAATATCCGCTCTTAAAGTATGCAGCGGTATTCGACCCTCCCTGTATTGTTCGGTCCTTGCCATCTCAGCCCCGCCCAGCCGGCCCGAACAAATAATTTTTATGCCTTCGGCGCCAAAACGCATCGCAGATGAAATGCCGCGCTTCATGGCACGTCTGAATGCAACCCTCCGTTCGATCTGCAGCGCCACATTTTCGGCAACAAGCTGTGCGTCCAGTTCGGGTTTTCTGACCTCTTGAATATCAATAATCACTTCATGAGAAACGATTTTTTCAAGCTCTTTCTTGAGCAAGGCGATTTCAGCACCCTTTTTCCCAATGACGATCCCGGGTCTGGATGTAAAAATACGAAGCCTGGCGCGCTTTGACGATCTTTCGATTTCGACTCTGGAAATACCTGCATGGAATAGTCTCTTTTTAAGAAACTTTCTGATATTATAATCTTCCAAGATATAATCGGCATAATTCTTTCCGGCGTACCACCGAGATTCCCAGGTTTTAACAATACCCAATCTCAAACCAATAGGATTAACTTTCTGCCCCAAGCTGTTACCTCCCTTTAAAAATATCTATCCTTCAGATAAAATTACCGTTATATGAGAAGTCCTTTTTAGAATTCGTGTGCCCCGGCCGCGTGCTCTCGCTCTGAAACGTTTCAAGGTAGGTCCCTGGTCCGCCGTAATGTTTTGAATAACCAGCGAATCGACATCCATGTCCGGAAGCTGATCAGCATTTGCTACCGCACTTCGGATTGTTTTTTCAACAATCGACGCTGCTTTTTGCGGCATGAATTTAAGTTGATTGAGGCCATCTTCTACCGGCTTTCCTTTGACGGCATCAATCAATTTTCGAACTTTCTGAGGAGAAATACGCACATATTTTGCTACGGCTCTAACTTCCATCACAAACATTTCCTTTTCTGCCGGTTTTTTTAACGTTTTACCCTTGATTTTTTGTCGGATGCATGACCGTAATAGGTCCGCGTCGGGGAGAATTCTCCCAGTTTATGCCCTACCATATCTTCTGTTATAAATACCGGAACGAACTTTCTTCCATTATGAACCGCCAGCGTAATACCGACCATCTCAGGAATAATTGTCGATCTTCTTGACCATGTCTTGACCACCCGGTTACTTCGAGTCTCTTGGGCTATCAACACTTTCTTCAACAGTGTTTGGTCGATAAACGGACCTTTTTTCAACGATCTTGGCATAACCTCTCCTGCTATTTTTTAGAACGCTTTTTAACAATATACCGATTACTTTTTCTCTTATTTCGCGTTTTAAAACCTTTTGTCGGCATCCCCCAGGGGCTGCATGGATGACGGCCGCCGGAAGATTTTCCCTCGCCACCGCCCATAGGATGGTCGACGGGGTTCATAGCGACCCCTCTCACTTTGGGACGTCTGCCGAGCCATCTCTTGCGTCCGGCTTTTCCCAAGGATATGTTTTCATGAATCACGTTTCCGATCTGCCCGACCGTAGCCATGCATTTGAGCAGAACCATTCGAACTTCACCGGATGGAAGCTTTATAAGTGCATATCGATCTTCTTTTGCCATCAACTGCGCAAATGTTCCCGCACTTCTTACGATCTGCCCGCCCTTACCGAGACGCAGCTCAATGTTATGAATATGCGTTCCCAGTGGAATATTACTCAAGGGCAATGTATTGCCGGGTTTGATGTCCGCTTCCGGTCCTGAAACTACGGTGTCGCCGACGCGGAGATTAACCGGCGCCAGTATATACCGTTTCTCGCCATCGGTATAATTTAAAAGCGCAATTCGTGCAGATCGATTGGGGTCATACTCAATAGCCGCCACTTTGGCAGGAATCCCGATTTTATCTCTTTTAAAATCGATCACTCGATAATGCCGCTTCTGACCGCCGCCTCGGTGTCTGGATGTAATGCGGCCATAAGTATTACGACCACCGGTTTTCTTGATAACCTTGAGGAGTCTTTTTTCAGGAGTGACGCTTGTCAATTCATCGAATGTTGAGTATGACTGAGCGCGTCTTCCAGCGGATGTGGGTTTTACTTTTTTTACAACCATACGTTACCCCTTTATGCGCCTTCAAAAAAATCGATGCGTTCGCCGGGCATCAATTTAACGATTGCTTTCTTCCAATCTCTCCGTTTCCCTAAAATGCGGCCTCTTTGTTTGGTCTTCCCCTTGACTTGCATGGTCCTGACGGCGGCCACTCTGACATTAAAAATATCCTCTACGGCCTTCTTAATTTCAACCCTGTTCACATTACGATCTATTTCGAAAGTAATTTGATTATAACTCTCTTTTTGAATATTCGTCTTTTCCGTGATCACAGGTCGTTTAATTAAATCATAGGAAATCATCAAAGCAGTCTCCCTTTAATGGGCTCTATCGAAGCTTCAAGTAAAACCAATCTCTTGTATTTTAAAATGTCATGGACATTCATTCCTTCCACTTTTAATACTTTCACATTGGGAATATTTCTGGAAGATAACTCGAGATTCTTATTCTCTTTTTCGGTAATAATCAACGCATTTTTTGTGTTCAACACGCCCATCACCGAAAGGAATTCTTTGGTCTTAATCTTGTCGAGTTCAAATTTGTCGAGTACAATAATATTATCTTCTTTTAATTTGCTGCTCAATGCCATCTTGAGCGCCAACTTTTTTACCTTTTTGGGAACCTTGTAAGAATAGGATCTGGGATCAGGTCCAAACACAGAACCCCCTCCCCGTAAAAGAGGCGATTTAATGTCGCCGCGCCGTGCTCTGCCGGTACCCTTCTGTCTGAAAAGCTTCCTTCGGCTTCCTTTAACATCACTGCGGTGTTTGACGGAGGCGGAACCCGCCCGTCTGTTCGCAAGCTGCATGGTGACGACTTCATGCAAAACATTAGGCTTAACGGCTACATTAAAAATGTCGTCTTCGAGTTCGATCTGTGAGACTTTTTCCGCTTTACAATTGTAAATATCTACGACAGCCATGGTATTTATATCTCAAGAGTGTTTTAAGTTTTTTAAATGACGTTGATATCTTCGTATCAGGATAATCAATTGAATTAATTCTTCGCAATTTTGGGTTTCTTGATTTCAACAAAGCCGTTTTTTGAACCCGGAACCGCGCCTTTTATTAAAACAATATTATCTTGGGGTCTGATGTCTACGATTTCCAGATTTCGAATCGTTTTCCGTTGATTCCCATATTGACCCGGTAATTTTTTTCCCTTGATCACTTTTGAAGGCCATGCACTGCAGCCGATGGACCCGGGTATTCTATGACTGTGGCTGCCATGGGTTTTCTTGCCGCCATGAAATCCATGCCGTTTTATGACGCCTGAAAAACCTTTTCCTTTGGTAGTCGCGGTAACATCGATACGCTCGCCGATATCGAAAAGATCCAGGCTGATGGTCTGACCGATCTCATATTCACCCGGGTCATTCACATGAACCTCACGCAAAAAGGCAAAACAAACTTCTCCGCTCTTTTTGAAATGCCCTTTCAATGGCTTGTTCACACGAGATTCCTTTTTCTCGCCGAACCCAAGTTGAAGTGCATTATACCCATCGGTATCAATTGTTTTGACCTGAGTTACCACACAAGGTCCGACCTGTACGGCAGTCACTGGCACCGATTCACCATCGGCGGTGAATAGGCCTGTCATTCCCAATTTTTTTCCTATCAATCCTTTACACATTACGACTATTTCATCCCTTTATCGCTCTTATGAAACGACCGTGTAAAATGCTACAGTTTTATCTCCACATCAACGCCAGGAGAAAGATCCAATTTCATTAAGGCATCAACAGTTTGCTGGGTCGGTTCTAAAATATCCAGAAGCCGCTTATGGGTTCTAATCTCAAATTGTTCACGAGATTTTTTGTCCACATGAGGGGATCGCAAAACACAGTACTTGTTGATTCGCGTCGGAAGCGGTATCGGTCCGACCACTTTCGCTCCGGTCTTATTGGCCGTATCGACAATATCTCCCACAGATTGATCCAGCAGTTTATGGTCGTATGCCTTGAGCCTGATTCTGATTTTGGTATTCATTATCATTATTTTAATTTCTCTTTACGCTAAAATATCGCTCACCACGCCGGCGCCCACTGTCCGGCCGCCTTCCCGGATGGCAAACCGCAATTCCTTCTCCATCGCTATGGGCGTTATCAACTCTGCCGTAATCGTTATATTGTCACCG
>Ga0210077_1000759_pt1 | contig 10554 bp, 7 predicted proteins | sample RushMan_CattailN_5_FD_185556 | JGI IMG/M metagenome (GOLD analysis project Ga0210077, IMG submission 185556) | Wetland microbial communities from San Francisco Bay, California, USA, that impact long-term carbon sequestration -... | ecosystem: Environmental > Aquatic > Marine > Wetlands ... | reverse complement strand
ATGACCACCGGCGCCTTCAGTTCGCCGCGCGCCACCAGGTCGTTCATCGCCACGCCAAACCGGTCCCGCTCGCCGTACCCCAGCCAGCAGATGCGCGACGGCAGCCCCTGGAACCGCACCTGTTTCTGCGCCAGCCGAATCCACCGCGTCAGGCTCTCGTTCTCGGCAAACATTTCGAGCACGAGCTGATCGGTGCGATGAATATCGCCCGGTTCCCCCGAAAGCGCCGCCCAGCGGAACGGCCCGCGCCCCTCGCAAAAGAGCGGCCGGATGTAGGCAGGCACGAAGCCGGGAAAATCGTAGGCGTCTTTCACTCCCGCCTCGTAAGCCATTGTGCGGATGTTGTTGCCGTAGTCGAACGTGACCGAGCCAAGCTTCTGCAAGTCGAGCATTCCGCGCACGTGCTCGGCAATTGAATCGAGCGCTCGCTTCCGGTACTCCTCCGGATCGCGCCGCCGCAATTCCGCCGCCTCGTCGAGCGTCAGTCCCTTCGGAATGTAGCCATTGATCGGATCGTGCGCGCTCGTCTGGTCGGTCAGCAGGTCGGGCACCACGCCGCGCCGCGCCAGTTCCGGAATCACGTCGGCGCAATTCGCAACCAGGCCCACCGACGCCGCTTCGCGTTTCCGCACCGCGTTTTTCAGAATCCGCAGCGCTTCGTCGAGCGAATTCACCATCACGTCGCAGTAGCCCGTCTTCACCCGCCGCTTGATCCGCTCGGGATCGACTTCGACGCAGAGAATCGCCGCGCCGTTCATCGTCGCGGCCAGCGGCTGGGCTCCGCCCATCCCGCCCATGCCGCCCGTGGCGACCAGTTTCCCGGCCAGATCGCCGTGGTAATGTTTGCGCCCCGCGGCGGCGAAAGTTTCGTAGGTGCCTTGCAGAATTCCCTGCGTGCCGATGTAGATCCAGCTGCCGGCGGTCATCTGCCCGTACATCGTCAGCCCGGCGCGTTCGAGTTCCCCGAAATGCCGCCAGTCGTTCCAGTGCCCGACCAGGTTCGCGTTCGCGATCAGCACGCGCGGCGCCCCTTCGTGCGTCCGGAAGACGCCCACGGGCTTGCCGGATTGCACGAGCAGCGTCTCGTCGTTTTCGAGCGCCTGGAGCGACCGCACGATCGCCTCGAACGCCGTCCAGCTCCGCGCCGCGCGCCCCGAGCCGCCGTAAACGACAAGGTCCGCCGGCCGCTCGGCGACCTCCGGATCGAGGTTGTTCATCAGCATGCGCAGCGCCGCTTCCTGGTTCCACCCCTTGCACGTGCGCGCGGTTCCTCGCGGCGCGCGAACCGTACGCGCCCCCGCCGGATGTTCATTCACGGCCTTGTCCACGTGTCACCTCGGTTTCAAAGTGGGGTAGGGGCGCGTTGCACGCGCCCCTTCGAGCCACTCGGCACACTCAGCCGTCCATCTTAACGCAGCATGGCAGGGGGGTTCGATACCGGGCAGCCTCTTGCGCGCCGCGATTGCGCCGCCCGCCTGCCTGCGGTACTCTGCGCGCGAGCGCCTGCCGTGAAATATCCGACGCTGGTTCAAAGCTTCCTGGCCGCGGTTGAAAGCTACCCGAATCCTCGCGCGCAGATGCACAAGGAGGGTGGCCGCTGGCTTTCTTTCTCGTCAGCGGAAATGCTGCGCCGCGTCGCGGGACTCGCCACCGCGTTCGAGCACATGAACATTTCCCCCGGCGACCGCGTCGCCCTCTTCTCGCCGAACCGCCCCGAATGGCACGTCGCCGACCTCGCCATCCTCGGCCTCGGCGGCGTCACCGTCCCCATCTACTTCAACGAATCCACCGAGCGCCTCCTCTACATCCTGAACCATTCCGAAGCCAGGGCCGCCGTCGCCGTCGGCCATACGCAGGTCGAGCGCCTGCTCGCCTGCCGCGACCGCGCGCCCAAGCTCGAAACCATCATCGTCGCCGCCTACGGGAAACCGCTTCCACGCGAGATTCGCCGCTACGACGATCTGATCGCCCGCTCCATGTCGCAGGACCTGACCGCCTACACGCGCCGCGCCGCCCAGGTCAAGCCCGGCGATCTCGCCAGCATCATCTACACCTCCGGCACCACCGGCGAGCCCAAGGGCGTGATGCTCACCCACGCGAATTTCAGCTCGAATGCCCTCGACAGCCTCCGCGTCGTCAATCTTCGCCGCACCGACGTCACTCTCTCGTTCCTCCCGCTCGCCCACGTCTACGAGCGCATCATGGGCTACATCGCCATCTTCCGCGGAGTGACCATCGCCTACTGCGAGCACATGGACGAAGTGCCGCACGCCCTCATCGAGGTCCGCCCCACCGTCGCCGCCGCCGTTCCCCGCTTCTTCGAGAAGATCTACGCCGGCATCATGGAAGCGCGCCAGCACCTCGGCGGCCAGCGGCGAAAGATTCTCGACTGGGGCCTCGGCGTGGCCCGCGAAGCGATCGGCTGGCGCGCCTACCACCGCCCGCTGCCCTTGAAACGCAAGCTCGTCTGGTACGCGGCCAGCCTGCTCGTCTTCCGCAAGATCCGCCGCCGCATGGGCGGGCGCATCCGCTTGTTCAATTCCGGCGGCGCGCCGCTCGGGCGCCAACTCGCCGAATTTTTCTGGTCGATTGGCGTTCCCGTCCTCGAAGGCTACGGCCTGACGGAAACCTCTCCGGTCATCTCCGCCAGCGCCCTCAATGCCTTCCGCCCCGGCACCGTCGGCCGGCCCATCCCGAACGTCGAGGTGCGCCTCGCCGACGACGGCGAAATCCAGGTGCGCGGCCCCTGCGTGATGAAGGGCTACTACAAGGCCCCGGAAGATACCGCCGCCGTCCTCTCGCCCGACGGATGGTTCTCCACCGGCGACATCGGCTATCTCGACCCCGACGGTTTCCTCGTCATCACCGACCGCAAGAAGGACCTGCTCAAAACCGCCGGCGGAAAATTCGTCGCGCCGCAGCCGATCGAAAATCTTCTCAAGACCAGCCCCTACATCCTCAACGCCTGCATCCTCGGCGACCGCCGCAAATTCGTCGGCGCGCTCGTCGTGCCGAATTTCGAAACGCTCCGCGCCCGCGCGGGCAAGGAATCCGTCGCGCTCGGCTCGCCCGCCGAAATCGCGGCCCATCCCTGGGCGCAGCGCCTGATCGGCGAGGAGATCGCCCGCCTCACCGAGCCGCTGGCCCAATACGAGCGCCCGAAGCGCTACCTCCTCCTGGACCACGACTTCACCTTCGAAAACGGCGAACTCACCTATACCCTGAAGCTCCGCCGCCGCCTCGTCGAACAGCGCTACCAGGCCGAAATCGAAAAGCTCTACGCCGACACCGCCGAGCCCCGCCCCGAACCCGAAAGCTGATCGCTCCACGCACGAAATTCAAAACCCGAAAAGCGAAAAGCGGAACATGGGTTGGTCGAGAATGTCGTGATGTGAAGGAAAGCCTGAATGCCTTTGTCCTCTGCGGGTTTTTCTCTGCGTCCTCTGCGTCTCCGCGGTGGAATCGGGCTTTGTAGCACAGGCACTCCTGCCTGTGCGGTTTTAGTGGGGCGAGCGAGCGGCAAACCGCACAGGCAAGAATATGCCTGTGCCACCCCAACCGCGATTCCCGGCTCCCGTAGGGGCGACCCGGCGGATCGCCCCTGGCGAGCAAAACGGAACAAACAGGCGAAGCGCAAGTGCCGGCGCACAGACTCCAGGTGCGAAGGTTCTGACAGTTGCGAAAAGCGAGCAGCCGGCAGTGGCGCCGCTACGGGAACCTGTAGCGGCGCCTTTCGTAGCGCCGGCATCCTGCCGGCGTTTTTCGAATTTCCCCCTTCGCATTTCGCCCGTCGCCTTTCGCTGGAACCGCCCCGCCCGGAGTACAATCTCCTCTTTAGGAGGGCCCATCATGGAAGATTCCTTCATCATTGCCGGCCGCACGTTCCGCTCCCGCCTGATCGTCGGCACGGGAAAATACCGCACGATGCACGAGATGGCGCAGGCCATCGAGGCCTCCGGCGCCGACGTCGTCACCGTCGCCCTGCGCCGCATCCAGCTCGCCGACCGCCCGAACGAAACGCTGCTCGATTATCTCGACCGCGACCGCTATTTTCTGCTCGCGAACACCGCCGGCTGCTATTCCGCCGACGAGGCGATCCGCACCGCGCGCCTCGCGCGCGAACTCGGCCTTTCGAACTGGGTGAAACTCGAAGTGATCGGCGACCAGCAGACGCTCTTCCCCGACACCGAGCAGCTGCTCGCCGCCACGCGCGCGCTTGTCGCCGAAGGATTCGTCGTGCTTCCCTACACCACCGACGACCTGATCATCGCCCGCAAGCTCGTCGAAGCCGGCGCCGCGGCCGTCATGCCGCTCGGCGCGCCCATCGGCTCCGGCCTCGGCATCCAGAACGCGACGAACCTCCGCATCCTCCGCGAGCGCATCACCGAAGTCCCGCTCATCGTCGATGCCGGCGTCGGCACCGCCAGCGACGCCACGCTCGCCCTGGAACTCGGCTTCGACGGCGTCCTGATGAACACCGCCATCGCCGGCGCGCAAGACGCCCCGCTCATGGCCCACGCCATGCGCGAAGCCGTGTCCGCCGGCCGCAAGGCCTTCCTCGCCGGCCGCATCGAAAAGAAACTCTACGCCACAGCCTCCAGCCCCCTCGCCGGCGTAGTCCGGTAGTCGCAGGTTTCGTTTTGGCCCCTTGCCTTGGTAGCCACGGTCAGCGCCGTCCTGACCGTGGGCCTTTCCCATCCACGTAGACACCGCTCTGGAATTACCACAATTTTCGCGCTAAGCTCGCGCGCAGCGCGCCCCTACGCCGGCATCGCCCGGCACTCTCCCGCCCGACACATGGCGATACACGGGCAGTGACACCCTGAAAAATCGAAGTCACTCATCCCTCAAGGCTTACACGCCGTTCAGCCCGCCCCCAGTGACACCCTGAAGCAGGCGCACGAGAGAGCGAAGCAGCTATTTCTGTTCTTGCCAGGTCATGTCCACCGTCACGGGGATCTGGTTCTTGATGGGGACGAAGAGGAGTTCGGGCGGAGTAATCTTGAAATCGGTCAGGGTGGCGGGAATCGTGCCTTTGAGTTCGACCTGGTCTCCGTGGTCGGTCAGGTGGAAGAGGATTTGCTTGAACTGCGCGGTCTGGCCCGCGAACTGGATATCGAAGTTCGCGTGTATGGTGGAGGATTTCAGTTCCGACTCGGGCATCTGCGCGCGCACGATAACCATGGGGAATTGCGCTCCGCGGACGATCTGGAGCATGTGCAGGTCGCGGTTCGTGTCGCCGGAGCCAAACGATTTCACCGGCACCGCGATCAGGAAGTTGCATTCTCCCGCCTGGCATACGCCCTTGCCGCGCGCCGCGTGGCTCGCCCCCGCCACTTCGTGCAGCGGGTGAGTGACGTGATAGGTGAGCGTCGATTGCTTGAGCGCCCAGCCGCTATCGGCGCGGGCCAGCGTGGGCATCGCCAGAAGCAAAAACACCGCCAGGAATTTGAGACTCGCGGATACCGTGTTTACCCGTTTCATCGGAACACCCTTCGAGCGTCGAGAGACGCGGTTCAATTGGCCTGTCCTGCCAGGGCCATGGCCGGGCCGCCCGCCGGCGCCGCCGGATGCTTCGCTGCGCTGAGGGTGGCGTGGTGGTGGTGAAAGGAGAGCATGGCGACGGCGTGATGTTCGAGGCCCGGAATCCAATTCGGCTTCGTTTCCGAGAGCAGCGCCAGGCCGTAGGCAATCGCGGTGACAACCGCCACCTGGGCGTGGTATCTGGCGATGCCGTGCAGCCTTTCGCCCTTGTTGGCTTGCGCATCCGCCATCGCTCCAAGTATCGGCGTCAGGATCATGCCCGGGCCGTGAATCCAGGCCATCGCCTTGTGGAAGCGGATCGGCCCTTTGGCTTCGACGCCGGGGACTTTCGGCGCAAAGATGGCGTAGTAGGCCGTGGCGAAATAGAGGCCTGCCGTTGCCGAGCCGAGCGCCATGTGAATGTTGCGGCCGGTGGAGCTGGGGTGCCGCCTGCCGCCGGTCTGCGTGGCCGCGACCAGCGTGCCGACCAGCGGAAAGAATGTGATCAGGCCGAGCTTCTGATGGACCTGGAGCATGTGCGAGCGCTTGTTGAGCAGCGCCTGCTCGTGGGCGCTTCCCTTGGTCTGCGCCACCGAAAAGCCCAGCGATTCGAGGGAAAGTTCGGGAGTGAGCTTCAAGTCCAGCGTCTGCTTGGCGCCGGGCGCGAGCGTCACCTTTCCGGATTGGGCGGCGAAGCCGATGGCCTTGACGGAAACTTCGTATTCACCAGGAGCCAGCTTCGAGACGCTGTAGCGGCCGGTCTTGTCGGCCTGTGTTGTTTTCGATTGGCCCGAGGTCAGATTTTTGACGGTGACGCTGGCGTAGGGAACAACGCCGGAGGGGCCGGTGACCTTTCCCGAAAGCGTGCCTTGAGCCACCTGGGCGTGCAACGGAATCACGGCGAGGAAAAAAAGTGCGAGGATCATATAACCAAGGGTAAATTTCCCCGGTCTTGCGTTCATTCGGAACACTCCTCCTGAACTTGCGGACTTGGTGGATACATCAGGGATTGTGAGATGCAGAGCTCGGGGGCGGAGATGTGCGGGCAGTAGGGATTCCCTCGTCTCCGCCTCGGCTGCTGGCGAACGACTCAAAACCTGTGGCCGCGCGCGCCCCGCGCCCGTTGCGATTTTACACTTGCGGGATTTCCTTCGCCGGGATTTCGGCGGCTTCGGAAGAAAGGCCCACGGTTAGGAGGACGCTGACCGTGGCTGCCAAGGCGGGGTTCAGAAGAGGGTGTGCCAGAGGGTGTCTACCAGGGCGTGGACCAGGCAGGAGCCGGTCATCGAGCCGGTTTTCTTCCATGCGAGGCCGTAGAAGAGGCCGGCGATCGCGGCCAGCAGGACGTAGCGCCAGTTCGGAAAGCCGTGAACGATGTGCGAGAGGCCGAAGAGCGCCGAGGCACCGATCCAGCCTGCAATTTCGTTGCGAAAACTTTTCGACAGCAGGTTCTGCAGCAGGCCGCGGAAGAGGAACTCCTCGGGCCAGGCGGTGAAGAGCAGGATGCCAAGAGCCGAGAGCGGCAGCGACTTGAAGCGCGCCACGGACGGCGTCCAGCGGATGAAATGCATCCATTCGGCGAGCGGAATCGCGATCGCCGCGAACGCCAGAAAAAAGAGCACGATCACGGCGCCGAATCGCTTGCCCCAGACGATCGTGTAGCCGATGCCGTCGAGTTCGCGAAGATAGAGAAACGCGACGATGCCGGAGTTGAGCGCGAGAAGGATTTCGAGCGTGTGCGTGGCTTCGGCCGGATAGGGAAACAGATTCCTTCCCCAGGCGAATTCGACTGGCGCCCAGAGCACGACGAGCACGGCGTAGTCCTGCCAGGCGCCGGCGCGGCGGCCGCGCGCGGAAAGCGCGAGCAATGCGGGGAGTTCGACCCAGGCGAGCCCGGCTGCGAGGCGCAGCCAGGTGAATTCGCGCGTGCCGAGCAGGTAGACGAGATACAGCAGACCCAACAGGAGCGGCAGGAGCAAGAGGCGCGTGGGGCCCAGAAGCGTTTTCAGCTTGTCGGTGAATCCGCTCGCGGCATTGAAAATCTGCCCGGCGAGCAGCAGCGCGAGGACGAGCGCCACCAGCGCGAAGCGCTCCCCACCGTAACCGAGGCGCACGCCGATGAGCGTGATCGCCAGCGCCAGCACGGCCCACAGCGCCATCGCCCACGGCATCGGTATCGTCCGGTTCTTGCTCATTTCACTCCAGCGCCTCCTTGCTGCCCGCGCGCGTTCATTGTGTCATGCCTTCGGTGGCGCGGGCACTCTTGCCCGCGCGGTTTTTTTTCGCGGAGGGAACTGCCTGCGTGGCGGCAATTTCACACAAGCGCGCAGCCAGGAGTGGCTGCGCTACTGGAGGCTATGGATGGAGGGGTGCATGGATGGCGATGGGTGCTGCTGACGTTCCTTATCGCTTCCCTTAAGATGGGGGAGAGCAATCCGGGGGACACTTCGCGGAGTGCCAACACTTGCCAAGCAGCGGCTGACGCACATCGACTGGATGCGCGGACTCGCCTGCCTGCTGATGTTCCAGACGCATTGCTACGATTCCTGGCTGAGCCCGGCCGTTCGGAGCGGGAGCTTCTTTCGCTGGTCGCAGCTGGGCGGGACGCTGCCGGCGCCGCTGTTCCTGTTTCTCGCGGGCGTGGCGGTGGCGCTGGTGATCGATCGCAAGCTGCGGCGTGAAGCGCCTCCCGGGCGCATCGCGCGCGAAACAATTCGGCGGGGAGCGGAAATTCTGGGGCTGGGACTGCTGTTTCGCGTGCAGGAGTGGGTGCTCGGGCAGCCATGGTCGCCGTGGACGGACCTGCTGCGCGTCGACATCCTGAACCAAATCGGGGTTTCCATCATGCTGCTCGGCGCCGCGTACTGGGTGGCGAAGACGCGGCGGCGCGCGGTTCTGGCGGGGGTGGTCGGCGCGGCGGCGATCAGCCTGCTGACTCCCCTGCTCTGGACCACCTGGCAACCGCGCTGGCTGCCGTGGTTTCTCGAGACGTACATCAACGGCGTGCATACCTACGGCAAGCCGCAGCATTGGCTCTTTCCGATTTTTCCCTGGGCGGCGTTTGCTTTCGCGGGGCTGGCCCTGGGCATGGTGCTGGTCACGATCGGGCGCGAGCATCCGGGGTGGACCCATGCGGCGTTTGGCGCGGCGGGCGCGGGATTGTTCGGGCTGGCGCTGTGGTTCAATTCGCTGCCGGTGCACGTTTATCCCGTCGAGGATTTCTGGCATACGAGCCCCAACTTTTTCCTGGCGCGCGTGGGCGTGCTGATGGCGATCGTCGCGCTGAGCTTTGCGTGGTGCCAGTGGGGATTGGGACTGGGACGGCGACTGGTGCTTGGATGGACGCACGCGGGGTTCAGTCCGCTGGTGCAGCTGGGAACGACTTCGCTGATCGTGTACTGGGTGCATATCGAGTTCGTCTATGGGCGGTTTTCGATTCTGCCGAAACATGCGTCGAGCATCGCGATGGCTTCGGCGGGGCTGGCTTCGATTTTTGTGGCGATGGTGCTGCTGTCGCTGGCGCGGACGCGATTCAAGGGGCGGGGTGCGGCGGCGTGGGATTGGGTGCGGAGGATGGGGCGGGAGGCCACGCCTGCGGGGGAGTGAGGACGGGGCTTCAGGCAGGGCTATGTTGTGGGATCGTGGCGGGAATTTCACACCGGCGCGCGGGCAGGAGTGCCCGCGCCACGGAAAGGGACGGCTAGCGGTTAGGGGATGGCGGGGTGATGGTTGGCGACTGAGACGATGATGTCGCGGGGGATTTTGGCGGGAGTTTGAAGACCAGCTCGCCGGGTTTGACCAGGCCCATTTGTTCGCGGGCTACGTGCTCGATGGCCGACGGTTGCGTTTTGAGTTTGCGGACCTGATCGGCGAAGACCTTGTTTTCCTGCTCGAGGGCGCCTGCGTGCTGCTGCGCCTTTTCCACCTGGAGCTTCAGCCGGTAGGTGGCGATCATGCCGTGCGGGCCGAAGACGCCGTCGAGCGCGAGGACGAGGATCAGCAGGGCGACGGCGGCGTAGACCAGCCGCTCGAGCCGCGACCGCTTTGCGGTGGCGGGGGCGGCGGCGGGGGCGTTCAGTTGAACATCCACTCTTCGGTCTCCTTCGCCAGCGCGCCGGCTTCCTCGAGCGAGCCGGCCTCGGCGTAGATTCTCGAAAGCGGCTCGGTGCCCGAGGGCCGCACGAGCAGCCACGAGCCGCCTTCGAAGTCCAGTTTCAAGCCGTCGATGTGTCCGGTGCGGACGACGCGGCGGCCGAGAAATTTTTCAGGATCGGTTTCGAGCCAGGCGGCGAGGCGCTGGCGGCGGGCCTCGTCGAGCGCGACGTTGCGGCGCACCGGCCAGAACTCGGCGCCAAGGCTCGCGAACAGCCGCGCGAGTTGCTCCTCGAGCGGGCCGCGCTCGGCCACCATTTCCGCGGCGAGCAGGCAGGCGAGAATGCCGTCGCGCTGGGGAACGTGGCCGCGAATGGTGAGCCCGGCGCTCTCGTCGCCGGCGACGGCCACATCGGCATCGAGAACGAAACGGGCGAGATGGCGGAATCCGACCGGCGTTTCGTGGACGGGCTGCCCGTGGCGGCGGCCGACGGCGTCGACAAGGCGCGAAGTGGCCACCGTGCGCGCCACGCCCAGGCGCCAGCCGCGCGTTTCCAACAGATAGTCGTAGAGCAGGCCGAGAAAGTGATTGGGAGAAACGTAGCGGCCCTGGCCGTCGAGCAGCGCGAAACGGCCGGCGTCGACATCGGTGGCGAAACCGAGCGACGCGCCGCTCTTACGGACGGCGTGGGCCAGCGCGCCAAGATGCGAGGGCGAAACATCGGTGTCGCGGCCTTCGAAGAGTACGTCGCGGCTCGCGTGCAGCACCTCGACCGAAACGCCGCCCGCGGCGAGCACGCGATCGAGCCAGCCGGCGGCGGCGCCGTGCATCGCGTCCCAGCAGAGACGCGGGCGAGCGCGGAGCAGCGCTTCGAGGCGAACCAGATCGGCGAGCCGGGAAAGATACGACGGCGAGGGGTCGATCGTCGAGACGCGCGG
>Ga0210077_1000758_pt1 | contig 10555 bp, 6 predicted proteins | sample RushMan_CattailN_5_FD_185556 | JGI IMG/M metagenome (GOLD analysis project Ga0210077, IMG submission 185556) | Wetland microbial communities from San Francisco Bay, California, USA, that impact long-term carbon sequestration -... | ecosystem: Environmental > Aquatic > Marine > Wetlands ... | reverse complement strand
TAAATATATCTTATAGCTTCATCAAACAAAAACATCGATTTTTCTAAAACTAACTGAATTGTATAATCACATTTATGGCGTAGATCAATGATATAACGAGGTTTATCATCGTTTCCTATTAAAACAAGGGGATAGCTTCTGCAAACATGTGGTCTGGTATCATATATTTTACATCTTTTAGATTCCAAATTATGGAATTTGCATGGGAGGTCTTCTTTGAATTTATAATGCTCGGGATATTCACTATTACTTACTATTTCACGTTTTAAATTAGGGTTAAACCGAAGCAGTAAATTCGCTTCATCTTTATGGACAAATATTGGCGATGATTCCCTGCAGCAGGTGCCGCAGTGGCTGCACCACTGAGGATGCTCTGCTGCAATCTCAAAATCAGAAGGGCCGCCGAAAAGCTCTAAACTTACCATATCTGCAAATTCAATTATTTCTTTAAGATCTTCCTTTTTTACTCCCTTTTTCCTGTATTTTTTAATGGATCTTTTCTTTCTGAGCTTTCTTAAGACTGTTTTTTCAAGCATTTCCCTCTTTAATTTTGTATTCTCTTCATTGTCCTCTTCTTGTAAAGCTTTTTCACGAATTTTTTCAAATAAGTCCCTGTCTATCAGACTATCTCGTAACATATACTACACCAAGCTCAGATCAACTTACTGAAATTCCAACAAATACTTGCAAGTCCATAAATTCATGATCATTGGCAATCAATGAATAAATCACTGAATAGTTTCAGATATACTAATTTTAAGATTTAAGTAGCGTATTTACTTTAAAAGGACTATCCAATGCGTTATTATATCAACACACTTTGATCACTACAATTTTTATATACCATTTGTTTTTAAATAATATCCTATTTACTATCATTTAAAAAAATAGAAATGCCCAATTTAACAAAAATGATAATCTAAGTTTTAAGGTGTTATTCTATATATTGAAGATTTGAATTCATAAATTAAGTATACTGCTTCTTATTTTGGTTTAACAGGGAATTGTAAAACAAAACACCGAACCTTCACCCACTTCTGATTCAACCCATATACGCCCACCATGACGTTCTATAATTCTTTTAACTATGGATAAACCAATCCCTGTCCCATTATATTCATCTCTGGTGTGTAATCTCTGGAATATTACAAAAATACGATCCATGTACTGTTTTTCTATACCAATACCGTTATCAACGACAGAAAAGACATATTCTCTATTTTTTTCATCTTTTCGGCAAGAAATATGGATCTTAGGATGTTCATTTTCTTTTTTAAATTTAATGGAATTACTTATGAGGTTTTGAAATATCCTTTGAAGCTGTCCTGCATCACACATTATAACCTGCATTGAATCACGGGTAATTTCTGCGTTATTCTCATTAACTGCAAATTGGAGATTTTCAACGGCCTGATCTAAAACAAATCCACTATCAACTGGTTTAAATTCATTTTCTCTTGTTGCAATACGAGAATACTCAAGTAAGCCTTTAATTTGTTCTTTCATCCTAATTGCCGCTTCTACAATATAATCTATAAACTCATCTGCATCGTCGTCAAGCTTACCTTTGTAGCGCCGCTCTAAAAGTTGAGTAAAGCTTGCAATAGTTCTAAGAGGTTCCTGTAAATCATGAGAGGCCACATAAGCGAATCGCTGTAATTCCTCATTAGAACGTTTTAAGTCACCTATTGTTTCTTCAAGTCTGTTTTTGTATTTTTTTAGCTTATTTCTAGATTTAAAGCCAATTAAAGCTTCTATAACAGCTACGGATAAAGATTGTATAGTTTCAATATCTTCAAAAGTGTAACCCCCATTCTTATTAGATAAAGCAATTAATCCAATCGTTTTATCAGCCTGTTTAAGTGGAAAACCTAAAAATGAATTTATCATAGGATGTCCCTCAGGTATGCCTTTTTTATCAGGGTCAGAGTCTGGATCATTTACGATTTGAGGTTTTTCTTCCCTTATGGCTCTTCCAAGGTAACTGCTGATTTTCATACGTTTAATTAATTTAGGAACCTCTGACGATGAAGCTTTATACGATTTTAATGCAGAAGAACTTAAAGCTATACCATCTAAAGTTCCATCATCGCTAATTTCAGCTATAAAACCAATTTCACTGCCAGTTAACCTTTCTGCCACATTGAGACTTACTTCTGCAACTTCTTCCTTGGTTCCACTGGTTAAAGACTCCCTGAATATCCTGTTGATTCCATTTAATACAGAATATTGCCTTTTGATTTGCTCTTCCACCTTTTTTCGTTCGTTAATATCACGTGCCCCAAAAATTGCTCCTTTAATTAGATGTTTTTCATCAAAGAACAGGTTACCTACTATTTCCAGCCAGATATAATGTTCTTCAGCATGCCTGAACCGAGCCTCTATTTTGTCAGGTCTCCCTGTAGACAAAGCCTCTTTACAGGACTCTTCAACTCTTTCTAGATCATGAGGATGTATAAAACTATAAATGGTTTTTCCCAGCAAATCTTCAGATTTATATCCCAAAACAAGAGTATGAGATGGGCTGACATATTGAATAACTCCATTAATATCAGTTTGGCTTACCATATCAATCATGTTATTTGTAATCATGCGCAACTGTTTTTCACTATCATTTAATGCTTTTTCAGCTTCTTTACGTTCGTTAATATCTTTAGACACGCCAATAATCCCAATTATCTCCCCATTTGTATCATACATTACAGTTTCTATTATATCTACAAACACTGTGGAACCATCTTTTCTTTTTCCTTCCCATTCTCCAACATATTCTCCAGATTCCATAATTTCTTCTAAATCTGTGGAAAATTTGCCATTATCTCTGTCTAAATATAATATTTTGATATTTTTATCCCTTATTTCTCCCTTAGAATAACCATAGACTGATTCTGCTCCTTTATTCCAGTAAATAATTTTTCCCTGAAGATCGTAAACTATAACCGCGTCCCTGACGTTTTTTAGAATATTTGCCTGAAATTGCAGGGTATTTTCTGTCTTTTTACGCTCAGTAATATCCCGAGAAATAGCAAGACATGCTCTAATCCCCCCATAGTCAATAAATTGAGTACTGATATCTACAGGTATTTTTTTCCCATCTTTAGTTAATTCAACAGTTTCAAACTGGTAATTCCCTTTTTTAAAAATATTTACTGTATCTGACTGTTTTTTATCATGATTATATGGAATAATTATATCATAAGGAGTCATATCTAATATTTCTTCCCTGCTATAACCCAATCTTTTAATTCCCACTTCATTTATTTCAATGAATCGTCCGGGTAGACCATTTTCGGTAATTAAATTCAACGTAATCATATCATTCGCGTTGCTGAAGATCCCACGAAACTTCTCTTCACTTTCTTTTAGTGCTTTCGCATTTTGCGAAGCCCCCAACGCTTCGCGTTTAAGGGCATCATATGCTTTTTCAAGCTCTGCTGTTCTCTCCTTGACCTGTTCTTCTAAATTGTTACGTGCCTGTTTCAATTCTACCTCAATTTTTCTACGTTCAGTAATGTCCCTTGCCACACAAACAAAAGCATTTGGTTTCCCATTATCCAAAATTACGCCTACGGAAGCTTCAATTGGGAATATATCACCATTTTGAGTTAATACATCGTAGTTGGTATTATTTAAATAACCTTTGGAAAGCGTTTGTGCCATATCATTAAATGCTCTTAACTTATCGTCTGGAGCAATTAAATCAAACGTGTTAAAACCGTTTAATTCTTCTTTTGAGGTAAAACCAAAAAGATTCATGGCTACTGTATTACATTCAATTATATTTCCATTTAAATCAATGACAGCAATCACATCAGGAGAATGCTCAATTATAGCTCTTAACCTACTTTCACTCTCTTTTAAGGCTTTCGCAGTTTGCGATGCCACGAACACCTCGTGTTTGAGGGCTTCATCTACTTTTTTATGTTCAGTTATATCAGTATTAATCTCCATGTACCCTGTGGGCTCATTATTTTCGTTTTTTTGTAATTCCCACCTGCTTAAAACAACTATTTTTTCACCATCGCGTCTTGTGTGAGTTACTTCACCTTCCCAATGTCCTTTCTGGAAAAGCTGATTAAATATCTTGGTTAAAGGCTCTTGAAATCCAGTTTTCAATAAATTGTAAGTTACTTTGCCGTAGGCCTCTTCCCTTGTCCATCCATATCTTTCCTCTGCACCATGATTCCAGAAAATAATTCTATCTCCCATATCACGGACGATGATTGCATCACGAGTAAGGTCAAGCAGATCAGCCTGTTTTCGTAGTTCTTCTTCCACTTTTTCTTTTTCAGTCACATCTGTACTGATTGTAATGAGAGTTTTATCATCGAATAAATATGCAGAAACTGAATAATATTTATCAACTGTTTTAAAATAAGTTTTAAATTTTTTACTTTCACCGGATTTTAGAATTTCACCGGCTATTTTTAAATATAAAGATGCCACATCACATTCATACAGTTCAGTTATGTTTTTTCCACACGCATCTTCACCAGCCATGAATTCCCGGATTATTGATGTTTTATTTATATATTTAACACGTAAATTCGTAAATTCACCCAGCACATCACATACTACTTCATAAACCGCGACTCCATCCTGTAAATTATCAAAAATATGATAATTTGTATCTGATTCAAGATTTACTGACCTGTTGTTAGTATCTATCATTTATATCCTCATGAATAAAATGTATACTAATTACTTCTATTTTAAACTCCCATTATTATATTTTATTATTAAAATATAATTGGAACTAATTATAAGTTCAGTTTGATTCACCGTTTAATATTATATTCGTATAATTTACTACTATTTTAATATTATATCCTTGAGGTGGATTAATAATTTTAATTTAACTTATTATGATTATGTTCAAAGATTTAGTTAAAATAAATGTTCTAATCCACACAAAAAATAGTTTAATAACTTTTAAATATTTTAAAATCCTTACAAACCAATTAAATATTGTTAAACAAATTAAATGCAAATAATATAATTAAAACATCCCAAATAAATCTTTAAATATGTGTTAAACGTGAATAATGCCCAATTAAGAAAATAATGCAATTTTTGGCAGTAAAAAAAGTTTACGTTTTAAACTTCATAACTTAAGATTTCCATATTATAAGTACAGTAGAGATATAGAAGTCATAAAAGCTTAGCGGGGCACCAAATGTTTAAAAAAATCAGTTTGGCCACCATAATTATCATGATTCATTTTATAGCTTATAGTTTAATTGAGCCTTACGGGATTCAAACAAAAGGTTGTTGTGATTGAATCAAATCAAATTCCTGCCGAGTTTGACGGTGCAAAAATTGTTTTTCTATCTGATATCCATTGAGGATCATGGCCCCTTTTTGATCCGGAAAAACAGAAAACCTGATCAATCAGGTGAATGCACTGCATCCTGACATGATTTTACTTGGTGGCGATTATGTAAATGATAATTCTCCAGATGTTTATCCCTGTTTTAAAGAGCTTTCAAAATTAAAGGCCCCATTAGGTGTTTATGAAGTTTTAGGAAATAATGATCCATTGAATGAATCCATTCCCGCCATGAAAAATGCGAATATTACTTATATTGGCAATAACGGCCTTGGATTGAAAAAAAGGAGCTAAAATCCGGATTAGAGGCGTTGGAGACATGTTTACCTATATCCAGAATCAAGACGCTGCAACAGGTGATGCCAGTAAAAATGATTTTGTAGTACCTGTATCTCACAGTCTTGACTTTTTCCCGCTCCCGAACAAGTCAAAAGTGGATGTTATGCTTTCAGGACATACTCATGGTGGGCAAATAACTTTATTCGGGCTTTGGGCACCCATTATACATCCCAAATACGGAAACAAATATATAGCATGGATAATACATGATAATAATACAATAATGGTTGTAAGTAACGGTATTGGTACAATTAAAGTACCAATGAGGTTTTTTGCACGTCCACAGATCATTGTGATAAAATTAAAAAGAAATAAAAAAACTTCTTGATTATATGTTATCTACAGCCAGGACAAGATTGTCAACATAGTTTTTTGTAGTGCTATACGGCTCATACAAATATGTTTCAAAGATAATAGCCGGTATTCCTGCATTGATAAGGGGAACTGTTACGTATTTTGGGCTTGTCTGAGAGAAAGGAAAGTGATATACAAATCCGGGAATTTTATTTGCAACACTGTGTGCAATAGATTCGGAATTACCTCCTTCAACAGGAGCAAATACAAATCTTTTCTCTCCATAATTTCCCCTGTTAGAATGCACATCCACCGCAAGCTGGAAACTGTTGCTTTTAATGTCTGGCACAACAAATTTCTGGGCCAGCAGCTGACCGTTCATACGTCCTTTATCGTAATTACTTGCATCTTGGGTAACTATAACCCTGTAGATGTAATAACAGTTATTTAAAGAGCTATCATGACTTTTAATTGATGTAACAGCTGCTTTATGAGCATTTGACTCAAGAGGGTGTACTCCCACAATATAAGCCACTTTTACAGGAGAATTCTTGTTACCATATGGTCCTTCTTTAACAACCATTCCATAACTTGTACTTCCAAGTGTAATGCTGGCAGCGTTATCTGAAGCCGTTGAACTGGATTTAGACTCATTATTTGCCGTATTTAATCTAGAAGAAGTAGTTGTATTATCTGAACTCATGTTAGAACCAGTTCCAGTTGTTTCAATATTGTTTGAAGGCGGATAAAAAGAAAGTGCCACAACTGTCGAAAGTAAAATAACTATCGCAACTACCAAAATCACTATTTTTCCCTGTTTTTTCATATAAAACCTCTTATTTAATTTAATTGACTTAATTGGCACTTACATCATTATATTATCTTTAAATGTTATGTATCAATACCCAAAGATCAGATCAAATCTCACATGTATCCATTTATTTACTAAATATACATCATTAGTTAAGCATATACTATCAAAATGGCATTTATAAACGTTTAGATAGTACTACTTTTTAAGTTATTATAACAGTATTTAAAGCCTTTACCAGACACTATTAAAATAACATTTATTTCCTAAAATGAGTGGAAATATTAAAATAAACAATTTATATTGAAAAGAAGTTTAAGTTTGCTAAAAAATTATACTCCAAACAAGTTATTAGCTACTATCAAATCATACGCAGAATAAGTTACACCTAATTCATCTTCAAACTCGTTTTTACAATCGCAACAGGTATTCTAAATGAGCTACTGCTAAAAAAAGCTAAAAAGAACCGTGCTTAAATGAAATACTGCCAGGATCATAAATATTTCAAAAAATAAAATAGATGATGGACATGCCATCAATAATTTATTGCCCATATATTAAATTTTTTATATAATTAAATGCCATTTGTATATACTGCATTATTTGATCTAAGATCCCACCAGAATCTGTTACCTGATTTGTGACATTTTGAAGCTGTGACTTAAATCCCGCCAGGTCTCCCTGTACTTTCTGTGAATTTGCAAGAGTATTTGCAATTTGCTGTGCCTGTGCGTCGCTGATATTGATGTTCATGGTGTTGGCTATATTAATTACGATTATTTTAATCTGACTTGGGTCCTGTAAATTCTGGTTTTGAACTTCATTTTGAGCTTTTTCAAAAAGATCAGCTATCTTATCCGGGCTCTGTCCTGTTTGATTTGCTATCTGAGTTTCTGTGTATAATTCATCTGTTGCAGCTTGTTTAGCGCTGTCTGGAATTGGGGCACCGACCGCAATTTCATAAGATTTAAGTACACCTGCTAAAGCTGCTTCTCCAGATGACTGGACAGGAGCAGTAACAACCACATACCCCTTTTCAATTCCTGTAGATTTCAATGCATTTGCATACATTTTAGGAGTAACAACATTTATTTTACTGTCATCCACTATGATTTTAATTCCATTGCTGTAGCTTAGATCAACCATAGCACAGGAAAATATCTGATTTGAAGAATAAATTCTTCCAGTTATGTTTTGGGAGATTTCATTTACTTCAGATGCTGTGATAAGCTTTGTAGTAGCAGTACTCACATTTTTATCTGTGTGAGACTGGAAATAATTCATCACAGAACTTTTCCATGCTTGATTAGAATTTGTAGTCTCTCCAATGGTTACTGAAAACCCTGAAGCACCATATATTGGACCTATGGTCATTAATACCAGCAGAATTACTGCTATAAATTTTTTCATTGAACCACCTCATAAACCAATGAATTTAACAATTGGTTATGTTGCTTTAATTTCTTTTAAATTCAATGACTTTTAGCATGTTCAAGGATGTAAACTTTTCGATTGAGTAATAAAAATAAAATAAATGATATCTGAAAAAACAAAATTTTAACCTCTTTAATCAACATACTTAAAAACAAATGGGCAAAAAATTAAAAAACTAAATTTAAAATCATATCAATCTCATTTCAAAAGCACAACTCTACTTTCATATGCCCTATCTTTAATTTCTAAACCTGTTTTTTCTGCTACAGAATCTGCAAAATCATAAATTTCCTGATTTGAAGGCATATTCTCCCATTCCAATCTCTTTCTGGAATATCCTACAAACATGTATGCTTTGATTTCAACAAAGTCAGGATTGCTTCTTTTAATTATCTCTGCATATTCGTCCACTTTTTGCATATTATATCCCTTTACACAGGTCATTCTTAAAACAGTCCTGCAGTCGAAGCTTGAAAGTAAATCAAGGCTCTTATTTAAATTATCCCATCCATTTTCTATTTGAGGACTGCATAATTCATTATATATTTTTTTATTGGGGGCATCAAGGGACACGTAAAGCTGTGTTGGCTCTTCTTTAAGATTTTCCAATTTTTCAGGGGTCATCCCATTTGTAACCAGGAATGTTGTGAAATCTCTCCTGTGAAATTCCTCAATCAGATCCTCTATTTTTGGATACAGCATTGGTTCCCCAGCAAGTGAAATAGCAGCGTTTTTTGGATCCTGAGATTCATCCAGTTTCTTTTTATTGGCATTTTCATTTCCAAAAAAGCCGCAAAGAAGCTTTCTCTGGGCATCAATACTGCCGTCAATTATTTCTCCAGGTTCATCGAAATCTCCTTTCCACTGTGTTTCCGTAGCTGAAAAATCCCTCCAGCAAAATAAACACTTTTGATGGCAGAAAGGAACACTTGGAGACATCTGCAGGCACCTATGGCTTTCTATACCATAAAATTTTTGTTTATAACATACTCCTTCATCAAGTATGCTCTTTTTGGTCCAGTGGCATACCTTGGCTGCAGAATGTTTATTACTTCCCACAAATCTGTATCCCATTTTTTCAAGTTTTTGGAGGTTTTCATTATTTAACATTTTAATCCTGCGACTATTCGATTATCTGATAGAACTGATACAATGTGATGAAATTAAATTTTTGCTTATAAAAAAAATAAATCATCAAGTCTATTGTTCAAAATTTAACTATTATACTCACAATATGAAAATTTTACTTATATTATTTATCCCTAATTAAATTATTTTATCATCATTTCAAATCATATAAAAATATATAAATTTTTATAGTTAAGTTTGCTATTTTTATAATATAATCTGAAGAAGTCTTATGACATTTATCTGCATTAAAACTATTTTTTGTTAAAATTAAAGGTGAAAGTAATATAAATTTACGTCAAATTTTAAATAATTCATTGTTTTTTGTATTCACGATATAAGAAAGCGGTATTATATATAAATACATTAAAATTGATTTTTGTTATAATTAAAGACTAAACAGACCCTATTTATCCAAACAGAGTTTATAATTTGCTTACATGTAATTTAATAGATACACTTTCCCAAGTTAAAACATTAAACGATTATGTTTTAAGAGAATAATGTTTTATGGAAGCCTGTCTACTAAAATAAGGAAGCAGGTTGCCTTCTTTTGGATACTCATTTTAAATTAACTTTAAGCTTGCTTTAAATCTAAAAAACGGCAGCATAAGCGCTTTTTTTGGAAAATTAAATCAAAACATTTATATATGCTACAGTATGATTACATCATGTCCAAAGCGTTTCAAGTGAGTACATCTAGTACTATGGGACATGGAGGCGGTACAATTAAGCGACAAAAAATATGCACATTGCTATTAATATTAGGTATGGCAGTGAGCATTTTTCCCCTGGCAGTAGGGGCGTCAGACCAGAGTGCATCGTCAAATAATGCACAAATTGGTTTGAAAGAAACCCTCAAACATTTCATGTTTGGAGGCGCCGAAAATCAAAGATTTTCGAGCGATAAAAACGTTTTAGAAGTAAATGCGGCATCTAAAGTAAAAGTCAAAGTTTGGTACAAACATTGGTATAAATCCAAATATAAACATTGGTATAAAAGCCATGGCGTATGGAGATACACATGGAAATATACCTGGAAATATACATGGAAATACTACTGGAAAACCAAAACCCAAGTTAAAGCAGCATCAAGTGTCAAAACTTCATCTTATTCATCAAGTGGGAAAGCAGATACATTCAGCGACTCAAAATTAAACTCAATAATGAAATCAGCAGCTAACTACGGTTACAGCAGTGGAGTTAGTACTGCTGCAGGC
>Ga0210077_1000757_pt1 | contig 10568 bp, 9 predicted proteins | sample RushMan_CattailN_5_FD_185556 | JGI IMG/M metagenome (GOLD analysis project Ga0210077, IMG submission 185556) | Wetland microbial communities from San Francisco Bay, California, USA, that impact long-term carbon sequestration -... | ecosystem: Environmental > Aquatic > Marine > Wetlands ... | reverse complement strand
GAAACTAACCCGCTTGGTCCGGAAAATCCGATCATCCTGGCAATTGGACCATTGGTGGGATTATTCCCCATGGCTTCCAAAACAACAGTCATGTTCAAATCACCACATAGCGGTAATTTGGGAGAAAGCCATGCGGGGGGGCGCAGCGCAGTGTCCATCCGCATGGCCGGCTTTGGCGCCATCGTCATCCAAGGCAAAGGTGTTTCACCAGTATATGTGGTCATTGACGGCGATGAAGTTCATTTCCGCGACGCATCTGCATTATGGGGATTATACAGCAACGCTACGGCGGGAAGTGTTTTGAGAGAGCGTGAAGCCGGCTCCGGGCAACGCACCATACTGCGTATTGGGCGTGCTGGAGAGCTTGGCGTCACCTACGCCAATGTGACCGCGGAAACTTACCGTCATTTTGGCCGCCTGGGGCTGGGTGCTGTTTTTGGGAGCAAGCTGCTCAAAGCACTCGTGATATCAGGACGCACTTCGATCGCAGTAAAGGACCGTAAAACTTATCGATCTATATATGATGAGATTTTCAAATCAGCCACACAATCATCCCTAATGCAGAAGTATCATGAACTCGGTACGTCCATGAATGTTATCCCATTGAACGAGATAGGAGGACTCCCCACCCGTAATTTGCAATCCGGACGCTTTGAAGGCGCCGAGAAAATATCGGGGGAATCGCTGGCAGCAGGCTACCTTGGACGCCGTGTAGCTTGCGCCCACTGTCCGATAGCCTGCATTCACCTGGCCGCATTGCGCATCCCTTACCCCAATGATCCATATTTTTACAAGACAAGCATGATCAGTTACGATCACGAACCCATTTATGCCACCGGCAGCATGCTGGGCATTGATGACGTTTCGGGAATGCTAAGACTGTTGGATGAAATTGAAGTGCATGGAATGGACGTAATGACCTGTGGTGTGACCCTGGCCTGGGCTACAGAAGCCTTTCAAAAGGGTTTGATCAGCACATCCGATACGGACGAACTGGAACTGCACTTTGGAGATGCAGATACATACATCCAGGCGGCGAGGCGCATCATCACACAGCCCACTGACTTCTACCGTGCAATCGCGCATGGAGCTGAATATGCTGCTAAGCAGTATGGAGGCCTGGAATATGCTCTCACCTTTGGCGGTAATGAAATGCCAGGATACCATACCGGGCCGGCCTCTCACCTGGGCTATCTGGTTGGGGCGCGTCACAGTCATCTGGATAATGCCGGCTACAGCCTGGATGAGAAATCTATGACAAAAGGTGAAAAACTGACTCCAGAGGAAATCGCCAACGCACTTTGGGAAGAAGAAAGCTGGAGGCAGGTCCTGACGAGCCTGGTCATCTGTCTTTTCGCACGCGGCGTTTATAGCGCGGAAGTAGTTCAAAGAGCCCTCGACATCGCTGGATACGAGTTTTCTGTGGACAACCTGAAGCAGATTGGCACAGATACGCTGCGGCTTAAAAATGCTTTCAAAAGCAAATGTGGTTTTGATGTTTCAAAATTGAGGATCCCCGAGCGTATATTGGAAACCGCTTCACCACAGGGCATGCTGGATGAGAAATTCATACATGAGGCGCTGGACTGCTTTGCCAAGAAACTGGTTGGGTAATCAACAAGCCTTCATCTCCGAGAGAAAGATTGAAGATTTATTGACAGTAAAATAAAAATCTACTAATATGAAGCAAATTGACCAGTGAAAGTGAATGATCAGGGGATAATTTTTCTAAAATTATAGAAGTCATGGGTCAGAAAACAGGTTGTGTAAGAAAAGTAAGAAGAAAATTCAACCCTTTTTATTGGGTGAATGACCAGTATGGCAGCACCTTCATTGAAGGTGAAAGTTCAGGGGATGATCGATAAAGCGCAAACAAGCCATACCCTAACTGTAGTGAAGGCGCTTTTTGACAAAAATCCTTTGTAAACGAGAGGAGAATCACATGAGCGGAATATTATGTGCTGTCCGGGGTGGCACTGACAGCCAAACGACTATTGCACGCGCCATTCAACTCGCCCAGGAAACGGGATTGCCGCTGCACTTCCTATATGTCGTTAACCTGGATTTCCTGTCCTACACCAGCAGCAGCCGCGTGCATACGATTTCCAGGGAAATGGAGCAGATGGGTGAATTCATATTGGCAAGCGCCGAGAGTTCAGCGGTCTCCAAGGGAGTATCTGTAGAGAGTTCGATAAGACACGGCAATGTTATGAAGGAAATCATCGCCACATGCCATGAAATCCAGGTGGATTACCTTGTGTTGGGGCAACCGCGCATGCAGCGCGAGGACAGCCTGTTCACCCAGGAACAATTGGAGAAATTCATTCACAGGACCGAAGAGCAAACCGGAGCAAAAGTAATCCTTTCGGAAAGGGAGAGTCAGTGAGGAAACCACGAACTCTCTGGGTGATGGTGATCGCATTGATTGGGGCAGGCCTGTACCTGGTACTGTCTTCCACGCCCACGCAGGCCCAAGAATCGACCATGGCTCCCCTGGTTACCGGCCTGGTTTACGATCAGCAAGACCAACCCGTTGCCGGTGCGACAGTCACTATCGGCAGCGCTGCTGATGGAAGCTCACCACTGGGTGAGGCAACCACACAACCTAACGGACGCTATACATTGATATTATCCCAGCCTATCCCGGATTCACTCGTAGTCGATGTGCAGCGTGCGCACTTCAAGGAAAGCAGTGTACAGTTGAGCGCTGCCGATATCAGCAACCTGCGCAATAATGAAGCTGTCGTCCTGGCGCAGATCACACTGTTAAGGCATGTTGATGCGTCTTTCTGGGTGGCAACGTTCACCTTTGTCGCTGTCCTGGCGCTAATTGCCACCGGCTTGCTGCATAACACGCTCTCCTCACTTTTCGGGGCTGCTTTCCTGTTCGTGGTAAGCTACCTGGGCGGGGCGCTGACCCACAGTCTCTTCATTTTTTCCTTCTCTGAAGCTGTCACATATGTAGATTGGAATGTAATCTTCCTGATCATGGGTATGATGATCGTGATCGCCGTGGTGGAGCGTACCGGGATTTTTCAATGGATGGCCCTCAGGGCTTATCGCGTCTCTGGCGGACGCACGTGGCTGATGGTACCCATCCTCATGATCATCACCAGTGTGGCTTCAGCATTCCTGGATAATGTCACCACCATGCTGCTCATGACACCTATCACCATCCAGATTTCACTGGCGATGGGTATTTCCCCGCTGGCCTTTTTACTCCCCGAGGTCATGGCATCTAACGTGGCGGGAGTCTCTACATTGATTGGCACGCCGACCAACATCCTTATTGGCTCGTTTGCAAATATCTCATTCAATTCCTTCCTCATCAACCAGACACCCGGCGTACTGATGGCCTTGCTGGGGCTCCTCATCTACCATGAACTGCTGTACCGCCGCCAGTTGAAGAAAAGTACCGAGGAAGTGGCGTCCCCTACATTGATTGAAAAATTGGAAGAACGCGCGAAAATACAGGAGCCGGACCATCTTAAAAAGGCAGCAGTCGTCGGTTTTGGTATGCTGCTTCTTTTTGTCTTTGGTGAGCGCTTTGATCTCGTGCCTGCGGTGACTGCGCTGATTGGCGCAACAGCATTGCTAATCTGGATCAGGCCTGACATCGAAGAGATGATCGAATCGGTGGACTGGACCACCCTGGTATTCTTCATCACCTTGTTCATCGTGGTGGGCGCCATACAGGAGGTGGGGTTGATCAGCTATATCGCCAATGGCATTGGCAAGCTGGTAGGGCAAAATATATTGCTGACCATGCTGGCAGTCACCTGGCTGAGCGCCATCCTCTCGATGATCATTGCGAATATCCCGTTCACGGCCGCCATGCTGCCGGTGGTAGCCTATCTCTCAGCCACCGTCCCAGGCGCACACAGCAAGGTGCTGTTCTTCTGCCTGTCCATTGGTTCTGCCATGGGGGGCAACGGATCGCTAATCGGCGCCTCGGCCAACATGGTGACCGCAGGGATTGCACAGCGGGCAGGCGTCCCCCTCACCTATTCGTATTTCTTCAAAAAGGGTTTCCCGGCTCTACTTATCACCGTTGGCCTGGGTATGTTGTGGCTTATTATACGTTTTCTCTTGTTAAAAGGTTCAGCCTAAGATACAGAAAATAGAGGAGGATTATTATGAACGGATCGCAGCCAGAGCACATCGTCTGCGCAGTGCGCGGTGGGCCCGAAAGTCGCGCGACTGTGACCCGTGCAATTGACCTTGCATTGGAACACGATGCACAACTGACTTTTTTCCACGTGATGGACGCCGAGTTCCTCAACCATGCTACTATCGGCCCACTCAGCGTGGTGTATAAAGAACTGGTTGAGATGGGTACATTCACCATGTTGATCCTGTGCGACCGCGCCCGAAGGCGGGGAGTGAAGGAAGTGGACTACATCGTGAGAGAAGGCAATATCCGCAAGCAGCTGGAGCTGTTTGTCATTGAGACCCATGCACCAGTGATGGTCATGGGCAAGCCCACAAGAAGCCCGGGGGACAACGCCTTCAAACTGAATGAAATGGATGAATTTGTCTCCGAATTGGGAACCAAGGGAGACATCCACATCATCCAGGTCACACCTACCTGATCTTTTTTATAAACATTACAATATAAAGGGGGGAATATAAGGAGGAAATTATGAAAACCAGACCAAGAAGGGGCATCATCTTTGGAGTAGTCCTGTTCCTGATGCTCGTCGTTTACGCATTGTCTATCCCCTACCTCATCCTGGCGTTTTTTGGCGTTTGGTCAGTACCAGCGCTGCTGACCAGGGGGCTTTTACCACTATATGCACTGCTGTCGCTGGTAAACACTATCAGCCTGGTAGCCATATTGCTGTGGAGGAGATGGGGGGTTTATGTGCTCTCGCTGGCATGGGTAATTTTTGCCACGCTTGTATACGCGGGCAAGCCACCCGCTTTCGTCGAGGAACAATACGTGGCTTCCCTGGTGCTGATCATCTTTTATGTCAGCCTGCTCCCAGAGTGGCAGAAGTTCATCCCCATGGGCGCATCGAAAAGGCCTGTAAAAAAACCCGATGAGCGGGAAGAAGTGCCCGCAGGCTCACCACCACCACAAGAATAAATTCGGCAGCGCCCAACCAGCAAACGCATGCATTTTTTTCAGCCTTCTGGAATCACGCCAGTTTAAGATCCCTCAACACCTGTATTTTTAGGAAAATAATATAAAATTCTCAGGTATTGACGCAATTAATGACAATTGGAGGTCACCAGTATGAAAAAATCATTGGGCGCCAGGGCCATGCCCATGCCTGCACCTGTGTGGGTAGTGGGTACTTACGACAGCAGCGGGAAAGCCAATATAATGACGGCTGCATGGGCAGGTATATGCTGTTCGCGTCCCCCCTGCCTGTACGTCTCCCTCCGCAAGGCGACCTACTCTTACAGCAATATCGTTGAGCGCAAGGCGTTCAGCGTAAACGTCCCTTCACAGCAATTCGTCAAGGAGACTGATTTTGCAGGCATTGTATCCGGGCGCGACGTGGATAAGTTCAGCCAGGCCAATCTGACGACACTTCGCGCTGAAACTGTGGATGCACCCTGCATACAGGAATTTCCCGTGATTTACGAATGCGCGCTGCTGCATACTATCGAGATCGGGCTGCATACCCAGTTCATCGGTGAAATCATGGATATCAAAATCGACGAGAGCATGCTGAATGACAGCGGGAAACCTGATATCGACAGGCTGAACCTTTTTGTTTACACAGGCGACTATTACGCCGTAGGTAAAATGGTGGCAAAAGCCTTTTCGATCGGAAACGAGCTAAAGCCACCCCCCGAAAACGCGTAAAGATTATTCTGACTGATTATCGATAGTCTTAAAGTGCAAATAACGATATGTCAAGACTACACTAAAGCAATAACAGAGGAAAAAACATGACATTTGCAGCCATCTTTGCCCTGGTTGTCGGTTTTGGTATGATCGTTCAATGGAGCATGTCTTACCTGGCAGGACAGATCCCTGAACTGCACAGTGAGCCCATCCGCATCGGGTTTCACCTGGCAGCCGAAATGACCACCGCCCTGTGCCTGGTTGCCTCAGCATTGGGGTTAATCTTCAAGCAAGCCTGGGGAACACCCCTTTTTATCGTGGCAGACGGGATGCTCTTCTACACATCCATCGTCAGCCCGGGCTATTTCGCCCAGAAAGGTCAATGGGGCTGGTTGGTGATGTTTTCCGTCATAATCATCCTGGGAATTGTCAGTCTGTTGCTCTTGCTCTGATCGAACTCAGGTTTGCCTTTCGACCGGTTGTGCGAGGAAAACGGAATAATCCCCGGCTGAGTATACCTGGCTGGCATCTTCCAGCATGAGTTCCTGCTGATTCATCCCGGCAGCCTGGACGGTTTTCATCAGTGATTGGTGGTTACGTGCATCCACGACAATAAAGGCGCGCTGCCACGACTCCCGTTCCTGTACGAAGAGAATGTACTCGTCAGGGATCCCCTGCATATCGAAGTAATACCACATCGCAGGAGAAAACTCACTGGAGATGACCACGATATCCCCCTCCTGCAGCTTGTTGCCCAGGTATATCGCCACCGTCTCGGTTGGGTCCTGAACGTTCATGCTCTTGAGGTTGCCCTGTATATTGAAGGTTCCCCATATGAAAATACAGGCCAACCCCCCGACTGCCATCCAGCCAGCAGCAGTATTCAGGAATCTTTCTTTCCTGAAAATCAGCCTCATCGATGCCACCAGGCCAGCAACAGACCAGAGAAGACAGAACGGAAGCAAGAACGTCCAAATCCGCTGCCATGGGTCGGGGCGCCTGATGAACAGGAAAAGTACCAGCCCCAGGACGGAAATATGCTGCAGAGGTGCCTTGTGAGGGTCGTTGCGTCTGAAAAGGAAAAATGAGGCGAAGAATCCCACAACCAGCGTTACCACCATACCCAACGGGATTTTTCCGATCCATCGATGCCAGGTATCAGCAAAACGCACGCGGCATAACTCAAGATATGTGTTCACAGGTTGTGAGGCCACAAAGGAATTGTTGAATACCGAATCCCAACCGGTGCCAAAAATAAAAATGGGGGAATAAAGTATAAGAGTAAGCAATGCGGAGGAAAAACCAAAAAGAAACAAGTACTTGCTGAAATTCCATGGAGAGTTGTACTCTGCGCTGATATCCCCCAGCAGCGCTGAAACGAATAGCCATAAACCAAGGATACTGATGGGGATCAGGGCAGTAGGCAGGGTGTACAAATTAAGGACGGCGATCAGCACCAGCACGAGCCATGCGGCGCGGTTCTTATTCCTGCGCACGTAATCCCCGGTGATAAACAGGCACACGGTAAAGAAGGTCATGATCATATAGCCGCGTCCGCTGGCTGAAACATTCATTAATTCCGGCCAGACGGCCACCAGTGAAGCACTCAGCGCAGCAACAGGTTTACCGTAGAGGGAACGGGCGAAGAAATAGACTGCCGGGATCGTCAAGACGCCGGCCAGGAAGGCCGGGAAGCGCACCACGGCTGGCGACGCATTCCCTACGAGGCTGTACACCACGTGGATCAGCAGGGAATTCAGGATATGGTTGTTGGGCAGGTGGTAATTCGTAATAATGGTGATCAAAGGGCGGCGGGCAAAGGCGATGAACGTATAGCTTTCATCGTGCATCATGGGACCTCGGATAAGGGCCCAGCGACCGACGGCTCCAGCTATCAGCAGCACAGCCAGCAATCCCCATTCCAACCGGCTCATTCGCAAGCCCGTGATGCTGCGCCCCAGCTGTTTCAGGTCATCCCAAAATGCACGCAGGTATGCCGCCAGTCTTTGAATGTTAGAAAATGCAAGCGCCAGCCCCCTGCGGAAGTACACCATCCCGGCGAGAGCCAGTACCAGCAGCAGCAATCCCAGGATGATGGCCGGCCAGTGGATGTGGTTATAGATGGCAAGTGTAAATGCGTCAAGGCTGCCGTCGGGGGTAAGCCTATCCCCCAAACTTCTCACCTGCAAATAAGGCAAAAAGCCAACCAGCATGGATAGGATGCTGATCGTAACGAATATAAGGATCGCGAAAACGTAAAAGTAAGAGGAAAATCTGCGCATGGTAGTTTTATGCCAGCATTTCATCTGAATGGCAAAACCTTACGAAAGACATGGTGTTCACCATTGTAATACGAGATCGACATTCAATCATGAAAAAACAGCAGGTTTGCATGTGCAGAGGGGTCAGGGGGTTTGTGCCAATATCATAAACCTCATCTCTCTTAAGAAATCGGTTGGATTATATCAGCCAGCCAGGACAAATTCCCGAGTGGCAGACAAATCAACCCGCTGACAGTGCTTTGGAGAGAAAAGAAAAAGTATAATAATCCTGTGCAAGGTTGAATGATTTTATTCGCGCAGATCAAAAAAAATCTTTTCACATCGTTCAATTTTTCTCTCAAAAATTCTCATGGTCAAACGCATTTTCTCCTTCAAAATGAGGTTGCATGCCGCAAAAGAACTTCCCGGAAGAAGAAATCCAGGCTCTAATTGCCCTCATCGAGCTCTCAGAGCCCATTGAGACGCCCAATAACAACTTCTACAGCTTCTTCCCCACAACCCTGCAGGAAGCGCAGGCCTATTTCCGGCGCTTCACCCTCGATCTGCCCGATGCATTCCAGCGCCTAGCGGAGGATGGCTATTTGCTGCCTGAGGATGGCTCCTGGCAGCTGACCGCAAAAGGCCGGGAGGCCGCCCGGCAAGTACGCATCGAACGTCCACCGATCTGGTACTGGTACAAAGATTTCTACCAGTCCAGTGAGCACAGCCAGGCGTTTTCGCACTACTGCAAGGAAATTTTTGGCCTGGACCTGTCTCAATTGGGTTTCAGCGACATGCAGCAAATCCACAGGATGCTGGACCTGCTGCAGCTTGACCGGCATTCCAGCCTGCTGGATATCGGCTGCGGTAGGGGAATGATTGCAGAGTATATCTCAGATACAACGCACTGCAGAGTCCTGGGGATCGACTACATTCCGGAAGCAATTCTCCAGGCCTGCCGGCGTACCAAAAGCAAAACAGAACGCCTGCAGTTCCTTACTGCCGACATGGATCGTCTAGACCTGGATGGGAAGACATTCGATGCGATCCTCTCGATCGACTCGATCTTTTTTGGACAGGATTTGATCAAAACCGTAGAAAGACTGAAGAAGCTGCTCAAGCCGGGCGCGCAGATGGCTATCTTCTGCGCTGACGATCTCAAGGACGCCTTGCAGCGAAACAACCTGGATTACGACCTCTACGATCTTTCCCTGGAGAACTATGAACACCTACAGCTGAAGCGCAGGATTGCCAGCCAGATGCGTGATGCTTTTGAAGTTGAATCAAATGTATTCATCTGGGAAAACCTGATGACGGAATCGCTCGATGAATCCACAGTTTTTGACCCTTCCAACCCTTACATGAGACGTTTTCTATATCACGTTAAAAAACGTTTGGCGGTATAAACTTTCCGAGAAACATCTCTCGAGTGATGATAGGAGGAAAAATGAAAATGAACCAGTGTGTACAGTGTCAGTCTTTCCCCTGCGCGGATGTGGACCATACAGGCTATATAGTGCCGGACATCGATATCGATTCCACACGCATCTCCATTGTACTGATCTCAGAAGCCGCGCCTGCAGACAGGAGCGATTATTACTATGCAGGCAGCAATCCGCTCTTCGAACAGACCACCGTGCAGGCTTTCCGGGATGCCGGCGCAGAAGTATCTTCCATCCAGGACATCCTTGAACAGGGTGTATACCTGACTACAGCGGTCAAGTGTGCTAAAACCGCTTACGGCATCCGGACAGACACGGTAAAAGAGTGCGCCCATCTGCTGGAACAGGAACTGGCACACTTCCCTGAGTTAAACGCCATTTTGCTGATGGGAGACGTGGCGATTAAAGCCATCAACGATATTGCCCGGCGTGCAGGTGCAGGCCGCGTTATCCCGGCGGGGTCGACGTATAAGATTCGCGGACAGGAATATTTCTTCCAGGGGAAGCGTGCTTTTCCTTCTTATTTGCAAGCTGGGCCCAGCTTTTTCATCGAAAAGAGCAAACGGCGCATGATTGCTGAAGACATTGCCGCCGCGCTGAGCCTGGTTCAAGGCGCCTGAATGCAGTTCAGTTGGCACGGAAATTCATAGCTGAAACCAGCTTTTTCCATTTGTAGGAGCCAACCGGTTGTTTTTAGCCCTCATTTTTTGTATAAATGAATGGGAAGAGAAATTGGCTGTTTCCCCTGGATAAAGAGATGAACAAAAAAGCTGTAGATCCTTGCGAAGCGCCGACCAAACGAATATCACCCTGGGTGGTGGTTCAATTCCTTGTATATGCGCTGCTGCCGCCAGCCCTGCTGCTGATTCTTTCGGGTGATTATGGCTGGCGCATGGCCTGGATCAACATAGGACTGAACTTTGTTTTTATCTTTGGCAGCCGGCTGGTCTTGCTGGTCACCAATCCTGACGTACTGCTCGAACGCGCCCAATCCATCTCGGCGAAAGATGCCAAAAGCTGGGATAAACCACTGGTTCTCTTTACAGGCCTGGTCACCCCCATTCT
>Ga0210077_1000756_pt1 | contig 10573 bp, 4 predicted proteins | sample RushMan_CattailN_5_FD_185556 | JGI IMG/M metagenome (GOLD analysis project Ga0210077, IMG submission 185556) | Wetland microbial communities from San Francisco Bay, California, USA, that impact long-term carbon sequestration -... | ecosystem: Environmental > Aquatic > Marine > Wetlands ... | reverse complement strand
AGGTCGTTGGTTCAAATCCAACCCCCGCAACCACTTCTCTTCCGTTTAGCCCTGCCCGCTTCCATGAACCCGCCAGCGTCGGGCTGTCATTCGTTCTGTCCTGAGCGCTGCGCGCTCAGAGGGCCGCAGGTCGTTGGTTCAAATCCAACCCCCGCAACCACTTCTCTTCCGTTTAGCCCTGCCCGCTTCCATGAACCCGCCAGCGTCGGGCTGTCATTCCTTTCATTCTGAGCGCCGCGCTCAGAGGGCCGCAGGTCGTTGGTTCAAATCCAACCCCCGCAACCACTTCTCTTCCGTTTAGCCCTGCCCGCTTCCATGAACCCGCCAGCGTCGAGCTGTCATCCCTTCTGTCCTGAGCGCTGAGCGCTCAGGGGCAGTCCTGGCGCACTATTGGCGAAAGGCTCGGGGGTGGCGAAGGAACCCGTGCGCCGCGAAGGTTTGGCATCCGCCAACCCCCTGGCTTCTGCGGCCTCCGCAAACGATTGATGTTTCTCGCCGGAATAGGGCCGATTTTGGTCCACCAACAGGAATTGATTTCGGCGGGTTTGCCAGCAAGGAGGGAGGAACTTTCTTACCAGGCTGGTAGATCGCCTGTACCATCGCTCGCTATCGAGGCATCACCCTACAATCACCTGGTATGGCTTCGTCACCCCAGACAATCACCGCGAGGAAACGCGCGCGGCGAAGCAAGCGGCTCGCGCTATCTGTGCCCGTGCTGGTCCACGGGCTGGATGCAGGTGGAGCACCCTTCCGCGAGTTGACCTGCGCTCTCTCACTCAATGCCAACGGAGCCTTGCTTATACTCGCCGCTTCAGTACAGGAAGGACAAACGATTCTCGTTGAAAACAAGAGCACGCGGCAGGAACAGGAGTGCCGTGTAGTGAATGTAGGTCCCGCCCAAGATGACAAGTGGTCAGTTGGAGTAGCATTCGTCCATCCGGCTCCGGGATTCTGGGAAATCTGCTTCCCGCCTATCGTGTCCAGATAGACTGTTTCAGGTGCGAGCGCAGGTCGGAGTCCGAACCTTTCAACAATTCCCTTCAAATCCTCTCAAACGGCACACCGGCAGGTGATTCGTTCTCAATGTCGGCAAACGGCTCCGCCTATTTTCCGCGGGCCGTTGGTTAAAATTCACCCCCCGCAACCATCTCAAGACGCCAGTCTTTGGGCCGGCGTCCCGAGGCCAAGTCCGAGTCGCCCGCAGCAAATGCTTGGCGGATTTCTTCGACAGGGAGTGCCCTTTCTTGTGATGCCGTCGAAACTCTGATGACAGGTAGAGCATCAAAGAAAAGGTCCATGCGTAGCGCCGGCTCCAGCGCCCTGAACTTGTCGATAGCCCTCCTTGCCGCGGTAACGGTGTGTTTGCCGAATCGGGCGGCTGTCTGTGGAGGGCCTGCGCTCCATCTCGCCTCGCGCCAGTCAATCGTGACGCAGACAAGTTTCAAACCGAGCCCAACTCGTGGTCCGGCGCGCACTCCGGTGTGCCATCTCCGCTGCCGGGAGTTCCTCAGCAATGTTCCGGATGTGCCGCAGCAGCCCCACGCAGCAACGCTGTCTGGTCCGGAAATTCATTCGGCCTGCCCGGTGGCCGTTTCAGCCTTTGCAGCGTGCCCGCTCATCGTTTCCCCGTCGGACACTTCGCCACCCGCTTCTGAAGTCCTGCGGCTCTGATCACATCTCCGATCGCAAACTGCCTTGGCGCGATGTCTTTTGCTTGCGCATCGCGAGGATCTGCGTCTGCAGCGCCCGCGACTGCGAATCAGTGTCTGCCTTCACAGGCCAAGTGTTGGACCAACAATTCATAAAGATCGGAGATGTGATGACGCTCAAAGCAAGCAACTCAAGGATTCCCCGGCGCTACAGTTGGCGCCTGATTCTAATTGCCGCCAGTTTGTTCCTGTTCGGGGGCGCCTGGCGGACTCAAGTGCAGAACAGCAAGACGCAGACAAGAAATTCCGGCAGGGACGCGATCGCGGCCGAATTCCCCTATCAATTTCTGCCGCAAAACCTTCCGGCCCCCAGCCTTGCCCAATATTATCCTCAAAGCTGGACGACTTACGCTTCCAACCAGGGACGAAACGCCGTGTTCGCCATGCCGAAGAACGCTCCCACCGATCTGCAGAAGGGGGTGAAATGGACTTTCGCCGGGGCGGGGGCCATTCCACTCGACGGGCCTCCTATCGGCAACAGCATCATTACCACGGCTTACGGCGTCGGCATGCCAGTGGGCGTTTCAGTGGTCAAGGGAATCGCCTATGTGGGCAGCGACAACGGCTACACCTATGCTCTGAACGCCCGGACGGGCAGGCTGATCTGGGCGCATTACGGCTGGAACATGACCATGAGCAATCCGCTGGTGGCCGACGGTCGCGTCTATGTCTCGACTGGCAACGCCTATTTCAATTACGCCAACACCATGCTTTACCTGAAGGGGAAGCGGCCGACGCGCGGACCGGGGCTTAACTCGATGTACGCGCTCGACGCCCGGACCGGCAAGGAGATCTGGGCTTACCATTTCCCGGGCGAAGCCATGCCGACCGCCGCTTACGAAGGAGGCTTCCTCTATATCGGAACCGGCGACGGCCATGTGTACAAGCTGAATTCGGCCACCGGCAAGCCGGCTTGGATTTCGGACATCGTATCGTTCGTCAGCATGTCGTCACCCGTGCTGGACGCGCATTACCTGTTTGTCGGAGGTACCCACCCCAACTTTTTCTACGCCCTCGACAAGAAAACCGGCAAGGTCGCCTGGAAGATGACGTTGCCTCGTCTGGTGGCCACCGGGATGGGAGACTGCACGCCAGCCTATTCCGATGGGATCGTGGTCCAGGAAGCAACCGTCGACACGGGGAATCCTGGAAAACCCGTTGCCAATGTTCTGCTGGCGCTCGACGCGGATACCGGAAAGATTGTCTGGCAGCATCGATTCGCCGACGGAGGAGTGCCGCCCGCCATGAAAACGGCCACGCCAATGATCGCCGAAGGCAAGGTCTTTGAAGGCAGCCCTGTAAACGGGAGCTATTATGCCTTCGATTTGAAGACCGGCCACGAACTCTGGAAGGTGCATCTGGGAGCGCAAATTCGTGCTGGTGGAGCGCTGTCGAGTGGCATCGTTTACGTGCCATACAAGTCCGGCGACATCGCCGCGATCCGGGTATCGGACGGTACGTTGGTCGGGAACAAACACATCGGCGGAGCGTTTGGACCTTCATCGCCGGTGATCGTGGGCGGGACGTTCTACGTCACCAATATTTTCGGCTATGCGTTAGCGATCCCCGTGTCGGAAATATCCGGTCCTGCTCGTCTCGCCGAAGCGACAGAAGCTGCTCGTTAGGCGTGAAGCGTTGCCGGCCCTAACACATCAGGGCCGGCACGTGCCCGCCGGCGTCGGGCTGTCAGTCCTTCCCGGCAAGGCTTTCACCGGGCTTGAGTTCGTGGATTTCCAGACCGGGAATGTCCTTCGTCAGGCGGCGTAATGCTTCTGGAGTGCCCGTCAGCAATGGGAAGGTTCCGAAGTGCATGGGAACCACGTGCTGCACCCGTAGCATCCGGATTGCCAGCGCCGCCTCCTGCGGGCTCATGGTGAAATGGTCTCCAATCGGCAGGAGCGCGAGCTCCGGAGAGTACAAATCTGCGATCAGCTTCATGTCGCCGAACACCGCCGTATCTCCCGCGTGATAGAGGTTCAGCCCGCCCGGCAGACGAATCACGTACCCGCACGCCTCGCCGCCGTAAATGATTCTGTCTCCGTCCTGAATCCCACAAGAATGCACCGCATTCACCATGGTCACCTCAATTTCCCCGACTTTTTGCGTGCCGCCCTTGTTCATCGGCGACGTGTTGCCCACGCCTTTCGATTCCAACCAGGCGCAGGTCTCATAAATCCCCACCACATGCGGCTTGAATTGCTTGGCGAGGTCCACCGCGTCCGCGATGTGATCGAAGTGACCGTGGGTGATGAGCATCGTGTCCACCCGGTCCAACTTTTTGTGCGCCTCGGGGCACGAAGGGTTTCCCGAAATCCAGGGGTCGATCAGAATTGCCTTACCGCTCGGCGTGACGATCTTGAACGTCGAGTGCCCCAGCCACGTCAGCGTGTTCCCCCGCATCATCAGCATGATGTTCTCCTTCGCAAGCTTCGCTCGCTCCTAGTGAGTGGCCGAGGCGGTTGAATCCCGCTCGGACTTTCAACGCCAAGTATTGCCGCAATGCGCAGCCGCTCGGCGACTTCCTTGTTTACAACGAAGTAGCAACCCTCCAATTTGATTTTGCGGAGAGAGCTGCGACTCCACCGGGCGGTTATCCGGCAGCCTGGCAAGTACGGACTCCGGATGACCTGATGAAGTTTTTGTGCCAAGGCGAGAAAGTTTACATCACGGACTTAGGGCGGGAAACCGTGTCTGCTGGAAGCAGGAGGCCACAAACCTGTATCGCCAAGCCGATGTAAATAGGAAAGGGCCGGCTCGATGCTTCGAGCCGGCCCTTATTCGTTATTTTTCAGTTTCCTCGCGCCCCTAAGGGTGCGAGTCCCGCTGGACTGCCGAGCTTACTCGTCGAGGCTACTGGTCGCCCGGCTGAATGTTTGAGTTCGAACCGCTGCCATCCATGCCGACGAACCCCGTAGATGAAACGGTGTAGAAGAGGAACTCGCAATCACCGTTCGTTGGCGTGCAAGTGCCGCTGGCGACCTGGCCAAAGCCGTTCGAATCGACCGTCACATTGCCGCTGATGCTCCCGCCGGCTTGCGGCCCGCCTTGTGGGTCATTGTGGTCTTCCGTTCCGCTAACGGAGCCGGACGCAATGGTCACTACGCCTTCATTGACCCCGCTAGGGACAGGAGGATTTATGACTCCAACGGCGTAGGTGCCGCTTGCGGACGTGGCGGTTTGCTTCTCAATGCCGCCAGATGCCACGCCTTTATCCGGGCTGATCACCCAACCGCGATTGGCGCCAGCCAGGTAGAACAACAGCGGTTTGCCGCCGCTGCCGCCCGGCGGCGTGAACGTGCCGCGTCCATTGGAATCGACACTGTAGGTAGCGCCCGAGAGCGGCCCAGACTGGATGGTGCCGCTGCTGTTGGAATAGAAGGTTCCCGACGATACGCCGCCGCTTCCGTTCGCCGTAAAGGCAACCAGCACAGTGTTCGAACCCGCCGTACCGTTGGAATTGGACTGGTCAATCGTGCAGTTGCTGCCGCCGCAATCGAATCCGGACATGTACAGTATGTCCGTTGCATTGAGCGCGCTCGTGGAAAACGACCCGGACTGCTGCAAGGCTTCGCCTCCAGCTACGGTGTTTTGCGTCTGGTCGGTGTTTTGCAGAATGAAGAAGTCGGTGGCAGAGATAACGTAGAGCTCCATGCTCTGGAGGTTGGACTTGCCGCCAGCATTGACGGTGAACGACAAGGAGCCGCGGCCATTGTTGGCAATCGAGTAGGTGCCTCCGCTGGCGATCGAATAGCAAGGCGTAGCCGGCCAGTTGGTGAATGTGCCGCAATCCTTGTCGATGACTCCGTTTTCGTTCGAGTCGGCCTCGCCGCCCGTGATGCTGCCGTTGGAGAGCTTGATCTGGCCGATGGCAGTAAACCGTCCGCCCGAAATCGCCGTGTTTTGAGTCGAAGAGAACACGAACGCGTAGTTGCCCGTCACCTTCGACGTGGAGAACGCCGTCGTGTCCTGCTTCTTCAGCGTGCCCGTGGCAAATACGTTGCCCGTGCCGGATGAGCCATCGAAGCTAATCATGTGCCCGGTGGAAGCGACGCCGCTCGATATGCCTCCGACTGATACGGCGTAATGCTCGGTGGATCCGTCGGACAGGTTCAGCGCCATGCACGCACGATGATCCGATCCGACTTTGTAGGTGCCGGAGTTGACGGTTAGGGAGTCCAGCCCAGCGCTCCCGTTCAAGTTCAGATCGATCGCGCCAGCGGTAATCGAGCCGCTGTTGTTCGTGCCGTTGAACGTGAGCACGCCGCCCACGAGAGCCGGCTCTTGCTGCCCGTTTTCGCCGCTGAAATTGCCATCGTCGAAGCCCTTCAGCAGGAAGGCATAGCTGCCGCTCAGCAGCGATTCGCTTCCACTGGAGAACGAAGCGCACGGATCGGAGCTAACGGTCAGCGTGAAGTTCTGAGTTGCGGGTGTCCCGATCCCATTGTTCGCTGTCAAGACGATGCTCCACGGGCTTCCCGTGGTGGTCGTAGGCGTTCCGCTCAGCGTAGCCGATCCGTTCCCGTTGTCAGTAAAGGTGACGCCGCTTGGCAGCGTCCCCACCTCGGTGATGGTCATGCCGCTTTGCGGGTAGCCCGTTGCGTTGATCTGGAAGTTGCCGTTCTGGCTGAGGAAGAACGTAGCGCTCGCGGAACTGTTAAATGCAGGAGCTTCGTCGACCGTCAGTGTGAAGTTTTGCGCAGTGGTGCCCGATGTGCTCTGGGCATTGATCGTGATGTTGTACATGCCTCCCGTGCCCGTTGCGGGTGTCCCACTCAGCGTTCCAGAACCGGTTCCACCCGTGAAGGTCACGCCGGTCGGCAGCGTGCCGGATTCGGTAAGGCTCGGCGTCGGGCTGCCGGTGGCGGTGATTGTGAACGAGCCGCTGCTGCCTGTGGTAAAGGTGGTGCTGCTCGCACTTGAGAAAACCGGCGCGCTGTTCACGGTCAACGTGAAGCTTTGCGTTGCGTTGCTCCCCACGCCATTGCTCGCCGTAAACGTGATGCTGTACGTCCCGTTCGTTCCTCCCGCAGGAGTGCCGCTCAGGGTTCCGTTTCCGTTGCCGTTATCCGTGAACGTCACGCCGCTCGGCAGCGGGCCGGATTCAGTAATGCTCGGCGTCGGCGTGCCGGTCGTTTGCACGGTGAATGAGCCAAAAGCACCTTCCGTGAACGTGGCGCTGTTGGCAGTGGTGATAGCCGGGGCCTCGTCCACGGTTAACGTGAAGCTTTGCGTCGCGTTGGTGCCCACCCCGTTGCCGGCCGTGAAGGTGATCGTGTAGGTGCCGCCGGTATCCGCCGCCGGAGTCCCGCTTAGGGTCGCGGAACCGGTGCCTCCGGTGAAGGTCACCCCGCTCGGCAGGCTGCCGGATTCAGTAATCGTCGGCGTTGGATTGCCAATGGCAGTGATTGTGAACGAGCCGCTGGTGCCCGCGGTAAAGGTGGTGCTGCTCGCGCTTGAGAACACCGGCGCGCTGTTCACCGTCAACGTGAAGGACTGCGTAGCGTTGCTGCCCACGCCATTGCCGGCGGTGAAAGAAATGCTGTACGTCCCGTTCGTCCCTGTTGCGGGCGTGCCGCTCAGGGTACCCGTGCCGTTTCCGTTGTCAGCGAACGTCACGCCATTCGGAAGCGGGCCCGACTCTGTGAAGGCCGGCGTCGGGAAGCCCGATGCCGCCACCTGGAACGTCCCGGCGCCGCCGACCGAAAAGGTCGTGCTATTGGCGCTGGTGATAGCCGGGGCCTCGTCTACCGTCAAAGTAAAGCTTTGCGTGGCGTTGCTGCCTATTCCGTTGCTGGCTGTGATCGTGATGGCATAGGTCTTGCCGGTTCCTGCGGCCGCGGTTCCGCTCAGCGTGGCCGTGCCGTCACCGTTGTCAACGAACGTCACGCCGGTTGGCAGCGCACCTGCTTCGCTCAAGGTCGGTTTTGGAAACCCTGAAGTGGTAACCGTGAACGATCCCGCGGTGCCGGCTGTAAACGTCTTGCTCGCGCCGCTCGTAATCGCCGGCGCCTGGCCAACGGTCAGAGTAAAGTTCTGCGCCGCAGGCGATCCCACGCCGTTGCTGGGAGTAAATGTGATTGGATAGCTCCCAGCAGTTCCATTAGCTGGCGTTCCGGCCAGCGTGCCGGTGCCGTTGCCGTTGTCAACGAAGGTCACACCCGTGGGCAGAGTGCCTGATTCGGTAATCGACGCCGTTGGGTAACCGGAGGTAGTCACCGGGAAGGTGCCTGCGGTGAGAACCGTAAATGTAGTCTTGTTGGCGCTGGTAATCGCGGGTGTTTCGTTTACGGTCAGCGTGAACGTCTGCGCGGCGTTACTGCCCACGCCGTTGCTCGCCGTGATCGCCAGCGAATACTGCTTGCCAGTGCCGGCAGCGGGCGTTCCGCTTAGCGTTGCGGTGCCGTCTCCGTTGTCAACGAACGTCACACCGCTCGGCAGTGCGCCCGTCTCGCTCAGGGCCGGCTTCGGAAATCCTGAAGTCGTGACGCTGAATGTCCCCGCCGTCCCGGCTGTAAGGGTCGTGCTGCTGGCGCTGGTGATCGCCGGTGGTTGGCCAACGGTCAACGTAAAGCTCTGCGTTGCGGCCGTGCCGACGCCATTGCTGGCCGTGAAAGTAATCGCGTAATTCGCCGCGGTCCCGGCCGCAGGCGTACCGCTCAGCGTTCCCGTGCCGTTACCGTTATCCGTGAAGGTCACGCCGCTCGGCAGCGCGCCCGACTCCGTGATGCTCGGCGTCGGCGTGCCCGTCGCGCTTACCGAAAACGATCCACTCGTGCTAACCACAAAGCTGGCCTTGTTTGCGCTGGTGATCGCCGGCGCCTGACTGACGGTAATGCTCAGCGCCTGGCTCGCCGACTGCGGAGCGACCGTGCTCGAGTCGGTTACCCTCACCGTAAAGTTCACCGGCGTAGTGCTGGCGGGCCCGGCCGGCGTGCCCGTAATGGCGCCCGAGCTGGCGTTCAGGCTCAATCCGGCCGGCAAAGAGCCAGCCGAAACACTGTACGTCAGTGCAGGCGCGCCCCCGGTGGCGGCAATTTGCCCTCCGCTGTAGGCGGTCCCTACCACGGCGTCCGGCAGCGATGTCGTTGTGATCGACGGAGGGGCGTCCACGGCGATCGCAATCGACTTGGTTGTGGATGCGCTGGAGACCAGCGTGGCCGTCACGGTGACCGTCGTGCTGCCTGTTGCAGGCGCCGTGTACGTCACCGTTGTGGCCGTGTTGTTGCTCAGGGCCCCTGCCCCGCTCAGCGCCCACGTGACACCTTGGGCGCTGCTTGTCGTCGCCGTGATCGTGATGACTTGCCCGTCGTCAACCGCAGGGCTCGCAGAACCCATTGCCGACAGGCTCAAGGTCGGACTGGAACCGCAACTCGCCAACATCATCGCGGTGATCAAGACAAAGCAGGCAGACAAACCCCTATTGACACGCTTCATGAACTCTCCCCTGGCAGGGCGGCGACTCCCGGAATCACTTCGGGATCATGCCTGCCCGACACAATTAGCCACTCTGACTTTTGAGTACTAGGACCTATAACGCAATGTTGCCATCCTAAGGCGGCGTTATTTGGCCTTCAAGTCCGGACTGTTACCTTTGTGTTTAATCAGATCATATTTCCAACGAGTCAACTTTGCCCCAATAGGTCCATCGGCCGGAGTTGAGACATCATGATTGCTGACGTGGAAATTCGATACGCCGGCCGTGTCATGGAAGAAACTCAACTTCATTCTTTAGCCGCCCCGACCTGGGTTCGATAGGCGCTGTGGGATAAACGCAGGAATCGGCGCATGGTTCCTCGCTCTCGCTGCCATTGCGGCGTTTATTGCTGGAAGAATTGCGGACGGATTGGCGCGTACCTGTGCTTCCCGGGACGGCGCGGTTTACGTGCTCGTGATTTTCGAACTTGCGGCTAGCGCTTCGATTGCGCCGGTGGTCGCAAAGCGAAGTGAACAGTCAGCATCCGTGCGCGGACCCGCAACGCCACGCCAGAGAGCTTGCGGCGCTACGCTCCGTACAAAATCTTGTCCAGCATGCGCCGCTCTTCTCCGTGCGGATCGTCCACGGCCTCGCAGCGATCGTTGAAGATCATCATGGCGCGGCTGCTCCGATCGAACGCGGGCCAATTCGGCAGCCCGGCGTGGTTGGGATTGCCCGTGCGGGCGAATGCCGTCCAGGCCGCGCTCATTTTCGACGCCAGCACATACCGGTCCTCGCCGGAACCGGTCATCGATCGCGCCCGGTCCACATCATCGAAGACAAACGGAATCTCCAGCGTGTGAAACGCTCGCAGCTTCCCGTCGCGCACCGGCGATTTCCACGTGAAGTAATATTGATACACCGGCGCGCCGCGCTGCGCCGCCTGTCGATCCGCTTCGATCAGCACGCCCTGGCGAAACGTGGCATCGGAGGCAACGATCAGAAACAGATCCGTATTGCTCGCGCCCGGCCGATTTTTGCGATAGACGGTGATCGCTTCGTCAACTTTGGCGTCGTCCGCGCCCCGCAAAAGCGGCTTCACCTGCGCGCGCAGCGATGCGTCGTCGATCGGATCGAGGATCTGGTTCGGGAAAAACGCAACCTCGCTCTCGACCGTTCCAATCAGCAGCGGAATGTTTTTCGAAATCGCAGGCGCTTTGGGATCGAACGGATCGCCCGGCAGCGTGCTCCCGTCCACAACCGGCGCCAGCGGCAGCGCCCCCGCCCCCGGCATTCCGTTCCCGGACATTTCGCCCATCACCCGAAGCAGTTGGTCCACCGGCAACTGCTGCAGCTTTTCGATCTGCCCGGATTGCAATCCGAGCTTTCCCATAAACGCTTTCGCCGATTTCGTCGCGAGCTCGCGCGGAAGTCCCGTCACCGCCGCGCC
>Ga0210077_1000755_pt1 | contig 10603 bp, 6 predicted proteins | sample RushMan_CattailN_5_FD_185556 | JGI IMG/M metagenome (GOLD analysis project Ga0210077, IMG submission 185556) | Wetland microbial communities from San Francisco Bay, California, USA, that impact long-term carbon sequestration -... | ecosystem: Environmental > Aquatic > Marine > Wetlands ... | reverse complement strand
GTATGGGCCATCACTTTCATTCTGAAGTGACTTTACTGGCTGATCACGGAACTGTTGTTCCAGGACTGCGCCTTTGGCCAGGAAGAGGCTGGCAGTTTCGAACCCGGCTTCCAATAAGCCGCCTCCATTGTTGCGGAGATCGAGAATGTAGTACTGCGCTCCTTTGCCCTTCAGGTCATTTATCGCATTGGTTACTTCATCCGGAGTGGTGGCTGCAATCAGATTGACCTGTATCACCCCCACCTGTCCATATCCGGGTGCCAGGTTCCAGGTAACAGAGGGCAGGGGGACTTCTTCGCGCTCGATTTCATAGGAATTTTGGGTCACGTGTTGGGGAGCTTCCAGAACAACGATGGTTACTTTTTGTCCAACCGGTCCACGGATGGCGGCTTGGATATCTTCCATGCTGGTATCTTTTGTTATCTGCAGACCATCTGCTGCCAGCAAATAATCTCCTTCCTGAATACCTGCGGTTTGGGCGGGTGACTGCGGGATTGGGTAAATGATTACATTACCAGCAGTATCTTTTTCCAGGCGCACGCCAATTCCGCCAAATTTCCCGGCCAGCTGGTCACTTTGCAGTTCATTTTGTGCAGGTTCTAGAAAAAGCGTATAAGGGTCGTCATAGACCTGCAGCATACCCTTGATCATGCCGTATTCCATCTGGGCGGTTTGAGGAAGCGGTTTATAGGCATTATCACTTAATATCTGGTATGCCTGTTTGAGGATGGGAAAATCCTGTCCCTTGCTCAGGTATTGGGAGAGGAAAAAACCACCGATAAAGGAAATGACAATGAAAAATACCATGATGACGGTATGGGTTATGATCTGTCTGTTCTTGCGGGAAGAAAGCATATGGAATGCACCTCTATTTATTGAGTATTGAGAAGAGATTTTTTACGGTGAAGCTGAAAGATTTTTCGGCGATTTCTTATTTCTCTTGATGCGGTTATGAATGTCTTCTTTACAGCTGTACAAACGCAGAGTCTCAAGAGCAATTAGTTTGGTAAAACCGTGTATAATCCAGGTGTTTTGACATTATAAACCAAGGAAAACTTCATGGTACGAATTGCTGTATGGAAACTGGGAATACAGGAAAATCAAGACCGGCTGGAACGGATACTAACAGATCATTCTTTTCAGTCTATTGACGAGATCTCGACGCTGATACCCGGTGGCGTCTATACAACATTCCGCACTTTCAATCACAATCAAGTCCTGTCCCTTTCCAAACATCTCAACCGCCTGGAAGAATCAGCACAGCTGGCTCATAGACCCGTTCAAATTGACAGGCTGTATTTGAGGCAAAATTTGCGCACTGCAATAGATGAAGTATCCAACGGCGAACTGCGTGTGAGAATCACGCTTGAACTGGAAGAGCACCCGGGTGACATCTACATTGCGATTGAACCCTTACTGACTCCAACCCAGGAAGCCTACCGCAACGGCGTCAAGGTCATTACGCATCACATGCAGAGACAGAATCCGAAGGCAAAACTCACCAGGCACCTGCTTGAAGCCAACCAGATCCGCAATCAGCTGCCAGGCGATATCAATGAAGTCCTGGCAATTGCTGAAGATGGCTGCATCCTAGAGGGACTCAGCAGCAATTTCTTTGCGGTCAAATCTGGCGAACTGTGGACTGCAGAAGACAGGGTAATTCGTGGGACGGTACGCTCTATTGTCCTGGAGGAAGCCGAACGTGAAGGCATCCCTATTCGTAATAATTGTGTCGGTTTCAATGAAATAGAAGTCATTGATGAGGCATTTATCACCAGTACGAGCCGTTCAATTTTACCTATTGCTGAAATCGATGGAATCAAAATCGATGCCAAGGCACCTGGTGCTGTCACCGTGCAGTTAATGGATCGTTTTCAACGTCATCTGAAGGAGAACCTGGAGTCAATCTAGGTCCTCAGCATCCTGTTCATCATTCTCGGAATTGGAATAATCGTCCGGCAGTGAGAACAAGCCGGCTTCCATCGCTTTAAGGATTTCCCTGGCCTGCTCTGCGTCCTCTTTTGTGACACGGATTTCCGCGGCGCCCATTGGGCCCAGGGTGAATCCATAAACCACCCCCGCGCTTTCTTGCAGGATGCGTGATTGAATCCCCATCGAACCCAGGAAAAGCTTGATCATCTCAGCATTTAGCTGACCATTGGCAACGTATGCTGTTTCGGTTAGCTCGCTGGCGGGTATTTCTTCAGGTTCCTCATTTGATCTGTTATACTGCACGAGATCGTATGTCAGCTTACTGATACGGTCAAGGCGCTGTTTCGTCTTCTCAAAATAACCTACTGCGGTGGTACTCTTCTCATCTACGAATTTCTTAGAGTTCTCAAATAGTTGATCGAGATACCGATTTTCAGCATACTCGCTATAATCGGTGCTGCCCTGTAGAGCAGCGAACGCGTTTTCCATGGCAAAATCTTCATAGCGCTGCAGTGCATAAAAGAGGTTGCCAGGTAAAGAGGAATCGCGCATTTGATCTAACGGTAAATGCTTTTGGGCAAGGATCAAATCTCTTAATTCATGAGCCAGATAGTTGCTTTCTCTCATTTTTTTACCATCGTATCTAAATATTATTCTTTTTTTGATCGGCTACTATTTTTCCGATATAAACGGTCGAGGCGGTGCTGCAGCCCATCAAGTTCAAGGGCTTTCATGTAAACGGAAGTAGATTTTTCTATGATGTCGATACCCCTGGTTGTCCATAAAATTGCCTGTGAATAATCCCTGGCTTCATGTTCATAGAACTTGGCAAGCGACACACATGCATCTAGCTGATCAAATTCTACCGCCCTTTGCCACAAATGGATAGCTTCTTGCCAGTTTTTCTGACGTTTGTGCAATAAGGCAAAGCGCATGAGCGTGTCGATATAATACTGAACTGGCAAATCTCCTTGAAGCCCTTTTTCATAAAGCTGGATTGACTGCCTGTATTCACCGAGATCTTCGTACAACCTGGCAATGGCGATAACATCGATGTCGTGAATATCAGGGTAGGCTGCCGGGTCATTCAGCAGTGCGGCGCTGTGCAGGAATAATGCCGCCAGCGAAACAATATCCTGCTGGTTATGATAGAACACGCCCCGCAGCGGGCGCGCATCTCCAGAGAAGAGAAAATCTTTGTACAGCATCGGCACCATCCAGCCTGGAACTTCGATGCCCTCACGTTGGAAATTAAGGATGTAGGTTTCAAGATCTCCCAGGCGCCGGCTGGGTAATCGATCGCGCCACAACTTGCGTGCAAGATGCAGCATATCCACATGCTCCATTTCACCGAATGGGTGGCCGATGCGGTGGAATTTATGCCGGTTAATCAGTAAAGGCATATCAAACGATTTACCGTTGAATGTAACGATCACTTTGCAATCCTGCAGGATACGGTCGAGAACCACGAGCAGTGCAGGTTCCAGGTGAGGCGAATTCATGAATAACTGGCTTACTCTGAATTGATCCTGATGGAAAAATCCCAATCCAATCATGAAAGCGAAAGTCCCGGTGCCGATCGACAGTCCGCTGGTTTCTGTATCCAGAAAAATAAGATCCTCGGCGTTTACATGTGCCAGGATGTCCGATTCGGCCCATTCACCGACCATCTGCATATCGAAATCCCTGTGGAAGAGGAAGTTCCCATGTTGATAATGATCCGGGTAGTCACGATTGACGACGAATGTTGTACCCAGGCGTTCCACTTCCTCATAATAGCCCTCAACCACCTCTTCGATAGGGTATTTTTGAGAAACGGGCGCTGATTGTGCCGGCAGGTTCCTTGCGCCAATATGCACCCCAAGTGATTTCAATTTATCTTCCAGTGAATCTTTTTCGGACATATCATCACTTATTACTCAATAAAGTCAATAAAGCCAGCGTCTCCTTCTTTGAGCCCAAGGCATTTTCACCAGGAGCGCCAACACACGAAGGGCAGCCATCCGTACACTCACAACGTGGAATGAGGTTGATGGAATTATCGATCAACTCATCTAGCATATCATATAACCCTTCGCTCAAACCGATACCATCCGGCACCTGGTCATATATTGCTATGCAAGGCTGTCTGCCTGTCAGGGCAGATTGTGGTTCGGCAAAAACGCCGATATCTCCCATGTCACACATCAACAGTAGAGAGGCCATGTGGTGAAATACGTAGCTTACTCCAGCCAATCCGCTGCGAATGCGCACAGCTGTTTCGGCCCTGTGGTGGCAGGATGAACACAGCGTGATGAGGTTGTCCAACTGGTTAGCTTGCAGGTAAGATTCGAAACTCCTGAACGGGTTCTTATGGTGGATGTGCAGCGGAGAATTGATTGCACCACACGTCTGGCAGGTAAAGCGATCTCGCTCCAACGCTCTCTGACGTTGAACCTGCCAGTTAGGCCCATAGTCATTGGGCATATTGGTCCATAAACCTGCTTCTTTCAACTCTTCTACGGATGCTTCATCCAATGCCAGCCAGAGGGCGGTTGTATTCAAAACCGTTGCAGGCATGCTGAGCTCCTGGTATCCCAATATCTCGTTGGTCAGCCACTGCAGTTTCCTGAAGCCCGTTACCTGTGAAGTAACGCGAATTTCGCCGAAGGATTTCTCCGCACCCTTGATTTTTGTCTGGTAGCGAATGGATATGGGGTCGATGGTAGTTTGTTGGTGAGCAACAGTATAATAATCATCGTTAAAGGGCTCCAGGCTGATAATTCGCTGTTCCTGGTCCATTCTTCTTACGATATAACTCTGCCCTGAGTGAAGGTAAACTGCATCGGGATGGACCATCCAATAAGCACTGGCTTCATCCACTTCACCAATTGTCCTTGATGTCCCATCTTCATCTACCTTTAGCAGGAATGAATCACCGCCTGCCGTGCGCAGCGAAACCTGGCGAGCCGGGTATTGGTCTGCAACCCAGTGATAGCTATCCTGGGATTCAATGATCAACCCTTCTTTGTTAAGCCAATCCAGCAAGCGTTCAACAAAATCCGCTGAAATTGAGCCAAAGCCTTCCCCCTTGGCAAATGGAAGCTCGTAGACTGCACAGCGCAGGTGATTGATCAGTATGAGCAGGTTATCCGGATTGATCAGGGCGTGCTCCGGAGATTTATCGAACAGGTAAGCTGGATGCTTCATCAAGAACTGGTCCAATGGGTTTGGAGATGCAACCAGAATCGCCAGGGAGTCCTTTCCTGATCGGCCCGATCTGCCCGACTGCTGGCGTAAAGCCGCGATGGTGCCCGGGTATCCGATCATAATAATGCCTTCGATACCGCCAATGTCGATGCCCAACTCGAGAGCATTGGTTGCTACTACCATCCTGGCGTCCCCGCCACGAAGATCTTTTTCGATCTGCCTGCGTTCCCTGGGAAGATATCCACTGCGGTAGGAAAATACATGATCGACGTAATCAGGATAGTAGAATTGCAGATTCTTCAAACTCAATTCGACCAGTCTCCTGGAACGGGCGAAAAGAATAGCCTGGATGTGGTATGTTAGCAGATCACCTGCAAGCCTTACCGATTCGACCATGGCGCTTTTCCTCAATCCAAGGTTTTTCTGGATGATGGGTGGGTTGTAGAGCAGAAAATTTCTTTGTCCTTGAGGTGATCCATCGTCATCAATTACTGTGACTGGTTCTTCAATCAACCGTTCAGCGTGCTGACCCGGGTTAGCTATGGTGGCTGATGTAAGGATAAATTGTGGTCGAGCGCCGTAGTATGCCGCAATGCGTTTTAAGCGGCGCATCACATTGGCGACATGCGATCCAAAAATACCCCTGTAAGTGTGGATCTCGTCGATGACGATGTAGCGAAGATTCTGAAAGAAAAGATCCCACGAGATGTGATAAGGGAGGATGGCGGTATGCAGCATATCCGGATTGGTAAGCAGAATTCGGACCTGCTCACGAATGGCTTTACGGTGAGATTGCGGTGTGTCGCCATCATAGATACCAACAGGGATGTGGATATCGGGATCCTGTCTGGTCACGGACTCGTTGATCGACAGTAATTTCTTTTGCTGGTCCTGAGTGAGTGCTTTGGTGGGGAACAAATACAATGCGCAGGCATCTTGATAGCGCAGCATATCGTTGAGTATGGGAAGGTTATAACACAGGGTTTTCCCGCTCGAAGTGCCCGTGACAACTACGACATTTTCCCCGATTTGAATGTTTCGAAAACTGGATAGCTGGTGAGAATATAGTTCATCGATTCCCTGTTCCTTCAGCGCTCTACGAAGTTTCTGATCAATGTCTGCTGGGATTTCGACTGGCAGTGGATTAGAACTTTCGCCGAGATGCCAGTACACGATATTATCGGCAACTGATGGTTCTTTCTTCCAAATTGACATCAGTTTTTCAATATTATTTTGCGCAGGCATCCCTTGCAAATTCACCTTAACATCTCCCTTTGCCCAAGACGGTCTTTGTTGTTTCCCGTTAATGAAACATCTGATCTACTATTCGATGATCTAAAGTTTATCCTGAAAAACCATCTATCGCAAGTTTGTATTCTTACCTGTGATGCCAGGTTTATCTTGGATAATTTTCAACTTACAAAACCGACAGTTGAAAACAAACAACCCTTACCGTGATCCGCTATGAAAATAAGCTATACTATTGAGCAATGGAAATCGGCTGTATACCCTTTTACCCGAGGTTGTCCTGGTGATCCAAGGATTATTGATATATTTACTCATCTTTTTTGCGGGAATAGTTTGTGCATTCCTGGTTAATTACCTGGCTGACGCCTTACCCGTTACTCGCCGTTTTACGCAGCCAGTTTGTCATCAGTGTGGGATTAATTATGCCTGGAAAGATTACATGACCTTCCAAAAATGTTCCCAATGTGGGCATTCTTTTCCAATCAGGAACTGGCTTGTCCTTGTTGCATATCCACTGGCCTTCGTACTCCTGTTCGCTTATTCTGGTCTCCGTATTAATTATTGGATTGGCCTGGTTATCCTGGTTTACCTGGGATTGGTAGCTATAATCGATATTGAACATCACCTGGTGTTGAACCCGATAAGCATTGCAGGTATGATTTTATTTTTCTTCATCGGGCTTTCCCTGCATGGCGTTCTTCCGACTCTGCTTGGAGGGGTCGTGGGATTCGCGATCATGTTTGCATTTTACTTCCTGGGCGTACTGTTCGCGAAACTCATCGCCAGGCGGCGCGGTGAAGAAAATAACGAACCAGCGCTGGGTTTTGGGGACGTAAACCTGGGTGGGGTGTTGGGATTGATATTGGGGTGGCCAGGAATCACTGCCGGATTGCTGCTTGCCATCCTATCTGCCGGGATTATCAGCGGTATTTATCTTCTGATATCGGCGTTAAGGCGTTCTTACCGGCCTTTCCTGGCCATCCCCTATGCACCTTTTCTAATTCTGGGTGCGCTCGTTTTACTTTTCAGGCCTTGAGTGTCTCAGAAGTGCCGATTTGGGGTCCGGCATTCATAACATCTTCAGAGACGATTCCCTTGAATTTCTCAAAATTCTTCAGGAACCTGGCAGTCAAGTCATTTGCCTTCTGCACGTAGGCAGATTTGTCCTGCCATGTCTGCTGGGGATCCAGGACCTCTGATGGTACATCCGGGCAATATTCTGGGATCCACAGGCCGAAATACGGTTCCTGTCGCATGGGTACTTCATCCAGCTTATTTTCCAATGCAGCTTTTACCATGGCCCGGGTATAGGGAAGGTTGAAGCGTTTTCCGACTCCGAAAGGACCACCCGTCCAGCCCGTGTTCACCAGCCATACATTCACGTTGTTTTCCTGAATATATTTCCCAAGCAAATCAGCATAAATATTGGGTGACAGGGGCATAAACGGAGATCCGAAGCACATTGAGAATGTAGCCTCGGGTTCATTACCAAGCCCTACTTCGGTCCCTGCCAGCTTCGAGGTATAGCCTGCCAGGAAATAGTAGATGGCCTGATCGGTGGTCAAACGTGCCAGGGGAGGCATAACGCCGAACGCATCAGCTGTCAGGAAAAACACATTCTTGGGATGCTCTCCGTACCCTTCAGGTACATAATTGTCCACGAAATGAATTGGATAAGAAGCACGCGTGTTTTCCGTAAGCTTGCTGGAGTCGAAATCAGGAATGCGTGTTTGAGGATCAACGACTACATTTTCCAGGATGGTGCCAAAGCGGCGCGTCGCATGATAGATAATCGGCTCATACTTTGCGCTCAAACGGATTGTTTTGGCATAACATCCGCCCTCGAAATTGAACACACCATCACTCGTCCAACCATGCTCATCATCACCGATTAAGAAACGGTCTGGGTCTGAGGACAGTGTGGTTTTTCCAGTACCGGATAAACCGAAGAATAAAGCTACGTCGCCGTTCTTGCCAACATTGGCAGAACAATGCATGGACATGATCCCTTTGCGCGGCAGGAGGAAGTTTTGGATGGTGAATATGGACTTTTTTATTTCTCCGCCATATCCAGTAGCCCCAATGAGGATTAATTTCTTAGTCAGGTCAACCACGATGAAGGTAGATGATGTCGTTCCATCCTCTTCGGGATTTGCCTGCAGTTCAGGGCAATGTAGGATGGTAAATTCAGGTACGTGCTCCGCAATCTGCTCAGGAGACAGACGGATAAACATGTTATTGGCGAAAAGGCTCCCCCAGGCGTACTCTGAGATTACACGTATTGGAAGTTGATGTTCCGGATGTGCTCCGACCATCATATCCTGCACAAATATATCCCTGCCCTGTAAATAGGCGATGACTTTCTGGTACAGCTTATTGAAATTTTCCGGAGAAATTGGCTTGTTCTCTTTGCTCCAGAATACTTCTTTGTCTTCAAGATTATTTTTAACAAAGAATTTATCGTTAGGAGAACGGCCGTTATGCTTGCCGGTGTTCACGACTAGCGCCCCCAGGTGAGCCATCTCTCCTTCACCACGCAAAATAGCCTGCTCGACCAAGGTTGGTGGAGACATATTCCAATAAACAGATCGAAGATTGTACAGGCCATGATTCTCAAGGCCGTACTTACTTTGAATTCCAAAGTGCTGGGTTGGCATATTTGTGCTCCTTTTAATTTGGTTTACGGATTGTTTGATGATCTGAGTTTGGGATACCAGTACCACAGGAGAGCTGCGGCTGGTTTCCCATTGATGGACGATGATGCATCCTGTAATTCTGTGGGTGGGTAATAACCCCTTGTCACTAGGCCTGCAATCCAATCGGCAGTATTGACCTGGGAAAGGAATGCCCTGTAAATATCAAATTGCACCTGCAGATCCACGGGAAAATCTTCCGTGTACGTGGAGGGCTGATCTAAAATATCGAACCCCCGGCATTCATCCTGGATTTCCAAACAACCCATGACTGCCTGGTCTGTGGAAGGGTATTGTATTCCAAGAATTATGGGTTTTTGTAGTTTTTCGGCAACAGCGGCCAGGTCATTTCCAACAATCTGTGCTGTGGATTGTTTCAACTCTTCATCGGTGTACTCGGTGCTCTCAGATAGCCTGGAAGCTACCTGGATATAGACTTCATCGACATCAGCGACGAAACTGGGAGGGTTTGCACTCCCGTCCGGGTAATTCAGTGCCAGGATAAGCTGGCCATGGAAACGGCTTCGGATCTGTGCGATGATATTCGACCAGCGTGCATCTGCATCGGGGGGTACATTAGATGGTGAGCCATCATCCAGGGAACTGCCAGTCATTCCTGGAAGCATTCCTGGCTCGCCGATAATCAATGCAGCGGCACCTTTTTTCTCAGCCAGGTCGGCGTAGTTGTTGAGGAAGTTAGCATATTGATCGAACCAGCTTTGCCACCAACCGGCATCCCTTTTAGCAGAATCCCACCATGTAGATTCATCTGGAGTTATCGAGTGAGGATAGACCGCCACGTGCAAGCCTTTTTGTGAGGCTTCATCCATTACTTGCTCCAGGTCGGAGATGAGCGGATCCTTTCCAGGTAAAACCGCAAGTACTGGAGGATTCTGATTGGTGTAATGCCAGGTAGGTGTAATGAATACCCAATTCGATCCCAGATCAGAGACATTCTGCAGGGCCTGTGTATATAAAGGCTGAAAAGATGGATCATAAGATGGTAAAAATTCGACGCCGCTGATAAATTCTTCTCCATGTGAGATGACTTCGTCACCAACAATCTTCACCTGTGCGCCTGCCGCATCCATCCACTGCCATGTCCCAATGACATCGGTTATGGCGGCAGGGAGCTGGCTCGTTTTGTATTGGAAGGTGGGTATGGTACCGTTGACAATTTGCGTGCCGGCAACATCACAAAGTCCGCTTCGACAGTAGCGATACCGGACATTGTTCACCAAATGAAATGGATTATAAAGAACGTACGTCCATTCATTCTCTCCTGTCAACCACATGGGCAATGGCTCTGTCCATGCATAAGGGTTCAATTGGATTGAAACGGTATCATTGATAGGGGTTACTGCGGGTGCGTAAACCGTATAGGTCACAGGGGGAATGTTTGGAGATGACCAGGTAATTATTTCATCGTCGATAGTTGCCTCTGAGGAGGGAACAATGAGATGCCTTAACCGAAAACTACCATCAGATTTCAGCTCTGAATTCCAGAAACCATCACCAATGGTGTATTTGTATTTAATATC
>Ga0210077_1000754_pt1 | contig 10611 bp, 6 predicted proteins | sample RushMan_CattailN_5_FD_185556 | JGI IMG/M metagenome (GOLD analysis project Ga0210077, IMG submission 185556) | Wetland microbial communities from San Francisco Bay, California, USA, that impact long-term carbon sequestration -... | ecosystem: Environmental > Aquatic > Marine > Wetlands ... | reverse complement strand
AGTAATAGACACCCAGCGGATTGCCGGAGGAGTCGAAGCGGTAAATGTTGTGTGAAGCGTTGTTCGCCACAAAAATGTCACCGTGGCTGTCCACAGCGATTCCGATGGGCTCATCCAGGTCCGTATTTATGAGAACGCTGGCGGTTGAGGATGTCGGGTTAAAGGGCGGGCTCGACCGCAGCACGCGGTTTCCGGAACGATCCACGATCAGCAGATTGCCATTGAGATCGAGCGCCGTGCCTTCGCCATAGAAGGCGCCCACATTGGCGTCGGTTGTCGGAAGAAGGTTGCCGACCGCAGGCGCGTGGCCGGTGGGGCTGTAGGTCACGGCAGCGTTGACGTACCAGACGCCGGTGGGACCGGCGCCAACGTCCGCGCGGGTGTTCAAGAACAAATCGCCTGCGGGATCGAAAGAGGGGCCTTCGGCTCCTTCCGGCGGGTAATCGCTGTTGCCCTCAAAGACCCCTTGCGGATCGGTGCCGTCCTGGTTGATTTGCAGGATGCGGCTGTTCACGGAATCACAAATCCAGATCTTACCGTCCGGTCCCACCGCAATGCCTTCCGGCAACATGGTACCGTCGGGATCGGTATAAACAACGCTGACAGCGCCGCTGGTGCCGTCAACTTTCAGAATCTGATGGCCGCTGAAGTTGGAAACATAGACAGGCGGCCCCTGTGCTTGCACCTGAACTGCAACCCAAAGGAAAGCAAAAAGGTAGAACATGAGGCTCTTGAACATAGCTCTCTCCTTCCTCGTGTCGGCTGGATTTTAGGCTTGTACCCCTGTGTTGGGTGGGACTATATAGACTCCTTTGGCAAGAGTCAAGCACTGTCTGGCTAACCAGGCAAGAAACGCTCTTTACGCCGCGCGCCGCGTCTGCACCCGATTTGAAATTTCAGATTGGAGATGAAAAAACCGGGAGCGCGGAGGGCAGCCCTACCGCACCTTTGGGAAGCCGCATCCGAGCTAAACAAAAATTAATCCTGAATTCAGGACCGGGTTTGGACGAGCCCTGTATTCTGAATGCGAGCGATGATAGGATTGGCGCTTCAGGTTTCGACTGGAAAGCAGTCGTCCCGCGCATTGAATTCGGCGCCTGGAAATGGCCGCTACGGCAATGGCCATTTTCTGCATCATAAGTAATTTGCTCTGAATTGAAATGCCGGAATGCCTTCCGAGCGGCGGGGCTTGTTTTTCATCGTGAGACAATCCTTGAACGGCAAGCGGATGAATCGGGGAAAAGCACCGGCGAGAATCCAATCGACAGGAGGTGAACATGCCTAGCGACCGGACTGAGTTGGAACGATGGAAGCCCACAACGAAGAGTCTTCATGACAACCGCGACGGCGTGAGTTCTGTCGGAAGTTCGCCGGCGCGACGGCGGGGCGGAATTCTCGTTGCTTTCGCTCTGATCCTGATGCTCGTGCCAACAGGGATCCAGGCGGCTGCGGCGGGCGACCACAACCCGGCCGGGCCGACGCCTTTAACGATCGCCCAACTCGCGACGCCGGCGCAGTCTGCGGCCTCCAGCGGCAGCAACGCGCCGCTGACCCTGACGCTGCGCGACGCGCTGGAGCGCGCGAGAAAATACAGCCCGCAATTCCAGGCGGCGGTGACGGCCACGAAGATGGCGCGGCAGAATGTGGTTCAAGCCAGGGCCACGCTGCTGCCCTCAGCCGACTACCTGATGCAGGACCTTACCACCCAGGGCAACGGCGTGCTGCCCAGCGGACGGTACGTCACCAACGACGGCGTTCACGTTTACCGTGCCTGGGGCGTGTTCCACCAGAACATTTCCGCAGAGACGTTCACGCTGGCCGGATACCGGCAGGCGACGGCGGCGGAAGACATGGCGCGGGCCGAGCAGGAGATTGCGCGCCGCGGATTGAGCGTGGTGGTGACGCAGGCCTACTACGCGCTGGTGGTGGCCGAGCGCGAATACGCCTCGGCGCAAGAGGGATTGGACCAGGCCGAAAAGTCTCTGAAGACCAGCGAGGAACTGGAGAAGGGAGGCGAGGTCGCTCACAGCGACGTGATCACCTTCCAGATCCAGGCCAACCAGCGGAAGCAGGCTTTCCAGCAGGCGAACCTGGCGATGGAGAACGCGCGCCTGAACCTGGCGGTGATGCTCTTCCCGGATTTCAATCAGAACTTCAATGTAGTGGACGACCTGGACACTACGCCGCCACTGCCCTCGCTTGAAGAAGCAACGAAAATGGCGGAGGTGAGCAATCCGGAGATTCGCGCCGCGCTGGCCGACTTGCGCCAGACGAAATACGGAGTTTCGATCGCGCGCGATGCTTTTCTGCCCTCGCTCTCCTTTGACCTTGATTACGGCATTGAGGCGAACGCCTTCGCGCTGCGCAGCCGGGCCAGTGCGTTTCCGGAAGCGGGAAGGCTTCCCAACCTCGGCTTCTTTGTAACCGCGACGCTCAACCTGCCGGTGTGGCACTGGGGCGCCATGATCAGCAGGCTGCGCCAGGCCGAGTATCAAAGGCAGCAGGCGCACGTCCAGCTCAGCTTTGCGCAGCGCCAGGTTTTGAAGAACCTCTATTCCTACTATAATGAAGCGGCCACGACGCGATCCGAACTGAGCACGCTGCAGAGTTCGGCGAATCTCGCGGCGGAAAGCGTGAGATTGAACACGCTGCGCTACAAGGCTGGAGACGCCACGGTGCTTGATGTTCTGAACGCGGAGAACACTTTGGGCCAGGCCCAGAACAATTACGCGGTCGGACTGGCGCGCTACCGGCTGGCCCTGGCCAACCTCCAGACGCTTACGGGGAGCTTCTAATCCATGCCAAACGAACCACCGCCTCCGCGAAGACCGGAAACCGCCAACAATGAAAATCCATCTGGAGCCGCCGGACGATTTCCCCGCGCGCTGGCTTTGCTGGCGCTGGGCGTTGCGATGGGGATGGCGGGCTGTTCCGGCAAGCAGGCAGCCGAAAGCGAGCCGGTGGTCGCGGTGCAGGCGGTCCATGTGCAGAAGTCGGAGATCCAGCAGCAGGTTTCGACCGAAGCGGTTCTCTATCCGCTCCACCAGGCGACGATTGTGCCCAAGATCAGCGCCCCAGTCGAAAAGTTTTATGTTGAGCGTGGAGACCACGTGCGGGCGGGGCAACTGCTGGCTGAGCTCGAGAACAGCGACCTGGCCGCGGCGGTGGCGGAAACCAAAGGCGCCTATGAGCAGGCCGAGGCGAATTACGAGAGCACTTCCGCCTCGAACCTTCCCGAGCAGACCCAGAAAGCGGAAGCCGCCGTGAAGAGTGCCAAGGCCTCCTACAAAGCCGCGCAGGAGTTGTACGACAGCAGCAAAAAACTCTACCAGCAGGGGGCGCTGGCAGGGAAGCAGTTGAACCAGGCGGAGGTGGGTCTGACGCAGGCGGAGACGCAGTTGCAGACCGCCCAGCAGCAACTCGAGAAGCTGCATTCCGTGGGATTGAAGGCGCAGTTGAAAGCGGCCCAGGGGCAACTGGCGGCCGCCAAGGGGCGTTACGAAAACGCGCAGGCGCAGCTTTCCTACTCCGAAATTCGAAGTCCCATCGACGGCGTGGTGACCGACCGGCCGCTCTACCGTGGGGAGATGGCCTCTTCCGGAACGCCGCTGATGACGGTGATGAATCTGTCGCAGGTGGTGGCGCGCGCCCACATTCCGGCGTCCGAGGCGGCGGGGCTGAAAATCGGCGACCCCGCGGAGATTTTCGCGTCGGGGATGAGCAAGCCGGTTCCGGGCAAAGTCACGGTGGTGAGCCCGGCGCTGGATCCGAACAGCACCACGGTTCAGGTGTGGGTCCAGGCGTGGAACCCCGGCGACCATCTCAAACCGGGCATGACGGTGAGTGTGACCGTCGTCCCAAAGAAAGTTTCCGATGCGCTGGTGATTCCCCGGGAGGCGCTGCTTTCCGGGTCTGACCACAGCGGCTATGTGATGGTGATCGACAGTGACAATCACGCCCATCAGACGAAGGTGGAAACCGGCATCGAGCAGGACGGCAAAGTGCAGATCGTCAGCGGGCTGAAGGATGGCGAACTCATCGTGGGCCAGGGCGCTTACGGCCTGCCGGACGACACCAAGGTGACGTATTAGCAGTTTGTTGAAAAAGGCCTTGGACATATCATGCTGAGTGAAGCGAAGCATCCCTGCATTTGTAGAATCAAGCAAATGCCGAGATCCCTCGTCGCCTGCGGCTCCTCAGGATGACAGAATCCAACGTTTTTCAACGAGGCGAGCCCTGCGCCTTCAATGAAAACGAGGAGCGTCAGGACATGGCTTCAGCCATGCCATAAAGAGGTTAGGACGGACTGCTTTAGCCGCTGAGGCCTCAGTGGCTGAAGCCACAGAATTGCATGGCAACGTCTCCGGCACGGCTGAAGCCGTGCTCAGACGTGGTGCCCTGACGCAGAATGAAAACAATTGATGGATAACCGCACCAAATCAAATCCCGATGCTCCGGCCCCTTCCGGCCTTCGCGAGAAGGACTCTTCGTCCTACTGGTTTGCGCGGGAGACGAAGCCGATCATTTTCCTGATCATCGCCCTGGCGTTGGTCGGCGCCTATCTGGGTTTCACCATTCCCATCGCGGTTTTCCCGACCACGAATTTCCCTCGCGTCATCATCGGCATCGACAACGGCGTGATGCCCATTGACCAGATGATGGTGACCATCACGCGGCCCGTGGAAGAAGCGGTGGGCGGCGTGCTGGGCATCGAAGACGTCAAGTCCATCACCAGCCGCGGGTCGGCGGAAATCGACCTGTTTTTCAACTGGCACGTGGATATGTTCCAGACGCTGCAGCGCGTGAATGCCGCGATTGCCCGGGTGCGACCCGAACTGCCGCCGACGGCCAGCATCGTGACGAACCGGCTGGAATTTTCCAGCTTTCCCATCCTCGGCTACGGCCTAACCTCGGAGACGGTGCCGCAAACCGAGTTGTGGCAACTGGCCACGTATGAATTCAAGCCCCGGCTGAACAGCCTGCCGGGCGTCGGGACCATTGTCATCCAGGGCATGCAGGTGCCGGAATTCCACATCACGCCCGATCCGGCCAAGCTGCTGGTGACCCACGTAACCGTTTCGGACATTCTGAACGCAGTGGACCACGCTAACCTGATCCAGTCGCCCGGCCTGCTGACGCGCGATCACGAGCTGTTTCTGGACCTGATCAGCGGCCAGGTCCACAATCCGCCGGAAATCGCCAACATCTTTATCAAGGACGATCCCAGCGGCACGCCCATCTATGTCCGCAACGTGGCGAACGTCTCTTCAGGGATTGAGCCCAACTACACCATCGTGACCACGAACGAGCAGCCCTCCGTGCTGATCAACATCAACCGGCAGCGCGCCAGCAACACCATGCGCGTGGCCACCGAAGTCAAGGCGGAGATGCAGAAGATCGAAAAGACCCTGCCGCCGGGCGTGAAGGTCAGCAACTTTTACGACCAGTCGTGGATTGTGGGCGAATCGATCAAGAGCGTGCGGGACGCCATCCTGATCGGGATCATTCTGGCTTCGGCGGTGCTGGTGCTTTTCCTGCAGGACTGGGGCTCGTCGTTCATCGCCGGCATGGTGATCCCCATCAGCATTCTGATGACCTTCATCGCGCTCAAGGTGCTGGGTGAGAGCTTTAACCTGATGTCGCTTGGGGGCCTCGCGGCCGCGGTGGGGCTGATTATCGACGACGCCATCGTGGTGGTGGAGAATACTGTCCTGCGCCGCGAGGCGGGAGAAAACCGCTTTGAAGCCGTGGCGCACTCGCTGAAGGAACTGACAACGCCTTTGATTGGGTCGACGCTGACGCCGATCGTGGTCTTTGTGCCTTTGATCGCCATCACCGGCGTGACCGGCGTTTTCTTTCGCGCTCTCGCCATCACCGTGGGCGTGGCGCTTTTCTGCTCTCTGACGCTGGCGCTCACCTGGACTCCCAATCTGTGCCTTTACCTGTTGCGGCACAAGCCGAAGCCCGAAGCGGGCTCAGGCAGCGGCGCGGAGAGCGGCGCGAGTCCTCCGGACGCTCAGGGTGAACACGCATCCGAACAGGCTGACATGCGGCGGATGATGGAGCTTGAAGAGCGCTCGATGGGCAAATTCATCAGCCGGGTCATCGGTTTTTACGACCACTGGTTTCGCCGCGTTCTCGATCGCCCGTGGCTGCTGGCAATCCTCGGGGTGTTTCTGGTTCTGGTCTCGATTTTCTGCTATCGCCGGATCGGCTCCGACCTGCTGCCGAAGATGGACGAAGGAAGCTTCATTCTGGATTACGTGACGCCGCCCGGCGCCTCGCTCGCGGAAACGAACCGCATGATCCAGCATATCCTGCAGATCATTCACACGGTTCCCGAAGTGGCCAACACGTCGCGGCGCACCGGGCTGCAGTTGGGACTCGCCGCCGTGACGGAGGCGAATACCGGCGACATTTCCATCAAGCTCAAGACCCACCGCAGCCGCGACGTCTGGCAGATCATGGACGAGATTCGCCGCAAGGTTAATCAGCAGGAACCGGCCGTGGATGTGGACTTCACCCAGAAACTGCAGGACATGATCGGCGACCTCACCAGCGCGCCGCAGCCCGTCTATATCGAACTCTTCAATCCCGACGAGGACCTGCTGAAAACCTGGGCTTTCAAAGTGGCGGACGCCATCGGCAAGATCCAGGTGGGTGGGCGGCATCCTGTAGTGGATATCGACAACGGTATTGATTCCACTACAAGCGGGCCGGCCATCGTTTACCAGGTGAGCGCGGCGAAAGCGGCGCATGCGGGCTTCACGCCGCAGAACGTGGTGACGGAAGCCGGAGCCATGCTGGACGGCGTGACGGCGGCGCAGCCGGTGGTGGTAAACGATCGTCCTTATAACCTGCGCATTCGTTTCCCGCGGGCGTACCGCTCGTCGCTCAGTTCGATGAACAGCGCGTTGCTGATCAGCCCCGCCGGAAAGCTGGCCACCCTGGGGACTCTGGCCTCCATGCGGATGCTGCCCGGGCAGATCGAAATTCTGCAGGACCACCAGTTGCGCTACGTGGCCGTGACGGCGCGCCTGGAGGGCCTGGACCTGGGCCACGGCATCGCCGCCGTGAAGCAGGCGATGGCCAATCTGCACCTTCCGTCGTCGATTCGCGTGGAGTACGGCGGGCTCTACGAGACCCAGCAGAAATCGTTCCGCGACCTGGTGATGGTCCTGTTCCTGGCGGTCCTCTTTGTCTTCCTGGTTCTGCTGTTTGAGTTCAAGAGCTTCTCTGCGCCCGTCGCCATTCTCGCCTCGGCCGCCCTGTCCACCACGGGGGTCCTGCTGGCCCTGTTCATTACCGGGACAACCTTCAATCTGTCTTCCTTCATGGGACTGATCATGGTGATCGGCATTGTGGCCAAGAACGGCATTCTGATTCTGGATGCGGACGGCAAGTTTCGAGCGGCAGGCTTCAGCGCCAAAGAGGCGATTGTGCAGGCGGGGCGGCGCCGGCTGCGGCCCATTGTGATGACGGCCCTGGCCGCGGCACTTGGATTCCTTCCGCTGGCGCTGGCGATCGGCGCGGGATCACAGATGCTTCAGCCGCTGGCCATCGCCGTGATCGGCGGTATCCTCATCGCCATTGTCCTTTCGCTGCTGGTCACCCCCGTCCTTTATTACTATCTGAGCAGGAATTCAGCGTAGGGCAAAGACCCTGGCGGCTGATTCCTGAGCGCCCCCCTTTGATAACCAGCTTTCAGTGGGTGAGCCTTACTGACTCAGCGATCTGCCTTAAGAGCTTCCTGCTCACCTGCCCGGGCTGGGCTCTGTCAGTCGGTTTGAAGGTCAGCACCTTGCCGGAACCGACTGTGGGCAGAAGCACGGCTTCAACGGGGCCGACGAGGCTTTCCGTGGTTTTGGGCGGGTCGTAACGCTTATTCACCTGCTTCAGATAGAACTCCATCACTTCGAGGCCATTGCGGTTTCGAAAGATCCTCCGGCCGGTGATGCTGGGGCAGTAGACGGTGCCCTCTGGCCCGTCCGCATCGCAGGCGAGCCTGGCTCTTTTGATGGCGAATTGCTCCATTGGCATGGCAGATTGGGGATGGGTCGCGTAGTCGGCGCGGTCGGCAAAATCAATATCGATCAGCCAGGGCGTGTTCTGCTCTTTCATCAAAGCGAAGATGAAACCGAATTTGGCGTTCGCGTGGGCATCCAGCAGGAAGTCGTCCGGGTAACTGAACTCGAACGGAGCCAAAGGATCGTGATAAGTCTTCCAGTGGGGCGACTCTGGAGGATTTCCTCGATTTTGCGCCGGTTCCAAGCCCGCAGCAGGGTGTCCCCAGGGCAGCGCCATCAGGCTGAACCCGACAAGCAACAGGAGCAGCAGCCGTGTTTTCCGCAAAGGTGAGAAAGCCATTTCTGTGACTCCAGATCAGTGGGATTCTACACCCCGCGCAGGTGCCCTGGAAGATCTCAGGCTGGTTTCGACTCCGCTGCCGAAAAAAACTCTTGCTTCCCTTCGGTTTTGCGATATGCGGCGCTATAATGAGTCAGGCGCGCGAAGGAGATTCGGCGCCGGGAGGATCAATATGGATGGATTGTTTGAACCGACTCACCTTTTCTTTATCCTGGTTATCGTCCTTATCATTTTTGGACCCGGAAAATTGCCTGAACTCGGTCGTGGCCTTGGGAAAGGGATCCGCGAGTTTAAGGGAGCCATCAAAGGCGTGACGGAAGAGGCCCCGAAGGATCCAGGCAAATAGCCTGCCTGAGAAACTCGACGCTTTTCCGGTAAGGGACAAGGGAAGAAGAGGACGCGAATACTTCGGAAGGTACGCCCTGCTGGAGTTTAACAGGGTTGGAACCTGTCCGCCTTGGAGTGTATAACCCGCCGGGGGATTTTCAGATTTATCTTTAGCGGATGACGAATTGCCATGGGAGCATTGCCTTTAGCGGCGCTGCCCTCAACGCCGAAATGCGCCGGTGCGGATATCGGCGCTGAAGCCGAACGATCTCGAATGTACAGTCCTCTGTTGTCAGGATTGCCAGGTTGCTTCCGGAACCGCGTTCAGCGGAGGAATGACGACATCAGGCCCCACATCAGCCCGCCAAACCACAGCAGGAAGATTGCCGCCCCCAAAGCCGGCCCCAAGCTGAAGAAAACGACGACGACCGCTTCATTCAAAGTCTCTGCAAAGGTGCGTGAAGGCTTGCCCGCAACCTGGGCGCTGCTTCCACTGTTGTTGGCTAACACCGGTATCAGCTGAAAGTTCATCATGATGGCCACCTTTTGATCCTGTGATTTGCCGCCTCCGCCTGGCGCTGGCGCTCATCAACCACCGACCCGCATCGGCAGCGGCACAACCTTCATCCGCGCTCGCAACGCGGAATAACACTTATCAACATAAGAATCATAGAACAATGGGGCGGAATAGCAGTGCGTTGAGTCACACCTCGCTGTGACATATCGCATATGCTGCTTTCCTTCTGACGCGCAGAATGAGATAGAATTTTGGGCGCCTCGTGTGGAAGCTGCAAGACGCAGAGGGTAGGAGGCAGGGTAGCGCGGAGTTTTGGCTTTCCGAAACTCTGCGGCTTTTCGCCGGTTCCCAGACCACGAACCGCAGAGCCTCTGGGATGCGAGACTCTGCGCTGCCGGCTGATAAGAGCAGGGTTGAGTTCATCATGGAAATAATTGCCAATATCGCTGACCAGGGCCTGGCCCGAATTGAGATTGAAGGCGCGCGGATTGGCTTGGTCGAAAGCCTGGGGCCGGCCGATGCACAAAGACCTTACGCCAGCCCGGGGTTTATCGACATCCAGGTGAACGGCTTTGCCGGGGTCGACTTTTGTGACGCCAGCCTGGACGCCGGGAAGGCCAAGAGAATCCTGGCGGCGTTGTGGGGGACCGGTGTGACCACCTTCTGTCCCACGGTCATCACCAATTCCCGGGAACAACTGCTGCGATGCTTCCGCCTGCTGGAGGAAGCCCGGAAAGCCAATCCGCGTTTTGCGCGCTCAGTGCCCTGCTACCACCTGGAGGGCCCCTACATCTCGCCGGGCGAGTCGCGCGGAGCGCACAACCCGAAGCTGATGCGCCCGCCGGACTGGGAGGAATTCCTGGAGTTGCAGCAGGCGGCGGGTGGACGAATTGGAATTGTTACGCTGGCGCCGGAACTGCCAGGAGCGCTCGAATTTATCCGTCGGGCCCGCGAGGCCGGGGTGGTCGTGGCCCTGGGCCACACGGACGGGACTCCGGAGCAGATTCACCAGGCCGCCGAGGCCGGCGCCCGGTTGAGCACCCACCTCGGGAATGGATGCCCGCAGACGATCGACCGGCACCGGAACCTGCTGTGGGCCCAACTTGCCATTGATCAACTGGCGGCCAGCCTGATCTGTGACGGCTTCCACCTTCCCACGGACCTTGTTCGAGTGATTCATCGAGTGAAGGGGATCGACCGTTGCGTCCTGATTACGGACGCGGTTCACGTGGCGGGCCTTGCGCCGGGGCCGTATCGGCTGGTGGACCTGGAAATTGAACTCCTGCCGACGGGCCAGGTGGTGATGGCGGACCGCAGGTCCATGGCGGGATCGGCGCTGAGCATGAATCGCGCTGTCCGGGTCTTCATGGACTATGCCGGCGTCAGCCTGGGCCAGGCCA
>Ga0210077_1000753_pt1 | contig 10620 bp, 8 predicted proteins | sample RushMan_CattailN_5_FD_185556 | JGI IMG/M metagenome (GOLD analysis project Ga0210077, IMG submission 185556) | Wetland microbial communities from San Francisco Bay, California, USA, that impact long-term carbon sequestration -... | ecosystem: Environmental > Aquatic > Marine > Wetlands ... | reverse complement strand
AATCGAACTTGATGCCCGTGATCTGGACCGTATCGCCGGGATTCGCCGCCGGCATGCTCCGCATCAGCGCCGATTGCAGCGCCTCCTGATCGATCTTCTGGCCCGGCTTCAACTTGAAACCCGGCTTGATCGAGGGCAGCGGCTGCACCACCTTCGCGAATTCCCCGTCGACCGCGCGCACGATTTCCAGCTTGCCGTCCGGACTCAGGCGGCCAGTCGGTTGCTTCGTGTCGGTCGATTGCTTTGCGGCAGATTGTTGAACGGTGGGATTGGCGGACGGTACCTGCCCTGCTCTACCTGCCGCGCAAAGCGGGGCCGCGATCCCAAGGACGCCAACTACAACGAGGCCGGTACGCCACATAACTGGTCACCCGTTTGTTCCCACTCCACCCGTTTCCGCCATTTTACTCCCGAGAGCCGCCAACGTATACGGCGAACTGAAGCCCCCGAAACGGGCCGCGGATGAACGCGGATGGCCGCGGATCAGACCCGCAAAAGCAAATTCAGGGGCTTTAAAGCAACTGCCGCCAGCGAATTCGCAATGCGAATTGGTAGCCGCGGGTTTGAACCCCGGCCCTGCAGTGTCGATGGCAGCACGGTTTGCCTTCCCCGAAATCCGCGGCTAGCCGCGCACTTTTACCCGCACCCCGCGGCGGTCGATTCCGCACGCCAGCAACTCTCCACCGGCTTCCCGCACCGCTCGCTCAACGCGGGCGCGGGCTTCCGGCTCGATCAGCAGCGCCACGCAGCCGCCGCCGCCCGCGCCGCAAACCTTGCCCGAAAGCGCTCCCTGCCGCCGCGCCCCGGCGATGATGGCGTCGATCCGCGGGGTGGAAATCGTCGGCAGATTGCGCCGCCGGAAATTCCATTCCTCGCGCATCAGGCGGCCCGCCTCCGGCCAGTCCTCATCCGCGACTGCCCCGCGCATGGCCCGCGCAATGGCGGCGATGGCGGCCAGATTGCGGCGCACGCTCCTGTCGCCCTCCATGTGCGCCACGAAGACGCGCCAGTTATTGATCGCCGATTGCCGGGGCTTGCCGGTGTAGCAGAGCACCAGCCGCCGTTCCAGCTCGCCCGGATCGGTCGGCAGGCCCTCGCGCCGCTCCCCGGCAATTTCCAGATGGAGCGCGGCCACGCCGCCGAAGGCGGCCGGATAGTGGTCCTGCGTGCCGGCCGGCGCGCCGATCACCACGGCTTCGACGTCGCGGCTCGTGTGAATCCAGCCAATCCGTCCGAGCCCGGCGCCGGTCAGCCGGTCGAACGCGGCGCACAGCGCCACGGCCATGGCGCTCGAGCCGCCCAGGCCCGCGCCCGCCGGCGCTTCCGAATTGGTCTCGACGCGCAGCCCGCCTTGCGGCCGGAAATGGCGCACCAGATGTGCCACCAGCGGCAGCCGGTAGCGACGGCTCATGGCCAGCGCATCGAGCGAGGCGAACCGCTCCCGACGCCCGGTATCGCGGGAAACCAGCTCGATCGCGCGCCCCGGCCGCGTTTCGAGCACGCAGGAGGCGCGCCGCGTGACGGCGCAATTCACCGTGACGGCGCCCGGATGGAAGAGATACAGCGGCCAGATGTCGAGCGTTCCCCCGGCCAGGTCTATGCGCGTGGGCGCGCGGGCCTCGATTCGCATCTACGGCTTCCCCGATTCGCCGGCGGTCTGCGCGGCGGCCGTGTCCGCCGCTGTTGCGGAGGCCGCGCGTTCGGCCGGTTTCTGGAGCGCCAGTTGCGCATCGAAACAGCGCCGGCACCGCGCTTCATACATCCCCTCCGCGCCGACGACGATCAGGTCCTCGGACGCGAACAGCCGCTGCGTGTGGACGGCGGGATTGCCGCAGCGCACGCAAATGGCGAGCAGCTTGGTGATCTCCTCGGCCATGGCCAGCAGGCGCGGCATCGGCTCGAACGGGCGGCCCATGAAGTCGGTGTCGAGCCCGGCGACGATCACGCGCTTGCCCAGGTTCGCGAGCTTCGTCGCGGCATCGAGCAGCGGCTCGCCCAGAAACTGGGCCTCGTCGATGCCCACCACTTCCGTGCGCGGATCGACGCGATCGAGGATCTCGACGGCGCTGCCGACCGGGTCCGACGCGATGCCGAGGCCGGAATGCGAGACGATCTCGGCCACGGCGTAGCGCCGGTCGATGGCCGGCTTGAAAATCTGCACGCGCTGCCGCGCGATTTCCGCCCGGCGCAGACGGCGGATCAGCTCCTCGCTCTTGCCCGAAAACATCGGGCCGACGATCACTTCGATCCAGCCCATGTTGCCCTTGACGATGTCCACCTGGTCCTCCGTGCTTTGCCCGGCAGGGGCGAGCGGCCGTTTGCCGTTCGCTTGCCGGAAATTCCTTTTTGCCTGGCCTTCCGCCGGCAGAAAGTCGAAATCGCCGGCGAGACGCCGGCGCTATTGGAGCCCGGCGGTCGTTCGCAGCCTCCAACTCACTTCGGTGGCATGGCACTACGGCTCAGCCAAAAGCGCGCAGCCAGCAGTGGTTCCGCTACCACAGCCTCCAGATTGCGCTCAGCGGCGAGCGGAAATCCTTCGCACCACCGCACGCCCCTTTCATCTCAACGCCCCGGCCGGGCCCTTGTAGCGCCGGCGTCTCGCCGGCGGTTTTCGCTCGCCTGCCCAAACGCACGAACCCGGCAGCGGCCCCACCGGTGCCGGCGGCTCCCCGTCAGCGGCGGGCGTACAGTTCGCCGTTGTAGAACGGGGCGAACGCGCCGACTACGGCGACGCGAAACGCCTCCTGCCGCGTGATCAGATTGCGCGACAGGACGCCCCAGGCGCCTTGCGCGTCGCGGATTCCGCTGGCGCCGGCGAACGTGTCGATCGCCTCGCTCAGTTCCACGCCGCCATCGACCACCTCGGCCGCCAGCGATTCCGGCAGCAGAATCGCGCCCGAGCGGCCCCACGCCGCGCGGCCCGCGTGATCGGCGACGTAGGCCCAGTTTTCGAGAAACACGCGCCGCGCGCCGCCGTCCTCGATCACGTCGAGCCCGCCCTCGAGGCCCACCAGAAACCGCCATGGCTCGGCGCGCTCACCCGCCAGGCGCCCGAGCGCCAGAACCCGCGCCTTCGCTCCGGCCATCGTCTCCTCGCGGCTCAATGGCGTGTGCCGCACGCCGCTTTCAACGCCGACGCCCACGATCTCGCAACCGGCGCCGCCGTCCAGCCGCTCTCCGAAACCGGCCAGCGCTTCGCGCACGGCGTCGAGTTTCGGCTTTCGCGTGCTGCCGACGACGATTTGAATTCTTCCGCTCATGTTCCTTGTGACAGGCGAAGCCTAGCACTTTCCCCGCGGTCGCGAAAAGGGCGCGCGGGAAAAGAACGGGTGGAAAGGCGTGGAAGCTTCAAGCGGCAAACAGCAAGGTCCCTGGTGAGCAAGCGAATTGAAAAAAAACAGCTGGTAGCCGGAATGCACCAGTAACTAGGCGCTCTCGCCTTCGCGCTTTCTGTCTTGGCTGGGAGAAAAAAACGAAAGGAAAACTGCGGCAGCCGGGTCGTGCGTGCCGGCTGCCAATCGAGTGGAATCTGGAGCGACCGAGGAGACTCGAACTCCCGCCTGGAGCTTGGCAAGCTCCCGTTCTACCCCTAAACTACGGTCGCATCGAAGGTCAGTCTAGCAGATTCCGCCCCGCTTCGGCTACTCGGTCCGCGCATTCACCACGCGATCCGATGCGCCCCGCAAGCCCCCCGGAAATGCAGTTTCCTCAAGCCTAGTCCACCTCTCGTACCTTGGCGGCGCGAACGACCGGCGATTTCCTCTGGCGTTCGGCAAAGCGATGCGCTCGTTCCCTATCGATATAAACGCGGGAGAATTTCTTTCCGTCGTGATAGACAATCGTCACTTCCCAATGACGGTGCTTGCGGCGGCCATCACGGGGAAAGCGGGCGGGCTCGCGCACAGATTCGGGTTCTTGTTCTTTCGGTTCTTTCTTTTTTTTCACAGGAGACCTTCACACCGCGCGCCATTCTCGCCTCGCGCCGGGGCGCTCACAAGTATCGTTTGAGTAAGAGGTTACAGTTTTGCGGTTGGCGAAAAACTAATCAGTAAACCAGTTCAGGCCCAGGACTGCGTTACCAGGAACTCGGAACTCCGCGCCGTGCTGGCGGCGCCTGCGATCATATTTTCCCCATACTACAACGGTTTTTTGGGTACTACGAGGCCACGAGGCGGCGGGCCGGGAGGGGTACCCGGATTGGGGAATGAATCGGCATTCCGGCGTCCGCTGCGCGTGATTGCAAGTCACCGGTGGCAATACTCGATTGGAAACATCCGGGGGAAATATTGCTGGGCTGTCTGGCCCGCGGTGCCATTGCCGATAAACAGGGGAGGGCGGGTTTCAAACCCGCCCCCTGTAACTAGCGAGCGATTTACTGGAGGACGTCGGCCGGCGTCTTGAACAGCAGCGAATCGTAAGTTTGCTTGTCCACGCGGTAGAGCCCGCTTTCATCGTTCACCCAGACGTAGACGTCGCCGTTCGACGGCTTCGAGATGCGGAAGATCTTCCTGCTGCCGTCCTTGCGCGTCATATCGATCTCGATCGCCGGATGCGCCACCTCGGCCATCAGCGCGGGCGAGGGAGCATCGAGGATCGCGAGCGCGTTGGCGCTCGAAAGCGGATCGAACACCTTCCAGTTCTCGACCGCCTTGCCCTTGTCGGCCGCCGGCTGGGACATCGTCCATTTGCCGCTCTTGTCGACGCCGCAGGAAAACTGGAACGAGCCGGCGTGGTAATCGACGCTGGTGAAACTGCCGGGCAATTCGCGCAGCAGGCGCTTGTCGCGCAGCGCGAAGAGGGTCTGATCGAGCTGCTTCTCGAGGCTCGACGGCACCAGGAACACCATGTTGCGCGAGGTGTCGCGCGCGTAATACTGGTCCGCCTGCTTGCGCCCCAGCTCGAGCGTGCGATCGGCGCCGGAATCGAGATGAACCTCGAGGGAGATGTCCGGCCGGCTCAATCCATAGCGGGCCAGATCGCCCGCGGATTCGCTCACGACATCGGCCAGCTTCGCGTTCGAGACGCTGTCGAGAAGCTGCGAGATGGCGGTCGAATCGCCGATCATCGGCCGCGGCTTTTCGATCGACCATGCCTCGGCGTTTTTCGCCGAGCGCCTGGCCTCGATGTCGGCCGACGGCGTTTTCAGGTGGAAGGACTGCACCTTGTCGCTCGATATGCCGAGCACGGAATTGTCGCGCAGCTGGGCGAGCGTTTTCGAGCCGTCGGCGCTCACCGATTTCGGGACCAGAATCACCTGCTTCGAGCCGTCGGCCTGCGCGTAGGCCGAAGAGCCCGAGAAATCCGGCGCGCCGATCTTCAGGCTGTGCGTCTTGCCATCCTTCAAATGGAAATCCAGTGTGGCGGCCGGCGTGGCGAGGCCAAAGTCCGACAGCTCCTTCCCGGTGGGCGTCAGGGTGCGGGAGGAATGGGCCAGCGTGATGTCATCGAGCAGGCTGGTGATCGTGCTGCCGTCGGCGCGCGTCTCCACGGGCTGCACGATCTGCCAGCCGGTGTCCTGCCGGTCGACAACCACCGGCGGCGCTCCGGGCCGCGAGAACGTGATCGAGCGAACGTCCTCGGGCTGGAAATGGAAGATGGAGGGATTGGTCGCGTTGACCGCCGGCGGCGTCCGCTTGAACTCGTGCCAGTAGACGAAACCGCCCAGAGCAAGAGCAATCACTACGACAACCAGGGTGCTCTTCTTCATGCCGGCCTACCGCCTCTTCCACCAGATCCAGATGCCGGCGATCACCACCAGGCCCGGCAAGAGCGCCAGGCTGAACCACATCAGCATCCGCTGCTGCGCCTCGGTCATCGTCACGCGGCGGTTGGTCGGGCTCTTCGGCCGGATCGAGATCAGGTCGACGTCCTGGGAGAGCCAGTTGATCGTGTTGTAGAAGAGGTCGCCGTTGCGCTGCACGCCCACCCAGCGATTCGCGGCGAATTCCGAGTTCCCGATCACCGCCAGGCGCGCCTGCTTGCCGTTTTCCTTCTGCTCGGCGGTCACGCCCAGCGTGAGCGGCCCCTTCTGGTCCGTCTTGGGATCGTAGCTGACGGTCGAGCCGACGATCTTCGGCGTGGTGAAGCTCTGCGCCGAAGTCTTCAGCAGCGCGACCGTCTGCGGGGCGGTTTTCGACGCGTTGGCGATATCCACCGTGCGCGCCATCGGGAAAACGGTCATGCTGTTCTGAAATCCTTCGGTGATCGGCGAATCGCCGTAGTCCACCACCACCGGCACAACCGGGCCGGTATGCGACAGCTGGCTCAGGAGGCTGGTATCGATGACGACGTTGTCGCCCAGATTGATGTTCCAGGCCGCCAGCACCGGCGAAAGCCCGGTATGCGTTCCCGGATCGGCCAGAACGAAGAGCTTGCCCCCGCCATCGAGGTATTTGCCCACCATGTCGGCTTCCTGCGGAAACAGCGCCTGCTGCGGCCCGGCGATCACCACCACGGTGCACGCCGCCGGCACGCCCTTGGCGTTCACCAGGTTCACCGATTGCACCGCGTAGGTTTCCTTCATCAGCTCGCTCTTCACCGCGCTGTAGCCGTTCGCATCGGGCGAATCGAGCGACTTTTCACCGTGCCCTTCGACGAAGCAGACGGTCTTGGCGGAGGTGTGGCTCAGGCGGATGAGCGCGTTGGTGATGTCCTCCTCCGCGGTGCCCTGCAGATGAATCTTGCGGGCGCCGCTCGTGGCCACCATGTCGCCCGTCGCGCGCACGTTGTATTGCTTGGCGATTTCCGGGTGCGCGATCGGATCGACGCGGCGGAACTGGATGCGCCGGTTCTGCGTCCTGTATTCGGCCATCAGCTCGCTCAGGTGCGAGTCCGCCTGGTTCGAGAAGTAGATGAAGTTGACGTCCTGCTTCATGTGACCGGCGATCTTGCGGCTCTGGTCGGAAAGCGAATAGAGCTTCTCGGTCGTCATGTCGAACCGCTTGTCGTGCCGGAAGGCGAGGATGTTCACCGCCGTCAGGATCCCGAGCACGGCCAGCGACAGCACGATCGTGTTCGCCCCCAGCCGCGACGATCGCCGGGTGAAAAACGCCCAGATGCCGCCCAGGTTGAAGGCGATCGCGACGATCACCAGCGCCCCGCCGGCGATCAGCAGTCCCATGTCGAGCGAAGTGAGCTGGCCCTCGATCGCCGAGCGCAGCCAGCCCGCCAGCGCCAGCGCGACGCCGGCGTAGCTGATGCTTTTGAAGAATTCGTTGCGATTGATCTTCACGGCCGCCCCCTACGCCCTTCTCCAGCGCATCGAATCGAGCGAGCGCAGGGTGAGAAACACCATGAACGCGGCGAAACTCAGGAAGTAGATCATGCTGGCCAGATCGATCACCCCCAGCGTGAAATCGTTGTAGCGGCGCACCAGCGAGAGCTGCTTCAGCAGCGCCCCCACCCCTCCGCTCGTGCTCTGCGCCCCCAGATCGAGCACCCAGAGGATCAGGAACACGCCGAAGGTAAGCACGGCGGCGACGATCTGGTTTTCGGTGAGCGAGGAAAGGAACTCGCCCAGCGAGATCAGCGCCGCGGCCAGCAGCAGCACGCCGGCGTAGCCCGCCAGCAGGATCTTCATCGACGGCGCCGGATCGCTGTAGTGGAACAGGAACGCCTGATAGGCGAGCGTCGGCAGCAGCAGCATCGCGAAGACGGTCAGCGTGGCGAAAAACTTGCCCAGCACGATCGACCAGTCGCGGAGCGGCGAGGTCATCAGCAGCTCGATCGTGCCCCGCTTCTTCTCCTCCGCGTAGACGCCCATCGTGAGCATCGGCACCATGAACAGCGTCAGCGACCCGAGCACGGCGAAAAAGTTCTGCACCACCATGCCCGGCACGTCCAGATTCGGCGCTCCGCCCATCTGCGCCGCCTGAAAACCCATCCGCAATGCCTGCTGCATCACGAAGTTTAGAATGCCGTTAAAAAAGAATCCGGCGACTCCCAGAAACACGCCGCCCACCACGTAGGCGATCGGCGATACGAAATAATGCTGCATCTCGCGCCGGTAGATGGCCCACAGACTTCTCACGCTTCCCTCCTTGCGCCTTCTTCCGACTCTTCCGTTGTCAACTGCAGGAAAATCTCCTCCAGGCTCATGCGTTCGCTGCGGAGTTCGTAGAGGTCGAAACCTCCCTGCACGATGCGCGCCGCCACCTGGCTCCGCACGTCGTGCTCCGGGCTCACCTCCACCACCACCGACAGCCGCCCGCCATCGCGCAGCGGCGTCGCGGCGATCTCCCGCACGCCGTCGATCGGCTCGAGCGCCTGCCGCAGGCCCGCCTCGTCCGCCCCGACCAGCAGGCGCAGCCGTTCCCCGCCCCGCAGCTGGGTGGTCAGGTTTTCCGGGGTGTCCTCCGCGACGATCTTGCCGTGGTTGATGATCAGCACGCGGTCGCAGGTCATGCTGACCTCGGGCAGGATGTGGGTGGAAAGAATGATGGTGTGGGTGCCCGCCAGGCCCTTGATCAGCTGCCGCACCTCGATGATCTGTTTCGGATCGAGCCCCGCGGTCGGCTCGTCGAGGATCAGGACGTCCGGGTCGTGCACCACCGCCTGGGCGATGCCGACCCTCTGCCGGTAGCCGCGCGAGAGATGCCGGATCAGGTCGCGCCGCCGGTCGGTGAGGTGGGTCATTTCCATCGCGCGGTTGATGCGTTCGGTGCGTTCGGCCGCGGGCACGCCCTTGATGCGGGCGACGAAGTCCAGATAGGACTCCACGGTCATTTCCGTATAGAGCGGCGGCACCTCGGGAAGGTAGCCGATGCGCTTGCGCACCTCCATCGACTGCTCGGCGACGTCGAACCCGTCGATGCGCGCCTTCCCGCCCGTCGCCGGCAGGTAGCCGGTCAGCATGCGCATGGTGGTGGTTTTCCCGGCGCCGTTCGGCCCCAGAAACCCGAGAATCTCCCCTTTTTCCACCTTGAAGGAGACGTGGTCGACGGCGGATTTTTGGCCAAAGACTTTTGTCAGGCTTTCGACTTCGATCAAATCGCTACTCCTGAGGAATGCGGATAATCAGAGCACCCTTATATATAACAGACGACCATGAGATGGAGAGCGGCGGCTGAAAAACTGTTTCCTGCCACCGTTAGAGAACAGAATCACCGCGAGCCCTTGGGGTTGCCTCGGCATTTGCTCCTTGTCGCGAAAGGGGAAATCGGAAGGGCCCCCGGGGGCCAGTTGCAAAGAAACCCTCAAGTGTTAGAATCAGGCATGCGGCTTTTGCCTGCCTTTTTTGTCCACGGCATGGGGGGAGCAAGTGGATCTCGAGGCCAAGGCGATTCGACTTTTACTGTTCTCCTTACTGCTGTGCGTGCTAGCCGGCACCTCGCTTCTGGGCCAGCAACAGGGCCCGATGAAGCCGCCGGTTCCTCCCAAGCCCAAGCCCCCCGCGAATCAGTTCGGCACACCGCTCCGCCGCAGCGTCGACATGGTGCTCGTGCCGGTGACCGTCGTCGATCCCTACGATCGCCTCGTCACGGGACTCGAGCAGGACAATTTCCGGGCCTATGAGGACAACGAGGAACAGGAAATCACACACTTTTCCGAAGAAGACGTTCCGATCTCGATCGGCGTGATCTTCGACATGAGCGGCAGCATGTCCGACAAGATCAGCAAGTCGAAAATGGCCGCTCTGCAGTTTTTCAAGACCGCGAACCCTCAGGACGAGTTTTTCCTGGTGGATTTCAGCGACCGGGCCGAACTGGTTTCACCGTTCACGACCGATCTGAACGTTCTGCGAAACCGGCTCATGTTCACCCACGGCACCGGCCGCACGGCGCTTTTCGACGCCATCTACCTGGGACTCAGCGAAATGCGGGGAGCGCACAACAGCAGAAAGGCTTTGCTCATCTTATCCGATGGTGGCGAGAACCATAGCCGATACTCGGAACGCGATATCCGCGAGTATCTGAGAGAAGCCGACGTCCAGCTCTATGCAATCGGGATCTACGAACCGCTTGCCGACCGCTTCCGTACGCCCGAGGAAGGGGAAGGCCCGGCGTTGCTCGATGAGCTGGCGGAAATGTCCGGAGGGCGGGTATTCCCCGTCCAGAACCTGAATGAGCTTCCGGACATCGCCACAAAAATCAGCATGGAGCTGCGAAACCAATATGTCGTGGGCTATAGACCGAGTGACCGCAAGAAAGACGGCAAGTGGAGAAAAATCAAGATCCGGCTGCGCCCGCCGCGGGGCCTGCCACCTCTCAGGGTCTACTATAGGCGCGGCTACTACGCGCCCGGGCCGTAGGCTCGGCGCGCTCGGGATCGCGGGCCTGCTTGCCGCGTTCGCTGCTTTTGCGGCTCCCGCCCACGCCCAGCAGAAAACCCCGCCGCCGACGGCGCCTCCAATGGTGCGGGTGCCGCCTCCGCCTCCCCCCTCCAGTTCCGCGCAGATCAAGCGCAGCGTCGACCTGGTCGCCCTGCCCGTCACCGTCATCGACAAGCAGGGGAAGTTCGTCGACAACCTGAAGCAAGAGAACTTCCACGTGTACGAGGACAGCGTTCAGCAGAAAATCGACCTCTTCAAGCGCGAGGACATCCCGGTGACGATGGGCATGGTCATCGACAATAGCGGCTCGATGCGCGACAAGCGCCCCGAAGTCAACGCCGCCGCCCTCA
>Ga0210077_1000752_pt1 | contig 10637 bp, 8 predicted proteins | sample RushMan_CattailN_5_FD_185556 | JGI IMG/M metagenome (GOLD analysis project Ga0210077, IMG submission 185556) | Wetland microbial communities from San Francisco Bay, California, USA, that impact long-term carbon sequestration -... | ecosystem: Environmental > Aquatic > Marine > Wetlands ... | reverse complement strand
CGTTGGTGCACAGGAAAACGAAACGCTTCTGAGCGATGATGCCCGCTACGATTTCGTCGATCTGTGGGTGAATCAGCGGCTCCCCGCCCGCAATCGAAACGATTGGCGCGCCGGCTTCCTCCACGACCTGCAGACACTTCTCAACCGATACCATTTTGTTGGACGAAATCACAGTGTCGTGATATTCCCTCACACGTCCACAGCCTTTACATTTCAGGTTGCAGGTCTCCAACGGTTCAAGCATCATGACGATGGGAAAGCGTTTTCTACCGCTCAATATGTTCTTGTACACGTAACCTGCCATGCGGACTCCCAGTTCGATCGGTGTTCCCATGCATTCTCTCCTTTCACTGCAGTAAATAATGACGAGTTCTTACCCGGAATTCTTTGGTCAGGAATGACTGGCAATCAATGGCCCGACCACCCTGAGGACATCCATGCGGCTCAATTTCTCTCCCCCTCTTTCCAACACATCCAGCGTGGCATGCGCCAACGCCAATGGGATGCGGCAGAACGTTAGCGCCGGACCAGGAGAAAGTTCTTCGGTGTATTGATCGGCCAGCGAGAGGTTCTGCCTGGCATAGGCCATCATCATCTGGTGATCCCACCCGTCAGGGTAGAAATTCACGCCGCGCGCCAGGTCCTCTGAATGGTTGCGCAGGATATTCACTGCCTGTAACCCGCGCCCAAAACCAACCGCTTTCATGCGATCCGTGCGCGTCCCATCGTACCACGCCCACAAATCAGACAGCAGAAGCCCGACAGCGCCTGCTACGCTGAAGGTATAGCAATCCAGGTCAGCCTCGGAGTGGATAATCCAGGCCCTCCCAGCCCACAGCGCCATCCGCTCGGCCATCGTAGAAGTGGCATCACAAATGCGCGGGGTCATTTCTGCTGGAGAAATGAACAGCCAGTCCTGTATGCGTGTCGAAACTTCGGGAAGCACTTCACGGTGCGGGTCGAACACGGGCTCCAAGTCTGTATGGTGCTCATCGTTGAAAAAGGATTGCAGGTGAAAGCTGATGGCGTGCAGCAGCCTCGCCTTATCTAAATAATTAAGATTGGGATGATCCTCTATTTCATCGATAGCCCGCATGCATAAGTAAGCAGAAGCCACTGCTTCCTTCAACCTGGGCGGCAGCAGGTCGATGGGAATAAAAAATGTGCGGCTGGTTTCTTTTAGAACGCCAAGCGCTTCAGATAGATCGTTCATGATATTCCTCCCTGGGCATTAGTGTTTTCTAAAAGTGATCTTTACATGTTGAACAGTACAGGACAGAATCAATATGAACTAATCCCCTTTAGATGTGATTCGATTGTTGTCTCACTTCGTTCTATCTTGCAGGCCGTGCGGCCATTTGAAAGTCCTCTTGATCCCTCTCATACGCCCCCTGCTGGGAGCAAACCTTACGAGGACAGCGTACACATTATAGCAAATTATTTCCTAAAATCAAGGTTTTTGGCAGTGCCTTCTTATAATGTAGAACCCTGTAGCCTACTGCAACCTGGATCTTGTGATGATCATTTTCTTAGAGGCCTTGGATATCGCAATAATCCCGTACACCAATCGACACCGAATCGTCATCTGTTGATTAGTAAACCCCCGTAAAGAAGATAAGATGCTTCTGCATGTTTTCCATTTCATGATTGGATATACTTATATAAGTTGATCAAAATGATGACCTGGGAGATTCAAAATGATACATGATCTTGTTATCGAAAATTGTCACCTGCTCGATCCTGATTTATCCATTGCCAGGCACATGACTGTGTTCGTTCACCAAGGACGCATTGAAAGGATAGAACCAACCGGCGACGTTGTGATGGATTACCAGGCAGAGACCATCCTGGATGGAGATGGAAAACTGGCCATGCCGGGTTTTGTGGATGCGCATACGCACTCTGCCCAGCAGCTGCTGCGCGGCAGCGTGGTGGATGAACTGCCGATGATCTGGGCACGCATCCTGGTGCCATTTGAGAGTTCGCTGACCCCAGTCGAAGTATATACGGAAGCACTGCTGTTCTGCATCGAGAACCTCAAGGCTGGCATTACCTCCTTTGCAGAAGCCGGAGGTCCACATATGGAGTCTACTGCCCAGGCTGCATTGGAAACTGGCATACGCGGCTGCATCACCCCTTCAACGATGGATGCCGGAGAGTTCATCCCCGAAAGTATGAAGACTACAGCAGAGCAAGCCGTCAAGATGACCGAGGATTTGTATGAAAATTACCACGGCGCTGGCAGCGACCGCATCCATATCTGGTTTGGCATCCGGCAGGCGATGACTTCGACGCCGGAACTGCTGAGGCTTGTTTCGGAGAGAGCACGCGCATTGAACACCGGTGTTCACATCCACCTTGCGGAACACCTGGATGAGGTTTCTCACTGCCTGAGGAATTACAGGATGAGACCGGCAGAGGTATTCGATTCGTTTGATCTGCTGGGATCCAACGTCATTGCTGCACACTGCGTGCGCCTGGCAGAGCGTGAGATCAAACTGATGAGTGAGAGAGGCACGAACGTGGTTCACTGTCCATCTTCCAACCTCAACAGCCACGGGTTCAGCAAGACTCCGTTGATACAGGCGCTGGGACTCAATATTGGATTGGGGACAGATGGCGCTTCAGGATCACGCCTTAGCATGTTCGAACCCATGCGGCTGCTGAAATATGCCATGCAGGCGCGCTACGGCATTGAAATCAATGACCCCCTTACCCTGCCGGCTTTGGACGTTTTGCGCATGGCGACGGCAGGGGGCGCCAAAGCGCTCATGCTCGAGGATGAAATCGGGACGCTTGAGGTGGGGAAAAAGGCAGATGTCATCCTGCTGGACATCGACCAACCTCACCTGGCGCCGACCGCCAATTTATCCCAAACGGTCGTGATGGCGGCCGGTCCGGGCGACGTAAAGGACGTCATCGTGGATGGGAAGCTCCTGATGAAGGACCGCCAGCTCCTGCACCTGGACGAAGAGACCATCCGCAACGATGCCAGTGAAGTCCTTAAAGCGATTGCACAGCGTCTTGATCTGCCCCTGAAGGATGCTTACTTATAGCTGCAGGATGATCGAAATGGGGGAACCAGTAAAGCATGACCTTAACATCGATTTTAACCCTTGGAAGATTGTGCCACACCCGACAATCTCCCGGGATCTGTAATGCTGTATTCCGTGCGTGAGATGTCAATCAAGCCTTCGTCGGCGAAGCGGTGCAGGAAACGGCATACCATCTCGCGCGTGGAGCCTATCCTGGCCGCCATTTCATCCAGGGTCAGGCTGCGCGTCACCGCACCCTGCGGCTCGTCTCGCGCCAGGTCAATGAGCAGTTTCGCCAGGCGCCCGGCAACTGGCTGAAAGGCGATCTCCTCCAGGATCTGGCTGGCGCGCGCCATTTTGTGGATCATCAAACGCGATAGCTCCCACGAGAACCTGCCTTCCCTGAGTAAAAAGGGAAGCAGCCGCTCATGTGACCAGAGATAGATGCTGGTCTCCTCGCAGGCCTGGAGTGTCACCGGCATGCACATCTCTTCGTGGAAGAATGCAAGTCCCCAGAAAATGTCACCTGCAGTAAATGTTGTGACAATCAGGCTGCGTCCTTCACCCGATTCCTTCAAAGCATTGATGCTGCCGTTAGCAATAAAGAACAGGTACGGCCAGACATCCCCGGCATATACGACGATCTCTTCTCTGCGAAAGCTTCGCTGGATAGACATATCCATCAGGGCTTTTCGCTGAACGTCTGTGAGCGTCTCGAAGACAGGGCTTTGAGCCAGCAGCTTATCCACGGTTGTCATGGCAGGCAATCCTCATAACGAATATAGCAGAAATTGGGGAATAAATCTGCAAAAAAGACGATGTTAACCAAAAGCAAAGAATGTGAATCCATGTTGTGCGCATAATACATGTACAAGCGGCACGTGGAGCAGTCCTGCAGCCGCGGTCGCCAGGAACCAGAGGTATGCTTATGAAGAAAGAGATTCTTTTCCTGCTGATCATTCCTACCATTCTTCTGGCAGCTTGCGGCGGAAAAACGCCTGCGTGTCCGCAAGGATCGATTACATACATCCCGGCGCTGACTCCCTTTCCCACTTCATCTCCAAGTAATGAAAACGTCTCTACCTCCACCCCGGTCAGAATCCAAATCAAGGGTAAAGAAATGAAGGTAGATCGCATCATCCACGGGCCGCTGTGTAATGACAATTGGAATGGGAAAATTTACGTCGCCTGCGACGTCCAGGTTTACGAGTGGATGGATAAACCAGCGTTCCTTGATGAGTGCAGTTTGAACATAGCACCAGGTACGGTGGTTTACGTGGCAGCCCACAATGACAGTGCATACTACAATGGCTGTTCTGCCTGCCACACCTCCGCCGGGCAAGGTAATTAACCATCGCCAGCCCTTACAACTCTGATTTTCAGGAATAGAACTGACTCCTCACGCTGCAATTTGCGCAAAAGCAAAGAACCGGCCGAATGCCTGTGCTACTTTATCCATAAACCCACAAATATATAGAAAGGATCCTCGCTATGAAAAATAAAGCTGCCGCTGGAGGTACACTAGCTTTAATTGCTGCTGCGATGGGAATCATCGGTCATTTTGTACTGTTCCTGAACTGGTACCAGGTTGGAATGAATACACCCTCTGCAGAACCGGGCTGTGAAATCTTGTTGAAATACATCCACCCGATGATGGCTTACCTGGGTATCCTCGCGGGAGGGATTTTTATCGTCAGCGCCTATGGATTTTTTACACGCAAGGATTGGGCTGTACCTCTATCCATCATCGCAATTGTTTTTGCACTCCTGGCAAGCTGGTTTATCAATGTGCCGTTCATGGCAGCCGGTCTGCCTCCGGTTTACTTCCCCCTCTTCTGGCCGTACCTGGCGCTTTACTTTCTGCTGGTTGTTTTCGTCGCCGGGATCCCGTGGCGTCTTACTTTGCTGGGACTACTCACAGGAATGGCGTACATCTTTTGCTACATGAATGGTGTGGCCAGCACAAGCCGCATCATCACCATCGGCGCGCCTATATTCGTCCTGGTAGATGGGCTGCACTGGGTTGCCATGGCAGGTTGGGCAGTGGTTACGGTGGGGCTGTTATTACGCCCCACTGAGTGGATGCGCGTGGTGGGGTTGATTGCCGGTGTGCTGGAGCTCACAGTTGGCATCCCGCTCACTATCGCCACAGCACAGCAGCTCGGACGCTTCTCACTATTCGCCCTGGCGCCCATATCATGCCTGGTGCTGGTGATATTGCTTGTCTGGCCGGGCCTATGGCAGTGGTTCACCAAAATCCCTGCCTTCACCAGGGTAAAGCCAGCTGTCATGGCAAAACCTTGAGTAATCACTCACAGAGAGTGCTCCTCAGCAACTGGCGGCTGGGGAGCTTTTTTTATACCCCAACTGTTAATTTATGGATAAAAACTTTCAGACCAGCGGTATTACAAGTTGCATTTCATACAACTCAAAATGAGAAACGCGTGAGAAATATTGAAGCAATGGAACTTTTCCTCCGACCTTATCGTTTAAGGAATGTACGTCAAACGTAACGATGTGCGGGGAGAACAACCCCGGAAGGAGAAAACCATGTTCAAAAAATTCTTTTCACGTATCCCGCAGCTTTTTGCTGCAACCAGCGCAGTCGTCATCCTGTTGGCTTTCCTGCCCCAGGCTGCCTTCGCTGCCGTACCATCCTTTACCTTCACAACCATTAAGGTAGGAGAATCGGTGACCATCCACGCCATCAACTTCCCACAGAACACCAATTTCACCGTCCGTATGGATGTCTTTGGCAACCTGGCAATCGGCGGAACAATCGTTGGCACGGTCAGCTCAGGCAACGGCACATTCGATGCCACATTCAACATCCCTGCCAGCCTCAAAGACGCCGCTACCATTGCCATGCGCCTGGACAGCGCTTCCGGTTGGTACAGCTATAACTGGTTTACCAATAAAACCAGCAGCACCACCGTCACGCCAACTACTACCTGCACCAAACCCATCATCCAGGTGATTGCTGTGGATGCCAACAACGAGATTACCGTGCAGGCTCAATGCTTCCCGGCTAACCAGAACTTCAAAATCCGCGTGGGACCTTACTACACCTTCTTCACGGACTATGTGATTATGGGTTACAAAAATTCAGGTTCAGGTGGTTCGTTCCAGTTCAACGTTGCACTGCCAGCGGCAGTCAAGGATGTGGACCTGGTTACGGTGAGACTTGACAGTCCTGAAAGTGAATACGCTTACACGGCCTTCCATAATGTCGACAAGGGCACCGTTTCACCAACACCTGTACCTGTTACCACCAAACCCACCATCGAAGTAGTCGCGGTGGACGCCAACAAGGAAATTACTGTGCAGGCTTACAACTTCCCGGCCAGCCAGAGCTTCGAAATCCGCGTTGGACCTTACTACACCTTCTTCAGGGACTATGTGGTGGTTGGCACGATCAACTCTGGTAATGGCGGCAATTTCAAGTTCAACGTACAACTGCCTTCAATCGTAAAGGATGTCAACCTGGTCACCGTGCGGCTCGACAGCGCCCAGAAAGTATACGCATACAACGCCTTCAAGAATGTCGATAAAGGGTCAGTATCACCGCAGCCCACCCCCACGCCGGTTACCAGCACCAGCTGTAAGATCGTCTCAACCACTCCAACCGGAAGCCTCCAGGTGCGCGCGGACTTCGATGCCGTGTGGACGATCAAGAACACCGGTACGACCACCTGGGATATGCATGCTGTCGATTACAAGTACGTCAGCGGCACCAAGATGCACAAGTACAACAGCCTGTATGACCTGCCGCAGACAGTCAAACCCGGCGAATCCGTCAAGATTGTTGTAGACATGCTCGCCCCCAGTACTCCTGGTACTTACACTGAAAACTGGGCTATCGTCCAGGGCAGCAGCACTCTGTGTAGCCTGCCAATCACAGTGATCGTCAAATAACGGATAACTCAAACGCAAAACGGGCGGTTGATACCGCCCGTTTTTTATATTCCTATCAAAACATTTTTTCTATTTTTCTGTGGAAGTATCTTCCTGCTTTGCTATTGCTTTTTGGATCTTCTGTGTATTGGTGAAAATGCCCTTGAGCAAGCTGATTGCCTCTGCCAGGAAATATGCCAGCAGGAGCACGCCGATGGCTTCGATGATATTGACAATAAAAATAATCAGCCCCACACCAAATACACCAGGGGCAGTATTCAGGGCATAAACGCCGAAGGGGTTTACCAGGAAGCCCAGTATCTGCGCTGCCTGCCGTCCGCCTGCCCACACGATGATGGTCCCTGCTACGCTGATGAAACTCAAAATGATGGCAAGCACTTCTCCGAACAAGCGTAGAATCACAGATGTGATGTCAAAAGCCGGGTAAACGCTCTCCTCGGGCAGGTTGAGCACCACCTCGCCGCGCTGCCAGATAGTCCAGACTAACGCGGCTAATGCAACAATGTAAAATCCCTGGTCGACAATGCCTCCGATGATGATGCCGACCGTACCAAACCTGAATATCTGGATCCATAAACCAGCCCAGTAAAACAGGCCTGCGATGCCTGTCACGACAGCTACTACGCGCAGGATCCAAAAGAAAGCAACTTTGAAGTATTTACCTTCTAAGAAACCATACCATAATCTTTGCATATTAAACCTCCCTTTTCCACCAGGATTATATTTCCTGCGGCTGCAATGCTATTACTCTGCATTACCGATTTGTCTCATACCTCCCCCAAAAAGTCCTAGATTAAAAGTATTTTACCTTAATATCAGGTCGTTTCTTAACAGCAGGTATTTCCACACATTATCAACAAAATGGTTAGCCGTCGAAATGAAATGCCTGTTCGACCTGCGCATCCAATGAGGGAAAGAACTGATTTCGCACAGCTAACATGAAACAGGCGCATTCAGTTTCTACTCTATTATAGAGTCCACAGATTCAACTAGTGATAGTTGACTGCCAGTTTAGCCAGGTAGTTTTGGCTCCAGAATACGGTGACTTATTGAGACTACGCGGACCTCTATGTCAAATGGAGTGAATCTTCTTTAATCCTCACCGAAATGGAAGAAACTCCCCTCTGGTTGGCCTTCATGGCAAACTGAACAATCGCTGACGATGCCAGCCTGACCCTGCAGGCGTATGGACTGCTGGTTATCGCGCTCATTCATCGATGGATAGATCGCATGCGTGGATCCATGACAGGCCTCGCAATAAATGCCACCGCCACCGTGCGCCTTGCTGTTCTGGAATAGGGCGGCTGAATTTGGGCTCAAATGCTGGTTGGGATTATCAATATGACTGGTAGTGGCACGTGTGAAGTTGTTAGTATGGCAGCTCTGGCACATGGGCAAATTAACCCATGGGGTACGATCAGAGCTCCCAACTTCGCTCATCGTTCCATGGCAATCCTGGCAGGTCACCCCCGCCGTTGCCATTGCGCCGCGCAGACATTGCGTTTCAGGCCCTGGATGGCAGGAATAGCATTCGTTTTGCGGCAGCTGGCTGCCGGTCATCGTGTTTGCGTGGAAGGTATGGATAGCTCCGGAAAGCGTTTGGGTAGCGCCGTTGTTCTGGGCAACGCCCATGGCCGGGTCTGCATGGCAGGAATCACATAAGATTGGGTTACCGGCTTGCGCCTGGCTGACAAAGCCGGTGCCCATATTTTTGTCGTGCGATTGGATAATATTCACCATGACTGCTTCAGTCGTATCCCCTGCATGGCACAAGTAACAGCTCATTTCCGTTGAAACGGGCGCCACGTTGACAGTTTGTGCAACCGAATTTCCAGAGCTATCCTTTACATTCACAACAAAGAAGGGATATGGGTTGAATACACCGCTATCCGAGGTATCAGCCAGTGGCACTCCCTCGGCCACAAAATGATCTGTCGAAAAATCCATGCTGCCCGAGGTGCCTTTGCCGGTCAGGCCAATCCCTGGCTGCACGTTGAAGCCATACGCTGATGCGTAATCCCAGAAGTTGGTGTATGGCACCGGATTGGTGTTCTCAAGGGTCTGATAATCGACTTCAGTGCTGGCACGAAGAATCCTGGGCTCTCTTCCACGCTGGACGACCTGTGCTTCCAGATTGTTATATGGCGGCAGTATTAGGAATTGTGAGAAGTCGCGTTGATAGCAGTGCATCCCGAGGTTATTCCAGGCAAAAACCACATAATTCTGCAGCGGCATGGCGGTGGGAAGCACACTGGGAATACCAGTTTCTGGTGCTGGATATGCCATCCCTGAACTTCCCTGTGGGACTGCGATGGCTGGGGTCGCACCGGTTGAAGTTGCAGCTATTGGAGTGGGAGCTGCTGGAGAAGTTGCTCCTAAAGTAGGAGCAGACACTTCAGCCGTGCTGGTTGTTGGCGCAGTGGTTGGCGTGGCTTGTGGCGAACATGAGTACATGGAAAACACGACCCCGATGATGATGAATAAACTAAGTCTCCGTTGTTTCATAGAAATTCCCTCCTGCATTGAATGTAGATAGGCTTTATTGGCATTTATATTGTGCATAAATGTCGATTTCTGTTCATTGACATGCTTAACTCAGGCAAATCACCGCGCAGTTTCCCATTTGTATATGATTAAATTCGCTGAGCAGGTCTTATTTTATTGACTTCAGTTATGTCCTATTGACCCCACTATTGCTCTTTTCCCCATGAAAAAATTCAGATTATTTTAATGAAACATTAATTATATCTCCATTATTCATTTAAACAAGGGAAAATGATGGAATGCGACAGCTGGCGAAGATTGTTTTGGTGGTGATATTTCATCTAAAATCACCCAGAAAAAATTTTTAAGTTCATTTCTATTGAATACAAAATCGAAAGGTGATAGAATGTTTGAAACCTAATTCTTATTTTAGTCATTGGGTATGGGGGTAATAACAAATGATGATATGTTCTTCGCAATAATCGAAGTGCGCCAACTCCGAAGCAAACATCGTAAAAAAACAACTATCGTATTGCACTTTATCAGATTTAGGATTTATCTTGAAAAATGTCTTCTGCCTTAAGCTAATTTATCTAAATAAACCCAGGATTTATTGAATCTTTAAGATAAAGGTATTGAATTTACTTCTTGATTGGTATATAATGAATTTACCAAAATAAAAGAGATTATATAGATTAATCTTACCAAACTGTCAAATTTGGTGCTACGAAAAAGGTAAACCCTTCGCGAGGAGGGGGCGCAAAGCCCAGGATCTCAATGAGACAGCCAGGCTGCCGAAAAGCACACTAAGTACAAAATAATGTTTAGTGTGTTTTTTTATTGGACGAAAATAGAACCTTAACAATTATATAAGGATTGGTGGTAGCCTGACAGAAGAATTTCGAATTGCCGTGGGGAGGCTAAAAACAGAATTACATTGATATCACATCATTTTTCTGGTCAGTACTCGCCCTGAAGAGAGGCTGGGTTCAACAGTATTTTTATTTTAGGATTCATATGATTTAGGACATATTGGCTCACATAGAGCACTATATCATGGGATGGGGCTCACACGACTCACAGTCGTCTCGGGGGGCATCAAATCAGTTTATTCTTCTGGTGGATCATCAGTTATGTAGAAGAGAAACATAAACACATGGCCGAGAAGTACAGTCCGAAAACGAACCTACTTCTACTAATCCG
>Ga0210077_1000751_pt1 | contig 10642 bp, 10 predicted proteins | sample RushMan_CattailN_5_FD_185556 | JGI IMG/M metagenome (GOLD analysis project Ga0210077, IMG submission 185556) | Wetland microbial communities from San Francisco Bay, California, USA, that impact long-term carbon sequestration -... | ecosystem: Environmental > Aquatic > Marine > Wetlands ... | reverse complement strand
TTCACTGCATAAAATTTTATTGCCTCAGCCGAATCTCATCAACGCTTGGCAAGGCACAAAATACTACTTGCCAGCATATACCTGGCAACAACCCACCATGAATTGAAGATCCTGGAAGCACCTGATAATCTGGGGCACATTTCGACTTGCTTTTCAACGATGTGCAACCCGACTCTCCGCAAAAGAATCAAGACGCCTAAATCCTGATAGTCCAAAAGAGTTGCTTTTCGAGAAGCTAACAGCACCATGGATTTCTGATTATAAGCGCGGAAACCTGAAGTTAAGTCCTCTAAGCCTATGCCGGATAAACGGCGAAAAATCATCCAGGCCAAATGCCGTGCCATGCTGCCCCGCTTCACACAGGCACCGATGACCACATCCGCCAGCCCCGATTCAATAGGCTCTATCAAACCGCGGACGCTGGATGGTTGATGCTGTCCATCCGCATCCATCGTTACCGCGATCCGATACTCACTTTTGAGAGCGTACCGCATCCCGGTCTGAATGGCCCCCCAAGCACCTAGATGCACTGCCAGAGGAAGAACGGTTGCGCCTGCAGACCTCGCAGCCTTAATGGTACGGTCAGTGCTGACATCATCAATTACGACAACTTCGCAATTAAGTTCCGACAGTACCTTGCGAACCACTTCTCCGACCGTAGCTTCTTCATTCTTGGCAGGAATGAGAACAACGGGCGATGAACGCTGAATCATTAGAATCCTTTGAGTGAAGACAGGAGCAATTCTGATCCCTCATGAGACCATGCTCTTTAAAATCCTCGCTTGCTAACCCCGAGGCATCATGAGCCATTGGGACCATTAACCCCTTTTCTAGATTCAATCAACTAAAATAAATCACGTGATTTGCACAATTGGCATTCTATTATTTTGATTATGTTGCAAAAAATGCAGAAAAAAAAGAAGCTATGCAAACAACCGGCACTCTTACTAACAGGAAATCGAGGATGTTTTAAGGATATCCAGCATCATATTTCATAGTGGTTCAAACTGGGCAGATTTCCAACAAACCCTCTCCAAAAAATCAAGGAACGGCACCACACATCTCGACAGGTAGATGTTTCTCACTTTCGGTTTCTGTATAAAAATTGGCAGAGGGGCGGACGCTGAAAATTACTAATACCAGTGTCGGCCCCTCAAACGCGCCTATTGATATTCATAGTGCAGGGGCAATGCGATAGGCAGGGTGAAAGGAATAAAACTCTCAGGAATCTCGCTAGCCTCGAACATTTCGGAAAGCTTATCGTAAACTGGCGACCATTGGAGGCACTCTCCACCCGCAATTTGTGTCGAAACCCGAAGGATGTTTCGCGTTTTGGTTCCTCCCAAGTAGTACTTTCCACCACATTTTCTTATGAAATCAATCCCCCCGGCAAAATAGGGAGAGCCAACGCAGCCCTCTGAATCAAAAGTGAGGTTAGTAGACTCAATCTCGCCTGTAGTTTGTTTGATGGTCGTGAACTTACTTATGCCCGGTATGAATATCACGACTTCATCCTGCATCTTGCCCCTCTCTAAAAGTATCCCCAAATACTGCCCGGACGCATCATAAACATGAATGCTTCCTGCCATATTGTTTTCTTGAGCCATGACCGGAACTACACAAAAAGCAAATATTGCAACAAGGGCGAGGGAAAAAATAGGGATCCGTTTCATATCGGTTATCTCCTTTTTCCATATTCGAGCCAGTAACTAACTATAATAGAATTTTCTCCTCACGGGAACAAAATTATCGGTGTTGGCCGCTGCAGTGAGTTACTCATTTGATTTTCTAAGATGAATCGCTATCTTCATTCGCAGGGGTGTCGAATATGACAACTGAAGACCCAAGATTCCGGGACCCTAGCATGGATTATGAATTAATCTATCCTTCAGGCCATAGTCAGCTTGTGGGGCGTATTGAAACAGACATCCCGCACATCTCCTTTTATCATTGTCACACCCTGTCTCCCGATGGAGACCCTTTGGAATTCAGGATCTTAAGTGAAGAGCAGTTGCAACGAACAATAAAACGGGTGCAACGTCTGGGCGGAAAAATTCGCCATAAAACCAGTTCCGATGGCCAGTAACTTCCATGAACGAATCCCGGTGAAGCTTTCAGGGTTCAGTCAACTGGTCCACGAATCGTTTCTCCTCGACAAACGAAAGAGATTCCTTGCGACGCTATTGCTCCTATCATCACTCCTTCAACGACTGGCTTGCTGACTTTTTGATCTGATTTCCATCTAACGACAAAGCTTGCCCCCAGCCCTCCACTCACATCCGATTCAGCCACTTGGAAATGAGTAGCAGCTAATGCATCTAGCTTAATAGGATTCTCAAGGTGCTTTTTAACAAGCTTACCATCGGAATCATAATAGTCCACCGAGACGACCTCAATAGTATGGGCCATATCGGTATTGCGGATACTAAGCGTTGCTGTCAAGTCTATCTTTTTAAATTTGTTTCCATAATAAATGAACGAATAGATGGGTACGTAGATTGTCTCACCCTCATGGTTTTTTGCGTCACTTGCGAAAGTACTCGGAACGGCAAGGAAACCTGATAGCACTAAAATAGCTCCGAATATCCGGGCAAGGATGTTCGAAAAGCTTCCCTTTCGGACTTTTTCCATCTGTTCCTCCCTCTTGCAGGGTAGTATAGCGTCCCTTGTGATACGGGCCAGCAACCTTCAATCTGAACTTCTACTCGACGAATGCGGTGAATTGATTGACTCTTTCCATATCCAAACTCCTCAGGAACTCCACAACTAATTTTAATGTACTCAAATAATCCTCCAGGTGGATGATACAGTTGTGGGTATGAATATAGCGGGCGGGCACACCGAGGACGGCCGTAGGAACTCCCGCGCCATGCAGCTGAATCGCGCGAGCATCGGTGCCGCCGCTTTTGCGGACCGCCACCTGGTAGGGAATTTGTAATGCACCGGCCAGATCGATGAGGTATTGGGTCAATTTTCTGTTCATTATGGCCGAAGGGTCCATGATCCTGATTTGGACACCCCGACCCAATACCCCCTGTCTTTCATCCTCACCAACCGCCGGTAAGTCGTCAGCTGGTGATCCTTCCAATACGATTGCCAAATCTGGATTCGCACCAAATGCTGCAGTTTGAGCACCTCTAACCCCCACTTCTTCCTGTACTGTACCAACGGCGTACACGGTTCCGGCATGCTCATATTCTTGCAGAATATCGATTGCCTGAATAACAAGAGCCACACCAACCCGATTATCGAAACCTTTACACAATAGATAATTGGGATTTAACATCCGAGTGAAAGGACTGTCAGGCACAATGGGATCACCCAAGCAGATTTTAAATCTGCTAAATACCTCCTCTTTATTCGCAGCACCTACGTCGATGAACATATCTTCGATGTTCATCAATCTTTCACGCTCATTCTTGCTCAGCAAATGAGGCGGTTTCGCACCGATCACACCAATAACTTCATTTCCGTCACTGGTTCGTATCCTCACACGCTGAGCAAGAAGCGTGTGCGACCACCAACCACCCAGCGGGATGAATTTAATGTGGCCGTTTTTGGTAACCGACTGAACCACAAATCCGACCTCATCCATATGAGCGGTCAGCATCACGCGTGGGCCGTCAGCGTTTCCTTGTTTTTTATAAAAAACATTGCCTGTCTTATCACTGTAAACATCAACACCCACTTCCTGATGGAAAATACTGCGCACAGAATCCTCATTACCCGATGCACCGTGCGCTTCACCCAGTTTGGCAAGCAACCTCAACGCATCCTTTTCTATTTTTTGGCTCATTGGTATAGTTATCCCTCGTGGTTATGTTGTAAATTGTATTGCTGTCATAGCTGACGGCCCAGAACCGCATCCATGCAGCGACATCAAGGATTTTCGGCTGTCTCAGCGGATGCCGTCTTTCAACATATAGTGGGTAGCTGCGTCCCACGCGCACTCAACTTATAAGAAACCTTTTACAAATACAAGCTGCAGCCTGAGGATATTGAGTTGTCAAAGGGCAGCGATTTTATCAGGATAAGTGATGTAAATTTAAGCGTTTTAGTTACCTTTAATGTAACTTCCGGATAAGTTCGGTCCGACGGAAACGTATAAGCTTTCAAATTGGTGTCATGGCTCTCACTTATTCACAAATTACACTGTGGGGCAAAAAATCGGAGTGTTAAATGGAAAAACCTATAGAGAATTATTGGCGATTGCGGCTGAGAGATCTGAAGGAAACCCTGGAAGGTAACAACTTTGAAGTTTTTATCGCGGAAGACCCGGAGGCCGCCAAGAAACTCGTACTGGAGGAAATTATCCCTAAATTAGGTCCCGAGACTATATCGTGGGGCGGATCCATGACATTTACCAATTCAGGTCTTTACAGAGCCTTGCAGGACAGATCGGGCATAAAAGTCATTGACACCTTTGAAAAAACAATTTCACCTGATGAAATGATGGATCGTCGCCGCAAGGCGCTTTTGGCAGATCTCTTTATCACGGGGACAAATGCAGTTACGGAAACAGGAAAGCTGGTTAATCTGGATATGATTGGAAATCGTGTTGCTGCCATTACCTTTGGACCAAAACACGTCATTATTTTGCTGGGCCGCAATAAAATCGTTCCCGACCTGGAAGATGCCATGCTCCGCGTAAAGGATTACGCGGCCCCAACCAATGCCATGCGTCTCGACAAAAAGACCCCTTGCGTGAAGACCTCCTACTGCGAGGAATGCAAGAGTCCGGACAGGATTTGCAATCATTGGACAATCACGGAAAAGTCCTTTCCTAAGGGGAGGATAAAAGTGGTCTTAATAAACGAAAATCTAGGTATTTGACACTTTTTGCTGCCTTTGCATCTACTTGACAATACCACCTCGTTCAGCTAGGCTGACATCATTCCAGGATAGGCCCTGTAAGTCTAGATGGGGACAATCACGATGGTCATATTAAATAGCACCTCAAAGCCGGCATTCTTATCATGCAGATTTACTAATCCCGCTCAACCAATTTCAAATTTCGCGAAACCGAGACAAAACATTGGCTGTTTTGTTGAGGTGGCATTAGCCGCAAGGCATGCTGGCCGGGCAACACTACACTGATCGAAGAGTTGAGCAATTAAAGTGACCTGTGGAAAATGGCACGGGGCGAAACAGGCTAATGATAATGCAACCCGGTCATATGGGGTCAGTAAGATGAAAAGATTTTACGATCAAAAAGAGGTTTCTAAACTGACAGGAATATCTGAGATCCAGATCCGTTATTGGGACCGAGCGGGCCTGGTACCTCACATTAATAAGCAAAAAGAGTTGTTGTTTTTTGATTTCAGAGGGTTGGTCGCTTTTCGAACCATAAAGGAGCTATACAAGAAAGGTATGACAACTCGTAAGATTGCACGGTGCCTTAAAAAGCTCCAAAATACTCTACCGGAGATTGATCAGCCACTTACCGAGTTGCGCATCGAAATTCACGGAAAGCGGGTGATAATTGGGAAAGACAGTCTGAGGTTCACACCAGAAGGACAGATCATTATCGATTTGAGCGCCGAACCAAAGGCACCCACTCCTCTGCCTGTTGATGCTGAAGACTTGTTTTTTCAAGCTCTGGAACACGAGGATCAAGGTAACCTGGAGGCAGCACAGCGAAAATATAAAGCCGTACTGGAGCATCAACCGGACCATACCGATGCCTTGGTTAACATGGGAAATATACAACACCGGCGAGGTTCCTGCTCGCTTGCGAAAGATTATTATCTAAAAGCTCTGCGGATAGATCCCGATCACATAGAAGCAAATTACAATTTGGCCAATATCTTTGAAGAACAGGGCGAACTGCAAAATGCCATCCTCTTCTATCAGAAGGCCATACACGAAGACTCGGAATTCGCGGACGCCTACTTCAACCTGGGAAGAGTGCTCGAACGAGTGGGAGATTTGGCGGAAGCCAAAGAAAAATGGTGGACATATCTAAATCTTGACCCGGACAGCGAATGGGCTGATTATGTGCGAAGCCGCCTGTACTGAATACCTGATAGAGACATGTCCGTCTATTAAGTTGGCGTTCTTATCTGTTGAATTTATTAATAAAATAAATTATTTTTGTTTTTTTATCAACTTAGTTGACAAAATTAACGAGAAGGCCTTCGCTAGGCTCCCGCTCCATTTGCTTTTTGAATACTACTAATCTACAGTATTTCCTATTACTTAATAGTCTCGGCAAGTAAAATAAATTTTTTTTTGAGGTCTGGTATAGTAGTTGCTTGACACAACATTAGACCCTGGGATGCAGGCAGTAAGAGGAAAGGGCCACAAAAACTTGCCTGTTAGGGGTGACGGGCCGGAGAGTAAACTCTTCGGCCTCGTCAATTATACTCTCTTGTCTTTCAACCGCTTAAAGTTCTTGAAGAAGTCATCTCTCCACAAGTCCATCAGTCGCAACTCTTTAATATACTTCTTAAAGACAAAATGTTGCCTTTTGCGGTGGGTCGATCGACCTTCCTGGATTTCTGCTCCCCTCTTAAGGCCTGCGGGGACAAGCTTCGCAGGAATGACAATTGTAGTTTCACCTGAACAAGAATCGCCAGATCAAAGTTTAACAGTTTCCATCCGGAAACTCCCTCTCCCTAGACAAAATAGCACGAGCCGGTTTTGATTACTATTATAAGGCAATAACCAAATAGAGCGTGGGGACTGCATTCATCTTGCGGTCGTCGTGGCGCAGCGAAAGATGAAATAGAGCGGGCATCCGGCACGCATTTGAATTTTCTGGATCGAAAGGTTGGTAAGAATGGATCACGTTTTTTTATCCCGCCTGCAATTTGCCTTTACAGCTATGTTTCACATTTTGTGGCCCGTGTTCACCATCGGAATGAGCCTTCTGCTGTTTTTCATGGAGGCCATGTGGCTCAAAACCAGAGATGATCGCTACTACCATCACGCAAGATTTTGGACCAAACTTTTTATGCTCAACCTGGCTGTGGGGGTCGTTTCCGGTATACCGATGGAGTTTCAGTTCGGCACCAACTGGAGTAAATTCTCTGTTGCCGGAGGGGACCTCTTTGGGCATCTACTGGGATTTGAAGCAGCAATGGCCTTTATGCTGGAGGCGACTTTCCTTGGAATTATGATCTTTGGCTGGAAACGCGTTCGGCCCGGCATGCATCTCTTTTCCACCGCAATGGTGGCACTTGGTGCTTCTATGTCGGCATTCTGGATTCTGGTCGCTAATTCGTGGATGCAAACACCGGCTGGAGGAAACTTTCGAGACGGTCGTTTTGTGATTCAGAATAATTTCAACGCCATTTTCAATCCTGATATGATTTGGGGAGTCACCCACATGTGGGTCGCTTGCCTGGAGATCACAATATTTGTAGTGGGCGGCATTAGTGCCTGGTATATTTATAAGAAACGCAATGCCGAATTCTTCCTTAGATCATTCAAGATTGTCGTTGTCGTCGCCATTCTGGTCACACCTCTGCAAATCTACTTGGGAGACTCCTCAGGACGATCAGTATTCCATACTCAACCAACCAAGCTGGCTGCGATTGAAGGTCACTGGCACACTAATCCCCCGGGCACCGGTGCACCCTGGAGTCTCGTCGCCTGGCCCGACAAGGAAAAGCAAGACAATGTTTTCGATATAAAAATTCCATATATGCTCAGCATTCTAGTGACCCACTCGCTCACAGGGCAGGTGAAAGGATTGACCGATTTTCCCGTAGACGAACAGCCACCGGTAATTCTGCCTTACTACTCATTCCGGATCATGGCGGGCATCGGCTTCCTTCTGTTTTTCTTAATGCTCTGGACATGTTGGGCTTGGCGTAAGGGGAAATTGAATACAGCCGAAGTGACCCGCCAAAAGTGGCTTCTGTACTCTTGGATGGCAGCATTGCCCTTGAGCTATATCGCCTTGGAGGCTGGTTGGGTCACCCGAGAGGTCGGCCGGCAACCCTGGATTATATACGGAGTGCTGCGCACCCAAGAATCCGCCAGTAACCTCACGGCATCCGCAGTCGGAACTTCTTTGCTGGTATTTTTTGCAATTTACTTCGTGCTGTTTGTGCTGTTTGTGCTGTTTGCGAGACACGTGATATTGCAGGGCCCGGATTTTGAGTCACCGAAGTCCTGAAGACTTATACCACCCAAGACGTCTTGCTTCTGTTGAACGCGGGCCGGGCTAACTTACACAAAGAGGTATCGCAATGCTGCTGCTGGGACCTTATCTTCCTGATATTTTTCTTTTTATCATTGGCTTTTTTCTGCTCTATTACGCCGTGGTCGATGGTTATGATCTGGGTGTGGGAATCCTCTCTTTGCGTTCCAATGAGGAGGAGCGCAGCCTGATGATGGGCACTCTGGACAGTATCTGGCATAGTAACCAGACCTGGCTGGTTTTGCTGGGAGGAATGATGTTCGGCGCCTTTCCGTTGTTTTATGCCATCATTCTGTCCTCGCTGTATATTCCCATTATGGCGATGCTCTTCGCCTTTATCCTGCGAGGAGTAGCGATCGACTTTTACGCGAAGTCGGACAGAAAAGGTTTGTGGGGATTTTCGTTCGGCATGGGAAGTTTGCTGGCAACGCTGGCTCAGGGATTTGCTTTAGGGGGTCTGTTGGCAGGCCTCGACGTGAAAAATGGTCAGTTTGTCGGGAGCATTGTGTGGTCGTGGCTCAATCCCTTTTCGGTTTTGGTTGCAGCCGGCGTATTGTTCGGCTACATCATGCTGGGAGCCAACTATCTGATTCTGAAGACCAAGGATGAGCTGCAGCAGCGCAGTTTCCGCTACGCACTGGCCTCATCCGTGCTTACTTTGATGGTTTCAGTCGGCGTCTATGTTTTGCTCATCATACGATATCCGAATATGGCCGATAAATACACGAGTGCTCCAGGTGCCTTTTATGTGCTGTTGTTCCCCGCGCTCGCCTTTTTTTCCTTCGTCATGTATTTTCGCAGCCTCGTTAAGCGCTTTGAGCTCGCACCTCTGCTTTGGAACGTAGCAATTATACTATTCTCCTTTATTGGCGTCTCGTTCGGTTTGTATCCGCATATGATCCCCAATGTCATTTCCCCTACCGTCACGGTCCGGAACGCCGCAGCGTCCGTCCAGACACTTTGGTTCATGTTTACCTTTATGGTAGTGATCATACCGATCATCCTAATATACACCGGCTATACCAACTGGGTTTTCCGCGGCAAAAGCGAAGGAGCCTATGGCGAGGATGGTAAATCGCACTAATCCGCGATGAACTTTTTAATGTCACTAAAAAAATCGGTCAGATTTTTGACTGGTACCGTTTCGAGACTGTAAACCAGGTCGATTACTCGCTTTCTAAGGGATGAATCCGTGTAAGGAGCGGCAAGATGCTCGAATTTTTTCAACACCTCGTCCCAAGAGACCGGGTTGGCAACGAAGCCCTTGTAGTCCTTTTTCTCAATGCTGAAACGGTTCCCGCTGTTTAGAATCACTTCTATTTGGCACGGCATTTCGTCGGGAAATCTTTCGGTGTATTCTTTTTTAGGTCTTACCTTGATCTTCTTGAGAAGATTTTGAATGTCTTCGCTCTGGATGCGCTCCGGTTCGTACTGCTCTGGCATGACCCGACCATCCAATATGGCTGCGGACATCATATACTGAAGGCTGTGGTCCGCTTCTTCTTTTCTGTGCACGATTGTCTTGTCGCCTTCTTCTCCCCCTCCAATGATATTGTAGGCCACATCAAATATTTCGATGTCTATCTGCTGAATATCATCTGCTGAAAAATCGTGCTGCGCCTTCAATTCAAGGATTCCCTCCAGGGCTGATTGGGAATGAATTTCGGCATTGAATTTCTTGATGATCGTTGAAGTGACCCTCTCCAGGTCCTCTTCACTCCAATTGACCTGGAACCGACCGGCAATCGAATCCATAAATCCCTTGTTTCCTTCGAAAACTTCCTCCGGGCCGGTGATTCCGCGCATCGCGAGGAAAACGGCATGAGTGCAGCCGAATGCCGTGTTGGGATACGCCAGGCCTTTCCAATGAGAAAGGGCTCCCGTGCGCGTGACCCTCAAGGCATTGAAAGCCGTACCGCACAGAGCAATGGCATTGGAGGTCTGCTGCCGGTCCAGTCCCAGGACTTTCGACACTCCGGCCGCAACCGCGTAAGAACCCTGGGTGGTGTGGTCGAATCCTTTGGCTCGCACCGGCGCCTCATCGCTGAGTCGACATTGGACTTGGTAAGCAACGGCCAGTGCGGTCATTAGATCTTTGCCACTTTTTGAAGCATATTCAGCCGCCGCAAGGATCGAACCCAGATTATCGCTCGGATGACACGTTTCATGTTTGGCCAGATAGCTGTCGTTAAAATCCAAATAACGCACCAGCGCGGAGTTGTAGAATGCGGCTCGATCGGGTGCCGTCCTGCCCCCGCCGATGAGGGTACAGTGTTCGTTGCCGCCAAAATCTTCCAGCTGTTTTCTCAGGAACAAGATTGGCTTGCCACCCAGCGCCCCGATTGCGCACCCAAGGCTGTCCAACACTCTTATCTTGAGCTGCAGCCGGGCAGCTTCAGACAAATCCTCGTAGGAGGCCTTAACAACAAAAGATGCAAGCTCCTGACTGACCGTCATAGCGATCTCCTTAATTTTATCATCCAAGAATTTCCA
>Ga0210077_1000750_pt1 | contig 10654 bp, 7 predicted proteins | sample RushMan_CattailN_5_FD_185556 | JGI IMG/M metagenome (GOLD analysis project Ga0210077, IMG submission 185556) | Wetland microbial communities from San Francisco Bay, California, USA, that impact long-term carbon sequestration -... | ecosystem: Environmental > Aquatic > Marine > Wetlands ... | reverse complement strand
GAACTCAAAATTGGTTGATGAAGTCACTGCCCCAATTGCAGATGAGCGGGTCCGCCGTCAAGGAAGGCGAACGAGCACACTTTTCCGGAAGATTTTCTCTTTCCCCGTCCTGATGGGAGCGATTCTGGTGGGCGCGGCGGTTCTTTTTGCGCGCTACAGCCTTCCTAACCCCGACCTGTGGTGGAGCGCTGCGATCGGCAAGCAGATTCTCGCAACCCATACCTTGCCCACTTCGGATTGGCATTCATTCAGTGCTCCCGGTGCGCCCTGGATGGCCTACGAGTGGCTGGACGAGGTCCTCATCGCAGTGTTCGCGAACCTGGGCGGCCTGCGGGGAATGACGATGCTTCTCGTGGCGTTGACCGCCATCCTCGTGGCGCTGTATTACGGATATGCCTCTTTGGTCAGCGGAAGCGCGAAGGCCGCTTTGATACCCTGCGCGATTTCCCTGCCGATCCTGGAGGTCTACTTCAACTTGCGCCCCCAGACGATCGGCTACATCTTTCTCCTGGTTATGCTGATTTGCCTTGAGCGATTCCGCCAGGGAAAACAGAAAACCCTGTGGGTGCTGCCGCCGCTGTTTCTTGTCTGGCTGAACACGCACGGGTCTTTCGTCCTTGGCCTGACCGTCTTCGGAATCTATTGGGCATGCGGCCTTTTCGAGTTCGAGGCAGGAGGAATCATCGGTAAACGCTGGACCGACTGGCAACGCCGCCACATGGAAATTGTATTCCTGCTGTGCGTGCTGGCCCTGCTGGTGAGTCCTTACGGGAGCCGCCAGGCGGCATATCCCTTGCAGATGGCGTTCTTCCAGCCTGTGAATGTTTCTCACATCAACGAGTGGCAGTCAATCTCCTTCCAGTTCTGGCAGACCCGGCTGCTTCTCGTGATGGTCCTCGTCTTCTGGCTTGCACAGATCCTCTTGCGAGAACATTTCCGTCTGGAATTCATCGCGCTGCTGCTATTGGCAACTTATGGCTGCTTTTTGCACCGGCGATTTCTCGCCTTCCTGCTGATAATCCTGGTTCCTCTGCTGGCAAAATTGATTGCAAGGTGGGCGTCCGCCTACGACCCGTCGATCGACCATTTTGGCATCAATGCGGTTGTTATAATCTTGATCGCCGGAGTGCTGGTCATCACCATACCGCCGCGGAAGAAGCTGGAAGCTGCGGTGGCAAAACGCTACCCCACAAAGGCAATCGAATACATGAACCACCACGCGGTGCCCCAGCCGACGCTGAACCAGTACGGATGGGGAGGCTACCTGATCTACACGCCCCAGTACCACCGGAAGGTCTTTGTCGACGGCCGGGCGGATTTCTATGAGTATGCGGGAGTCCTTTCCGATTATATGGACATGAAGGCGGTCAAACCCGACACGTTATTCTTATTGCGCAAATACAACATTCAGTCATGCCTGCTTTACCAGAATGCTCCCTTAGGAACGATGCTGGCCGCATTGCCCGGGTGGGAAGAAGTCTACAGGGACAAGCTGGCTGCAATCTATGTTCGCCGCCCGAAGCCATCACTCCATCCGACCGGCTCGAACGTTGCCCAGGGGGTCAAAGCACATCGTTGATAGAGACATAACCTTTCCTGAGCTTATGCCTGGCAGAACGGCAACCATCTCGATCCACCATGCTGAAGGTCAGTCAAAGCGATACGTCAAATGGCTTGCAACTGAGATCCGCAAACTCCGCAAACCTGTGCGGCATCAAGGACAGTTCGTTTTGAAAAAAGGGTAATGAACCATGAGACGCGTATTCAAGAAAATTTTCTCATTCCCGGTGTTCCTCGTGGGTTTGCTGCTTACGGGCGCGTTCGTAGGAACACTCACGAACATCCACAAATCGTTGGCCTCAAAACCAGTCCCCCTGCCCTGGGTGGAGAGCGATACGTTTTGGCATGTTGTGATCGGCAACCTGATCCTGAAAACTCATACGTGGCCGACACACGATATCTATTCGTTTACGGCTCACGGGACGCCCTGGATCGCGTACGAATGGCTGGGTGATGTAGTGATGGGCCTTGCCTGGCGGCTCGGTGGCCTCCATGGCCTGATGATTCTGTTGATGATTCTCACCTGGGCCATCATGCTTGCTCTGCTTTGGTACGCGTACCTCGGCAGCAAGAACATCAAGTCGGCGTTCGTGGCCAGCGCGGTGCTGATGCCCCTGGCGTCCATATCCTGGACCCTGCGGCCCCAGTTGCTCGGCTACATCTTTGTGATTGTCACTCTCATCGTGCTCAAGAGCTTTCGCGACGGATCCAGCAGAAGCTTGTGGATACTTCCGTTCGTCTTTTTGCTCTGGGTCAACAGTCACGGAACTTTCGTCCTGGGATTTGGTGCGCTGGGAATCTACTGGCTGAGCGGATTAAAGGACTTCCGTTTCGGCTGCATTTACGGGCAGCGGTGGACACCGCGGCAGCGCCAGCAGTTGGAGCTGACCGGTCTCTTGTGCCTCCTGGCTTCGATCATTACGCCCTACGGAACACAATTGATTGCCTATCCGCTGGAAATGGCCGTTTTGCAGCCCATGAGTTTCCACTATATCCAGGAATGGCAGCCCCTTTCGCTTTCGCAATTCGACGGGAAATTCTTCCTCGCATTAATTTTGATTTTTTGGATCTTTGTGGCCACCCGGCGACCGAGTATTCGCCTGGAAGACGGGGCCCTCCTGCTCGTGGCAACAGCTGAGACCTTCATGCACGCCCGCTTCATGGTCCTCTTTGTACCGGTTTTCGCCCCGTTGCTGGCAGAACAGATTGCACCGTGGTTCCCCCCTTATTCGGAAGCAAAGGACCACCCTGTCTTGAACTTTGCTCTGATAGGGCTCATGGTGGTGGGGATAGTGAAATTCCTGCCCTCGGAAAGTGCACTACGCCAGAAAATGGCGCACCAGGAGCCTGTTGCAGCGGTCCGTTTTCTGAATTCCCACCCGGGACTCGGACCGACCTTCAACAGTTTCTTTTGGGGCGGCTATCTGATATTGGATCGCGCTCCTGAACACAAAGTCTTTATCGACGGCCGGCTGGACATCTATGAGTACACCGGAGTGATGTCAGATTACCTGGCGATCACAGGTATTCAACCTGACGTTGACTTCCTCTTGAACAAATATCATGTACGGTCTTGCCTGCTTAAACGCGGAAGCCCACTGGCAACGTTCCTGCTGAATACGCCGGGGTGGAAAGAGGTCTACCAGGACCAGATGAGTATTATCCTTGCCAGGAACAGGGGAAACATGGTCGCGAGTGCCGGACGAGCCCCGCAAAAGGATCAATCGTTTGACAGGTAGTCTCCAAGATACTTGCTGGGGGCATAAGTTAAGGATGGGGCGCTGGAAATGGGAAATTCTCGAACTGTCAAAAAGCAAGAAAGCGAGCCCCAATCGCTGGATCGCCTTCTGGCCGTCCGCTGGAGTACCCATCCCCAATTGCTTCTCACGCTGTTCGGCATTCTGGGAGCCATCCTGGTAGTGCCCGTCTGGACCGTTCGATATCCGGTCCTAATCGACTTTCCCAACCACCTTGCGAGTTCCTTTGTTCTCGCCCACTTGCATGATCCCCGATTTGAATTCAGCAAATTTTATGCACCCAACTGGAATTTGGGTCCCTATTTGACCATGGATCTGATTCTTGTGGGTCTGCAGAAATTCCTTCCTGTAATGCTCACGGCGAGGATTTTTCTAAGCCTTTGTTTGTTGGCTGTTCCTCCTGCGGTCTGGGTCTTCCTGAAGGAGGCAAACCCCGGCGAAGAACGGTTGGCGTTCTGGTCTCTGCTGCTTTGCAGCAACATGTTCTTGTTTTTATATGGGATGCTAAACCTGCAGCTGAGTTTCGCGCTTTGCTTTGTGGTTCTTGGCTTCTGGCTGCGCTACCTGAGAAGACCGCGCCCTACCCAATGGTGGCTACTGTGCGGACTCGTGACTGCCCTCTATTTTACCCACATCGGAGGTTTTGTTGTGGCCGGCGTGATCATGACCTCCTATCTGGTTTTGGGACGCCGGCCAATTCGTGAAATCATCAAGTCCTGGCTATTGTTCCTTCCGGGAGTCGTCCTCTACTCGTACTGGAAGGTCTACGACGCGGGGACCTGGCCCATAGAGGCCTGGGGTATGAGGGGGAAAATTCCAAATCTGGTTGCAATCATGCTGGGTTACTCACACACGCTGGATCTTCTTACTCTTCTGGTCATTCTGGCATGCATCTTTCTGGCATGCACTGACAACCCCGAACTGCGCTGGAATTACCGTTGGCTTGGAGTCCTGGCCTGTCTTCTGGCCATGTATGTCTTGACCCCCGCATATTACGGCCCTGGCATGATGGCGGACAGGCGGCTGCTACCCTTCACTTTTGTAGTAGCTTTGGCGGGAGCGAGACTGGGGCGGCGGGGCCGATATCTGGTTCCAATTGCGCTGTTTCTCTTCATAATCCGCACTGGCAATGTCGAGATGAACTTCCTGTCCATGCAGCCTCGCTTTGAAAGGCTTTCTCAAGCCTTTTCGATTATTCCCCCGAATGTTCGCATTTTCCCAATCATCCAACAGGTTAGAGATGAGGGAAGATGGGGAGATATGTTCTGGGCCTACGGTGTAATCCAGCGCGGCTGGTTCTCTCCCTATCTCTTTCACGATAAAGGCGTCCAGCCCATCCGTATCCGCCTCAAGACGTATACGCCCGTATACCCGCCCCCGCCTGGGTCACATCCCGGCCCACCCAATTGGCCAAGGATCCAGAAAGACTACGACTATATCTGGGCTTACAGAGCATCCGACTACTCCGGACAGATGGCAAGTATTGGCAGATTAGTGTTTGATTCGGACGGGTTACAGGTTTACCAATTAGCTACCCCCTCAACAAAACGTCACCATAAAGCGAAGGATAAGGTCACCCTGCGTCAACAAATGGTAACTCCTCAGGTACAGGCTGAACGAGTCAAGGCTGGGAAGCCTTCGGCAAGGCGCTAATGTATTGATTCTTCAATGCCGATACTAATGCAATGAAGTCTTTTCAGGAGCGAGGATTTGGAAGGCCAAGTGCTATAGCAAGGGCATGGTGTGATCGGAGCTAAATCCACCAAACTTCATTCACGGGAGGAACGTGCAGATGACAGAGCTTTTGAAAAGACTGTGGGAAGAAGAAGAAGGTCAAGATCTGACCGAGTATGCGTTGTTGCTCGTGCTGATTGCGCTGGTAGCCATCGTTGCGGTTGGAAAGCTGGGAAGCATCGTCAACAGCATCTTCGACGACGCGCAGAGCAATTTGGCCAGCTCGTAGTTGCGATGATCGTGGTTTTTGGTCGAATGACTACTAATATCACTAGCCGAGGAAAGAGAAAGCAATTCCTCGGCTGGTGAGGGTTTTTTTAGGGAAGACATGAGGGTTTACGCTGGAGCTTGTTGAAGTGCTTTCTCCGCCTATCACTAAGAGCAGAGTAGGATGGCATTGGGAAGGCTTGAGGCGTGTTGTAGTTTTAGCTGTTCCGGCCGATTGGGACGCTTCAACATAACGAGCTTCAGCCTTTTCTTAGCAGGCTCCTGAGGGGGACGAGCAAACAGAGACCTGAACCTTTAGTGGCAGGCTGGCTCGGTGGCGGATTGTTGTGCCTAACTTGTTCACTAATTCCTCAATAGCTGGTAAAGTATTCCCCTCCTGACTTTACCCGTGGGAGCAATAAGCGTTGCCTCTAATACAACATCTCGTGTGGAGTGAGGCAGTCATCTGGGGCCTGGCCTTGGCCGTTGCTCTCTGGGCAGGGTGGCTGGACTGGAAATCCCGGCGCATCCCCAACTGGCTGACCGTGTCTGGATTTGCTCTGGGGCTAGGTGTAAACGCTGTCATTTCAGGCTGGAGTGGAATCGTCAAGGGGCTCGAAGGTACCGGAATTGGCATCGGCGTTCTATTGATTCCGGTTATGCTGAGAGGCATCGGTGCCGGGGATTTGAAGTTGATGGCGTCGCTCGGGGCGTTTTTGGGTCCGTGGAAGCTGGTTAGCGTCCTTTTTGTAAGCATTTTTATTGCTGGCATCATGGCTGTGGTAGAAATAGTACGAAAACGGCGAGTAAAAGAAACTTTGGGTAACTTGGGATTGCTGGTGCAGGCATTTGTTACGTTTGGAATGGGTTCGCGGGAAGCCTTGGTGACACTCGATAACCCCGCCTCGCTGCGTTTACCCTTTGGGGTTGCAACAGCCTTGGCCATGGTCATTGTGGTTTGTACAAAGCCGACTTTGTTGACCCTTTAAAGTACTGAGGGAGAAAATATGAATAGGAACAGAGCCCTGATCGGGGTGGTGATTGCGATCGTATTCGGTCTCATTGCAAGCCGCTACGTGTATCATCAAATCCAGCGCGCCTCTGCTGTAAAGCCAATCCCTGTAACCCATGTCGTTGTGGCCTCGCGCCCTATGGCGCTGGGCACGCCTTTAACCGCACAAGATTTAAGTACAGTGACCTGGCCAAAGGCGGACCCTCTTGGAGGGTCCTTCAGCCGCATTCAGGACTGTATTGGCCGGTCCCTCATCACTCCGATTTCAAAGAATGAACCGATCTTGGAGGGGAAACTGGCTCCCAAAGAGGCCGGAGTGGGATTGCCCGCCGCCATTCCCGTTGGGATGCGGGCCGTTTCCGTGCGAGTGGATGATGTGGTAGGTGTTTCCGGTTTTGCGATGCCCGGAACGATGGTGGACGTGCTGGCCACGGGTCAACCGCAGGGCGGAAATGACAGCTTAACGCGGACTATCATTCAGGATGTCCGTGTGCTGGCCGCCGGACAAACCGTGGAACAGGACAAGACGGGGAAACCTCACACGGTTGGCGTTGTTACCCTGCTGGTCACTCCGGACCAAGCTGATAAGCTTACAATGATCAGCACCGATAGCAGAATCCATCTGGCCCTTCGTAACACGATCGATACCAAGATCATAAAGACTCCTCCCGTCTTTAAGACGGCCCTCCTTCTGGGCGGCGCGGAACCTCGCAGCTACGGAGGAGGCGGTGGTGGGCATCGGGCGCGGCCGAGGGTGCGGCCTGAAAAACCAAAGGGCCCGCCGCCGTATGTAGTTGAAGTGATTCGTGGCAACAAGAAGTCAGATCAAACTTTCTCTGGTCAATAAGCTACCTTTCAGGCGGAGTCGATGATAACAAAACATAGCAGAAGCGAAAGTTATGCACTTTCCACAATTGTAAGTTTGATTCTTTTCGTGGCGCTTTTTATTGCGATCAATCCCGGCTCGCTTTCGGCCAGCGGGTCCCGGATTGACACCCATACTGCGGTCCAGCAAGCCCAGGGTGCGAGTTCGCCAGCGGCTCAAGCTGGAGGGCCGGAAGAATTGCACCTGATTGTTGATCGTTCGCTGGTGATCACTTCGCCGGTCGAGATCAGGCGTGTTTCACTTGCCAATCCGGGCATCTGCGACGCCGTTGTAGTCAGCCCCACCGAGATTCTCCTCAACGGGAAATTGCCGGGGGCAACGTCGCTGGTCATCTGGGGACAGTCGGGCCAGATGCAAACCTTTGACATTTATGTGGATCTAGACGTTCTAGGCTTGTCCAGCGACATTCGCAATACCTTTCCGAACCAGCCGGTAAAAGTCGAAGTCAGTAAGAGCATCGTAACGCTTTCGGGCCACGCCTCTTCGCCCGAGGTAGCCGATAAGATCCTTGAGCTGGCTCAGTCGATGGTCCCGCAAAAGAAAGACGTCGTCAGCCTCCTGGAAGTCCCCGCTCCACCCACCGGAGAAGTTCTGCTGAAAGTGCGGTTTGCAGAGGTGGACCGATCTGCCTTAAAACAATTAGGCGTGAATATCCTGAGTCTTCCGCCGGCGAAGAACATCGGCGCTATTTCCACCGGGCAATTTTCCCCCCCTAGCTTGACCGGGGAATTGTCTCAGAGCAGCGGCGGATTTACCCTAGGCAGTCTGCTCAATGTGTTCATATTCCGTCCGGACATTAATCTGGCAGCCACGATCCAGGCGCTCCAGACACAGAACCTGCTGCAAATCCTGGCTGAACCTAACGTGCTGACACAGTCTGGCAAACCCGCGAGTTTCATTTCAGGCGGCAAATTCCCGTACCCGGTGGTGCAGTCACTGGGCGGAGGCGGAGGCGCCCCCGCCATCACAATCCAGTTTCAGAATTTTGGAATACAGCTCGACTTTACCCCAACGATACTTCCGGGTGATGAAATTCACCTAAAGGTTCACCCGTCGGTGAGCACACTCGATTACTCCAACGCGATAACGCTTTCAGGTTTTACGGTTCCGGCCATTGCGACGCGCGGAGTAGAATCGGAGATGAACTTGCGAGATGGGCAAAGCTTCGTCATCGCCGGACTGATGGACAATCGTGTTACGAGGACACTTAATAAGATTCCCGGTTTGGGCGATATCCCCCTTCTGGGGAAGATATTCCAGAGCGAAAGCCTAAACAAGAGCAAGACCGAATTACTGGTTCTCGTGACGCCCCAAATTGTTCATCCTCTGCCTCCGGGCCAGGTCCCTCAGGGACCGCAGTACCCGATGCGGTTCATGCCACCGGCGACCAGCGGGCGGGCAAAAGCCTCCGGGCAGTAGGGTGCAAGGTGTTTCTGCAAGTTGGAAAGAGGAATAGCACATGTTAACTTCGGCTGTCGTTGCGACAGACGCCAAAAGTATTTCCTATTTGCGAGCGTGCATCGAGCAGACAGGGCTAACCGAATCGGTGGTAGAATGGGCCCCTTCAGCCGAGCAACATCCGCAGCCAGGTGAGAGTGTTCCGGATGTTGTGCTCTTAGACCTTGCGGGAGGGACGGAAGTCTCTCTCGAATTTGCGGCTCACTTGCGCCGCCTAAAACCCTCCGTTTGTGTCGTTGCATGCTCGCCATTAAAACAGCCCGACCCGGACTTGCTCATGCAAGCGATGCGGAGCGGCGTAAGGGAGTTTCTTGCCCATCCCGTCGACCCGGCTCAGTTGCAGACAACGCTCAGACGCATTATTGAAGAGCAATCGCCCGGGCAAAAAACGAACGAGCGAAAGCTTGTTGTGGTGATGGGGGCAAAGGGTGGAGTTGGTTCAACCACCGTGGCCGTCAACCTCGGAGCGCAGCTGGCCCGCCTGACTCAGAAGCGCGTCATCCTGCTTGATCTCGCTCGACCAATGGGTCATGTTTCCCTTTTGCTTGATCTGCGTTCGCGTTTTTCCGTCCGCGATGCGACGGGAAACCTCGAGCGCCTGGATAGTCATTTTTTCAATGCTTTACTGACTCTACACGAAAAAAGCGGGTTGGAAGTTCTGGCCGGAGTAACGGACCCGGATGAGTGGCAGGAGGTTATGCCTTCTGCGCTCATTCGCGTTGTCAATGTCGCGCAGAGTTGTTGCAGCCACCTCCTAATGGACCTGGGATCCAGCTATTCTGTCGAATTGCGGCCCCTGCTGCGCATGGCGCGCATGGTGATGATGGTAGCGGAGGCCGACGTTCCTGCCTTGTGGACCTTGGAGAAACATCTGGCGAAAATGGCCTCCTGGGGGATCGACTCCGACCAGTGCCGCATTGTCATCAATCGATGGCATCGGTCAGACGAAGAAGCCATCAAGGCCTTTGAGAAAAGAGCAAAGCAGCCAGTGTTCGCGCGTCTGCCCAATGATTTCCGGCAGGTCAGTGAAGCGATCAATCTGGGCACCCCGCTCTCCCGCAATCACAACAACCCCCTTGTGTCAAACTTTCAGCAACTGGCATCCCGATTGGACGGTGTCAGTGTTGTCGAACAGGCCAAGAAAGGCAACACGATCTTCGGCTTGTTCTCGAATACTCCAAAGAGGTAAATGAACTATGGCGGACGCCAGTACTCCAATGCGCAATGACCTGAGCAGCATTAAGGTAGCCATTCACCACAAACTGATCCAAAAGCTGGATCTCGAAAGGGTGAATCAGCTTGACCGGAACGCCGTCAAGGCAGAAGTTGCTGAAATGGTGGAAGTCCTTGCCGCTGAAGAGAATGCTCCAATGACTCTCACGGAGAGGGAGCGCCTCTCTCAGGAAGTCCTCGACGAAGTCTTCGGCCTCGGCCCCCTTGAACCTCTGATGAAGGACCACACGATTTCCGACATCCTGGTGAATACCTACAAGAGCGTCTACATTGAAAGGAACGGCCTGCTGGAACGAACAGCCGCCAGTTTCCGAAACGATGCACACCTGATGTCCATCATCGACCGAATCGTCTCAGCGGTGGGCCGCAGAATTGACGAGTCGTCGCCGATGGTGGACGCCCGTCTGGCCGACGGCTCCCGTGTCAACGCCATTATCCCTCCGCTGTCGATCGATGGACCCTGCCTTTCGATCCGCCGTTTTGGACGGGATCCCATGACGGCGACCGAGCTCGTTGAAAACAACTCCATAACGGCCAAAATGGTTGAATTGCTCCGGGGCTGTGTCTACTCGCGTTTGAACGTTCTGGTATCAGGCGGTACCGGCGCCGGAAAAACCACGCTGCTGAACGTCCTGTCATCTTTCATTTCCAACCGTGAGCGGATCGTCACCGTCGAAGATGCTGCGGAATTGCAGCTCCACCAGGACCATGTGGTGCGGCTGGAAACCCGCCCGCCCAACGTTGAAGGGCGAGGCGCGGTCCGCGCGAGAGAACTGGTGATCAACTGCCTCCGTATGCGCCCCGACC
>Ga0210077_1000749_pt1 | contig 10658 bp, 10 predicted proteins | sample RushMan_CattailN_5_FD_185556 | JGI IMG/M metagenome (GOLD analysis project Ga0210077, IMG submission 185556) | Wetland microbial communities from San Francisco Bay, California, USA, that impact long-term carbon sequestration -... | ecosystem: Environmental > Aquatic > Marine > Wetlands ... | reverse complement strand
GGTGAAAAATCCACAGGGAGAGCGTGTAGTATCAGGTTCTCACTTCCTGATCGTGATAGGGTTGGTGCCCAATTCCGATCATTTGAACCTGCAGGCAGCCGGTGTAAGGGTGGATCCCTACGGATGTATAACGACCAACGAGCGCCTGGAGACGAATGTCCCCGGAATTTATGCTCTGGGTGATGTGAATGGTGGTCCTGCTTTTACGCACATTGCCCACAGCGATTTCCGCATCATGAGGACAAACTTGCTGGATGGCGGCAATGCCACCACGAAGGAGCGCACTGTTCCATATACGGTATTTATTGATCCTCAGCTGGGTCGCATAGGCCTGACAGAGCATGAAGCTCGTGCGCAAGGCTTGAAATATCGCCTTTACAAAATATCGATGAGAAATATCGGCAGGGCCATCCACCTGGATAGAAGCCGCGGCTTTATCAAAGCTCTCGTAGATGAGGAGAGCAGGCAGATCATTGGCGCTGCCGTCCTGGGCGTCAACGGCGGAGAATTGATGGCCATGATCGAAATCGCCATGCTGGGCAATTTACCCTACACGACCTTGCGGGACGGGGTCTTCGCTCACCCGACACTGGCAGGGTTTTTCAACCAATTGTTTGCAGATGGCAACTACTTCACCTGTGATTAGCTGTATTTTCTGCTTTAATTGCCCCATAATGTAACCAATATGGCAACAAACGAACAAAAAAATCTACTGGTAGAAGATGAACCTGTACTTTTCATTGATTCCCTGATTTGATCAAAACTTTTTTATTAAATGTACATCGACTCTACATTGCCCCCTGTACAAATCTCTCCGGGGCTGATAAGATAATCGTTTGCACTTGTGCAGACAAAAGAAGGATTTATGTTAGTAGAACGAAAAGACATCCGCAACATCGCCATCATCGCCCATGTCGATCATGGCAAGACTACCCTGCTGGACGGCATGTTGAAGCAGGCTAAAGTATTTCGCGACAACCAGCAGGTTATCGAGCGCATCATGGATTCAAACGAACTGGAGCGCGAGCGCGGCATCACTATCCTATCCAAGAACACTGCGGTAACCATCCACGATCCAATGACGGGCTTGGCGGTCAAAATCAATATCGTCGATACGCCCGGGCACGCTGATTTTGGCGGCGAAGTCGAACGCGTCATGAATATGGTCGATGGCGTGTTGCTGCTGGTGGATGCTGCAGAAGGCCCCAAACCTCAAACGCGTTTCGTGCTCAAAAAAGCCCTGAGGATGGGACACCGCGCCATTGTGGTAATCAACAAGACCGATCGCAAAGATGCCGAACCCGACCGTGCTCTGAATGAGACTTTTGACCTGTTCATCGAACTGGGCGCAAGTGAGGAGCAGGCGGATTTCCCGGTGATTTATGCCCATGGAGCTGGCGGTAGAGCTGGCTATTCATTGGATCTCGCACCTGACCTGCAGCCCCTTTTCGATACCATCCTATCTTACATCCCCGGTCCTTCTGTGGATCCGGATGCTCCCCTGCAGATGCAGGTGGCCAACCTGGGTTATGACGACTATAAAGGCAGTACAGCACTGGGTCGCATTTTTTCGGGTAAAATACGGCGCGGGCAGGAACTCGCCAGGATCGATCTACAGGGTGAAATCCATCCCGAGAGAGCGCGCTATTTGTTCGTACACAGCGGATTGGAGCGCGTCGAAGTGGAAGAAGCTGAGGCCGGTGAGATTATTGCCCTGGCCGGTCTGGAGGGTGTGGCAATCGGAGAGACCCTGGCTGATCCTGAGCACCCCATCGCGATGGATCCCATTACCGTCGAAGAGCCTACTGTACGCATGAGCTTCGGTGTGAATACTTCGCCCTTCGCCGGTCGTGAAGCAGTCTACAGTACATCGCAGAAACTGCGCGAACGACTCTACCGGGAACTGCGTAACAACGTGGCTTTACGTATCAGCGAAACGGATTCTTCCGATAGCTTCCTGGTTTCCGGCCGTGGAGAGCTGCACCTGGCGATTCTTATCGAGACCATGCGGCGTGAAGGTTATGAATTCCAGGTGTCACGCCCTGAAGCCATCTTCAAGGAAGATGAGGAAGGCAATCTGCTGGAACCTTATGAGGAACTGACCATCCAGGTTGGGGCAGATCTGGTTGGTACAGTGGTCGAGATGCTGGGTACACGCCGCGGGCAATTATTGGACATGCGGAACGGAAATGATGGCAGTGTCGAATTGACATTTTTAACTCCCACACGCGGGCTTCTAGGTTTCAGATACCAGTTCCTGACGGCTACTCACGGGAACGGCTTGATGAACACCCAGTTTGCCGGTTATAGAGAGCTGGCTGGAGCAATTGCCGCGCGTGCCACCAACTCGATTATCGCCTGGGAGGATGGCGTCACAAGCACCTATGGGCTGAAGAATGCCGAGGAAAGAGGGATCCTGTTCTATGGTGCGGGTGTCGACGTTTACGAAGGCATGGTGGTGGGAGAAACGCTGCGCCAGGGTGATCTTGTGGTGAACGTGTGCAAGAAGAAACACCTGACCAATATGCGCCAATCCATCCGCGACATCGAGGTACGGCTGACGCCCCCCAAGGAAATGAGCCTGGACGAATCCATCGAGTACCTTGCAGATGATGAGCTGCTCGAGATTACGCCGGAACATTACCGCATCCGCAAACGTATCCTCGACAGCGAGGAACGTGGGAAAACAGAGAAGAAAGCCGCCAAAGAACGCATGGGGGTTGGATAGAAGCCTGGATTTCTAATCCGGGATTTTTGCAATGGGTTTGGATGTAAGGATAGAATCCTGAGATGCAAAATCTGGAATTCGTCGTCTTTTTAGGGAATTTCTAATCCGACGTCATTATTTGGGTTTGTCATTGGGGGTGGATGTCAGGATAGAATCCCGACCGGCAAAATCCGTAAGAGAGGGAATCTATCAAGTATGGATTGAAGTTTCAGGATTATTCTGTCTCTTCCAGTGTGCCAACAATGGGACAATTCTCCAGCATCTCATCACCGTGGGGTGCATCTTTAAATTCTTCCGTCATATCGTGGCCAGCTATATGTGTAACATAATGTTCACCGCTGCGCCAGAAGTAATTATCTGATACATCGTAGACATCCCCTTTAAAAGCGATATATATGGTTGGCTCATCCTTGCCGTTATGCTGGCTTAACTCCTGCCTGGTAAAGCGGCGTTTTCCCACCATTGTTTAGATGAAGAACCGAATTGTGTTAATCGTTCCAGGGCCGGATTGTATCCGGCCCTCTCGAATTCCTTATCTCAGGAATTTTCGAACAAAGGGAGAAGTGTCCCCGCGCCGTAAATAGTGGCCTGAAGGACCTTCGCTTAGAAATTCTGAGAACCAGGCTTCGTGTTGGGTTTCCTCGTGCAGGATTGACAACGACAAATCATAAGTACGATGGTCTTTCCCGAACGTCATGTTGCAAATGGCCATATATCCACGTTCCGCACATCTTTCCGCCTCTACCAGAACCTTAACGATGCCCATGACGTCAGTTGGATCTTTCGGTAAGGCGGCTGGTGGGCAGGCAGCCTGGTCATGAAAATCATTCATATTATTTGGCAGGTGACCGCCAAGCTCGTAAATACGCGGGACCAATGCTTCAAAGTGGTTATTATCCTCAATGCGCGCTGTCTCAGCCAGCTCCTTAATGCCTTCTCCCTCCAGACCAATCAGGTTGACGCGTAAAATGGTGTAGTAATAATACGTAGTCAGCTCTGCACCTGCATTCTTAACCAGAAGCTTTAGAAGATCATCTACGTTGATCCCATTCTTCTCGACTAATTCGCGTGCTACTTTAGCCATAATGTTTCTCCTTTTTGATAATCAAACAGTTGGATGATTGTTCATTAAACAGTAGCAAATAACGCACTAATTTAAATCGGCTAATATCTCATCCCCTTTCTATGGCAATATGGGCCACGAATTTATTCAATGGTTTTGAGGTTTACAATAAAGCCTTCTTCCCACCAGGCAATGAAAAAGCTCACACTATGTCCTCCCTGACAAACACATTCACATTGTAATTAATTTTCAATGAAAAATCAATGCCATCCAACTCAAACAAGCTGAGCAAGATAATGCAGCATTCTGGCAGTGCAGATACAGCTTATCAGCAAGGTTCCCCCACCTGCCTGCCGCGTATCAAGCGGTCTACTGCAGACTGGCAACCTTCATTCGGTTGTGTTTTGGGCCTTGTTTTCTTTATTCGTACAGGCGAGCCAACACGTGCCCATGTGAGGGTAATAATAAAGAGTAACCCGGAAACCAGTGCAGCGAACAATGTAATCGGGGCTAACCCAAGCAGGTCATAGAGTAAACCACCGGTAAAACTGGCCACAGATGCGGAAAGACACAGGAGTAGGTCATTAAACCCCTGGCTGCGAGCCCGTTCAGCCGGCGGTAGCTGGTCTGCCAGCAGGGCTGATCCACCAATGAAGCACAGGTTCCACCCCAACCCAACGAAGAACAGCGACACCGTCAATGGAATAATGCCAGCAGATAGAGAAGCAGCCACACAGGCTGCTACCAGCATTCCTGCGCCAAGAAGAATCACCAGGACACGCCCCAGATGATCTACCAAATCGCCGGTAATAAAAGACAACGCATACATACCAAATGTATGTATACTGATGACCAATGAAATAAGCACCAGGGCATACTGATCGATGCGCAGGTGCAGTGTGATAACCGCCATAATGACGACCATCACAAATTCACTTATCAGCATGGCAAAAATTGCAAGCGCAACAGCAGGCTGCTTGAGAATCTGCTTTATACTGCGTGGTTTTTGATCCGGGGCGGTGGAATCTGGATTAATCACGGCGATCTTGCGTCCCAGGTCGCGCGGTTCAGGATGGAGGCCAAATAATACCGCTGCAAAGGCTATGGCAAACAGGCCAGCGCCGGCGGCATATGCACCTGACAGATCGCTCAAACCCAACGCAGTCATGCTGCGCCCAAGTGGACCCACCAGCTGTGGGCCAACAACTGCCCCTACCGCCCCGCCCAGAACCACGGATGAAATTGCCCTGCCACGTGTAGCGGGAGTGTGTACCTCAGCAGCTGTAAACCGGCTTAGAGTGACTACAGAACTGGTAAATCCAACCAGGACCAATCCCCCCAGGAAGATCACCCAGTGGCTGAATATTACCGAATAGAAAGCCATCCCCGACCCGACCATGCCCAGGAACAGTCCTACCAGCAGGCTACCGCGTCGGCCGATGATTTCCATCAGATATCCCCACAGATAAGCTGACAAGGCTGCGCTCAATAAATAGACTGCGGCAGGCATACCAATCTTTCCTGGCATTGTGCTCAACCTCGCTCCAACGATTGCGTTGAGCGTACTGGCCGCGATAAAGGCTGCTGAAGAAAGGCATTGTACGATGAACAGCGTCAGCGTAATTCTACGTGTGGAACGCGCCAGGTTTTCCATACAACTCCTTCCCTTGCGCCGCTTCAACTCTCCTGGCAGCCATTTCGATCAATAGTAGATGACTGTCTGTTTGAGCACTGATATCTAACCTGGTATCTCCAAATACTTTCAATGCATCACGCTGCTCGAGAAATTGTTCATTGACCCGGACGGATCCTTCCAGGCATAAGAAATAACATTGCCGCGTGCCTGGATTGGAAAACGCAATATCTTTGCCTTGCTTCAATTCTGCAATGTAGATATTAACATCCTGTGCCACCCTGATCACACCGGTATTCCTTTCTCCAGATGCGATCTTTAGCATATGGTTCATGTGCGCCTGAGCTGGTATGCTGCGATGCTTGTAGGTGGGTGCCAAACGAGGTTTATTTGGTTTGATCCAGATTTGATAGAAATGCAAACTCTCACCCTTTGATTTGTTCAATTCACTGTGAGAAATACCTGTCCCCGCACTCAAGTACTGGATGTCTCCCTGACGGATGACATTCCTGTTACCCATGTTGTCAATGTGAGTCAGTTCGCCGTGAAGACAATATGAGATAATTTCAATTTCATGATGTGCGTGCATGCTGAATCCGGCTCCCGGGTCAAGGACAAACTCGTTCAAAGCGGTTAATACCCCAAACTGCCCATTTTCCGCATCGACATAATCACCAAATGAGAAGTGAAAACGCTCCACCAATCCACCATAAGAGTTGATATATAAATTTTCGGAAAGAATTTTGGAGATCATAATACCCTCAACTATCCAAAATTACATAATAAATATTCGCGGACGATTTTCCAGCCTGGCAAAATCGCTTCTGCCGCTGACTGCCAGCCAGATATGTTTTCCAGTAGAAATTAACTGGTCGGTCAACCTCAGGTAGATTATTAATTCCCATCCCTCAACCTCCCTTTAAGCACTACAAAGAATTACTTATATAAAAAACCACCAACCCACATCATCCTTGACCAGGTTGGTGGTTTATCCTGACCGATCATTTCCCCACTCAGCGTCTCTTCACCATTAGATGGAGTATCTCATTGGCCCTGTTCTCTCAATTCGAGATTTTCAACTCCACGATGGCCAGGAATTATTGTCCTTACATAATATATATCATATTTAATAGGATATTTCAAGTCTTTTTAGTCTTATTAGCAATTAGAGTTCTTTAATTTTCCCGCTGCGGCATCCCATCGAAATGGTTGAATTGATGCAAATCTTTTTTGAGCTTATTATTAGCGAAAGAAAAGGCTGTATATCAAAACGCTGCAGACAAAACCCGTAAAAAACACAAATTTCCAGTTTCTTTCTGCAATCATAAAATAAAACACGGATACCAGTACGCGCACGAAAGGAGTCAGCAGCAGAGCCGCAATCCCCAGATCTATGAACAATCCCGGAGTGATGTTCCCTGATCGAAACTGGTCGATATCATCCACGAGAAAATGGTACAAGTTCATCCCTTTAATCATAAAATTGAGCGCCAGGTTGCCCGTTTTGATTCCATACCAGATCAGGCCAACGACAATCAATACCACACTGAGCAGCACTCCCGCCAACAGGATTGAGCCAATCAAAGCCTCCATATCAAACTGGTGTGGCACCTGGCTCTGAGGACTTTGGTTTTGTGAAGTTCGGTTATCCTCACTCATCACAGAACTCCTGCGCCACGCAATACCATTTCCAGTCCAAGAAGGATCAAAATGATGCGGAAGAAATGACGGATAGCCACATTGGTGAGGCGAACAAGGACGCGTGTTCCACTGAACGCACCAATCAAGATTCCCAATATGACTGCGCTGGCCTGGCCCGGGTCTATCAGCCCGGCGGCCAGGTACACGCTGCTGCCAGCCAGGGCAGTTACGCCAATGATGAGATTGCTGGTAGTGGTGGCAACTTTACTTGGCAAACCCATCGCCAGGTCAAAGATCAATACCTTTAGAGCACCCGCACCAATTCCCAGCAGCCCGGCGATGAACCCCGCTCCAAACATCAGGGGTCCCCCGAGATAAGCCCTTACGGCGCGGTAGCTGATAGTTCTGTTCTCAGCCTGATCGTAATAACTTCCCTCCAGTTGCAGCCAGCGCGTAAATTTGTCCTGATGAGCCGGCTTCGCCCCGCTACGCCTTCTCTCAAAAAACATGGTGGTTGAAGAACCAAGCAAAACAACCCCGAATACAATATACAGAAACTGGTGCCCTGAAATCAGGGTTATGGTTGCGCCTACCAAAGCTCCGATGATGGTAAACATCTCCAGGAACATGCCTACCTTTAGGTTGGTGATGCGGTCCCTCACATAGGCTGAGGCTGAACCGCTGGAGGTAGCAATCACTGCCACCATGCTGATAGCAATGGCGTGCTTTATATCCACACCGAGCAGGGTGAGCGCGGGAATTAGGACTACACCACCTCCCATGCCGCTCATCGCGCCAACTAATCCGGCAGCAATCGAAATAAGGAAAAGCCATTGGAAAGCTACCATGGATGGTTTTCTCGCCCAAAAATGATCCTGTCCCCTAAACCAAAGCTAAACATCACTATACCCCTTGACTGACGCTGTCAGCTTTTAACGTCAATTTCGAGAAGCGAAAATGTGCTTGACTAATCCTCCCATAATGCACAATTCAATAATTGTGCCCAGAAAAATCCATTGCCCCCCAGTACCGATCAATTGTTAAACGAAACTCTCAGACCACAGCCTATCTCAGTGCAAGCTCTCGGTGTGATCGACGATTCGACCTTCGATATAGGCATTCACGGCGTCATCAATATCTGCAATATCGGTTACGATCGGGCGAATGCCCTGTGCCTGCATGCTCTGGTATGCGCCCGCGCCCATACCCCGGCAAAGCAGCACCTGGCAGTCGGTAATCGACTGCGCCATACGCACGTGCCGGTCCTGTGCGGCGGCATCAAACCCGTGCCTTTGCTCATGCTGTTCAACGTGATGATGCGGTTCGTCGGCAAAATGAGCATGACCCAGCTTGTCTCGCAATTCACGATCTGTAATTTGACCATCTTCCACAGTAACGACGAGATAGTGCGCTGCCCTTCCAAAATGCTGGCTGATCGTTTTCCCGTCATCGGTTATAACTGCTATTTTCATCTTGTTCTCTTTTCTAAAGCCAGTCCGACATCATTGCCATTTGCGGCCCATTAATCAATACGTAAAGTGTAACACAATCACCAATGTTCGCGCAGGCTTGATATTATTCGAAGGATTGACTTGATATTATATGGTCTTGAACTTGGATTAACTGCTGAACATCATATTTGGTGGCGCTAGAAGTTCGACTGGTGGATAGTCATACAATGGGGGATGACGGTTTCACTCCCTTTCAGATTTGGGTATCATGTGTGTTGGATTCACATCTCAGCGGATAGCACGCCAGAAAAACAGTCGCCTCTTCACTCTCCCTGGGCCAGTGATAGGCGCGGCAGCGAGTGTTGGGTGGCAATACTAAAAGGTCTCCTGGCATGAGAATCTTATCGGCTTCTTTCGTATCCTCGAACTCGAAGTGCAGCTGTCCTTTTACGACCATGATCAAGTCCACGGTCGATTGCGAAAACCAATCCGGGTCGATTTCTTCATTTTGCTTGCATACCCATACCATCTCGATCCCGTCGCCGCTGAAAAGCTCCCCTACGCTACCATAGGGCGTTCGCCTCACCTGGCGAGCTTTGACATTCAGCATATGGAATACCTGTACACCATGGTGCTCCTGCATGAGAAACCTCCCTGTCATTCAACTCGAACCCGGTAAAAAAGCCTTGCGCGCAAATAACTATGATGGGCGATAAATTGCCGATAGCGGTAAGATTAGCAGCCACAAGAGCCTGGCCACTCCAGGGTCGAGCAACGCAACACCAATGGTTAACGCGAAAAGACCTGACATTGACAATGGGAGGATCAATTCGCGCTTTCGCTGACCTTCGGTCAGTCGAGGGTCTACCATTCCATGTCTCAATGCATAACTCCAGAGGGCAACGAAGATAAACGAAGCCAGGATCATGACAAGTGCATAAAAGATCGTGGCAGTGCGATTTCCGGAAGCGCTGATCACCGAACTGGGAAAAGGTATAAAGGCGACGACCAAAAGCAAGAGCAGGTTGAGCTGTAGCAGCCTGCTATCCAGCCTGTGGATGTAGCGGAATTTGCGGTGGTGCGCCATCCAAAAACTACCGATGACCAGGAAGCTGATGACGTATCCGAAGTACTGCGGCCACATATTCACTAAAGTGGAAAATAATAGCGTGTTATTGAAGCCCCTGGCAACATCCGGCAGGCGGATCTCCAATGCCAGAAGGGTAATGGCGATGGCGAATACCGCATCGCTGAAGAAGATCATACGCTCCATGCCAAGACGCGTCTTTTCTTCGTCTACCGCTTTTGGTTCTGGCACAGGTTCTGAGGCAGCCGATTGTGTTGACATAAATTCACCCTCACAGAGGTTATTGAGATAAACGTTCCAGTAAAAAATATATCCTGGAATTGTACTTGTAATAAACTATGCTCTGGAAAAAATCTTTTCTCAAGCGATAGCTTTTTCGATTGTTTCGTAAAATACTCTTCCTGCCGCTTCCCAGTTGAGCTCTTTTTCGTAGCGCTCCCTGGTCATTTCACATAATCGATTATAAGCCGCCCGATCCTCGATTGCAGATTTTAGCGATGCGACGTAGGCTTCTGCAGGGCTGTTCCTGGGCAGCACAATACCGGATACGCCATCGGCTACTGTGGTACCCAGCCCACCCACATCGTTGGTGATGGTAGGAGTTCCGAAAGCAGCAGCCTCCGATGGCACAATGCCGGCTGCTTCGAAGCGCGCCGGGTGGATAAGAAAATTCGCCCAATGATAATTAGCAACATAGTCCTTCAGCTGCTCGGGGATGGTTTTATTATACAACCCCATAAAGCGCACATGCTCACCTTCCTGCCCATCCAGCCCAACGATACGAAGTTGTGTCTCTATACCTTCCCGATTCAATTGATTGGCGACATCGATAGCTATATCGATCCCTTTGCGCTCATACTCGCGCCCAACCAGGAGAAGCTTGAGTGGACTCAATTCTTTTTCAGTAATTCTTTCGGGGATCGCCGAAGCTGGTATCGAAGCAGGCACAGGGAAGAAAGATACTTTTCTTGCAGGTTGGTGATATTCTCGCATGAGGATATCAGCTGACCACTGGCTGTGTGTGATGATTGCGCTGGCTTTGCGATACGTCTTCC
>Ga0210077_1000748_pt1 | contig 10658 bp, 20 predicted proteins | sample RushMan_CattailN_5_FD_185556 | JGI IMG/M metagenome (GOLD analysis project Ga0210077, IMG submission 185556) | Wetland microbial communities from San Francisco Bay, California, USA, that impact long-term carbon sequestration -... | ecosystem: Environmental > Aquatic > Marine > Wetlands ... | reverse complement strand
ACGACCATTCGGGCCTTCCGCGCGTTTTAAAATCGCATTCAGGGCGCGGCTTACTTCATCAACGCTCTTCCCTGCGTCCACCACCTGGAGGACGCCGCGGCGGCGGTAATAGTCCGTCAGCGGCTTGGTCTGCTTCTCGTAGGCCACCAAGCGCTCTTTCACTACCTCAGGCCGGTCGTCGGGACGCTGCACCAGCTTGCCGCCATCGCGGTCGCAGATGCCCGGAACCTTCGGCGGAGCGTCGAATTCGTTGTAAATCTCGCCGCCCACGCTGCAGGTCAATCGGCCCGACAGCCGCCGCAACAGCTTATCGGGACTGACGCAAAAATCGATCACCAGCGGCTTTCCGAGGCCCTTGGCCTCCAACAGCCCATCGAGCTGTTCGGCTTGCGGCAGCGTGCGCGGAAAGCCGTCAAAAATAAACCCATTCGCGCAGTCGGGTTGCGAAAGCCGCTCTTCCACCATGCTCATCACCAAGTCGTCCGGCACCAGCTCGCCGCGCCCGAGGAGAGGCCGCACTTTCTTTCCCAGCGGCGTTCCCCGCGCGATCGCATCGCGGAGCATATCGCCGGTGGAAAGATGCGGCAGCCCGCACTCTTTCGCGGCCAATTTCGACTGGGTACCCTTCCCTGCGCCGGGAGGCCCCACAAAAATCAGAGCCCGTCTCAGAGCCATCGTCTCCGCCGATTGGGATTCAACAACGACCGCTATTTACCCGTTCAACTACGACGACCGCGCGCCCGGCCCTTCCTCACAAATCCTTCGTAATTCCGCATCACCAGCTGCGCTTCGAGCTGTTGCACCGTGTCCATGGCCACACCCACGACGATCAGCAGTGACGTGCCGCCGAAGTAGAACTGCACCCCCAGGCCATCCAGGACGAAGCGCCACATGTGCGTGTCAAACCAATTGCCCACCAGCCACAGATGCTGCAAGTGTATGCCGGAAATCATCCATTCCGGGAGCAAGCAGACCACCGCCAGATACACGCCGCCCACGAACGTGAGGCGCGTCAAGATGCGGTTGATGTACTCGGACGTGTTGCGTCCCGGACGGATGCCCGGGATGAACCCGCCGTACTTGCGCATGTTGTCCGCCAGGTCCGTGGGATTGAAAATGATACCCACATAAAAGAAAGCGAAGAAGATGATCAGAACGACGTACAAAAGCGTATACAGCGGCTCGCCCCAGCTGATCGACCGCGCCAGCGTCTGGAAGAACGGCGACTTGGACTTAAACAGCAGCGCGGCGGTTTGCGGAAACGTGAGCAAGGAGCTGGCGAAAATCGGCGGGATCACGCCGCCGGCGTTGACGCGCAGCGGAAGATACGTCATCTGCCCGCCCATCACGCGGCGTCCCATGACGCGCTTGGCATACTGCACCGGAATGCGCCGCTGGCCGCTTTCGACGAAGACGATAAACGACACCACCGCAGCCATCAACACGACCAGACCGATCATCGCGATGGGCGTGAACGAGCCCCATTGCCGCGTTTCGGCCTTGCTCACGAGATCGCCAATGGCATTCGGCAAGCCCACCACGATGCCGGCAAAGATGATCAGCGACATGCCGTTGCCGATGCCGCGATCGCTGATCTGCTCGCCCAGCCACATGATGAACGCGGAGCCGGTGGTCAGCGTCAGCATGGTCATCAGGATGAAGTGAACGCCCGGATGATAGACCAGCGACTGCCCGGAGTAGGACTGGCGCTCGAGCGTCAGGGCGATGGTGAACGACTGGAACAGGCTCAGGACGATCGTCAGATAGCGCGTGTACTGGGTGATCTTGCGGCGGCCCAGCTCGCCCTCTTTTTGCAGGCGATCGAGATACGGCCACACGACGACGAGCAGTTCGAGAATGATCGCCGCCGTGATGTACGGCATGATGCCCAGCGCGAAGATGGTCAAGCGGCGCAGGTTGCCGCCGCTGAAGAGGTCGATTAGGCCGAGCACCGAGCCGCGGCTCTGTTCGAAGAGCTGGCCCAGCAGAGCCGTATTGATTCCGGGAGTAGGAATAAACGCGCCGAGGCGATACACGGCCAGCACGGCAAGCGTGAAGAGCACACGATTGCGCAAGTCCGGCGTGATAAAGATGTTGCGGATCGCCTCGAAAAGCTTCCTCATGCGATGACTTCGACCTTCCCTCCGGCGCGCGCGATTTTCTCCTGCGCGGACTTGCTGAAGGCGTGCGCGCGCACAGTCAATGCGACTTTCAGCTCGCCGTCACCGAGGATCTTGACGGCGTCGCGCGTGGCGCGAATCAGGCCGCGCCCGGCGAGCGATTCCGGCGTGACCGTTTCGCCCGCGGGAAACGCGTTCAGGCCTTCCACGTTCACCACCGCGAAGGTCTTCGGAAACGGGCTGGTAAAGCCGCGCTTCGGCAAGCGGCGGTGCAGCGGCATCTGGCCGCCTTCGAAGCCCGCGCGGCGCGAATAGCCGCGGCGGGACTGCTGGCCCTTGTTGCCGGCGCCGGACGTCTTGCCCAACTTCGAGCCCATGCCGCGCCCCACGCGCACCTTGCGATGGCGCGAGCCACGCGGCGGTTTCAAATTCGAGAGTGTCGGTTCCATGGATTCCCCAGCTACTTCTGAATTTCAACGAGGTGGTGGACTTTGGCGATCATGCCGCGAATCGCGGGCGTATCCTGGCGCTCCACCACCTGCTGCATCCGGCGGAAGCCCAGGCCGCGAATGGCCTGCCGCATGTCGCGGGGGCAGCCGATGAAGCTGCGCACCCACTTGATTTTCACCGTGCCTGACTGCTTTTTCGATGTGGCCATCATTCCTCACCCGGCGGCTACGACGCCGCAGGCTCCTCCGGCACAACTTTGCCGCGGGCTTGCGCCACGCTGGCGGCGTTTTTCAGATGCAGCAGCGCGTCAAACGTGGCCTTAATGACGTTGTGCGGATTCGACGTGCCCAGCGACTTGGTGAGCACGTTCTGAATTCCGGCGACTTCCATCACCGCGCGCACCGGACCTCCGGCGATCACGCCGGTGCCTTCGGGCGCGGGTTTCAGCAGCACCTGCCCGGAGCCGTAGAGCCCGACGACCTGGTGCGGGATCGTGGAGCCGCGCAAGTTGAACGTGACCATGTTCTTCTTGGCCTGTTCGATGGCCTTGCGAATGGCCATGGGCACTTCGCGGGCCTTGCCCATGCCGAAACCGGCGTGGCCGCGCTGGTCGCCGACGACGACGAGCGCGGAGAAGCTGAGATTCTTGCCGCCCTTCACCACTTTGGTGACGCGGTTGATGGAAACGACCTGGTCTTTCAGCGCGGACTGGCTGGCTTCCACCGGCCGGCGAACGGACAACGTGTCTTTGAGTTCTTGTTTCGGCATAAGTTTTAAAACTGCAGGCCCGCCTCCCGGGCCGCCTCCGCCAGCGCTTGCACGCGGCCATGGTATTGGTAGCCACCGCGATCGAACACGACGTTTTCAATTCCCTTGGCGCGGGCGCGCTCGGCGATAATTTTTCCGATGACTTTGGAAGCGGCGATATTGCCGCCGCCGCGAATCTGCGCGCGCACGTCCTTATCGAGCGAACTGGCCGACGCGAGGGTGCGCGCCGAAGCGTCGTCGATCACCTGCGCGCGAATGTGGCGCGCCGAGCGGTGCACGCACAGGCGCGGGCGCTCGGCGGTGCCGACCACGCGCTTGCGCATGCGCACGTGGACGCGCCGGCGGTGCGCCTCGCGCGAAAGTCTTCGAACTGAAATGGCCACGCTGCTCCTCCTCCAAACCGATTAGGCCGAGGCCTTGGCTCCGGCTTTGCCGGCCTTTTTCTTCAGCCGCTCGCCGGTGATGCGAATGCCCTTCTGCTTGTACGGGTCGGGCGGACGCAGCGCGCGAAGATTCGCGGCGATCTGTCCCACCTGATTCTTGTTGGCCCCGGTGACGGTCATATGCGTCAGCTTTTCGACGGTGATCTGAATGCCCTCGGGAATGGGAAACTCGACGGGATGCGAGTAGCCCAGCGCCAGGACGACGTTCTTGCCCTTCACCTCCGCGCGGTAGCCGACGCCGACGATGTCGAGATCCTTCTTGAATCCCTGTGTCACGCCGATGACGGCGTTGGCCACCAGCGCCCGGGCCAGTCCGTGCAGCGCGCGATGCTCGTCGCTTTCCCGCGTGGCGACGAGCGTGCCGTCCTTCTGCTGGAAGCGGATCCCGCGTGGCAGCGCGATGGTGAGCTTGCCCTTGGGGCCCTGGACGTCCACGGCGGTGTCCTTGATCTGGACCTTTACCGCCGAGGGCACCGGGATGATCTTGTTTCCAATTCGCGACATTGTTCCAAAACCTTTCTGCTGAACCTTACTACCAAACCTCGCAAAGCAGTTCGCCGCCGACGCCTTCTTTGCGCGCCGCCGAACCGGTCATCAAACCGCGCGGCGTGGAAAGAATCGAGATACCCATGCCTCCCATCACCTGGCGGATGCCGGCCTTGCCGGTGTAGCGCCGCGCGCCGGGCTTGGAGATGCGGCGCAGGTCGGTGATCACGCTGCGGCGGTCGGGACTGTAGCGCGGGAAAACGCGCAGCGTGCGCTTGCCCTTTTCCTCGACGACCTTGAAATTAGTGAGGTAGCCTTCGTCCTTCAAAATGCGCGCCAGCTCCACTTTCATGTTGGAAGACGGCATGTCGACGCGGGGATGCCGCGCGCGGGAGCCGTTGCGGATGCGCGTCAAAAAGTCTGCGATGGGGTCGGTTGTCATTCGTTATTCCTTATGCCGTGATTCCTTCTGGCGTTCATCCTTACCAGCTGGCCTTGACCACGCCGGGAATTTCGCCCTTGAGCGCCATGCCGCGGAAGCAGATGCGGCACATTTCAAACTTGCGCAGGAAGCCGCGCGCGCGTCCGCAAATCCGGCAGCGGTTGCGCCGGCGGACCTTGTACTTCAGCTTGCGCCGCATCTTCGCGAATTGACTGGTTCGAGCCATTCTCGTTCGATCTCCTTCTGCCCGGCGCCTACGCCCGGAACGGCACGCCGAGCAGCTTCAATAGTTCGCGGCCTTCCTCGTCGCTGCGGGCCGTGGTGGTGATGGTGATGTTCATGCCCTTGATCTTGTCGACGCGCGTGTAATCGATCTCCGGAAACACCAACTGGTCGCGCAAGCCCAGCGTGTAGTTGCCGCGGCCGTCGAAGGAATTCGGCGGCAAGCCCCTGAAGTCGCGCACGCGCGGCAGAACGACCGACGTGATGCGGTCGAGAAATTCGTACATCTGCTCGCCGCGCAGCGTGACCATGCAGCCGATGGGCATGCCCTTGCGCAGCTTGAAGTTGGCGATGGACTTCTTCGCCCGCGTGATCACCGGCTTCTGCCCGGAGATCTGCCCCAGTTCGGTCGCGGCCGTATCCACCAGCTTCACGTTCTGGCTGGCCTCGCCCAGGCCGATGTTCAGCGTGACTTTCGCCACGCGCGGCACGGCCATCGTGTTTGTGTACCCGAAGCGCTTGGTGAGCGCCGGAATCACTTCTTTGCGGTATCGATCGTGCAAACGGCTCATGGTATTTTCGTCAGCCTCTGCCCTTAGTTCTCAAACGTCTGATTGCACCGGCGGCACACGCGCGCCTTGGTTCCGTCCGGCAACGTGGCGTGCCCCGCACGGGTGTGCTTCCCGCAGCCCGGGCAAACCAGCATCACGTTGGAAACGTGAATCGGGCCTTCCTTGTCGAGAATGCCGCCGCGCACGTTCTTCGAAGGATTCGCGCGCGTGTGTTTCTTGATGATGTTGACGCGCTCGACGGTGACCCTGCCCTTGGCCGGATCGACGCCCAGCACCTTGCCGGTTTTGCCCTTGGAGCGCCCGGCCATCACCTTCACGGTGTCGCCGTGGCGGATGCCCATCGGCGCGATTCTTTGTTTTTGTTCTCTCATCGCTACCACACTTCCGGAGCCAGCGAGACGATCTTGGTGAACTTCTTGTCACGCAGCTCGCGGGCCACCGGCCCGAAGACGCGCGTACCGACCGGCTCGCCCGCATCGTTGATCAGCACTGCGGCGTTATCGTCAAACCGGATGTAGGTACCATCCTTGCGCCGGTGCTCTTTTCTCGTCCGCACCACTACAGCCTTCACTACTTTGCCCTTCTTGATCTGGCTGTCCGGAGCGGCTTCCTTCACCGCCGCGGTAATAACTTCGCCCAATCCGGCCGTCAACCCCACAGATCCTCCGACCGGGAGGATGCAAGTCAGCTGGCGAGCGCCGGAATTATCGGCCACCGTCAGCCACGTCCGCATCTGAACCATCGTCGTGCTCCCCTATCCCTTGGCTCAGGCCACCCGGTTCGAACGGGCCAGAATTTCCTTGAGCCGCCAGCGCTTCAATTTCGAAAGCGGACGCGTGGACACGATCCGAACGGTATCGCCCACGCGCGCCTCGCGCGTTTCGTCGTGCGCGTAGTATTTTTTCGCCGACCGCACCACCCGGCGATAGAGCGGATGCTGGGTTGTTCGCATGACCCGCACGACGATGGTTTTTTCCATCTTGGCGCTGGTCACCACGCCCACCAACTCCTGCCTCGCACCGCGCTCGCGGACGCCTTCCGGCGCCGCCGTTGCCGCTGCTTCGTTCACCATTACGCCTTCCCCGCCGTCTGCTGCAACTGCTTCTGGCGCAGCAGCGTCTTCACGCGGGCCAGATCCTTCCGTGCCTCGCGCATCTTCTTCAGGCCTTCGGCCTGTCCCGACGCGAGCTGGAAGCGCAGCCGGAAAATCTGCTCGCTCAACTCGCGCTGCTGGATGTCCAGCTCGTTCGAGTTCATCTCCCGGAATTTTTCCACGGGCCGCGCCATCAGAGCACCTCCGAACGCGTGATGAACTTGGTGGCAATCGGCAGCTTGTGGGCCGCCAGCTCCATCGCCGCGGTGGCCGAAGCCAAATCGACTCCGGACATCTCGAACATGACGCGGCCCGGCTTCACCACAGCCACCCAGTGATCCGGTGGACCTTTGCCCTTGCCCATGCGCGTTTCGGCCGGCTTCTTGGTGAAGGGCTTGTCCGGGAACACGCGAATCCAAAGCTTTCCGCCGCGCTTGATGAAGCGGGTAATGGCCACGCGCGCCGCCTCGATCTGCCGGTCGGTGATCCAGGCCGGCTCGAGCGCCTTCAGCCCGTAATCGCCGAACGCCAGCGAGCCTCCGCGCCACGCCTTGCCGGTGCGCCGGCCGCGCTGCTGTTTTCTGTACTTCACCTTCTTGGGCATCAACATAGCCGTTCAACCTGTCCCTTTACACTTGCGGAGCGGGAGCGGCCGCCTGCCGCGTGCGCTCCGGAATCTTTTCGCCCTGGTAGACCCAGCACTTCACGCCGATCACGCCGTAGGTGGTATGTGCTTCGGCCGTTCCAAAGTCGATGTTGGCGCGCAGGGTCTGCAGCGGCAGCCGCCCTTGCAGGTACCACTCCTTGCGCGCGATTTCCGCGCCGTTCAGCCGGCCCGCCACGCGGACTTTAATGCCCTTGCACCCGAAGCGCAGCGCCGAATCCACCGCCTTGCGCATGGCGCGCCGGAACGCAACGCGCTTTTCCAGCTGCAGCGCGATCGACTCAGCCACCAGCTGCGCGTCCAATTCCGGGCGGTGCACTTCCTGAATGTCGATGTGCACTTCGCGGTTGGTGCGCTTCTGCACTTCGTTCTTCAGCTTGTCGATTTCCGAGCCCTTACGCCCGATGATGATTCCGGGACGCGCCGTGTAGATGCGGACGACCAGCTTATTGGCCGCGCGCTCTACGTCGATGCCGTTGATGCCGGCCGACTTGAGCCGCTCCTTCAATTGCCGCCGCAGTGCCGCGTCTTCGTGCAGCAGGTCGGCGTACTCTTTCTTTGCGAACCAGCGCGAGCGCCAGCCCTTGTTGTAGCCCAGCCGAAATCCGTACGGATGTGTTTTCTGCCCCAAACCGGCCTCCTACTTCTTCTGCTGCTTTTGCGCTTCCTTCGCGCGTTTCTCGATCGCCTTGCGGGCCTTGCGCACCGCTCCGCGCACGCCCTTGGACGCTTCCGCTTCGGCCGCCGCGGCCGCCGCACGGTCTTCGCTGGCCTTCACGTGCTCGGACACGTGCACCTCGATGTGGCTGGTGCGCTTCTGGTAGCGGAAGCCGCGGCCCATGGGCGCGGGACGCATGCGCTTCCAGCGCGGCCCCTCGTTTACGCAGCAGCTGGTGACGTACAGCGCGTCCACGTCGAGCGACTCGCCGGCGTCGTCCGCCTTGCGCTCGGCATTGGCGATGGCGCTGCGCAGCGTTTTTTCCACGTCCTTGGCGATGCGCTTCTTGGTGAAGCGCAGCGTCTGCAGCGCGTCCTCGGCTCGGTGCCCGCGGATCAGGTCCACCACCAAGCGCGCCTTTTGCGGCGACACGCGGACGAACCGCGTGATCGCCTGTCCTTCGATTTGTCCCTGCGTAACCGTCGCCATCTTTCGCCTCTAGTTCCTTCGTGTCTCGCCCGGACTTCCGGCGCCCTTCGCTACCGCGGCGGCGCAACCGCCGCTGGAGCCGCCGAAGCCGCCCTTTCGAGCGCCGCTTTCACACCGTGACCTTTGAAGCTGCGCGTGGGCGCGAATTCGCCGAGTTTGTGCCCCACCATCTGCTCGGTGATGTACACGGGGATGAACTTCCTCCCGTTGTGCACGGCGAGGGTGTGTCCCACCATCTCCGGCAGAATCGTGGACCGTCGCGACCACGTCTTCACCACTTTCTTTTCGTTGCGGGCGTTGAGCGCCGCCACTTTTTCCTGCAGCGGGCCGTCGATAAACGGACCCTTTTTTAGCGAACGCGGCATCGTTCTCCTATTCCTCCACGCGGCGCAACTTGACCCACTGCGCCCGGCGCATCTTGCGGAACCCTCGCACCGGCCCCGGCACGCGATGCGACACCGGGCAGAACGGGCATACGAACCGCGTCCCCTGCGCGTTGGGGATCTTTTCCACAATCACGGCCCATCCGCCCTTGCACAGCCGGTACAAAACCTGCGGCGCAGGCGCCAGCTTCGAAACTACTTTCCCTGCTAACTTGGCGGCGGGCCGGGCGGCGGACTTTCCGGCGTTTTTCGCCACCGGCTTGACGGCACGGCGCGGGGCTGCTTTCCGCGCCACCCGTCGGGACGTGCGTCTCGACGTTCGTGTGGCACTCATGACGACACTCTCGATTCCCCGCCGCGCCGGGTTCATGTTTTTACCGCTGCTCCAAACTACGGCTTGCGCCGTTCTACGATCATCCGGTCGCTCGGACGCTTCTTGCGCGTCTTGGCGCCCAGAGTCGGAAATCCCCAGGGAGTCTGCGGGTGGTTGCCCTTCACGCGGCCTTCACCGCCGCCGTGCGGGTGGTCCACCGGGTTCATGGCCACGCCGCGCACCGTGGGACGTTTTCCGTGCCACCGCGTGCGGCCCGCTTTCCCGTACGTCACGTTCTCGTGATCCAAATTCCCGAGCTGCCCGACGGTGGCCATGCAGTCCACGCTGAACCGCCGGACTTCTCCGGAAGGCAGCTTCACCAGGGCGACATCGCCTTCCTTGCTCAAAAGCTGCGCCGCGCCGCCCGCCGAACGCACCACCTGCGCGCCTTTGCCCGGATACAGCTCCAGATTGTGAACCATGGTGCCGGGCGGAATATGACGGATCGTCAACGCGTTGCCCGGCAGAATGTCCGCGCCTTCGCCATTCTGCACGGTCATGCCCACTTCCAAGCCGACCGGATGCAGAATGTAGCGCTTTTCACCGTCCGCGTAGTGCAGCAGCGCGATGCGCGCCGAGCGGTTCGGGTCGTATTCGATGGCCGCGACCTTGGCCGGGATTCCGGTTTTCTCGCGGCGGAAGTCGATCGACCGGTAGCGCCGCGCGTGCCCGCCGCCGCGGTGCCACATCGTCACTTCACCGTGTGAGTTGCGCCCGCCGGTGCGCTTCTTCGGCTCGGTCAGCGATTTCTCGGGTGTGTCCTTGGTCACCTCGCTCTTGTCGAGCATGGTGAGGAACCGCCGCGACGGTGTGTACGGTCGAAATGTTTTCAGTGCCATCTTTACCTCGAACCCCTGCCTGATCTTTGCCCTTCTCGCGCCTCTCGTGCTTACCGCCCGCGCCGCCAAATTTCCCGGCGCCGCTCCGAACTACAGATTCTCCGCGTACTCGATCATTTTTTCGCCGGGCGCCAGCTTCACGTACGCCTTCTTCCAGTCGCTGCGAAACCCTTCGGCGCGCCCGCGGCGGCGCAGCTTGCCGTGGTAAATCGCCGTGCGCACCCGGTCGACCTTCACCTTAAAAATCCGCTGTACCGCTTCTTTGATTTCGGTCTTGGTGGCGTCGTGCGCCACTTCGAAAACCACAGTGTGCTGCAGCTCCTTCACCCCGAGGCCTTTCTCGGTGATGATCGGGCGCCGAATCACTTGATAGAGCCTGGTGGCCATCGCTTAGTCCTTTTTCGCCTTGGGCTTTGCCGCCGCTTTTTTCGCCGCCGGCTTCTTGGCCGCCTTCGGAGCCGCTTTCGCGGTGCGCTTGGCCGCCTTCGGGGCCGCCGCCTTGGCCGGCTGCGCTTCGGCAGCGCTGGCCGCGGGAGCCGCGCTGGCCTGTTCCGGCGCGCCATTCGCTTTCGACGCCGAAAGTGCGCCGCTCAGTTTCGTGGCCGCTTCGCGCGACAGAATCAGGCGGTCGTGCCGCAGCAGGTCGTAAGGACCGA
>Ga0210077_1000747_pt1 | contig 10667 bp, 9 predicted proteins | sample RushMan_CattailN_5_FD_185556 | JGI IMG/M metagenome (GOLD analysis project Ga0210077, IMG submission 185556) | Wetland microbial communities from San Francisco Bay, California, USA, that impact long-term carbon sequestration -... | ecosystem: Environmental > Aquatic > Marine > Wetlands ... | reverse complement strand
TTGCCGAAGCGCCCGCGGGCGGAGATGAGCTGGAGGTAATCGACGATCAGCAGGCCCAATCCCTTGTCCTTTTTCAGCCGCCGCGCCTTCGCTCCAATCTCCATCACCGTCGCCGAACCGGAATCGTCGATCCAGACCGGGGCGTTCGCCAGTTCCCCGAGCGCGGTGGTCATCCGGTGCCCCTCGTCCTTGCTCAGATGACCGGTGCGGAAGCGGTGCATGTCGAGGCCGGCGTGAGAGGCCAGCAGGCGCATCAGCAGCGACTCCTTCGACATTTCCAGGCTGAAGATCGCCACCGGCTGCCGCTCGACCATCGCGGCTCCCTCGGCAATGTTCAGCGCCATCGCCGTCTTTCCCATCGAGGGCCGCGCCGCCAGGATGATCAGCTCGGAGGGCTGCAGGCCGGAGGTCAACTGGTCCAGTTGGTGGTAGCCGGTCGGCAGGCCGGTGGTCTGGCGGCCTTCGCTGAGCATCCTTTCGAGCCGGTCGTAGCTTTCGCGCACCAGGTCTTTCACTCCCACCAGGCCCGTGCGGATGCGGTCGTCGGCCAGTTGGAAGATCATCGCTTCGGCGCGGTCGATAATCTCGTCCGCCGCCTGCTCGGCCTCGAGAGCCTGCTGCTGGATGGCTTCGGTCGCGTGGATCAGATTTCGCAGCAGCGCCTTTTCCTTGACGATCTGCGCGTAATGGTCGACGTTCGTCACCCGCGGCACGCCGTCCACCAGTTGTGCCAGATACGCGGCCCCGCCGGCCGCCTCGAATTCGCCCGACCGCTCCAGTTCCTCGGCCAGCGTCACCAGATCGATGGCCCGCTGGCGCTCGCCGAGCGCGATCATGTGGCCGTAAAGCCGGCGGTGCTGCTCGAGAAAGAAATCCTCCGGCCGCAGCACCTCAACGGCGGCGTTGAGCGCGTGATTGTCGAGCAGAATCGCGCCCAGCACGCTGCGCTCGGCCACCGGGTTGTGGGGCAAGGGACGTTCAAGTTGGACGGAAGAAGCCATGGAAGTCGAAATTTCGCCTTATTTTCGCCCGAGAGGATTTCCGGCGCAACGGAATTCTCCCGCTCAGTTGGCCGAAAGCGAACCGTCATTCTGACGGCCGGGCGGGAAAAGTCCAGGGAAAGTGAGCGCGGCGCCTGTGAAATTTCGAGCGCGTACGTCCACAGGGTTATACGCCAATGGGAATGCGGCGAAGAGCGAATGGCGAGTCTGTGGAAAAGTGAGGGACCGGTGGAAATCGCCTGGCGCGGCGCCGCGCCGGGCAAGGCGCCCGGCCGCTCCCGGCTCGGCGAGCCGGGAGCGGCGATCGGGGACCTGGAGAACTATTCGGCTTCAGGCTCGGCTGATTCGGAAGCCGTCTCTTCAGCCATTTCGGCCGCCTCTTGCGCTTCGGCAGCTGCCTTCGCTTCGGCTTCGGCCTTGGCTTCCGGCGTGGGTTCGAGCGGTCCGCCCTCGCGGGCGACGACGACCTTGATTTTGGCCGCGACGTTGTGGTGGAACTTGATCGCGACCTCGTATTCCCCGAGGACCTTGATCGGCTCGGCGAGCGCCACCTTGCGCTTGTCGACCTCGATGCCCTGGGCGGCGAGCGCTTCGGCGATGTCGGCGGCGGTGACCGATCCGAAGAGCTGATCGGTCTGGCCGGCCTTGCGCTCGAAGGTGAGCGTGGTGCCCGTGACGGAGGAGGCGGCCTGGGTAGCGGTGGCGTGCTCGGCTGCCTCGATCTTCGCCAGCCGGCCGCGAATGCGCTCGAGCTGCTTCAGGTTTCCGGCCGTGGCGGGCAGCGCGATTTTGCGCGGGAGCAGATAGTTGCGGGCGTAGCCCTCGGCGACCTCGACGATCTCTCCGCGAGTGCCGAGCTTTTCCAGATTTTCCTGCAGGATGATCTTCATCGTCTCTGTCTCCCTCGATCTAGATGCCGGCGGCGAAGGGCAGCAGCGCGATGTTGCGGGCGCGCTTGATCGCCACCTTCAGCCAGCGCTGGTGCCTCGCGCAGGTGCCGGTGATACGGCGGGGAATCACCTTGCCGCGATCGAGGATGAACGTCTTCAACAGGTCGACGTTCTTGTAGTCGACGTAGTCCATCTTGTCGACGCAGAATCGGCAGACCTTGCGCCGGCGAACGTATTGCCGGCGCGGTTTCCGCGGCCGGTCGCCGCCGGTGCGCGGCCCGGAACTGCGGCCGCTGTGAGAACTGTGCCCTGGGGTATGGGGTGCCATCGGAATCTCCTTCGAGCGGCCTTAGCTTGCGGCCGTGGCCGATTCGCCGGGGGTTTTGCGGGGACGGCGGGCGAGCCGGCGCTCGCGGCGAGCGACGAGTTTGTTCTGACGCTTCAGTTCCTCGTCGATCCGCACCGTCATGTATTTCAGCACCGGCTCGGATACCTTCAGCCGGCGCTCGAGTTCCTTGATCATGTCGCCCTGGCGGCCGTACATCGCCAGAAAAACGAAAAATCCCTCGCGGCTCTTGTCCACCCGGTAGGCGAGCCGCCGCACGCCCCACTTGTCGATTTTTTCGATGCGGCCCTGATGCTCGTCGACAATCGTCTGCAGGGTGGAAACCACCTTGTCGATCTCGGCCTCTGGGGTGTCGGGCCGGCAAATGAAAATCAGTTCGTAAAAGCGTTCTTCTGCCATCGTCTCCTCAATTCGGTCCGGAACCCGGATCTCCGGAATTCGGTTCCCCGGCGGGCACGTCGGCTCGCCGGTTGAAGCGATTCATCGCCGCGTCCACGCCCTTCTCGAGAATCATCTCGACCGCCTCGACGCCGCGATCGATCGATTCGGCCGCCTGCTCGAGGTCCGCGTCGTCCATCGGACGGAGCACGTATTCGGCCAGGTCCTCGCCCGGCTCGGCCGGGCCGATGCCGATCCGGATGCGAATGAATTCGTCGCTTCCGAGGGTCCCAATCACCGACTTCAGCCCGTTGTGCCCGCCGGCCGAGCCGCGCTTGCGAATCCGCAGCGTGCCTCGCCCGAGCGCCGCATCGTCGGTGATCACGATCATCTCCGCCGGGTCGGCCTCGAACCTTCTCAGCAGATCCCGCACGGCCACTCCGCTGGCGTTCATGAAGGTCTGCGGCTTCGCCAGCACGATGTCGTCTCCCGCCAGCTTGCCCAGACCCACCAGAGCTTTTCCTTCCGGCCGCCTCACCCGCACCGCAGCCCGCTCGGCCAGCCGGTCGATCGTCAGGAAACCGAGGTTATGCGGCGTCCAGACATATTCGGGCCCGGGATTGCCCAGACCAACGATAAGTCGCATCGGCGGTTCGGCCGCGCAAACGCCCAGGGGGCGAGCGGCGGGTTATTCACCCTTCCCTTCGCCCTCTTCACCCTCTTCGGCTTCCTTCCGGGCCTTCTTGATGACTTCAGGCTCGGCCGGCGCCGCCGCTTCGGTGACCGCGACCGCGGCTTCCGGCGCCGCCGCCACTTCTTCCTTGCTCGGGGCGATGACGTGGGCCAGCACGCGCTGGGGGTCGGTGAGCAGACGAACCTTTGCCGGGTCGATTGGCAGGTCGGCGGCGCGGAGCTGGCGGCCGAGCGTCATTTCGGTGACGTCGACCTCGATCACCTCCGGAATGTCGCCCGGCAGGCATTCGACCTCGATTTCGCGGGTGACGCGCTCGAAAATGCCGCCCTGCAACTTGACGCCCTGCGGCTCGCCGACGGTCTGCACGCGCACGCGGACGCGAATCGCCACGTCCATCGCCACGCGTTGCAGATCGATGTGCAGCAGGTCGCCACGGACGGGATCGACGACCCAGTCCTTGAGCATGGCGCGAGCGGCGTCGGAGCCCTCGACCTTCAATTCGTAGATGACGTTGTGTTCGGCGGTGCGGAGCATCTGGCGCGCCTGGGCCGTATCGATGGCCAGGGAAACCGACTCGCCGCCTCCGCCGTAAAGCACCGCCGGGATGCGGCCGGTGCGGCGCAGGCGTCGCGCCTCGTTTTTGCCGCGCTCGTCGCGGCGATTGGCTTCGATCAACATGATCTCGTTTCCTTTCCCCGGCCGCGCGGGCTGGCCGCGCGGCCACCGGGTCTCTCCTCAGGCGCTAGAGGAACAGCGCGCTGATCGACGTCTCTTCGTGGATCGAATGGATCCCGCGCGCCAGGAGCTCGGCGACGCTCAGTACCTTGATTTTACTCACTTCGGCCGCTTCCGGTCGAAGCGGAATCGAATCGGTGACGACCATCTCCTCGAGCGGGGAATGGCACAGCCGCTCGATCGCCCGGCCCGAGAGCACCGCATGCGTGCACGCGGCGAAAACGCGCTCGGCGCCGTGCGCCTTCAGCGCCTCGGCCGTCTTTACCAGCGTCCCGGCGGTGTCGACGATATCGTCGACGATCAGCGCCGCCCGGCCCTCGATCTCGCCAATCACGTTCATCACTTCGGTCTGGTCCATCGCCACGCGGCGCTTGTCGACGATCGCCAGCGGCGCGTCCATCTTCTTGGCGAAGCCCCGCGCCCGCTCCACGCCCCCGGCGTCGGGCGAAACCACCGTCAGGTTTGGCAGTTCCTTCTGGCGGAAATGGTCCACGAGCACCGGCGATGCGAACAGGTGATCGACGGGAACGTTGAAATAGCCCTGAATCTGCGGCGCGTGCAGGTCGAGCAGCAGCGCCCGATTCGCCCCGGCCGTCTCCATCAGGTCGGCCACCAGCTTCGCCGAGATCGGCACGCGCGGCTTGTCCTTGCGGTCCTGGCGCGCGTACCCGTAATAGGGCACGACCGCCGTGATCCGCCGCGCCGAGGCGCGCTTGAACGCGTCGATCATCAGCAGCAGCTCCATCAGATGGAAATCCACCGGCTGCGAGCAGGGCTGCACGACGAAGACATCGGTGCCGCGCACGTTCTCGAGAATCTGGACGTAGCATTCTCCGTCGGCGAACGTGCTCAGCTCCGCCTGCCCCGGCTTGGTGTCCAGAAACCCGCAGATCGATTCCGCGAGCGCCGGATTGGCGCGTCCGCTGAAAATTTTCAGCTTGTCATTGGCCAAGCGTGACACCTCAAGCCCGCCATCCCGCGGACCGGCGAAACTCGGCCCGGGTGAGCGTGCGGGCGATGAACACCTGCTCGTCCAGGAACTGCTGAGCGGCTCGGCGCGCCTGCGCTGGGTTTTGGAACAGTCCAAACACCGCCGAACCACTGCCTGCCAGCGCGGCTCCCGCGGCTCCCGCTTGGAGCAAGCGACGCTTGATCTGCCGAAGGCTCGGATACCGGCTGAAAACGACGGCTTCGAAGTCGTTCAGGAGATCCGCGTCCTCGAGGCTCCAGCTACGGGCGCAGGAAGTCCAAAGTTTATGGGCGGCGGCGGCCTTTGTCAACTTCCGGTCCAGCCAACGGTAGGCCTCGACCGTCGCGACGCTCGTTTCCGGCGCGAGCACCACCACCACCGAGCGCCTGGTGCCGTCCTCGAGCGGATAGATCTCGTCACCGCGCCCCACCCCGAGCGCCCGGCCGCCCACCAGAAAAAACGGCACGTCGGCCCCGAGTCCGGCCCCGATCTGGGCCAGCCGTTCGGGAGCCACCCGCCGGCCGGAAAGCCGGACACCGGCCGTGAGCGCCGCTGCCGCGTCGCTCGATCCGCCGCCGAGTCCGGCGGCCATGGGAATCCGCTTCCTCAGCCGCGCCTGCCAGCCGCCGCCCAGCCGCAGCTCGCGCGTCAGGGCGTCGAGCGCCCTCGAAACCAGGTTTGACGGGCCGGGATCGAGCCGCGCGCCGGCAATTTCCAGCTCGATGCCGGGCCGGCGGACGCGCTCCAGCTCGAGCGTGTCATGGAGGGAAATGGCCTGAAAGACGGTGCGCAGCTCGTGATAGCCGTCGGGGCGCGGCCCCAGCACTCCCAGGTGCAAATTGATCTTGGCGTAAGCGGGAAGCTGCAACGTGAGCGTCCAGAACCCGTCAGTGCAGCGTGGCCGAGGCGGTGTGCTTCTTGTTGCGCTCGGAGCGCTTCTTCGCCTCGGTCACCTTTCGTTCGAGGTCGCGTACCTTGTCGGCCTCGTAGTCGGCCGGAACCGCGTGCTTCCATTCGGCCAGGGCCCTCTGCCAGGTGGTCAGGGCCAGCCCGGTCTCGCCCAGCTTGTCGTAGACGTCTCCCAGATGGCCGAGGATCGTCGGGTCGTGCGGGCTGGCGGTCGAGGCCTTCAGCAGATATTCGCGGGCGTCGGCCAGGCGGTTCAGCTTGTAATAGGTCCAGCCGAGGCTGTCGAGGTAGGCGCTGTTGCTGGCGTCCTGGGCCAGGGCGCGCTTGACCATGTCGGCCGCTTCCTCCAGGCGGACGCCCTGCTCGGCCAGCATATAGCCGTAATAGTTGAGCACTTCGGCGTCGTCCGGATTCACCTCGAGCGCCTTGCGGAACTGTTTCTCCGCCGGGCCGTATTTCTTCTGGCGTTCGTAGATCGCCCCCAGCAGGAACCACGCGGCGCTCTTCTCGTCCGGCTTCTTGGCCATCGACTCGGCGGTGCGGGCGGCGCGCTCGGCCTGGCCGTAATTCCGGCCGCGCTGTTCCACCTGGGCGATGTCGATATAGATTTCGCGGTCGGCCGGCGCGCCGTCGAGCAGCGCCTTGAGCGTCTTCACGGCGAGGTCGGTCTGTTGCTTTTCGCCGAGCAGCAGGGCGTAGGTGATCTTGAACTGCCGGTCCTTCGGATTGGCGTCCATCGCCTGCTGCGCGACCGCGATGGCGTTGTCGATCTGATTGTTCTGGCGGTAGGTCTCGATCAGCTCGAGTTGCGCGCGGTGCTGCTCCACCGGGCCAAGCGACTGGAGCTCCTTGAAAGTGGCTTCGGCGGCGGCGTAGTTCCCCTGCCGGCGGTAGATCCGGCCGAGTTCCTCATAGAGGATTCCGTAGATGCGCGGGCTGGTGGACCGGTTCGTCGAATGCTGCTTCAGATTGGCCACCGCTTTCGTGAGCACGTCGACGGCGTCACCGAAGCGGCCCTGCTTCTCGGCGATCAGCGCCTCGTTGTAGATCACTTCCAGATTGTCGGGGGCGCGCTGCTTCGCCTGGCGGATGTTGCCGGCGGCCAGATCGTACTTTTTCTGCTGGTACTCGATCTCGGCCAGCCGCAGGAAATTATCCGGGTCGGCGGGATCGAGATTCGTCAGCTGCTCGTAGGCTTTCTCGGCCTCGGTGAATTTCTCCTCGTCGAAAAGCGTGCGCGCCAGCCGCCGCCAGTGCGAGGGGACGTCCGGCTCCAGCTCGACCGACTGGCGGTAGGCCTTTTCGGCGTTGGCGGAATCGTGCATCTGGGCGTAGGCGTCGCCCAGCAGATCGTAGAGCCGGCCGCTCGAAGCCTGTCCGGCCATCTTCGAGAGCCGGGCGATGGCCTGTTCGGCATGGCCCTGATCGAGCAGGATCTGCGTGTACTGCTCGAGGGCCGCCTCGTTCGAGGGATCGCGCGCGAGCATCTGCTCGAGCACTTTTTCGGCTTTTTCCGGGTGGTTCTGGAAACGGTAGAGGCGCGCGAGCCACAGCCCGGCCTCGTTGTCGGCGGGATCGAGCTTCCGAATCGCCTCGTACTGCTCGACCGCCAGGGCGAGCGTATGATCCTGGTCCGAGCCGGCGCCCAGTTGCCCGAGCGAGCGAACGTAGATTCGCGCCAGCAGGCGGTGCGTTGCCAGATTGTCGGGGTGATCTTTCAGGATTCCGTGCGCCGTCTCGACGGCCTCGCGCAGCCGCTGCGACTCGGCGTAGGTTTCCGCCATCTTCAGCCGGATATCCACCTCGCCGGGATCGAGAGCCAGGGCCTTCTTGTACAGGGCGATGGCCTGATCGGCGAAGGCCTGGTCGCCGGTGTCTTCGAAGTTCTCCTGGCTGATGTGGCCGAGGATGAAATTCGCGTAGGCGTCCGCCTTTTGCTCCACGGCGCCAGGCTCCCCTTGAGCCGGCTGTGCGGGCGGTTTCTGACCGGCCCCGGCGGTCAGAGGGAATATCAGAAACAAGGCGGAAAAGGCGAGAAGCCTCACGGTCGCTCCCAATTATCCACTCATTATGGTTCGATGTCCCGGGAGCCGTCAAAAGTTTCCGGAATCGATTGTGTCCTGCACCGGGCGTTGCCGCCGGCCGCGCGTCAGTGCCAGAAATGGCGGCGGCCCGTCGTCACCATCGCCAGTCCCAGCCGGTTCGCCACCTCGATCACTTCCTTGTCGCGCATCGAGCCACCCGGCTGAATCACCGCCGTCGCGCCCGCCTTGGCCGCTTCCTCGACGCCGTCGGGGAACGGGAAAAAGGCGTCGGAGCCGACCACGGTCCCCTCGAGCGGCAACTGCGCCTTCATCGCCGCGATTTTCACCGAATCCACGCGGCTCATCTGCCCGGCGCCCACGCCCACCGTCTGCCCGGCGCGGGTGAAGACGATGGCGTTCGATTTCACGTGCTTCACGATTTTCCAGGCGAACCTTAGCGCCGCCATCTCTTCCTCGGTCGGCTTCCGCTCGGTCACCACCTTCCACTGGCTTTCGTCCACGGGGACGCGGTCCGGCTGCTGCACCAGCCAGCCGCCCGAAATTGCCTTCAGCTCGAACGCCGGCGGCGCGGGCACGGCCAGCTCCACCAGGCGCAGATTCTTCTTTCCGCCCAGCGCCTCACGCGCCGCCAGCGAGAAGCCCGGCGCCACGACGCATTCGACGAAAAGTTTCGCCAACTCCGCCGCCGTCTCTCCGTCGAGTTCGCGATTGAACGCGATCACGCTCCCGAACGCGGAAACGGGATCGCAGGCGAGCGCCAGCCGGTACGCCTCGGCCTGCCGCTCGTGCTCGGCTGTGCCGGCCGGATTCGAATGCTTGATGATCACCGCCGCCGGCCGCTCGAATTCCTCGGCCAGCGACCAGGCCGCCTCCAGGTCCACCAGATTGTTGTAGGAAAGCTCCTTGCCCTGCAGTTGCTTCGCGCCGGCCAGGCCCGCCGCCGGGCGCCCCGAGGGCACATAGAGCGCCGCTCGCTGGTGCGGATTCTCTCCGTAGCGGAGCGATTCGCGGCGCTCGAGCGCCAGATTCAGCCGCGCGGGAAGCGCCGCCCGCTCGACCAGCGAGAGCCGGTCCGCGGCCGCGGCCAGCCGCTCGAGTTCGGTGGTGATGTGGCCGTCGTAGCGCGCGGTCGCGGCGAAGGCCTTGCGCGCCAGGTCGAGCCTCGTCTCGAGGCTCAGCTCGCGCCGGCCCTCGATCTCCTCGGCCACGCGGTCGTAATCGGAGGGATCGGTGACCACGCCGACGAACTGGAAATTCTTCGCCGCCGAGCGCACCATCGTCGGGCCGCCAATGTCGATGTTCTCGATCAGCTCGTCCGGCCCGACGCCTGCTTTCGCCGCAACGGCCTCGAAAGGATAAAGATTCACCACCACCAGATCGATCGGGGCGATCTGGTGTTCGGCGGCCTGGGCGCGGTCGTCCGCGTTGTCGCGCCGGAAGAGGATGCCGCCGTGCACCTTCGGATGCAGCGTCTTCACGCGCCCGCTCAGCATCTCCGGCCAGCCGGTCAGCTCCGCGACGTCGCGGACTTTAATTCCCGCTTCGCGCAGCAATTTTGCCGTTCCTCCGGTGGAAACGATTTCGACCCCGCGGGCGGCGAGCCGCTTCGCGAATTCCGCCACGCCGGTTTTGTCGTAAACGCTGACGAGTGCCCGTTCGACGGCCAATGTACCCTCCCGTGTAAAGAGAAAAAGGAAAGACATTCATTTTATTCATCCGCGGCCAAGAGCGAAAGCGCCGGCCGAAGATTGCGTAGAAGCGGCGTTGGATTAGCAGGTTGCGGAAAAGGTCCTGTTGGGCAGCTTCAGGGGCTGAAGCCCTCTTGTTGTTGCTGGTCTTATGTCGCGGCTGAAGCCGCGACTCCCGAAGTCCTGCCCATTTTTCCGCAAACTGTTAGAGCGGCTTTTCGATTTCAGGAGGAAGGCCTGCCGCCTCAAAGCCAACTCTGGTGCGAATGATGAGCCGGGGCCCGGGTGGCACGGGCACTCTTGCCCGTGCGGTTTTCGCGCCCCCGATCCGGAGCGTGATGGCTTCGGGGCGAGCGGCCGTACCGGCGTGAATAGCGATCGGAGTAGTTTTGACAAAAAGCGCACGGGCAAGAGTGCCCGTGCCACTCAGTCCGCGTTGCCTTGCAGTGGCCGCTGTGCTCAAATAACAACGCGATGGCTGCCGATTCCGCTTCCCGCGCGGCGCTTCTGCGCAAGATTCCTTCGGTGGACGAGTTGCTCGGGCGTCCGCTCCTGGCTGATCTTTCGCGCCACGCCGGGCGCGCGCTCGTCGTCGAGGCGACGCGCGAGGTGCTTGCCGCCGTTCGCGCCGAACTGTCCGAAGTCGGCGCTCCGGAAACCTTTACCCAGCACGCTTCGATCGACGCGATCGAGCACCGCATCGTGCGCGCAGTCGAAGCATGGCTCGCGCCGTCGCTCGTTCCGGTGATCAACGCCACGGGGGTCGTGCTCCACACGAATCTCGGTCGCGCACCGATATCGGCCGAAGCGCTCGACTGCATGCGCGAGGCCGCCGCGGGCTATTCGAATCTCGAATACGATCTCGCGGCCGGGGCTCGCGGCAAGCGCGATGTGCACACCGCGCACCTGGTGGCGCATCTGGTGGGCGCCGAGGCGGCGATCGTCGTCAACAACAATGCTGCCGCCGTTTTCCTTGTCCTCCACGCGCTTGCGCGCGGCGCGGAAGTCGTC
>Ga0210077_1000746_pt1 | contig 10676 bp, 11 predicted proteins | sample RushMan_CattailN_5_FD_185556 | JGI IMG/M metagenome (GOLD analysis project Ga0210077, IMG submission 185556) | Wetland microbial communities from San Francisco Bay, California, USA, that impact long-term carbon sequestration -... | ecosystem: Environmental > Aquatic > Marine > Wetlands ... | reverse complement strand
GACGAGCGGCAGGAACTGCTTCGGCAGCAGCTTCCTCGACATCGGCCACAGGCGGCTGCCGCTGCCGCCGGAGAGGATCACGGGGACGATACGTGCGTGCATGAGAGCTATTGTATGGGACCCCGAAAACAGGGACAGACCCTATTTTCCCGCTGAGTTGAAAAATGAGGTCTGTCCCGATTTTTCATTTTGTCGTCAACTTGGCGGGAGTTGGGTCGTTTGCCGGAGTATGCCCCGCACCGCCCGAGTCGTCGTCCCGGGTACCGCGCTCCACGTCATCCAGCGCGGGAACAACCGCGGGCGGTGTTTTTTCCGTGAATCCGACCGGGAGGTGTATCTGCATTATCTGGGGCGGTTCGCGCCTCGCTGCGGCTGTCTGGTGCACGCCTATTGCCTGATGTCGAATCACATCCACCTTCTCGTGACGCCGCAGACGGGGGAGGCCTGCGGCAAGCTGATGAAGCACCTGGCGCAGCATTACGTGCAGTACGTCAACCGGACACACGGGCGAACCGGCACGCTTTGGGAAGGACGCTTCCGGTCGTGCGTGGCCGCGTCGGAGCGCTACGTGCTTGCGTGCTACCGCTATATCGAGCTCAACCCGGTTCGCGCCGGGATCGCTTCGCGTCCCGACGAGTATCGCTGGTCGAGTTTTCGCGCAAACGCCCGCGGGGAGGGCGACGGCCTGCTCGATCCCCATCCTGCCTACCTCGCCTTGTCCGAGTGCGACGTGCCGCGGCGGCGCCAGTATCGCGGACTGTTCGACGCGGCGCTCGATCCGCGGCTCATCGACGAGATCCGCAGCGCGACACGAAACGGGTTCGCCCTGGGTGCCGCGCGCAATCCCCGCGGCCGTCCCTCCACGAAATCACGAAATTAGGGACAGACCCCATTTTTAAATAGGGTCTGTCCCCATTTATTGCCTGGCGCGGGCGCGCAGCGCCTTTTTCACCGCGGCGGCGGATTCGCGCAGCAGCGTTTCGGTGGTGTCCCAGCCGATGCAGGCGTCGGTCACCGAGCAGCCGTAGATCAGCTTCGATTTGTCCTTCGGGATCGGCTGGTTGCCGGCCACCAGGTTGCTCTCCAGCATCAGGCCGACGATCGAGCGGTTGCCCTCGACGATCTGGTGCATGCAGTCCTTGAACACGAGCGGCTGCATCTCGGGCTTCTTGAACGAGTTCGCGTGCGAGCAGTCGACCACGATGTTGGGCGCCACCTTGGCGGCGGCGAGCGCCTGCTCGGCGAGCGCGACGTGGGCGGTGTCGTAGTTCGGGCTCGAGGCGCCGCCGCGCAGCACGATGTGGCCGTGCGGGTTGCCGCCGGTGCGCACGATCGACGATCTGCCGTCGGGGTCGATGCCGAGGAAGTTGTGGCGCTGGCGCGCCGAGCGGATCGCGTTGATCGCGACCGCGGTGTCGCCGTCGGTCGCGTTCTTGAACCCGACCGGGGCGGAGAGGCCGCTCGCCATCTCGCGGTGGGTCTGCGACTCGCTGGTGCGGGCGCCGATCGCGTACCACGAGATCAGGTCGCCGAGGTACTGCGGCGCCACCGGGTCGAGCGCCTCGGTCGCCGCGGGCAGGCCGCGCTCGGCGAGCGCGAGCAGGAATTCGCGCGCGCGCTGCATGCCTTCCTCGATGTGGAACGAGCCGTCCAGGTTCGGGTCGTTGATGTAGCCCTTCCAGCCGCTCACCGTGCGCGGCTTCTCGAAGTAGACCCGCATCACCAGGTAGAGCGCGTCCGACACCTCGGCCGCGAGCTCGTGCAGCCGCTCGGCGTACTCGAGGCCCGCCTTCGGGTCGTGGATCGAGCAGGGGCCCACCACCACGAACAGGCGCGGGTCGCGCCGCTCGAGGATGTCCTGCAGCACCCGCCGCGCGGTGGTCACCGTCTTCGCCGCGCGCGCCGTGATCGGCGCCTTCGCGTGCAGCTCGCGCGGCGAGGGCATCGCCTCGAACGCGACGATATGAACGTCTTCGGTCCGGATGTCGGCTTTCATGGGAGTCCGGATTGTAAACCGGGGGGACAGACCCCGATTTCACGGATTAAGACGTTGATTGGAACGGCGGTGTTCCGAGGTCTGTCCCCGATTTCCGTTTCAACGGGCGGCCGGCGCGGCCTGGAGTGAGGCGCCGGCCAAGCGCGCGCGAAGCGAGGCTGCGAAACGCTGCGTCGCCCAGCGCGCCGCCGCTGTTGGTCGCGGCGCGGATCTCGTCGAGTTGCGCGGCGGCGAGGCCGGCACCGACCAGCGCCCGATAGGCCGCATGGCGCGAGTCGACGTGCCGGCCGAGGGCAAGGTATTGCGGATGGGGCACGAGCCAGTCCACCTGGACCGCGCCCGCGTTCGCGAGATGGCTCGACCAGCGGTAGTCGCCCGCGTGGGCCACCATCCCGGCACGTACCGGGTTGAGCTCGATGTAGCGATAGCAGGCCATGACGTAGCGCTCGGACTGCGCGATGCAGGAGCGAAAGCGCCCCTCCCACAGGGTGCCGGTTCGCTCGCGGCTTCGGTTGACGTACTGCACGTAGCGCTGGCCGAGGTTCTTCATCAGCAGCGCGCAGGCGTCGCCCGAGCGCGGCGTCGCGAGCAGGTGCACGTGGTTGGTCATCAGGCAGTAGGCGTGGATCTCGCAGCCGTGGCGCCGAGAGAGCTCGCGCAGGTGATCGAGATAGACGAGGTAGTCCGCGTCGCGATGAAAGCACGCCGAGCGGTTGTTGCCGCGCTGGATGATGTGCACGGCCACATCGGGAAGGATCGCGCGCGCGTGACGGGGCATCTGCGCACAACGATTCCCGCCGCGGGTCGGTTGACGTCCTCCTCGACAACCTGGGACAGGTCCTCCGCTTAGTTCCGAAGAAACAATCGAGTAGGCAGCGAAATCGGGGTCTGTCCCCGGTTACAATGCACGGCCATGCAACGCGTACCGATGGCCGATTTCGAGCCCGGCCTGAAAAAGCGGCTCGAGGAGCTGTGGGGCGAGCCGGTGAACCTGTACCGCGCGCTCGGCAACCAGCCCGCGCTCGCCGCGGCGTGGACCGAGTTCGCCAATTCGATCCGCCACGACAGCCGCACCCCGCGCAAGCTGCGCGAGCTGATGATCCTGCGCACCGCGCAGCTCGCGCGCTCGCACTACGAGTGGGCGCAGCACCTGAAGATGGCGCGCAGCGCGGGCGTGTCGGAGAACCAGATCAACGAGCTCGAGACGTGGCGCGAATCGCGGCACTTCGACGACCGCGAGCGCGCCGCGCTGGCGCTCACCGAGGGCGTGATGGCGGGCGACGTGACCGACGAGATCCACGAGCGGGCCGCGCAGCACTTCGACCACTCGGAGTACGTCGAGCTGTGCCTGACCGCGGCCTTCTACGCCATGGTCTCGCGCATGCTGGACGCGATGCGGGTCGAGTTCGATCCCGACATCCGCGAGCATTCCCCGCGCCTGCCCTGAGCGCGCGCGGACGAGCCGCCCGCATGGCCCAGGCCCGCAGCTACCGCTATTACGAGTTCGTGATGGCGGCCTTCGTCACCGTGCTGATCTGCTCCAACCTGATCGGGCCGGCGAAGATCGTGCAGATCGACGCCCCGTTCTTCGGCCGCCTCAGCTTCGGCGCGGCGGTGATGTTCTTCCCCATCACCTACGTGTTCGGCGACATCCTGACCGAGGTCTACGGCTACGCGCGCGCGCGGCGCGTGATCTGGGCCGGCTTCGCCGGGCTGGGCTTCGCCTCGTTCATGGCCGCGGTGGTGGTCGCGCTGCCGCCGGCGCCGTTCTGGCACCACCAGGACGCCTACGAGGTCGTCTTCGGCACGACCTGGCGCATCGCCGCGGCGTCGATGGCGGCCTACTTCTGCGGCGAGTTCGTCAACTCCTACGTGATGGCGAAGATGAAGCTCCTCACCCGCGGGCGCTGGCTGTGGACGCGCACCATCGGCTCGACGATCTTCGGCGAGGCGGTGGACTCGCTGCTGTTCTATCCGCTCGCCTTCTACGGCGCCGGCATCCTCCCCGACGACAAGCTGCCGCTGGTGATGCTGGCGCAGTTCGTCGCCAAGGTCGGGGTCGAGGTGGTCTTCACCCCGGTGACCTACAAGCTGGTCGCGCTGCTCAAGCGCGCCGAGAACGAGGACTACTACGACCGCGACACCGACTTCAATCCGTTCACGCTGAGGGCCTGAGAGGCAAAATCGGGGTCAGACCACCTTTTCCTAAAAAAAGGTGGTCTGACCCCGATTTTCTCAAACGTCCGGACACTGCAAAGCCGGCGAAAGCCTTTGCAAATCAGGGACAATTCCGCGGACCGGCGCGGCCCCGTCCGTATAATGGGCAGCAGGAGGTCGACCCGGCCACATGAGCGCGACCCGCAGCAGACAAGCCATCCGGACCACCGCGTTCGTCGCGGCGCTGGCGCTCGCGCCCGCCCCGGCGTGGGCGCAGGGCTTCGCCCCGCCCGGCGCGCTGCAGGTCAGAGTGACGGTGCGGCCTTCGGTCATGCTGCGCTTCGATCAGCGCTCGGTCAGCGTCAAGGTGACCCCGGCCGACATCCGGCGCGGCTACGTCGACCTGCCCGAGGACGCGCTGCTCAGCATCGACGCGGGCATCGTCAAGCCGGTGCTGGTGGTCGATTTCTCGCCCAGCGGCAGCGCGTTCAGCTCGGTCGAGCTGGTGACCCGGAACCTGCGCACCGGCGCGGAGCGCGTGCGCGCGCTGAACTGGCTGCAGGCGCTGCGCGGCGCGAAAGCGGGGTCCCCGTCGCTGAACGATGCCCTCCGGCTCACGGCCGCCGCGCAGACCGGCACCATGACGCTGATCAGCTACCGCTTCAGGCTCGCCCCGGGCGTGCGGCCCGGGACCTATCCGCTGCCGATGTCGGTCGACATCGGTCTGTAAGCCTTCCCCCGCTCAGCAGGGCGGGCTCGGGGTGCAGGTCACGGTGATCGTCAGGTTCTGGCTGTAGGTGGTCGGCGGCGGCCCGGGCGAGGCCGCCGAGACGTCCTGCCCGCCCGGCGTGATCAGTCCGTAGACGCTGAAGGTGTCCGTCGCCGTGCTGTTCGGCTTCATGGTCAGCGGGCCGCCCGTGATGGTGTTGGTGCCCGGCGTGTCGCCCCAGACGAGGCTGTAGGCGGCGTCCTGGTACACCTGGTAGAGCACCGCGTCGGGGCCGGAAGGCGGAGACATCTGCCGGCCGCCGGGCAGCGCCAGGCTCGCGGTGTAGGTGACGTCGACCGGCTGGCCGCCGCCGGAGTCGCGCACGCAGGTGATCGTGATCGTGCCGACCCCGCCCAGCGTCGCGCCGCTCAGCACGTCGTAGGCGCCGAAATTGAGGGTCACGTTGCCGGGCGTGCAGGTGACGTTGTACGCCGCGGCGGGCCGCGCGGCCGCGCAGGCCGCGACGGTGCCGAGCGCGAGGATCAGGGCACGGCAGAAAGCGCGTGGATGTCTCATGGCTTGACTCCCTTGCAGACGAATTTACCGAGATCGGGCAGCGGTTCGCTGGTTTTCGGATACGGCACCTCGAGCGTGCACTGCTGTCCCTTCCAGGTGATCACGATCCTGTTGTTCGCTTCGAAGCCCTCGAGATAGGCTTCGCCGCCGAGCGCGACCGGGAACTCCGCGCCGCGCCCCTCGAAGCGCGCGAGGGCGCCTGAAGGCAGCACGCTGCCGTCTTCGAGCACCACGTGGAAGGTGCCGGCGCGCACGCGCTCGACCGGGAAATCGATCAGCACGCCGCTGCGGTAGGAAGGCACCGCGTCGAGCTTGAGCGCGCCGACCTTGGCGTCGAAGGGCAGGTCGGTCTGGTCGATGCCGATCGGGTTGCGCTCGTAGGGCCGCAGGCGCGGCAGCAGCGCGTAGCCGCTCGAGTCGGTGCGCGCAGCCACCTGGTTGTCCTCCAGCACGCGCACGTTCGGGTAGTCGGCCACGCGCACGAGCGCGAAGCTGTTCTCGATCTTGCGGCTGAGGAAGGCGTGCCCGCCGACCAGCCCGACGCCGCCCGCCGCGCTCACCCGGGTCTGCGTGCCGCTGCCCTTGTAGCGGGCGGCTTCCAGCGTGTAGGTGCCGCTGTCGGTCTGTCCGCTCAGGCTGCCGTAGAGATCCGAGTTGTGCGCCTGCAGCCGGTAGCCGTATCCCGGCCCGGGCGGCAGGCTCTTCTGGATATTGGCGGTGAGGCTGTTGTCGGTGATTCCCGTGTTCGAGTCGTGCGTGTGCTCGCCGCTCACCGACGCGGACACCGCGTCGCCGAGCGGAATCGCGAGGGTGGCGAACAGGCTCGTGCTGTCGGTCGCGCCGGTGGTCCGGATCGCGTTCAGGCTGAACTGGGCATAGCGCTCGATCGGCATGCTGTAGGAAAGCGTGGACACCCGGATGTCGGGGCGGTCGCGGTAGTACTGCGAGACCTGCGCGACGGACACGCTCCCCAGGCTGCCGAGCCGGTAGCCGGCGTTGGCGACGATCTGCGCGCGCCGCGGCAGCTCGCCGGGCAGCATGCCCGCCTGGCGGAAATCGGGGCTCGTCGTTTCGCCGTTCACGCCGAAGCTGTAGGTCGGCGCGATGCGCTGGAAACCGAGCCCGAGCAGATCGCCCCGGCCCGCGTCGCTGCTGCTGACGGCGGCGCGGCCGTTGAAGGTTCCGAAATCGTCGAACAGGTAGGCCCCGGAGAGTCCGACCACGCCGGTCGAGGCGCTGTATTCCCCGCGCGCCTCGCCGGTGAACGTATTGGTGAAACCGTAGCGGTAGGTCGCCGCGCCGATCGACGGGCCGTAGTCGTTGCTGGCGATGCCGTAGTTCTCGCGCACGCTTCCCAGCCCGAGGGAGTAGTCCGACAGCCCCTGCCTGAGCAGCGCCGTGGTGCCGTAGAACGGCTGCGTGATCACCTGCTCGCGCCCGAGCAGGTCGCGCACCACCATGCGGATCTCGCCGCTGCCGGAGACGGTCGGGATGTTGTCGATCGAGAACGGTCCCGGCGGCACGCTCTGGCGCGACACCAGCGCGTTGTTGACGAACACGTCGACCGTCGAGGGCACGGCGGCCTGGCCGACCGAGTTCGCGAACGGGTAGCGGTTGAACTGCGGCTGGGTGCCGAAGTTGGTGCCGTACTGCACGCCGCCGAAGCGCACCGCGCGGCCCCAGGCGCCCGGGTCCGTCACCGCGTCGCCCAGGCGCAGGGTCGCGCGGCGCTCGGGGAAGTCGAGCGTGTAGGTCGTGTCGAGCCTCACCCAGCTCGAGGACTGCTGCAGGTCGGGCGCCACCATGCTGCTGGTGAGCACCCCGTAGCGGCCGAACACGCCGGCCTCGAACAGGCCCGCCCAGTTGGTCCCCAGCTGATCGGTGTGGGTGCGCGAGACGTCGTAGTTGAGGAACCCGCCCGCGTTCGTCAGCACGGTGGGGGCGCCGGACCGGCCGCTTTGCAGCACGGCGGTCGTGCCGCTGAACTCCGAGGGGTTCGCGGTGATCTCCAGGGTCTGGCGCGCCGGGTCGAAGCGGTAGCGCGTGCCGGGCATCGCGTCGAGCGGATAGTAGGCATCGCCGCCGTGCTCGAGCGGGGCGAGGTCGGGCTTGCGCAGGCGCCAGCGATCCAGGTCTGCGCCCGAGACGAGAAGACGACCGTCCGCGGTGCGCAGCACGAGGACCGAGTCGCCCAGGTTCTGCTGGTTGACGTCGACCTGCAGCAGCATCTCTTCGACCTTCCCGCCTGCGGCACGGCTCGCGGGCGCGCGCTCGGACACCGACAGGGGCGCGGCTGCGGGCGCTGGTGCCGACGCGGTCGCAGAGACGGGCGCGGGTGCGGACACGCGTACGGGCTCGGCCGGCGCATCCGACTCGCGCCGGATCAGCCACCTGCCCCGGACCTTCACCAGATCGAGCGTCTTGTCGGTCTTGTCGGAGAAGCGGTCGGAGCGGTAGAGCTGCACGAACGTGACGCGCGCTGCCGCGTCACCCTCGAGCGCGACCTGCGGCGCTTCGATCGTCACCGAGACGAATTTCGGCCCCGAAACGCGGCTGCGGCGTCGCTTTTCCCAGGCGCCGCGCGTGGCGCCGTGCGCGGGCTCGAAGTCCGCAGCGTAATGCGAGAGGTAGGCCTCGACGTTCTGCCCGGACCAGGCCTGTGCCCAGGCCTCGACGGCCGCCAGGGCCTCGCCGCGCGGGTCGGCGACGCGCTCCGGCGCGGGGCGGGACGGGGTTCGCGCCGACGCGCCCGCTGCGGGCGCAGGGACCGCCGTCTGCGGTGCCTCGCGCGCGATGGGCGCTGCCGGAGGCGGCGCTTTGGCTGTCCGGGGGGCGGCGGACGGCTTGATTCGCGCGACCTGAATCTGGCGTGACGAAATGGCCGGCAGGGGGCGCTTTGCTCTTTGCTCGAACCTCGGTGGCTCCCGGTAGATCTTCAGGATGAGCATCACCAGCGTCGCCCACAGTGCGGCGGCGACGACCGGTCTACTGGTCCGCCACCTCAATTTCGGCTTGGACGCGTCCGGCGTCGGTGGTCGCTTCGAGGCTGAGGCGCTCATTTTTCTCGCGCAGCGGTTTCTTCAGCGCCAGGTCCCACTGACGCGATTGACCCGCCAGGACGTAGGCGAGCGCATCTTGCTGCGCAATGGGCTCCGACTGCCCGGATTGCGACAGCTTCAGATCGGAGATCTGGATGTGTCCCGTTCCCCGGTTCTCGAGCGACAGCTGGATCGTGCCGGGAGCGCTCAGGCGCGCGCTCCAGACGAGCACCGGCTTCGCCTGGCCCTGGCGCGGCTGCACGAAGATCGGCAGCCCGATGCGCAGGGCGACCTGCAGGCCCTGGAAGCCCGGCTTCGGCGGCGGCGGCACCTCGCGCACGAACAGGCGGTAGCTGAGCTCGCGCTGCGGGTCCGGCGCGCGCCGCAGCCCGACGCGCACGATCTGCTCCTTGCCGGGAGGGATGGTCGCGATCGGCGGGCTGACGAGAATCTCGCGCGTCGGCGTGAGCACGTTCTTGCCGCTGTCCTGGCTCCAGGCCATCACGCTCATCTGCACCACCACCGGCTCGTTCCCGGTGTTGGTGACCCGCTCGGCCACGACCCGCTTCGCGCTCGAGAGGTCGATCCGGATCGGGTTGACCTGGAACGATCCGGCCCAGCTCGAGCCGGGCGCGGCGAGCGCGAGCAGCAGGAGCGAATATCTTAGCAGCGCGGGCAGGGATAGCCGGGTTTGCGAACCCGTAAGCAACATACGAAGCATCCAGCAAACCTTTTTTTATCAAACGCCTAGATGATAGGCCTAGAAGTTTACTGTAGCAACAACCGTGTCCTGGTAGCTGCCGATGACGGGGCTGAGCCCGGCCGGGATGGTGCCGCACACGTTGAACGTGCGCGGGTTCTTGCTCGGGGCGCTGCCGGCGTTGAAGAGATTGGCCCCGCTGCTGCCCCATACCGTCGTGCCGGGAAAGCTGCACGAGGCGTTGGGCGCGGTGCTCGAGGGCTGGTACAGCTCGTACGGCATGAAGTTGCCCGGGTTGGTCGTGTTCTGCATCTGCCGCGTGCTGCCCACGAAGTTGGCGCCCAGGTCGAGGGCGATGCTCGGCGCGGTGCCCTTCACGCAGGCGATCGTGATCGTGCCGATCGAATTCAGGTCCGCGCTCTGGTTGGCCCCGATCGGATCGTAGTTGCCGAACGCCACCGCTGAGGTCGAGAGGGTGCAATTGGCGTTGACCTGGGTCTGGGCCGTGAAGGTCCCGGTGCCGACGCCGGCGATCGCCGCGCCGGAAAAGAATAGGGCCAGCCCGAAGGCCAGCCCGATCCTTGCACACCGTCTCGTCATGCCCTATTTAAGCACGCTCTTGCGGCGGCTCGTCAGAAGTTGACCGTCGCCACGACCACGTCGGTGTAGCTGTCGGCCGGGACGACCTGGCCCGCGGTCAGCACGCCGCAGACGTTGAACGTCTTGGTCGTGCCGTCCCACACGCTATCCAGCGGGTTGAGGGTGTCGGTGCCGTTGGTCGTGCCCCACTCGGTGCCGGAATAGGTGCAAGCCGTTCCGGGCGTCGCGTTGGGCGGCAGGTAGAGGTGGTAGTTCAGGAACGCGCCCGAGGTGCCGCCGATCATCCTGCGGTTGGCGCTGTAGTTGTTGCCCTGGCCGAGGCCCACCCAGACGCTCGTGCTGCCGGAGACGCAGGTGACCTGCACGTTGCCCGCCGTATTGATCGGGGTCGACGCGTTGACGACGATCGGATCGTAGGTGCCGAACGCGACCGGCGAGGTCGCGATCGAGCAGCCCGAGGCGACGGTGGCCGAGACGTTGAGGTTCGCGGTGGCGCTGCCCGCCGCGGCCGTGCCGCTGAGGCCCGCCGCGAGCGCCGCGGCACCCAACAAGGCTGTAAGTTTCAGTTTCTTCGCTTTCATGACGTCCACTCCTTCCGTTATCGAAAACAACTTGTCTCTTCGTCCGCCGCCCGCCGCTTCGTGGGTCGCGCAGCCATGGCGACAGAGTATACGGATCAGGTGTGGAGAGGTGTCATGTAATCGTTAGGAAATCTTTAATAAACAGCCGAATAGGACACATATCGCATAACAGTCTCATGACAATTGAGCAGCTGCAATTGGCTGAAAAGATAAATCTTTTCGGGCAGCAGGAAGCATTTGGCGACCTTTGTCAGGCGCTTGTTAAGCGAACATAAGAGAGTGTCCGGCCGCCGGCTGATGGGCCGGCGGGCCGGAGCGG
>Ga0210077_1000745_pt1 | contig 10687 bp, 8 predicted proteins | sample RushMan_CattailN_5_FD_185556 | JGI IMG/M metagenome (GOLD analysis project Ga0210077, IMG submission 185556) | Wetland microbial communities from San Francisco Bay, California, USA, that impact long-term carbon sequestration -... | ecosystem: Environmental > Aquatic > Marine > Wetlands ... | reverse complement strand
CCACATGACCATACTGCCCGTGACCGCCGGTCTGTTTGACATAGCGGTAGCTGTGTTTGTAGACCGGCCGGGTAATGGTCTCACGGTATGCTACTTTGGGTCGTCCCACGTTGGCTTTGACTTTGAATTCGCGCAGCATACGGTCGACCAATACATCAAGGTGCAGCTCCCCCATACCGGCAATAATTGTTTGTCCAGTAGTTTCATCCATGCGCACCCTGAAGGTGGGGTCTTCTTCGGACAGCTTGTGCAGGGCATCGACCATTTTGTCCTGGTCTGCCAGAGTCCTTGGCTCGATCGCCACATAGATGACCGGCTCAGGGAAAGTAATGTTTTCCAGGATGATTGGTTTGTGCGCTTCACACAGCGTATCCCCGGTAAAACTGGATTTCAGTCCCGGGAGTGCGCCAATATCTCCGGCAAATAATTCGGTAATATCCTCGCGCCGGTCGGCATACATATGTAAAATCCTGCCCACGCGTTCTTTTTTATCTTTGACCGAGTTATATACCATTTGTCCCTGGGTCATCTTCCCAGAATAGACGCGTACATATGCGAGGCGGCCCACGAAGGGGTCAGTGACGATTTTGAAGACCAGGGCGCTAAAAGGCGCGTCATCCTCTGGGGCACGTGTTTGCTCATCCCCCGTCTTTGGATGAACACCTTTCACTGGCGGCACATCCAGCGGGGAGGGAAGGTAATCCAGGACAGCATCAAGTATGATCTGTATGCCCTTGTTACGCAATGCTGAACCACAGAACACCGGAGTGGCTTTGTTTTGGATGACAGCCCGGCGTAACCCGGCTTTGAGCTCATCGACTGAGATAGGATCATTTTCGAGGTATTTGACGATCAACTCATCGTCAAGTTCAGCTATTTTCTCGACAAGCAAAGTACGCTTTTCTTTCTCCAGGGACAGTAACTCCTGGGGGACATCGGTGACGCGAATTTCCTTGCCAAGATCGTCTTCCCAATAAATAGCCTTTTCAGTCAGCAGATCCACTACACCAACAAAATCCGCCTCTCTGCCAATGGGAATTTGCATCTGAAGCGGATTAGCACCCAGCCTCTGCCGGATGGTTTTAATCGTATATTCGTACGATGCGCCTATGCGATCCATTTTGTTGGCAAAACAGATACGCGGGACGTTATATCGGTCCGCCTGTCGCCACACAGTTTCACTCTGTGGTTCTACACCCTGTGTCGCATCGAAGACCACAACACCCCCATCCAATACCCTGAGGGAACGCTGCACTTCAGCGGTGAAATCGATGTGTCCAGGGGTATCGATGATGTTGACGCGGTAACCGTTCCATTCTGCAGTAACAGCTGCAGATACGATGGTAATGCCGCGTTCACGCTCCTGCGCCATCCAATCGGTTACGGTAGTGCCATCATCGACTGATCCAATGCGGTAGGTCTTCCCGGTATAGAACAAGATGCGCTCGGTAGTTGTCGTCTTGCCGGCGTCGATATGGGCTATTATGCCAATATTGCGGTATTGTTCTAACGGGTGTAACCTGGGCATCATCTCACTCAAGACCTATAAATACAGTGTATTTCTCTCTCTTAGAATCGGAAATGGGAAAAGGCGCGGTTCGCTTCTGCCATCTTGTGCGTCTCTTCACGTTTGCGCACCGCACTGCCCTGGTTGTTGGAAGCGTCCAGGATCTCAGCAGAGAGCTTCTCGGCAAAAGATTTCCCCGGGCGGCTGCGGGCTGCAGAAAGCATCCATCGCAAGGCCAGGGTCAACCGGCGATCTTCTGCGACTTCCATGGGGACCTGGTAAGTTGCGCCACCCACACGGCGTGGGCGTACTTCCATCACAGGACTCACATTCCTCACTGCCAGTTCAACCACTTCCAGGGGATCACGTTTTGTTCGATCACGGACAATATCCATGGCATCATACATCATCCGGGTTGCCAGGCTCTTTTTCCCTTTTCTCATGATGCGATTGATAAAAGCTTGGACCAGAACACTCTGATAGCGAATATCAGGTGTTACCTCACGCTTTTCGGGTTTCGTTCTTCGCATGCAAACTTCTCCGTAATATTATGATTTTCGACTATTTACCGGGCTTTTTCGACCCATATTTGGAACGACCCTGGCCGCGGTTGTTTACGCCAGTTGAGTCTAATGTCCCGCGCACGATATGGTAGCGGACGCCAGGAAGATCTTTCACACGTCCCCCACGCACCAGCACGACTGAGTGTTCCTGCAGGGTGTGTCCTTCGCCAGGAATATAAGCTGTTACTTCAATTCCGTTGGTAAGGCGCACACGAGCGATTTTCCGTAGTGCTGAATTAGGCTTCTTGGGGGTCATGGTACGAACGATCGTGCATACACCTCTCTTTTGAGGTGCACCCATTGGCTGCCGTACCCTGCGCTGTTTCACTGAGTTTAAAGTGTAAAGCAGTGCAGGAGCCTTGCTCTTGACCTTCTTCGACTTTCGTCCCTTGCGGATCAATTGATTTATTGTGGGCACTTTTTGCCTCCGTAATAATTTTCCAACAACTTACCTGTTTAAACCGATCTTCTAATTATCATTAAGCGAGGCCATCAAATAATTAGATGGCCTCACAATGTTTCACACAGACCAAAAGCTTATTCTTTTGGGTAGACAACAGGGCGAGATTATATCACTCACCATCTTAAGCGTCAAGCTTGTCAGTTTTTAAGTTTCTCAAGTTTTCACCCAGGCCCAAAAGACCGGTCTCGATGCGGGGCGGGCGCACACGCTCATCATCTTTTCCGAAGCGAATGATTTCTCCACCTTCGGTCACGGCTTCTACAGCCAGCCCCAGGCTCTGCAGTTCCTTCACCAGTACCCTGAACGATGCCGGGATGCTGGGCTCTTCAATCGGCTCACCCTTGACAATGGCTTCATAGGTGCTCACGCGACCCTGAACGTCGTCAGATTTAACCGTGAGCATTTCCTGTAATGTATAGGCTGCGCCATAAGCTTCCAGCGCCCAAACCTCCATTTCACCAAAGCGCTGACCACCAAATTGAGCTTTACCGCCCAAAGGCTGCTGAGTCACCAGGCTGTAAGGTCCGGTCGAGCGTGCATGGACTTTATCCTCCACCAGGTGGTGCAGCTTGAGCATGCTCATCACGCCGATTGTAATCGGCTGATCGTAGCGCTTCCCGGTTTTTCCATCTTTCAAGACTTGCTTTCCGATAATGGGCATTGGCAGACCTGATTTATTCATATATTTTTCGGCCTCTGCACGCATCTCATCCATGGACAGTTTCCTGTCCACCTCCACTTGGTTATCTACAAGCCACAGGTACAGGCAAGAGCGAATGGCTTCATGCTCTTTCTCATCCTTGTCGGGTACCGCCACTGCATTCTGGTTGAAATCCAGGATTTTTTCAGGGGCAAAGTCCTTCTCGCGCAGCCACTGTTCAGCGGCCGAATGGCGAGCGTAGGTCCTGTCTGATTTCAATGCGTACACGTCGTAGCCTTTTTCACCCAGCCATTCTTCCAGGTAGAGCAAACGTACTTCTTCTTCATCACGTATGCTCTCCGGCGAATATTCCATTTGCTTGAGCCACTCCCAGGCACGCTGCTCGGCTTCTTTCCAGGCACGGTCAACCAGCCAAGCCCGGGCAAGTTCAGCCTCGATCTCGAACTCTGTAGCGCCGTCGAACACGGGTGTGATGGCCCTGAAGCCCAGGCGTTCTGCTGCCCAGCCAAGGTGTGTTTCCAACACCTGACCAATATTCATACGACCCGGAACACCCAGCGGATTGAGAATGATATCCACAGGCGTACCGTCTTCCATGAAGGGCATATCTTCCACAGGTACCACACGCGAAACCACGCCTTTATTGCCGTGGCGTCCAGCCATCTTGTCACCTGCGGTAATCTTGCGCCGCTGTGCAACGGATACTCGCACCATGGTATCTACGCCGGCTGAGAGATCAGAATTCTCTTCGCGGGTGAATACTTTTACGTCCACAACCTTGCCACGTTCGCCGTGCGGCATACGCAGCGAAGTATCTTTCACATCACGTGACTTTTCACCAAATATTGCCCGCAGCAGACGTTCTTCCGGAGTGAGCTCTTTTTCACCTTTCGGTGTAATCTTGCCCACCAGGATGTCGTTGGGGCCAACCTCTGCGCCGATGCGGATGATGCCGCCCTCGTCAAGGTCTTTTATGGCTTCCTCACCCACGTTAGGAATATCACGTGTAATCTCTTCAGGGCCCAATTTTGTATCGCGTGCTTCCAGTTCATATTTCTCGATATGCACGGAGGTGAAACGATCGTCCTGAACGAGCCGTTCTGAAATCAGGATGGCATCTTCGAAGTTGCTTCCTTCCCACGATACAAAGGCCACCACCACGTTTTGTCCCAATGCCAGGTTGCCATTCACAGTGGAAGAAGAATCGGCCAGGACGTCTCCACGTCGTATACGCTGACCCTTCGTCACAGCAGGACGCTGGTCGATACATGTGCTCTGGTTCGAACGTGAATATTTGCGCAAATGATAAGCTCGAATTTCTCCATCTGATTGGCGGATCACTACTTCGTGCCCCGTCACAGATACAACCTCGCCGTCTTTCTCTGCAAGAAGCACTTGGCCCGAGTCCAACGCCGCCGATGCTTCCATGCCGGTCGAGATGATGGGGATGTCGGGCATGATCAACGGTACTGCCTGAGTCTGCATGTTCGAGCCCATCAATGCACGGTTAGCATCGTCATGCTCAAGGAATGGGATCAATGAAGCGCTGACGCCAACTACCTGGTGTGGAGAAACGTCCATGAAATGTGCGCCCTCCGCTGGAGACATGATGAAATCCGAATGATGACGGCATGAAATGCGGTCATTGATGAACTCATTGTTTGCATCCAGCAAGGTATTAGCCTGGGCAATAATGTATTTATCTTCCGCATCCGCAGAGAGATAAATAACTTCGGTGGAGACGTAAGGTTTGATGGTTACACTGACTTTTTCAAGTTTCGAGATTTTGTCGAATAGATCTTTTGTCACCCTCTGGCCTTCTTCTGCGACGATCTCACCACTCTTTGGGTCCACCACGTTTTCCGTGATGAGCCTGTTGATGAGGAGTGGGTCATCAGATTGCATCTTCCTGAATACACGCCGGTAAGGTGTCTCGATAAAACCGTACGGGTTCACACGTGCATAGGTTGCCAGACGGCCAATCAGACCAATGTTGGGGCCTTCAGGCGTCTCGATGGGACAAATCCTACCGTAGTGTGAATGGTGCACATCACGCACATCAAACCCAGCACGTTCCCTTCGTAGCCCCCCGGGACCCAGGGCAGACAGGGTTCGTTTATGGCGCAATTCCGCCAGCGGGTTGGTTTGGTCCATGAACTGTGATAGCTGGCTGGATCCAAAAAACTCGCGCAGCGCGGCAACCACTGGCCGGATGTTGATCAGGTTGTCGGGTGAGACGTGCTCCTGATCGCGAATGGACATACGTTCCTTGATAACCCGTTCCATGCGGCGCAGGCCGATGCGCAGTTTGTTCTGGATCAACTCACCCACGGTCTTCACACGCCGGTTGCCCAGGTGATCGATATCATCCTTGTCTTCCATTTCGTTGTTGATCATGATCATGCGGCGGATCAAGTTGACAATATCGTATTTTGTGATCGTGCGGTGAGTGATGGGAATCTGGTCTGAAAGATCCAGTTTCTGGTTCAATTTATAGCGACCTACACGTTCAAGGTCGTAGTGTCTCTGGTCAAAAAGCTGTTCCTCCAGGAATTGGCGGGCATTATCCAGGGTGGCCGGATCGCCAGGTCGCATGCGCCTGAAGAATTCCAGCAATGCTGCCTGGGCAATGGTTTGATCCCCTTCCAGTTCCCAGGGTGGTTCCTGGCGCAACGTGGAGGCAATAAACAGGCGGTCAGGATTATTATCAATGTCCTGGAACAGGGAAATCAATTCTTCATCAGTACCGTTTTTGAGCGGCGAATTTTCCAGGCCATCGCTGACCACTGACAATGCTCTTAAAAAGATGGTGATGGGTACGGTGCGTTTGCGGTTGAATTTGAGGATAATGTAATCATTCTTGCGGGTTTCAAATTCCATCCAGGCGCCGCGATCAGGGATCAGCTTTGCCATTGCCAGGCGGTGGCCACTCGTGCGGTCTACAACTGCCTCAAAATAGACACCTGGAGAACGGATCAGTTGAGAAACAACCACCCGTTCAGTTCCATTGATGATGAACGTACCCTTGTCGGTCATTTCGGGAAAGTCGCCCAGGAAAATATCTTTTTTGATCATATCGGGGACTTCGGGGCCTTCAAGCAGTACGGACACGTACATTGGCGAGGCATAAGTTAGATCACGCTCGACACATTCTTCGATGGTGTGTTTGGGTTCTTTGAACCAGTATTTCAGCCCCATTTCCTGAGACAACTTGTCTTTACTGGGGAAATGCAGCTTCATACCTTTGTTGTAGGATTCGATGGGTGAAATTTCGTTGAAAAGCTCGGCTAAACCTTCTCTTTTCAGCTGTTCAAAAGATTCAAGTTGGACTTCGATGAGGTTGGGAAGATCATAAATCTCAGGGATCCGAGCGTAGGATCTTGTCGGTAAAACAGAATACATTTATTTTTCTCCTAGTTGAATAAACATAGGCAATTTAACAACTATCCACCCCACCCCTCGTTGGAGGAAGGGCAAACGATAATTATAACAAGATGGATTGTAAAGGTCAAGATATTTTAAGAACATTAAGAAATATTTATTTTAATTCTTCCACCCACTGCCCACGTTTCAACCTGGCTCCTTGCAGGTAAATAATTCTACCACGGATGCGATCCTCTCGATCAATGGTTAAAATACCCATGGAAGGCTGCAGCCTGAATCTTCCGATCCCAGCGGAACCAGGGTTGAAATACAATTTCCCGTCTATCCAGGTATTCTCAGGTCGATGTGAATGCCCAAAGACTATTACGTCTGCCTCAGGGAGTGCACCTTTCAGTAGATTCACCAACGTTTTCAAGCGGTAGCCCTCAAAAATATACCGGAATTTTCCCCAAACATAATTCAACAAGCCATCATGTCCGTGAGCAATACCCAATTTAATTCCACCTATGTTAATTTGTTCCTTGAGTGGAAATTTTCCTCCAAAAAACCAATCACGGTTACCGGCAACAGCTATCACCGGGGCAATTTCGCCCAGTTCTTCCAGCACAGAGGGAGCGCAAACATCGCCGGCATGGACGATAAGATCGACTCGAGCTTCCTTTAATATGGAAAGCACCTGTGGGTGCAGGTTGCGAACACGGTCAGGCACATGCGTGTCGGAGATCACGCCAATCGTATAAGCACCATCCGGCAATAAATTCTCTCCTGTCAGATTCTGTTCAAATTTGTGCATGGGAAAAATACCATTTGTGGATCAGATCCAAAATCAACCAGTAATCGTATTGGACCCTCAAGCCTCAGGAAATATATCCTTTCAGTTCTTCCATTACCTGGGAGCGGCTAATAAACCGGATGGCATGGATGCCCACTTGTTCTGCCCCCTCCACATTAACAGGTGTGTCATCGATAAAAATAGCCTGCTCCGGGAGAACATCGAGCTTTTTCAATACCAGTAAGTAGATTTCTGGGGAAGGCTTGGATATGCCAACCTCAGCGGAAAATATGCACACATCAAAAGCATCCAAAAAATGAAAAAAATCTCCCGCCAGGTGGCGCGCATCTGACCAGGCGTTACTCAGCAAAGCCGTACGGTAATGGGCTCGCAGCGAGCGTATGCTGTCCACGAGCGACTGATCTACGCGGTCTCCTCCCCAAAATTCTTCCCGGAACTGATCGAGATCGTCATTTGACAACCCATAGTGCTGACAGACCGTTTGCCAGTGTTCCTCGGCGTTTATGGCTCCGAGTTCAGCTTGCCGGGCTGTTGGGCTGGCGAAAACGAAGCGGTACAGCTCCTCCAATGGCGTGTCCAGTCGGCTGGCAAGAGCTGCACGGGGATGGGGATCCTCAGTTCTCAACAGTACACCACCCATATCCCAGATGATCGCTTTGATGTCATTATCCATTCACAGACTCCCTAAAAAACTTGTTCAAGTATATCATCTTACCATTCCCCCACAGGGAGAACATCGGTACTCCGTATGCAAGGGACACTTCTATTTTGCACAAAGGAAACACATACTATTGCCATTTATTGCCAGTGACTGCACAAGGTATAATTCAGCCAGATGGAGAAATTTACTCGCGACGTAGAGAAAATACTCAATATCCGGTTGAATCCGACACAATTGAAAGCGCTCAGCCAGTATGAAAAGGAACTGTTGGATTGGAATGAGCGTTTCAACCTGACAGCCATCCGTGATTCTGAGGAGATCCACTCCAAGCATTTCTTTGATTCACTCAGCTGCGTGCTTGCCCTAAACGGCAACCGCAGCGGTCGTCTCATCGATGTGGGGACGGGTGCCGGGTTTCCGGGTATCCCTTTGAAAATCGCACTGCCGCAAATCGAACTGACACTGGTGGAATCGATCGGTAAAAAGGCAGAATTCTGCCGCCACGTGGTTGCTCGACTGCAGCTGGACCAGGTGACTGTCACCCAGAAGCGTGTCGAAGAACTGGGACAGGATCTACAGTTCCGCGAAAAATATGATTGGGCAGTAGCCCGCGCCGTGGCCAACCTGAACACCCTGGCTGAATACCTGCTCCCACTTCTCAAAGTAGGTGGTCTGGCGATCGCACAGAAAGGTGAGAGTGGTCCGCTGGAGGCACACAAAGCCGAAAAAGCCATCCGGATTCTTGGCGGGCGTTTACGCCAGCTTATGCAGGTTCACATCCCGGGTGTCGCAGAAACGCGTTACCTGGTCATCATCGATAAATTAGCCCCCACTCCTGTCTCTTACCCACGCCGGGTGGGAATCCCCTCAAAAAAACCGATTCATTAACAGCTTATCACACCTGCTGCGTCGATATCATCCCCGCTTTTAACAACCAGGTCGTATTCTGCTGAATGAACTGCTCTGAAAATAAATCCAGGTCAGTGGTCGTCAGCAGGACTTGCTCGCTTTCATTCAGGTAATCCATCAAATCAAACCTGCGCTGCTGGTCAAGCTCAGCCATCATCTCATCCAGCAGCAGGACCGGCCAGAAGCCTGTCTTTTCTTTGAGCCACTCCACCTCAGCCAGTTTTAAAGATAACAGCGCCGTGCGCACTTGGCCGCGTGAACCAAAATCTCCCAGGTCGATCCCGTTTCCTAAAAACCGCAGTTCATCTCGATGAGGGCCAATGGTAGTCAAGCCGCGATAGATTTCTTCTTCATGCAGCGCCTCAAGGCTTTTAGCAAACCCTTTCTGTATCTGCTGCAGCGAAATCCCCTGCCGGGTTACCTGCGCCTGCATGGGCAGTACAAATTGACCTTCCGGTTGAGGATAGGGATCATAGGATGGGCAGTAAACCAGCCGCAGAATTTCCTTGGAATTCGTCAGCCGGCTGTGAATCCTGACTGCAAGATGTTCGATCTCGTTTATGGCCTGGATGCGTGCCTGGATCAGCTCAGCCCCACGCGATACTAAAAGCTCATCCCAATACAGCAGCTGCCCCGGGTCGCTCCGACGTTCAGCAAGCTGCTTGAGCAGCGCATTACGCTGGGAGAGGATCTGGTTGTATTCGCTGAGTTGGGCTGCATAATGCGGGAAAGCCTGGGATATGCACAGGTTCAGGTATCTCCTGCGGTCATCGGGGCTGCCCTCAATAATCCTGGTCATTTGCGGCATGAAGATCACCGCGTTAAAATGACCGATTGCCTCATGGGTTGCTTTTCGGACCCCATCCAGCAGTATTTCCTTCCGGAAGCGACCGTTGCCTGCGTGATTGTTCTCCTGGATCAGGCGGACCTCCATGCGGTGAGTTCGATCGCCGCGTTCGTAATCTGCCACAATGCGCGCAACGGCAAGATCCTCATGGTTAACCATGAAACTGATCAACTGCCGATCATATTGAGCTTGAAAAGATGTAAAGGTGGCCAGGAAATAGATAGCTTCCAAAAAACTTGTTTTCCCCTGGGCATTATCCCCTACCAGCAAAAGAATCCGCCGGGGCAATTCCATGTCCAGGCGGGAAAAAGCGCGGTAATTCGTCAGCGACAGATGCTTCAGGTACATACTTTATACATCAGCGTAAGCTTCCGATTCTTCCTGCAGCTCCCAGACCCGTTCGGCTCGATCAGTGAAGACAACACCGTCTACATGGTCGATCTCATGCTGAAATATTCTGGCCAGCCAGCCGCCGGCCTTGATGCGGATTGGGCGTCCGTGACGGTTGAGGCCTTTCACCACCACACTCTCATGCCTTTTGACTGTACCGGCCAAACCGGGTACGGATAAGCAAGCTTCAACACCTTCCACCGTTTCTTCCGATAATTTCACAATTTCAGGATTAATCACCACATATAACTTCTTGGGGGCTTCATCATCATCTTCATCACCGTATTCCACCACGATCAGGCGCTGTGAGATACCCACCTGCGGTGCAGCCAGTCCGACTCCTGGCGCTTCGCGCATGGTTTCGATCATGTCGTCTATTAACTGCTGCATGTCCTTTTCAAAATTCGTGATTTTGTGGGCTTTACGGCGTAATACGGGGTCCGGCAGCAGCACAATTTCTCTCAAAGCCATAAAAACTACCTCACATTATCCTAGCAATTATTTCTCTT
>Ga0210077_1000744_pt1 | contig 10689 bp, 10 predicted proteins | sample RushMan_CattailN_5_FD_185556 | JGI IMG/M metagenome (GOLD analysis project Ga0210077, IMG submission 185556) | Wetland microbial communities from San Francisco Bay, California, USA, that impact long-term carbon sequestration -... | ecosystem: Environmental > Aquatic > Marine > Wetlands ... | reverse complement strand
TTACGGGATCCTCCGGGGAATCTGCCCGATCCTTGAATCGGGAAAGGCCGGCATCGGGGCCTCAACCCTGGTCGCCCTGCATCTGCCCGCCGGCAGGGTTGAGGAGGTCGCAATGATCATCAACGATTTCCCGCAGGTATCCCATAACTATCTCCGGGATCACCGGTACAATCTCTGGTTCACCCTTGGTGCACGAGACAGGGAGGAGCTCGAACAGCTCCTCCAGGAGATACGGGATCGCTGCGGCCTGAATGGCATGAATATGATCGAACTCCCGGTAAAGCGGCGCTTCAAGATCGATGTCCGGTTCCCGGTGATTCAGCAGGGGAGATGGCATGAAGGGGGATGACCGCCGGTTGCTGGTGTCCATCCAGAACGGGATCCCGCTGACCGAAACCCCGTTCCGGGATATCGGGGCATCGATGGGACTGAGCGAGGCTGACGTGAAAGCCCGCCTCCTGGCGCTGATCGCTGACGGCACCATCAGGAGGTTCGGGGCACGGATCGATCACCGGAGACTCGGTATCGTGGCCAATGCCATGGTCTGCTGGAACGTCCCGGAGGACGACGTTGAACGAACCGGCAGGGTCATATCAGGATATCCCGGGGTCACTCACTGCTACGAGCGGGAAGTTATCCCCGGTGCCTGGGAATACAACCTCTTCTGCGTCATCCATGGACGCTCGGCTGCGGAAGTGGAGCAGGGAGTCCGGGACATCGAAGAGCAGACAGGGATCACCGGGCATGTCATCCTGTTCTCGAAGAAAAAGTTCAAGCATACCCCGGCCGCGATCATCACGGAGAATGATCCATGATCCGGTTTACCCATCTCCTGCATGGGGGAGGGACGGTCTCCCGTGTCTATTCCCACCGGACAAAACCCCTCCGCGAGGTTCCGGGGAACCTCCTCGCCTATACCGGCGTGGTCAGGCCGGTGGTATTCTGGAACGTCACCCGGCGATGCAACCTCTCCTGCCGGCACTGTTACCTTGATGCCGGCCCTGACCAGGCCGGTGACGATGAACTGACCACCACGGAAGCACGGGCACTCATCGACGACCTTTCGGACCTGGGAATCCCGCTCCTGATCGTCAGCGGCGGAGAACCCCTGGTCAGGGATGACGTCTGGGAACTGCTCCCCTATGCCCGGAAACAGGGCATGGCCATCGCCCTCAGCTCCAACGGGACCCTGATAACACCGGAAATTGCCAGACGGCTGAAGGAATCGGGGGTGGAGTATGTCGGGATCTCTCTTGACGGTGCAGACCGGGAAACTCATGAGTATATACGGAATGCCCCGGGATGCTTTGACGCCGCCCTTGCAGGTCTGTCGCACTGTCGCGACGCCGGCATGAAGACCGGGGTCCGGTTCACGGCAACGAGAGAGAACGTGGGGGACTTCGAGCGCATGATCAGGCTCTCCCGTGATGTCAGGACCGATCGTTTCTGTGTCTACTGGCTCGTCCCCGCCGGGAGAGGGAGGGAGATCTACGAGGAGGGGAAACTGGTGCCGGAGGACTCCCGGACGATCCTCGATACCCTCTACCGTTCTGCCCGCGAGACAGGCCCGAATGGCATGGAGTTTCTCAGCGTCGATGCCCCCCAGGACATCGTGTACCTGCTGGAGCGGCTGAAGTCCGAGGATCCGGAAGAATATACCCATGCCCTGCAGCTCCTGGACTGCCAGGGGACCGGCTGCAGCGCCGGGTTCCGGGTGGCAAGCATCGATCCCGCCGGGAATGTCTATCCCTGCCAGTTTGCCCAAGCAGATCGCTTCAGGATCGGCAACATCCGGGATCGCCGGTTCAGCACCCTCTGGAACGATTCCTCAAACCCTGTGCTGCAGGAGTTCAGGAACAAGACCGACAACCTGCAGGGAGCATGCAGCGAGTGCAGCTACAGGAAGATCTGCGGGGGCGGCTGCCGGGTCCGTGCCTGGTATGCGACCGGGGATTTCCAGGCAGAAGACCCGTTCTGCGATCTCGTGATCAGGAATCACCGGGACCACCAGGACTGAGGGGATGGCCGGTTTTGGGAAACGTTATTATTTTTTTTTAGCCTCTTTCCCGAGACAGATGCCGCGGTTCGATCGGGGAAATATTTATCTGTACGAACATGTATTCATGCCACCATGGCACGAAAATTGTCCTTCCTCATCATTTTCACGATCCTACTCGGGGCGATCATCGTCCTGGCAGGTTGTGTCAGCAATCCTTCTTTAGGGGGTGGTCCTTCAGGACCGGGTACGGCCGGCATTCCCCCGGAAGTGAGCGAGTATGCAAAAGACTGGCCCCTCCCGATGCGGGACTACGAGAGCACGCGGTGGACCACCGACTCCTCCATCAGTTCGGCCACGGTGCAGAACCTCGAGGTCACCTGGATGATGCCCATCACCGCCTCGGGAGTATTCGGCGGGGCATCAACCAACCCTCTCATCATGGGTGACACGGTCTACTTCCAGGACCTCCTCGGCCGGCTCTTCTCCATCGACCGCCAGACCGGTGCGGTGAACTGGTTGACCACCTTCGACTCCAAGGGCGTGGTCGGCCCGAACGGCCCGGCGGTAGGATACGGGAAGGTCTTCGGCGCAAGCAACCAGTACAGCATGTCTGCCGTCGACCTGGCCACCGGTGATAAGCTCTGGACTACCAACCTCTCCTTCGGCGCACCCATCGGGATCCTTGACCAACCCACCGTCTACGACGGGAAGGTGCTCATCTCCACCACCCCCCAGGGCTACAAGCCGGGAGCGGCAGGGATCATCTATGCCCTCGACCAGCAGACCGGTAAAGTCCTCTGGCAGTTCAACACCATCCAGTCGCCCGACTTCTGGGGCCATCCCGAGCTGAACAGCGGGGGCGGCTGCTGGTTCCCCGCATCCATCGATGTAAACACCGGGAACTCCTTCTGGGGGACCGGGAACCCGGCACCCTTCGCGGGCACCCCCGAATATCCCAATGGAGCGTCCAGGCCGGGGAATAACCTCTACTGCGACTCGATCGTCGCCCTGAACAACAGCGGGGGCCTGGAATGGTACACCCAGACCATCGCCCACGACAACACGGACATGGACTTCCAGCTCTCTCCCATCCTGACCACCGCCAATATCAACGGGGTCACCCAGGAGATCGCTATCGGCGGCGGGAAATGGGGGCGGGTATTTGCGTTCAACCGGAGCAATGGAGCCATTCTCTGGGTCACCCAGGTAGGGATTCACATGAATGACAACCTGGTGAACCTGCCAAACGAGACCATCATTGTCTATCCGGGCTACCAGGGCGGGATCGAGACCCCCATGGCTTATGCCGACGGGGTGGTCTATAGCGGGACCAACAACCTCTATGCGAACTGGGCCCCCACAATATCCTTCCCACCGGGTGGAGGCCTCCAGCCCTACGCCGGGGGAACCAGCAACCTGACCGCGATCCAGGTGGACACCGGGAAGATCCTCTGGGAGCAGAACTTCGATTCCGAGATATTCTCCGGGGTAACGGTGGTTAACGACCTCGTATTCACCGCCACGTATAACGGCATGATCTATGCGGTGAACAAGGACACCGGCAAAATCGTCTGGACCTACCAGGCACCAGGGCTCATCAACTCCTGGCCTGCGGTGGCCGGTACCAATCTCATCTGGCCGGTCGGATCCGGCACAGCCCCATCGGTTATCGCATTTGACCTGGCATCGCCCGGTGTTGCACCCCAGGTGGGAATTGCCATGCCTGCGGCTAATGCAATTGTCGAGGGGAGCACCGTGGTGGTCACCGCCTGGGTGAAGAACTTTGACCTTACGAACAAGCTCGGACAGGCGGGCGAGGCAGGGCAGGGGCATCTCCACTACTTCATGGATGTCGAACCGCCGACAGGGCAGGGCCAGCCAGCGGTCACCGCGGCAGGGACCTATGTCGCCACCCCGTATGCCTATACGGTATGGACAAACGTGACCACGGGGATGCACACCTTCTCTGTCGAGCTGGTAAACAACGATCACACTCCCCTGAATCCACCGGTCGTGGACTCAGTATCAGTGAATGTCGTCCCCCTCCCACCCGGGGCAACTCCGGAGCCGACTCCGGTGCTTTCCGGGCAGGGAGCACTCTGACCCTCTTTTCTTTTTGACCCGTCCCTCTCCTGATGTGACGGATTCCATGATCCATCCACACATCCCGGCACCTTGGCCAGAGGCAGGTCCGGGGAGAGGAGATAACTCCGGATACTTTATGCGCGTGGAGAGGCATCTGACATGCAATGACGCTGCAGCTTGCACGGGTCCACCGGTTCACCCTCAGGATCCCTGACCCGTTTGACTTCTCAAAAACGGTGTCCAAGCCGGCAGGGTGGCACTGGGCCACGCCCCGTGAGACCTTTGAGGGCGGTACTCTCTGGACGGGAATCACCATCGGTGAAATCGTTTTTGGATTGAAGATGTCGGCCAGGGGAAACAGGGTAAGCGTTGCCGTGTATGGGGAGAGCCCTCTCAGGGAAGGGCAGGCAGCACAGCTGGAGTCTGAGGTCCGTTCAGGGATTGGAGCCGATGAAGACCTGGCCGGGTTCTACCAGTTCGCACGCACAGATCCGGTCCTTTCAATCGCCGTGGACCATCTCTCCGGTATGCGGATCGGCATGTTCGATGACATTTTTGGGGATACCATTCTTGCCATCCTGCTCCAGATGGCCCCCATGTCCCGCAGCAACCGGATGATGGATGCCGTGCTTGAACACTATGGGACCACGATCAGCTTTGATGGAAAACAGGTCACCCTCTGGCCCCGGCCTGCATATATTGCCGGAGTCGACCCTGTCGACCTCAGGGAGAAGGCGAAGATCGGGTACCGGGCAGAGCGACTGGTTCAGGCCGCGGAATACCTGACCATCCATCCGCTCTCCCTCAAAGAGCTCTCAGCTCTTCACGAAGAGGAGGCGGTGAAGAAACTGACCGAAATTCCCGGCGTCGGACCCTATTCTGCGGGAATCATCCTCGGCACTCTCCCGGTCGATGTCTGGAGCGTGGTGATCCTCTCGGAGCTGTTCCTGCAAAAAACGCCCGCGAATCCCCGGGAAGAGATAAAAGAGGTAGTCTCGAAACTCACCGCACGCTGGGGGAAATGGCGATGGTTTGCCTTTGTGTATGTCCTGAACGACCTTGAATACCTGGCAAAGGCCTACCACCTTTCCCGGGTCACCTGAGGGGAATAATCCATCAGGTATAATGATGACCATAGACCTTCATGTCCTCAGCATGACTGAAACAAAGGATTGAAAGAAAATTTTACCGCTGACGAGGGGGAGAACCTTCTGCGTCTCCCTTTGCCGGGAATCAGTGGATGAATGGGGAAACCAAAGGATTTACCTCCCCTTCATCTGTATATGAATACAATCACATCCTCCCGTTCGCGGGAGGAACCGGCCTCCGGCCAGGAAAGTCGTGATGAAAATTTCACACCACGAGGAAGAAGATGATTCAGCTCAATCTCACGGACGATGAGGCATCGATTCTGAAACAGGCACTTGCCACGTACCTTTCTGATCTGCGGATGGAGATTGCCGACACCGATCAACAGGAGTTTCGGGAACAGCTCAAACAGGAGGAAGCGGTGATGAAGAAGATACTCGGAGAGATCGGGTAGTAAGACGAAAGAAGGGTGTACTCAGGGAATGGACGGGAGTGGAACAGGCAACTCACGAAGATCCCTTGTTCCCTGCAGGCTACGGGAGTGCCAGGCCTGCTCTTTTTCGGCTCCCCGCAGACCGGGGGATTGAATGCGAGGGGAGGGATTCGAACCCACGAACACCTTCGTGACCGGATCTTAAGTCCGGCTCCTTTGGCCAGGCTTAGATACCCTCGCACCATCCTTATTCTCCTTCCCACAAAAAAAACCTGTGCACGACGGATTTCTGGAACCTGTCAATCGTTTGTACCGGTCCTTCGAAAAATTTCATGTCCCGGAATCTTTGATCCGTGGAGGTCTCGAAAGGAACCGGGCAGAAACAGACATGAATTGCCCGAAAAAAGGTGGTGATTCAGGAAGCAGGTGCCGGGTTGATGTTCTGGAAGGGGACCAGTTCGTCTTTCACGGTGTACGTCTGGCCGTTGACGAACGTGACATTGACGATGGCCCGGTCGGTCCTGGTCGTGCCATTGAGGAGGAGCTGGGTGCCGATCGCCGGGTTTTGCGCCGATTTCATCTCGATAAGTCCATCGGAACGGATGACGGTTGCTTCCATCAGGGTCGCAAATCCCAGTCCCTGCCCACCTTCAAAGGTCACCGAGATCCAGGGATTGGTGGAGATGGTGTTCTTCATCACCTGGACGCTGACCGCATAAAAGGGTGGGACCACGCTGGTAGGCTGGGGGACCATGTCTCCCGTCGGCGTTATTGTTGGTGTCGGTGTCAGGGCAGGAGTACCCTCGGGAGGAGTGGTTGGAAGCGTGCATCCCGCAATGAGCACAGCGGCCATGCATGCAGCAAGGAGGAACAGGATTCTTTTCATGCACTAACCATGCCGACCAAGGTTAAATTATTTTTGGACCTTGCGGTTCACCGATCCTGAAGCGGGGCTCTACCTCTCACCTCTTCCGTGTCATCACACCTGGAAAGGGCATTGATGGCTAACAACGGGACCCGAACATCCGCTCAGGTGACCAAAAGGAGATGAGCGATTCCGGCATACCATTCATAAGACAGCATGGGGCTTTTCGATCTGGAGTGGTTGTCTCCCGGAGCAGGGGTTGTTTCGCGCCGTAATACCAGTATCCGGCTGGTCCTCCCCCTTCTCATGGTTCTTGCCTATTATCTGTCGAGCCTCATTATTCTCCGGCCTGAACAGTTCCTGATCCTCGGCGGGCTCATCGTGGCCTACTTCATCCCTCCGTCAGGGAAAGAGTCGCTCATACCCCTGGGGATCGCGCTCGGCGTTCCCTGGTGGCTCATGGCCGCGACCCTTGCCGTGCTGGATGTTCTCACTGCACTCTTCATGATCCTCAATTTCCCCCTGGTCCTCAGGTTTCCATATCTTGGTCCCTGGATCGCACGGTTCCTGGCCTCCGGAACCGAGTTCATGGATAAAAGACCCTGGCTGACCCGGTGGCGGGTGCTTGGCGTCGCTTTCTTCGTTATGCTCCCCCTCCAGGGCACGGGAGGGGTAGGGGCAACCCTGGTGGGGATGATGGTTGGGCTTTCGCCGGGGGAGATCCTGCTTGCGGTGGGAATCGGCGGTTCCATAGAGGCCCTGGCCTTTGCCCTGGGATCAGAGATCATCTGGAACCTGATCCTGGAGAACCTGTTCCTGGGACTGGCCGTGGCTTTTACCGTTATCCTGTCGGCTGTGATCGTTTACCTGTTCTTCCGGCGGAGGGCACAGTAAGAGCAGGGCTGATAGCCCTGCCGGAGAGAAGGTTTCCCATCAGCTCTCCTGGAATTCCGTCAACCTCATCCCAACCCTTTCGCCCGTCGGTGATTGTTCTCTGCAGACGATCGTCTTTCCTCTGTCAGGCCGCTCCTTTCGTCCTGGTGGAAGATATGCATGGAAAAGAGAAACCTTTTATGGGATTGAAATAAAATTCACCACCAGAACACCGGCAAATCTCAAATCCGCCTCAATGCTTGTGTTGAAATCAAAAGATCAGACCTTTAACCTGGAGGATATCGCAATGAACAAATTACTCATCGGAATTACCCTGACGCTCATGTCCTCGCTGCTCATCGGCAGCACCATGGCCGGATTTGTCGATGAAATCACCGTGTGGAATGAACCGGACTGGACCGGACAGTCTGATGTTTATGGCTGTCTCTTCTGTTCCAATGACTTCAGTCTCGTGGATTTCCTCAAACCCCAGCAGCCGGCAGATGAACCGGTTGATACGCCCGTGGAATTCGATAAGCCGGCTCCTGCTGTGATACCGGACCCCCTGCCCTATACGAAGGGGGATCTCACAAACCTTCTCGACAAGCTCTCGACCGGGACCCTTCCGTCCCAGAATTTCAGCAAACACGTCTTCTACTTCTGACCAGGGATAGGGAATACTCATTCCCGTTTTTTTTTGGAAAAATCACTGATTTTACTCCACAGCTTAACGGACAAAGAACAGGAATATCCGGAATCTTCAATTCCCTTATTTCCTAGCTGCCTGGGACAGACGATTTGCCCGGTTTCATGATCCGTTCCCTTCACGGCATCCATTTTCCATGATACGCCCAGGAAATCCACAGGGGGAAGTACGAATGGAACCATACCCCGGTCAATTCCTTGGCTCACCGCATCCACGGTAACCGGAAGCGGAAGATGGAACCGTCCGCAAAGGGTATGAACCGCTATGAACCACTTTAAAGAACGATTGTGGATCTGAATCTTGATGGCTGGGTGGAACTGGATGGCAGAAACCTGTTTCCGGATGACCTCTGTCGAATCCTTCATGAGAACAGGGATAAAGCGAGCCGGTTCGGAGGTGAGTTTCTTCTCACCTGGAACGGGTGCATCGCCCGTGACCACTTTGGTATCATCCCCGGAACCATCGAACCCGGAACCATTGTCTGTAGGGGTGAAGTCGTCGGGCAGATCAGGCCCGATGTCCCGGAAATGGTGCTGGACGAGGCCATCCGTGAAGCGGTACGGCTCCGTGGCGATGAAGGCATCTGTGCTCTGTCCGGAGGCGTTGACTCCACGCTGATCGCAGCCCTTTCCGGCCTTTCCTGCCTCTCGATCGGCACAGCCGGATCACATGACCTCATGCAGGCACGGAATGCAGCTGAACGAATCGGCCTTGACTGCTCCTGCATCGAGATCGATGATGAAGATATCAGGGAAGGTCTGTATGCGGTCCTGGCCGTCTTACCTGATCCATCGCCGGTTGAGACAGCGATTGCCATATCGCAGTACCTGGTCACGCGGTCTGCTTCCGATCTTGGTTACCGGCGGGTTCTTTCCGGACAAGGGGCAGATGAACTCTTCGGTGGTTATGCCCGGTACTTGGCTTCAGGTGACTTCGAAGCAGAGCTCGAGCGAGACTTCATCGCACTCAAAAAGCAGATTTTCCGTGACCAGACGGTTGCAGCCCTCCATGCAACCCGTTTCTCGCTGCCGTACATGGATCCCCGGGTGGTGCGCGCTGCCCGGTCCATTCCCGGGGAGGAAAAGCTGAAGGAGGGCATCCGGAAATGGCCGCTCCGGGTTGTTGCGGCGCGGCATATCCCCCCGGAAATCGCATGGTACGAGAAGAAGGCCATGCAGTACGGGACCGGGGTATGGAAGACCCTCCAGAGGTTCGCACGTCACAATGGTTATAAAAAGTCGGTGCAAGGGTACTTAAACCAGTTGATCACAGAGCAGTCAGATTCATTCGGTGGTTATGGCCATGATAGAAGAGAAGGATGTTGAGCATATCGCGGAACTGGCCGATATCGGTATGGAGCGAACGGAACTGGCAGAATTTACGTTCCAGTTCAACGAGATCCTCGATTACTTCGACCTTCTTGACCAGGTAGAAGGAGAGGAAGCGGCGGGCGAGGATCGCTATAATATCTTCCGCGACGATGAGCCGACCGGTTCGCTCACCCAGGAGCAGGTGCTTGCCAATGCAAAGGAAAAAGAGGACGGTTTCTTCAGGGCTCCCAGGGTGATGTGATGGCCCGGAATCTCCTTTCCTTCTGCCCCGACGACCGGTACCATGCCTTTATCACCAGCCTGGATTCGGCCAGCTTTGGGAGTGGACGGTTATGCGGGATCCCGGTGGCGGTGAAAGATAACATCTCCACCGCGGGGATCATGACCACTTGTGGATCAGCTATTCTGTGGGGGTATGTCCCTCCCTATAACGCGTTCGTGGTGGATCGCCTCCGTGCCGAGGGTGCTGCCATTGTCGGCAAGACCAATATGGATGAGTTCGGTATGGGGACCACCACCGAGAATTCGGCCTTTGGCCCAACGCTCAACCCCGTGGATACCGCACGGGTCCCGGGAGGATCATCGGGAGGGAGCGCCGCTGCGGTGGCCGCCGGCATGGTCCCGATGGCGCTGGGTACCGATACCGGGGGATCGATCCGTTGTCCGGCGGCATTCTGTGGCATCGTGGGCCTGAAACCAAGCTACGGACGGGTATCCCGGTATGGCCTCGTGGCCTATGCAAACTCCCTGGAGCAGATCGGCCCCATGGCCGGAAACGTGACAGATGTGAACCTGATGATGTCGGTCATCGCCGGTCACGATCCCCGGGACTCCACCTCCGCCAGCTACCCCTACCAGCATACCCCGGACCCGGAGATCCGGGGCCTCAGGGTAGGGGTGCCCGAGGAGTTCTTTGGAAAGGGAGTGGATCCCAGGGTGGCCAGCGTGGTATGGAATGCAATCTCCCGGATCGAAAGGCTCGGTGCGGAGATCGTCACCTGCAGGATGCCAAGCATGGGCGCTGCCCTGGCCGCCTACTATGTCACCTGCACGAGCGAGGCCAGCTCCAACCTCGCCCGTTTTGACGGTATCCGGTACGGCCCGTCTGCCGACCCGAAAAAACAGTGGCACGATGCTTTCCAGGAAAGACGGAGGGAAGGCTTCGGGAAGGAGGTTCGTCGCAGGATCCTGCTCGGGACCTTTGCCCTCTCTTCGGGATATTACGGCAAATACTATGCCAAAGCCCAGGCGGCCCGCCAGAATGTCAGGAACGATTTCAACCGGCTCTTCCGTGACGTGGACGTCCTC
>Ga0210077_1000743_pt1 | contig 10707 bp, 10 predicted proteins | sample RushMan_CattailN_5_FD_185556 | JGI IMG/M metagenome (GOLD analysis project Ga0210077, IMG submission 185556) | Wetland microbial communities from San Francisco Bay, California, USA, that impact long-term carbon sequestration -... | ecosystem: Environmental > Aquatic > Marine > Wetlands ... | reverse complement strand
GACCCACCCCGCGATCCGCGGCTACTTCGAGGGCGGCAAGCGCGTGGCCTACGGCGCGCGCGCGATCACCGCGGGCGGGCTGCAGTCGCTGCCGAAGCTGACCTTCCCGGGCGGCTGCCTGATCGGCGACGACGCGGGCTTCCTCAACGCCTCGCGCATCAAGGGCAGCCATGCCGCGATCAAGACCGGAATGCTCGCCGCCGAGGCGGCGTTCGAGGCGCTCGGCGCGGGCCGCGCGGGCGACGAGCTCGCCGCCTACACCGAATCGTTCCGCCAGTCGTGGCTGTTCGACGAGCTCTACCGCGCGCGCAACTTCAAGCCCTGGATGGCCAAGGGCCTGTACACCGGCTCGCTGATGTTCGGCATCGACCAGATGCTGTTCGGCGGCAAGGCTCCGTGGACGCTGCGCAACAAGCACGCCGACAACGAGACCCTGAAGAAGAAGACCGAGGTCGAGCCGATCGCCTATCCGAAGCCCGACGGCGTGCTGACCTTCGACCGCCTGACCTCGGTCTCGTTCTCCAACACCAACCACAGCGAGGACCAGCCGATCCACCTCACGCTCAAGGATGCGTCGGTGCCGATCAGGGTGAACCTCGAGCTCTACGACGCGCCCGAGCAGCGCTATTGCCCGGCCGGGGTATACGAGATCGTGCGCGACCCGGATGACACGAAACCCGGCGGCTCCAACCCGCGCCTGCAGATCAACGCGCAGAACTGCGTGCACTGCAAGACCTGCGACATCAAGGACCCCACCCAGAACATCGTCTGGGTCGCGCCCGAGGGCGGCGGCGGGCCGAACTACCCCAACATGTAGGAGCGCCCCACGCGATGGAATTCAAGACCGCCGATTTGTACGACGCCCACGCCGGCCAGGTGAGGGTCGCCGCGCCCGGCCTGCGCCACTACGGCGGACGGCGCCTGTTTGCCGGCCAGATCTGTACCGTCAAATGCTTCGAGGACAACAAGGCCGTGAAGGACCAGCTCGAGGAGCCGGGCAAGGGCCGCGTCATCGTGGTCGACGGCGGCGGCAGCCTGCGCGCGGCGCTGGTGGGCGACAAGGTGGCGAAGCGCGCGCTCGAGCAGGGCTATGTCGGCCTGGTGGTCAACGGCTGCGTGCGCGACACGGCGGAATGCGCGGCGATGGACATCGGCCTGCTCGCGCTGGCGGCGAACCCGACCCGCCCGCAGCAGAAGAGCCCCGGCGAGCGCGGGATTCCGGTCAGCTTCGTCTGGATCAAGTTCAATCCCGGCGAATGGCTCTACGCCGACCGTGACGGGATCCTGGTGTGCGAAAAGAAGCTCCTCTGATCCCCGAGGAGTACGACGAGTCCTTCCAGCCGATCATCGGCGCGCCGGTGACGATCCGGCCGCTGCGGCCCGACGACGAAGGCATCGAGCGCGAGTTCGTCACCGGACTGTCGGACGCGTCGCGCTACAACCGCCTGCTCGGCGGCGCGATCAAGGTCTCCGACGAGTACATCCGCCGCCTGACGCAGATCGACTGGTCGCGCGAAGCCGCCTTCGCCGCGATCACCATGCTGGGCGACCGCGAGTCGATCATCGGGGTGGCGCGCTACGTGGCCACCGACGCGGGCGAGGACTGCGAGTTCGCGCTCGTGCTCGCCGACGCCTGGCAGGGACGCGGCATCGGCCGGCGCATGCTGGAGAAGCTGCTGGCGGTCGCCGCCCGGCGCGGCATCAAGCGCATGCACGGGGACATTCTGTCCACCAACGCGCGGATGCTCTCGCTCGTGCGCAAGCTCGGCTTCAAGCTCAGGCGGCTGCCGGAAGACGCGACCGTGACCCGCGCGAGCCGCGAGCTCCTCTCGCCGGCCGCGAACTGAGGACCGCGCGCAGGACGTCGACGAATTCGCGCGCCACCGGCGTGAGCGGGACGTCCGCCCGGGTGAACAGGCAGACCTCCCGCGCCGGCAGCGCCTCGCGCAGCGGAAGCCGCACGATTCGCCCCCCCGCCGCCTCCCGCGCGGCGAGCTGCCAGGGCACCACCGCCAGCAAGTCGCTGTGCGCGACGATTTCGGCGAGCGCGAAGAAGGACCTGCATTCGATGCGGTAGCGCGGCGGCTGCATGCCGGCGGCCTTGAACGCGGCGGGCAGGCTCGATGTGTTGTCGGTGCCTCCCGTGCGCACCCACTCGGCCCCCGCCAGCTCGGCGAACGTGCGCGCGGCCGCGAGCGGGTGCCCGCGCCGCGCGACGATGCGGGCCTCGTTCAGGTAAAGGGGCTCGACCAGATATTCCGGCCCGGCCGCGGCAAGAGGCCCGATCCGCACGCTGAGCGCGAGGTCGAGCCGCCCTTCCCTCAGCGCCGGCATCACTTCCGCCGGCGAGATGTCCATCACGCAGATCTCCGCCTCGTGCCAGCGGCGCCGCAGCCGCGCGAGGGCGACCGGCAGCAGCCCGAGCGCCGGCCCGGGCGCGGCGCCGAGCGCGAGGCTGCCGGCCCGCGCGCCGCGCAGCTGGGCGACCTCCTCGCGCGCGCGGCGCAGCTCGGCGGTGACCGAGCGCGCGCGGGCGAGGAAGGCGCGCCCGATCTCGGTCGGCTGCGCGCCGCGCACGCTGCGCGTGACCAGCACCCCGCCCAGCTCTTCCTCAAGCTGACGAATGCTCTTCGTAAGCGCCGGCTGGCTGAGGCCGAGGGCGCGCGCGGCGGCGCGCATGCTTCCGGCGTCGACCACGGCCAGAAAATCGCGGATCTGGCTCAGGCGCATCGATAATCTCCGGTTATCGCCATGCGGTATCGTACTACTTCCGGTTTTCGCAAAGCGCGGGTAGTCTGCGTCCCGAGGAGGAGACCACCATGAAAAACGGATTTGCCGCAGGACGGGCGGCGTTGCTCTGCGCGCTGCTGGCTGCCCTGGGTCTGGCGCCGCGGCTCGCGAGCGCCCAGACCGTCCTGTTCAACTGCTTCTTTCCGCCCCAGCACTACACCTGCCGCGTGATGCTGCGCGACTGGTCCAAGGCGATCGCGAAGGCGACCGACGGGCGGGTCAGGCTCAGCATTCCGCCCAAGAGCCTCGCCGCGCCGCCGGACCAGTACGACGGCGTGGTGAACGGCATCATGGACGGCGCGCTCCAGTTCAACCAGTTCATCTCGAACAAGGTCACCGGGATCCAGATCGGCCAGCTGCCTTTCATGGGCACCGAGAGCGCCGAGTCCGGCAGCGTCGCCCTCTGGCGCACCTACCGGAAGTTCTTCGCCAACAAGCACGAGTTCGGGCCGGTCGTGCTGCTCACCGACTATGCCTCCAGCGGCGCGGAGTTCTGGTCGATGAACGACAAGCCGATCGACAGCATCGCGGATCTCAAGCGCCGCAAGATGTGGGCGCTGCCGGGCGTGACCGCCAACATCATCAAGGCCACCGGCTCGTCGGTGGTCGCCGGTCCCGCGGTGCAGATGCTGCAGATCGTCTCCAAGGGCGTGGTCGACGGCTTCGTCGGGGTGTCGTTCTCGTCCATCACCGCGTTCAAGCTGACCGACTACACCAAGGCGGTAACGGTGTTCCCGGACAAGATCTTCACGCCCACGTTCTCGTTCTTCATCAGCAAGAAGAAGTGGGACACGATCTCGCCGGCCGACCGCAAGGCGATTCGCGCCGTGAGCGGCGAAAAGATGGCGCGCCATTTCGGGCGGATCCAGGACGGGGTGAACAACCGCAGCCGCGCCACGCTGCTCAAGGGCGGGCTCAAGGCGATCAAGGGCGACCCGAAGATGCTGGCCGAGCTGAAGGCCATCGGGCGGCCGATCACCGACGCCTGGCTGAAGAAGGTCGCGGCGATGGGCGTCGACGGCAAGGCGGCGATCGCCTACTACCGCGGCGTGCTCGCCGCGGAGGATGCGAAGCGCAAGTAGGGCGGCGCGGCCGATGCTGCAGCGCTTCGAGGCGATCGCGTCGCGCGCGCTTGGCGTGATCGCCGCCGCCGCGCTGTTCGCGATGATGTCGCTCACCTTCGTCGACGTCATCGGCCGCTACGGCTTCCACCACTCGATCTTCGGCGCGGCCGAAATGATCGAGGTGCTGATGATGGTTTCGGTATTCGCCGGGCTCGCCTTCATCACGGCGAAGAACGAGCACATCACGGTGACGCTGATGGAGCCGCTCATCTCGCGCGTGATGCCCGGCCCGCAGCGCTGGATGTCGATCGCGATGTCGGTCGGCTGCACGCTCCTGATCTGCTGGCAGATGTTCCGGCACGCGATGGATCTCCTCCACAGCGGCAAGCGCACTGCCGTGCTCGACCTGCCGCAGTGGATCGAGCCGATGTCCGCGGCGGCGCTCTCGCTGGTCGGCTTCGTCCTCCTCCTGCTCGCGCTGGCGCGCAGCCGCGGCCGGCTCGGCGCCACCGCGCAGCATTTCGACTGAGCGGCGGCGATGACCGTCGCGCTGCTCGGTTTCGCCTGCCTGCTGCTGCTGTGCTTCCTGGGCTTTCCGCTCGGCTTCTCCACGCTGCTGACCGGGCTGGTCGGCTTCGCCGGCATGCGCGGCTGGGACTGGCACGCCGCGGTCACGATGATGGCGCAGCAGATCGTCGACAGCGGAGCGAACTACGGCCTGTCGGTGATTCCGCTGTTTCTGCTGATGGGGGTGTTCATCCACCGCGCGAACATCTCGCAGGACCTGTTCGACGCATCCAACGCCCTGGTGGGACGCTTCCGCGGCGGACTCGCGCAATCCACCGTGCTCGCCTGCGCCGGATTCGCGGCGGTGTCGGGCTCCTCGCTGGCGACCGCCGCGACCATGACCAAGGTCGCGATGCCGCACATGCGGCGCTACGGCTACGACGACACGCTGTCGGCCGGCGTGATCGCCGCCGGGGGAACGCTGGGCATCATGATTCCTCCATCCGTGCCGCTGGTGATCTACGCCCTGGTCGCGGAGCAGGACGTCGGCAGGCTGTTCATCGCCGGCTTCGCACCCGGCCTGCTGCTGGTCGCGCTCTACATGGCGGCGGTCATCGCGGTGGTGCATCTGCGCCCCGAGCTCGGCCCCGCCGGCGCCGCGGTGCCGCGCGCCGAGCGCTACCGCACCTACCTCAACGTGTGGCCGGTGCTCGTGCTTTTCGTGCTGGTGCTCGGCGGCATCTACTTCGGCGTCTTCACGCCGACCGAAGCCTCCGGCATCGGCGCCACCGGCGCCGCGGCGTTCGCCTGGTGGCGCGGGCGGCTGCGCACGTTCTCGCAGCTCTACGAGATGCTGCTCGAGGCCTGCCGCATCACCGCCGCGCTGTTCATCGTCATTTTCGGCGCCCAGGTGTTCTCCAACTTCATCAACCTCTCGGGCCTGCCCGGCGCGCTCGTCGACATGGTCGACGGCATGCACCTCTCGCCGGCGGGCACCGTGTTCGCGATCTGCGTCATCTGCATCGTCATGGGGATGATCTTCGAGGCGATCGGCATCCTGCTGCTGATCGTGCCCGTGTTCCTGCCCATCCTCGTGTATCAGGACGTGAACCTGATCTGGTTCGGCATCGTGATGGTGATCGTGGTCGAGCTCGGCCTGGTCACCCCGCCGATCGGGATGAACGTGTTCACGGTGCGCGCCATGATGCCGGACATCCGGTTGTCGAAGATCTTCCGCGGCGTGATGCCGTTCGTCGTCGCCGACCTGGTCGCGCTCGCGCTGCTGTTCGCGTTCCCTGCAATCGCCACCTGGCTGCCCTCGATCAAATGGTGACCAAGCCCAACTTCATCTTCATTCTCGCCGACGACCTCGGCTACGCCGACCTGGGCTGCTACGGCGGGCGCTCGCTGCACGCGGCGGGCGGCTCGTGCTCGCCGCACCTGGACCGCATGGCGGCCGAAGGCCTGCGCTTCAGCCAGGGCTACTCCAACTCGCCCGTCTGCTCGCCGACCCGCTTCGCGCTCGCCAGCGGGCGCTACCAGTACCGCCTGCGCGGCGGCTGGGACGAGCCGATCTCCGGCGCGGTGCGCATGGATCCGACCGGCAGCCCGCTGATCGGCCTGCCGCCGGAGCACCCCACGCTCGCCTCGCTGCTGCGCGACGCCGGCTACGCCACCGCGCTGGTCGGCAAGTGGCATCTGGGCTACGCGCCGCACTTCGGCCCGCTGAAGAGCGGCTACCAGGAGTTCTTCGGCGCCATGAGCGGCGGGCTGGACTACTTCACGCACTGCGACACCAGCGGCACGCACGACCTCTGGGACGGCGAGACCGAGGTGCACCGCATCGGCTACCTCACCGACCTGATCAGCGAGCGCGCGGTCGACTGGGTCGCGCGCCGGCGCGGCACGGCGCAGCCGTTCTTTCTCTCGCTGCACTACACCGCGCCGCACTGGCCCTGGGAAACGCGCGCCGACGAGCCCGAGGCGAAGCGGCTTGCCGCGACGAAAGAGCACATCGGGCACATGTCGGGGGGCTCGGTCGACACCTACCTGCGGATGATCCACCACATGGACGAGGGCATCGGCCGCCTGCTTGCCGCGCTGAAAGCGATCGGCGCCGAGCGCGACACGCTGGTCGTGTTCACCAGCGACAACGGCGGCGAGCGATATTCGGATGTCTGGCCGCTCATCGGCAAGAAGATGGACCTGCTCGAGGGCGGCATCCGCGTCCCGTACATCGTGCGCTGGCCGGCGCGGGTCAGGGCCGGCGGCGAGACGGCGCAGCTCGCCATCACCATGGACTGGGTGGCGACCCTGCTCGAGGCGGCGGGCGCCGCCCCGCATCCGGACTATCCGCTAGACGGCGCGAGCCTGCTGAAGGTGCTCGCCGATCCGGCCGCCACATTCGAGCGCGAATTGTTCTGGCGCATGCATTTCCGCGACCAGCGCGCGATGCGCGCAGGCCGCTGGAAGTACCTCTCGACCGAGGACGGCGAGTTCCTGTACGACCTGGGCGCGGACGCGCGCGAGCGGGCGAACCGCGCCAAGCGCGAGCCCGAGCGCCTGGCCGCGCTGCGCGAGCGCTATGCCGAGTGGGAGAAGACCGTGCCCGGCGTGCCCGAGGGGGCGAAGGCCTATCCGGTCACTACCCGCGCAAACATGGCCGCGCCGACGCCGTAAGCGACGTCAGGCGGCGAGGAATTGCTCCTCGTCGAGCGCCATTGCGCCGGCGCCGCCGTTGCACACGGTGTCGCGCAAGCCCGGCGCCTGCACCAGCACGTGGTCGGCGTAGAAGCGCGCAGTGGCGATCTTCGCCTTGTAGAACGCCTGGTCGCCCTCGCCCGCGGCGAGCTTCTTCTCCGCGGCAAGCGCGGCTCGCGCCATCTGCCAGCCGCCGGCGACCACGCCCATCAGCTTGAGGAAGGGCACCGCGCCGGCCGAGGCCGCGCGCACGTCCTTGCCGAAGTTCGCGAGCAGCCAGTCGACCGCTTCCCCGACCGCCGCGCCGCCCGCCGCCAGGGTCGCGCGCAGGCGCGCGACGTCCGGGTTGGCCGATTTCGCCAGCTCGGCGTCGAACTTCGCCAGGTGCTCGAGCCAGCCCTTGACCGTGGCGCCTCCCTCGCGCGCGATCTTGCGTCCGATCAGGTCGTTGGCCTGGATGCCGGTGGTGCCCTCGTAGATCGTGGCGATGCGCGCATCGCGCAGGTGCTGCGCGGCGCCGGTCTCCTCGATGAACCCCATGCCGCCGTGCACCTGCACGCCGAGCGAAGCGACCTCGATGCCGGTTTCGGTACTCCAGCCCTTGACCACCGGAATCATCAGGTCCACGAAGGCCTGATGCTGCGCTCGTTCTTCCTTGGTCTTGCTTCTCCTTGCAAAATCCATTGACGCGGCCACGACGTAGGCCAGCGCCCGCATCGCCTCGGTCTGCGACTTCATCAGCATCAGCATCCTGCGCACGTCGGGGTGGCGGATGATCGGCACCGTCGCGCCGCCCTCGGCCAGGTCCTTGCCCTGGAGGCGCTCCTTGGCATACGCGAGCGCGCGCTGGAACGCGCGCTCGGAGATCGCCACCCCCTCGAGCCCGACCCCGAAGCGGGCCGCGTTCATCATGATGAACATGTAGGCGAGGCCCTTGTTCTCCTCGCCCACCAGGTAGCCGACCGCGTCGTCGTACACCATCACCGCCGTGGGACTGGCGTGGATGCCGAGCTTGTGCTCGATCGAGGCGCAGCTCGCGCGGTTGCGCTCGCCGAGCGTGCCGTCCGGCTTGAGCAGGAATTTCGGCACCACGAAGAGCGAGATCCCCTTCACGCCTTCCGGCGCGTCCGGGGTGCGCGCGAGCACCAGGTGCACGATGTTCTCGGTCAGGTCGTGCTCGCCGTAGGTGATGAAGATCTTCTGGCCCGAAATGAGGTAATGGTCGCCTTCGCGGACCGCCTTGCTGCGCACCAGGGCGAGGTCGGAGCCGGCCTGCGGCTCGGTCAGGTTCATGGTGCCGGTCCAGGCCCCGTCGACCATCTTGGGCAGGAAGGTCTTCTTCAGCGCTTCCGAGCCGGCGGTCAGCAGCGCCTCGATCGCGCCCTGGGTCAGCAGCGGACAGAGCGAGAACGACATGTTCGCCGAGACCCACATCTCGTCGACCGGCGTCGCGACCAGCTTGGGCAGGCCCTGCCCGCCCCACTCGGCCTCCAGCGGCAGCGCGTTCCAGCCGCCCTCGACGAACTGCCGGTAGGCCTGCTTGAAGCCCTTCGGCGTAGTGACCTCGCCGTCGTGCCATTTCGAGCCCTCTTGATCTCCTGAAAAATTCAGAGGATCAAGGGCTTGCGTCGCGAACTTCGCAGCTTCCTCGAGGATTGCGTCGACGGTCTCCGGGGTCGCTTCCTCGCACCCGGGAAGCTTCGCCACTTCGCCGAGCCCCGCCAGCTCGCTCAGCACGAACCGCATGTCCTTCAGGGGCGCGACGTAGGCACTCATTTGTTCAGCTCCTCCACCAGCTGCGGCACGACCTGGAACAGGTCTCCGACGATACCGTAGTCGGCGACCGAGAAGATAGGCGCTTCCTCGTCCTTGTTGACCGCGACGATCACGCGGCTGTCCTTCATGCCCGCCAGGTGCTGGATCGCGCCCGAGATGCCGATCGCGACGTAGAGCTCGGGGGCGACGATCTTGCCGGTCTGCCCCACCTGCCAGTCGTTCGGCACGAAGCCCGCGTCGACCGCGGCGCGCGAGGCGCCCATCGCCGCGCCGAGCTTGTCGGCGAGCGGCTCGAGCAGCTTGAAGTTCTCGCCCGAGCCCATGCCGCGCCCGCCCGAGACCACGACCCGGGCCGAGGTCAGCTCGGGCCGCTCGGACTTCGAGACCTCGCGCCCGACGAAGGACGACAGTCCGCTGTCCGCCGGCGCCTCGACCGCCTCCACCGGCGCGCCGCCGCCCTCGGCGGCGACCGCGTCGAAGCCGGTCGCGCGCACGGTCACCACCTTGATCGGATCGGCCGACTGCACGGTCGCGATCGCGTTGCCCGCGTAGATCGGGCGCTGGAAGGTGTCGGGCGAGTCGACCGCGACGATCTCGGAAATCTGCTGCACGTCGAGCAGCGCCGCCACGCGCGGCATCACGTTCTTGCCGTTCGAGGTCGCCGGCGCGAGCAGGTGCGAATAGCCCTTGGCGAGGCCCGCCATCAGCGCGGCGACGTTCTCGGCGAGCTCGTCGTCGAGCTGCGGCGCGTCGGCGTGCAGCACCTTCGCCACGCCCGCGACCTGCGAGGCGGCCTTGGCGGCTTCGGCGCAATTGTGCCCCGCCACCAGCAGGTGGATCTCGCCGCCGATCTTCTGCGCCGCAGCCACGGTGCTGAGCGACGCCTTCTTGAGCGTCTTGTTGTCGTGCTCCGCGAATACCAGGATGGCCATCAGATCACCTTCGCTTCGTTTCTGAGTTTTTCGACCAGCGCCTTGGCGTCCGCCACCTTCACCCCGCCCTTGCGCTTGGGCGGTTCGACGACCTTGAGCGTCTTCAGGCGCGGTGCCACGTCGACCCCCAGGGCGTCGGGCTTGAGGTTCTCGAGCGGCTTTTTCTTCGCCTTCATGATGTTCGGCAGCGTCACGTAGCGCGGCTCGTTCAGGCGTAAATCCGTCGTGACCACGGCCGGCAGCTTGACGGTGATCGTGTCGAGGCCGCCGTCGACCTCGCGCGTGACCTGCGCCTTATCGCCCTCGATCTGGAGCTTGGAAGCGAAGGTCGCCTGCGCCCAGCCCATCAGCGCGGCCAGCATCTGCCCGGTCTGGTTGGAATCGTCGTCGATCGCCTGCTTGCCCATGATGACAAGACCGGGTTTTTCGCGTTCACAAATTGATTTCAACAATTTCGCCACGGCAAGAGGCTCCAATTCGACGCCCGTTTCGACCAGGATCGCGCGGTCGGCGCCGATCGCGAGCGCGGTGCGCAGCGTCTCCTGGCAGGCCTGCACGCCGCAGGACACCACCAGGACCTCGGTCGCGGCGCCGGCCTCCTTCAGGCGCATCGCCTCCTCGACCGCGATTTCATCGAACGGATTCATCGACATCTTGACGTTCGCGGTCTCGACCCCGCTGCCATCGGACTTCACGCGAACCTTGACGTTGTAATCGACCACGCGCTTGACGCTGACCAGGACTTTCATGAGCTGGATTCGTGCCTTGAGGGGAGTATGCAATTATATCGGTCATGAGCTGGAAGGGCGAACTGCTGCACGTCCACATCGCCGACGCGGGTTCGCAGCCGATGCGCGCGCTCGCCGAGGCCCGCCTCGTGCCGGGCATCGGCATCGAGGGCGACCGCTACGCCACGCGCAAGGGAACCTACTCGGACC
>Ga0210077_1000742_pt1 | contig 10713 bp, 10 predicted proteins | sample RushMan_CattailN_5_FD_185556 | JGI IMG/M metagenome (GOLD analysis project Ga0210077, IMG submission 185556) | Wetland microbial communities from San Francisco Bay, California, USA, that impact long-term carbon sequestration -... | ecosystem: Environmental > Aquatic > Marine > Wetlands ... | reverse complement strand
GTATTCCAAAACATGCTCAAGCTCCTCCCGGGTGGCAGGACGAAGGGTCGAAACCGTTCCGGGTCGATCCAGCGTATTCAAATGGATATGGTCCGGTTTGATTTTTTTAATCGTCTGCTTTAAAGCTTCCAATTCATGGTTTGAATCATTCAAGCCGGGAATGATAAATATTTCAAGCCATATTTTTCCGTTGTATTCCTTTCGAAATTGAACGAGTCCACCGACGATGCTATCCAATCGTAAAAGAGAAGCAGGGCGGTTAATTTTGTTAAACGTCTTTTCGGTGGCGGCATCCAGCGACGGGATGATCACGGCGGCATCTTTCATATCTTTTCTCACCTGTTTTTGAAAAAACAATGTGCCGTTGGTCAGCACCGCAACGGGAATATCAAGAGCCTGATCTTTTATAAAATGGATAACATCGCCGATTTTTGAATGAAGTGTCGGCTCACCGGAACCGGAAAAGGTGATGTAATCCGGCCGGGCGTGATTCGACAAATAATGAATCAGTTCTTTCTTAACTGCGTCAAACGGCACATATTCTTTGCGTTCCAATGTCAGGCGGGAGGTTTTGCCGCATTCGCAGTAAATGCAATCTAAGGTACACGTCTTCATGGGAACCAGGTCAACACCCAGAGAAATCCCCAGCCTTCGCGAAGGTACCGGGCCGAAAAGGTAATTGTATTGCATTTTCTCCTCAAAAGTGCTGTTATATCGGCGCAATGCCGGACATTACATATAGTTTAATATCTGAATCTTGCATGATAATACCTCAATCGTTGAGAATGCTCAATGGGTTTGTTACGCCAGGATAAAAGACGGTCAAAATGAACGAAAAATTGCCGGGAATCGTTGTCACAGGAGCCTCGGGCTTCATCGGCAGGCATTTTGTCATCGCCGAATCCGGCAAGTTCCGGTTATTTTGTATTGCCCGGCGAAGCCAAAAAGAGGCCGGTGTCCCGGAAAATGATCACACCCACTGGCTCCAGGCGGACATCACCAAGTGGGAAAATATTTTAAGGGTCATTGAGTATATCCAGGGCCATGGCGGGGCGGAGTTTGTTTTGCACCTGGCCGGCTATTATGACTTTACCCTGCTGGAAAACCCTGTGTACGAGGAGACCAACGTTGTCGGCACCCGTTATCTTCTGGAGTTGTCAAAAATATTGAATATCAAACGGTTCATATTTTCAAGTTCCCTTGCTGCCTGCAAATTTCCCTCTCCGGGCCGGGCGCTGACCGAAAAAAGTGCTGTGGATGCGGATTTCCCCTATGCAAGAAGTAAAAGAAGGGCGGAATCGATAATCAAAGAATATTCCGAAACCCTTCCCTGCTCCATTGTTCGATTGGCCGCCGTGTACAGCGACTGGTGCGAATATCCCATTTTGTATATGATGTTAACATCCTGGCTGTCCAAAAAAAAGCTTTTGTCCAGGATTGTTGCCGGCAGAGGTGAATCGGCAGTGCCGTATATTCACATCAAAGACTTGATCAATCTGTTCCTGCGAATGATAACCATCAGCGATACCCTGCCTCAACTGGGGGTGTATATCGGCGGATCGCAGGGAAGCATTTCTCATATCGATCTTTTTCGAACCGCCACTCGATACTATTACGGACATGACGTCAAGCCGTTCAAAATGCCCAAACTTTTGGTGCGATTGGGATTGTATATTCTGTGTTTTTGGGGATGGCTGACCGGAAACGAGATGCTTGAAAAGCCGTGGATGGCCGAATACATCGATAAAAAGCTGACCATAGATGCTTCCGTAACCTGCAAGTCTTTAGGATGGAGACCCACGCCGCGATATCATGTTTTGCGGCGGTTACTGTTCATCACGGAAAAAATGATCACCCATCCGAGTAATTGGACATTCAGAAACGAACTGATGCTGCAACGGGTGGCTTACAGAAAAAGTACCATGATTTATGACATTCTGACGGAATTGCGAGAATCATCGGTGGATAAGCTGGTCAAAGAAGTCTTGAAGTCGGAAAATGCGGCAAGGTTTCCAAATTACCGAAAAATGGATCGGGATTTGCTGAAATGGTATATTACGTTAAATTACCAGCTGGTTTCAGCCACGGTGAGAAACAGAGACCGGGCGATGATACCCAACTATGCGCAGGTCATTGCCTACCGGCGTTTTGTAGAAGGATTCAGGGCACGGGAAGTCAAGGATTTGATGTTTTTGACAGCAAAAACCATGGAAAAATCCCTGCTTGAACGACCGGAATTTAAAGATTCAAAACAGCGGGTGGATGACTATATTATTTTGACGGCACAGTTGGCTATCGATGAATTTGAAGATACCTATGAGGTTCTTAAATCATATCCCCCGGAACAGGTGGCCGCTGTCGATACCATCAAAGGCATTTCCGGCAGTGATGATCTTAAACGGATTGTACTTCAGCTTGAAGATATCTGTAGCGATTCGCTGTCCCATCAGTTGAGCGGTATATTTTAGATAGTGTTAATGCCCAACAGCAAGTAGTCCGCTGGCTGCTGCGCCGAGAATAATGACCTCGAGCACCGCAATAACCGCGTAAATGATATCCTTGTTCCTCAAAAGGGTCGGCACGATCACGGCATAGCATATAATGGTAACGCCCGATAGGATGACTACACCGATAAAATTGAGAAAGTCGCCATATTTGAGCATCCCGAGCCAGGCCCATCCGGGCTTGATGCCGGTGTGTTCCAGATACTCATGAACATTCATAGACCAGTAGCCGGACAGCTTATTCAATGGAATATAGGGATGGAATACGCCGAATACATAAAGAATGTATGTTATAAATAGAACCAGTAAACCAAGGTACATCCCTTTTTCCAGTATCTTGGCATATAGAACCTGTTCGGGGGTTGCTTTTAATAGGGCGTTTGTTTTTTCTTCCATTTGTTTTCTCCCGGTAAGAATACATATCCTGCTTGAAGTGAATTTCAATTGAGCAAAAAATGCTCAATTGAAATTATAAAGCCAATAACCATTAACTGATATCGAATAATTCTAATCGAGTTTTGACTCGATTAGAATTAAACAGTTAGAATCCAAGTCCCTTGGACAGCGCCTTGATCCCTGCAAAGGCCAGGATGCCAATAACCATCCAACGGATAAGTGTCGGTTTGGCGACTTTAAGCAAACGGACTCCCACAAATGAGCCGAGCATGATTCCCACAATGGACGGTACGGTCAGCAGGGGGAGGATACAGCCTTTATTCGTGTAGATCCAGGCAGCGGAGGTGTCGGTAATGGAAAGGAGAAATTTGCTGGTGGCCACACTGATTTTGAGCGGTGCTCCCATCAACAGATTGAGCACCGGCACGTTGGCCCATCCGGCCCCCAGTCCGAACATGCCGGCCATAATGCCGATGATGATAAACAAGCCCAACCCCAAAGGGGTTCGGTGGATTTTCCAATCGATAATTTCGCCGGTGCTGGCTTCCTGGTATACACCGCAAATATTGAGGATAGAAGAGAGCCGGTCCGCCTTCGGCACATCCGGGATCGTCGATTTTTTGGCCGTTAGCATGAGAACACAAATGCCGAGTATGGTGGCGCCAAGAGCAATTTGAACGATGTTGGTGGGAAGTGCAAGTCCGATCATGGCGCCGATGATGGCGCAAGTGGAAGCAATGAGGGCCACCGGAATCGCCAATCTCAGGCTGGCCAGGTTCATCTTGAGAAGTCCGGGGCCGGCGGCCAGCGCGCCGGAAAGCGCCACCAGAAGCCCGGTGCCGCGAACAAAGTCCAAATGGAACGGGAAAAAGCCGCTGATGATCGGCACATAGAGGACTCCGCCGCCGACGCCGCCGAGCACGGCAAAAATTCCCATAATAAACGTGACGATAAACAGTATGATCGGCCAGAACCACCAGGCATGGCCGGCGTTCGCCGTTTGGGCCGGTGCATTTGCCAATGCAGGCGAGATCCATATTATCAATGAAAAAAGGCCGATGAACATCATGATCCATAATTTACCGGTTATCCGCATCTCTTCCTCCTGAACTTGGCCGCTATAATTTATAATGGATCTGAATACCTGATAAGGATGCAAATTGCATCGCAACGGATTTATGTGTTTAAAGAGATGAATTCACCAAAAAATGATGCTTATATTAAATTTTATTTAATGTCAATTAAAATTATTCAATAATTTACGTATAACTTGTTTAAAATACAATATGTTATCATATTCAACAAATGGGTGTGCCATAAAAAATTATCACCGCGTTTACGGGAAGTTATCCAATTTGTTGTTACAATATGCAACATTTTGTGAGGGGATGTGTCGGATTTTTTAGGATGTTTATTTTTGTTTATTCTTTCAAGACGTTGAATGTTCTTATAAAAATTTTACAGGTTATACTAAAAACATATTGAAACGTTATTAATTTTCGTGTAAAACAAATTGAAACAAACAAGGGAAACGATTCAATCGTACTTAGGATGTAAAATTGAAGGACAAAATTGAACTGGTTTGGCAAAAAAAATCGATGAACACATTGCCACGCACACCTATTAAGGGCTTATTTGACACGACCATCGAGTTGCCTTCTTTGATCGATGAGGTTCCCCTGGGCATTGTCGTGCTGGATACCCGGCGACGAATCGTGATGATCAATCGCGCTTTTGAAGCCCTTAGCGGCTTTTCCATGGAAGAAGCAAAAGGAATCCATTGCTCCCATATCATGCGAAGCAAGCTATGCATACAAAAATGCCCCCTTGAAAATATGGATTTAAATTCCGAATCCATTTCCGTTGAAAGCGATATGATCAACAAAGACCGGCAGCTGATTCCGGTGCTGATCAATCTGTCTCCGATTCGAGATGCTGAAGATAACCTGGCCGGTTTTTTGGAAACCGTTGAAGACCTGCGCCCTATTAAAGAGGTGAATTCCAGGGAAACCCATGCCTATGTTTTCCGGCATCTTATCGGAAAAAGTCCTGAAATGACGCGAATCTTTCAGACGCTTCCTTTGCTTGCTCAAAGTGATTCGGCGATTTTGATTACCGGCGAGACCGGAACCGGTAAAGACTTACTGGCAGAAGCCGTCCACCAGGCTTCCAATCGAGCAAAAGGCCCCTTTGTCAAGATCAATTGTGGCGCGCTGCCTGAAACCTTGCTGGAGTCCGAGCTTTTCGGTCACCGAAAAGGGGCATTTACGGGTGCGGTGGAAAACAAGCCCGGAAGATTTCGTCTGGCCCACAACGGAACGCTTTACCTTACGGAGATCGGAGATCTTCCCCTGACATTGCAGGTCAAGCTTTTGATGTTTCTGGATGACAAGGTGGTCTATCCTCTGGGGAGCGCCAAGGGGTTTCAGGCTGATGTTCGTATCATTGCCGCCACTCATCGCAACCTCGATTTCATGGTGAAAGAGGGAAACTTTAGAGCGGACCTGATGTTTCGGTTGAACGTCGTGAGATTGCATCTGCCGCCGTTGAGGGAACGAGGAGACGACATTCGACTGATTCTGGATCACTTTATGAATATGTTTGCCACACGATTCCGAAAAAAGATCAATGGATTATCAAAAAAAGCCCATAAAATTTTACTGGACTATCCCTTCCCCGGGAATGTGAGGGAACTCAGGAACGTTATTGAATATGCTGTGAATATGTGCCCCAAAGGACAGGTACAATCCACACATCTTCCGGCCTACCTTTCCGAGACGAAACATTTTTATGGCCGTGTATCGCCGGAAGCCGGTGTAAGGTCCGAATGGACGTCCTCGATCGCAACATCAGACAGCGGACAAAGCGGCCAAAAGACATGGGCGTCTTTAGAGAGAGATATGATTATAAAAGCACTGGTCAAAACCAAAGGGCGACGCAACAAAGCCGCAGATATGCTGGGCTGGGGGCGAAGCACGTTGTGGAGAAAAATAAGACAATATAAAATAGACGCTTGACGGGTGTGGATTTAATTGAAACAATTTGAAACTTAAATTTGACATGCGGAATTTATAGGATTTAGTGCTTAATCATGGAACAAAAAATTCTCATCCCTTTATACGCTGATCAGGTGGCACCCCGGTTTGATTTGGCCACAGAGGTTTCTATTGTCTCGATACCGGATGACGGCAGGCCCACGGAAAAAAAGACGGTGGTGTTGCCGCGGGCGTCGGCGGAGCAACTTTGTCATCTCATCCTTACGGAAAAAATTGGAACGGTGGTGTGTGGTGGAATTGAAGATGAGTATTATCAATATCTTAAATGGAAGAACGTGGATGTTTTGGATTCCGTGATCGGTTCTTGCAAAAAGGTCATCAAACAACTGGAATCGGGGACGCTTCGAGCCGGAGATATCGTTCGATAGAGCGTTATGGAGGGGAAAATGGCGCTGAATCTTAAAAAATGGTTCAACATCAGAGAAGGTCTGCAAATGCTCACCGACGTCGATTCCGCTTCAGATCGATATGGCCTTCTCCAAAGGAACATCAGAATCTTGATGATTGTTCTGACCATTGTTCCTTTGTCTATGATGGCGTTAATCAATTACCATCAATACCAGAGTAGCCTTAGAGAAGAAATCATCACCCCTGAAACCTTGCTGGCAAATAAGACCCGGCACTCTTTTGAATTTTTTCTAAATGAACGGCAATCTCTAATCAAATCGATCTCTTATTTTTATTCTTATGACCAATTGTCGGATAAAAAAACCCTCAACCACATTCTCTTTACGCTCAAAAAGGAATTCGGCGGTTTTGTCGACCTGGGCCTGATCAACGGTGCCGACGGGATACAGTTTTGTTACGCGGGTCCATACAATCTTCTTGGGAAAAATTATGCCGAACAGAGCTGGTTTCAAGAAGTGATGCTCAAGGGAACCTATATCAGCGATGTATTCATGGGATATCGAAAATTTCCCCATATCGCCATTGCTGTCCAACGCCTCGAGCAGAGCGGACGATCTTGGATTGTTCGCACCACCATCGACACCACCCTGTTCGACAATCTCATCGCGGCCATGGGGCTCAATGCGGAAAGCGATGCATTTATTCTCAACAAAGACGGCATATTCCAGACCAATTCCCGTTTGTACGGAAAGGTCCTCGAACACTGTCCGCTGAAAATTCCCAAGGGCGGGCATGCAACGTATGTTGATGAACGAACGGATCCCTTTGGCAAAGATATTTTTTTGACGTACACCCATTTTACGTATCCCGAGTACACGCTGGTGATTGTAAAACCCAAGTCCACTGTCTTAAAAACCTGGTATGCATTGAAAAGCGATTTGTTTTTTGTTTTTCTGGCCAGTTCCGTCTTGATTGTCTATGTCGTTTTCCGACTCACCGGCATCATGGTGAACCGCATCAGAGAGGCGGATCAGAATCGGGAGTTCGCCTTTCGGGAACTACAGCACCATCACAAGCTGTCTTCCATCGGAAGGCTTGCCGCCGGCGTGGCTCACGAAATCAACAACCCGCTGGCCATTATCAACGAAAAAGCCGGACTTATAAAAGATCTTATTGAATACAGCCCGGATTTTACACAAAAAGAAAAGTTTTCAACCCTTGTGGGGGCCATTTTGCAGTCTGTGAGCCGTTGTAAAACCATCACCCACCGGCTGCTGGGATTTGCAAAACGGATGGAGGTCGAAATCGAAAATTTGGATCTTAACGAGTTGTTGGAAGAAGTGTTGGGGTTTTTAGAAAAAGAAGCGCTTTATCGTAATATCGATATCGCACTGGAATTGGCTAAGGATTTGCCCAGAATCGATTCGGATCGGGGACAGCTGCAGCAGGTCTTTTTGAACATTTTAAATAATGCCATGGCGGCTGTGGAAGACGAAGGGAAGATTCTCATTGCCACCTGGGAAAAAGATGCGGATACCATTGCGGTTTCCGTTCAGGACAATGGATGCGGCATGTCTGAGGAAACGCTTCGGCATATCTTCGAGCCCTTCTTTACCACCAAGAAAGAACACGGAACCGGTCTCGGGCTTTCTATTACCTATGGCATTGTCAAAAAGCTTGGGGGAGATATCGAAGTGACGAGCAAAAAGCACGGAGGAAGCACGTTTAAAATTTTTCTGCCGAAAAAATCAATTGCATAAAACGGAGGCATCCCATGGACCCGATGAAAATCCTGCTTGTTGACGACGAACGGGAATTTGTCACGACATTGGCCGAAAGGCTGGAGTTGAGAAATATGAAAGTTTCGATTGCAATGGACGGCGAGTCGGCATTGGGGTTTGTTGAAAACGATCCGCCCCAGGTCGTGGTATTGGATGTGATGATGCCGGGGCTGGGGGGACTGGAAGTCCTGGAGAAAATCAAATCCTTGGATTCCAAAATACAGGTGATTCTTCTCACCGGTCACGGCGCTACCAAAGACGGCATCCGTGGAATGCAGCTCGGCGCTTTTGACTACCTGATAAAACCCATCGATATCGACGAATTGATTAAAAAGTTGAATGAGGCAGTGAAAAGCATGGTTTAGGACACCGCCAAAAATCCGATGCAAAAGAGGACGACATGGATCACATAAAACGCAAAGAGGTGGCTTTTTTCGGAAGAATAACCGCCGGCATTACCCATGAAATTAAAAACGTTTTGGCCATCATCCAGGAATCGTCAGGTTTAATGGAAGATATTCTGGACGTCACCGAAGACAATACGTTTCCTCACAAAGACAAGTTCATAAAATCTCTGGATAGAATTCGCCGGCAAATTCAACGCGGCATTGACATTACCACTCGCTTGAATTGGTTTGCCCACAGCCCTGATCTCTCGCCCACGAGCCTGGATCTTAACGAGATAGCGGAAAAGATGGTATTGCTGGCGTTTCGTTTTGCGAGGCTCAAAAATGTCGTTCTGGAATCGAGTCCCTCGGATCCGCCGATTGTGATCACGTCCGATCCTGTTTTCTTGGAGATGGCATTGTTTGAATCCATTGAGATCCTTCTTAAGGCAATCAATACCGGAGGCAAAATAACGCTTTCTCCTCGGAAAATACAGAACAGGTGCGTTTTGGGTATTGGATATGAGAATGCGGTTCTTCCCAAAGAAGACCTTCCGGTCCAAATATCCTCCACTGAACGATGGGCATCATTGCAGGAAACCATGACTTATCTGGGGGGTGCCGCTAAAACATTTGGTCCGGCCCCGGAAATTCTTCTTCACCTTCCCGAATCTATAGACGATTAAAAACGTTTCAATATAATTCATATTAAAACGTATCGTATTGATTCATTTTGAATCAATTCCCTGGTTTGTTCTCTCCCTGCAATTCATATAACAAGCTGATACTATTATATATTTTGATATTGGCACACTCCTTGCTTTCTTAGAAAACAACTTCGCCTGAATCTAACTATTAAATTTCATTACCTATAAACGCCTAATGATAAAGTCATGGGAGTTACGATTTTGATAATAGAGGGGGATAATCTGTTGCAGCAACATCTTGCACGGCATTTTAACATTCAAAATTGGCTCTTGTTTAACGCCATGCAGCTGAAAGACATCAAACGAATGTTTAAAAAACATGCAATCGATGTGGTGCTGCTCAGCCTGAACGATCTCAAAAAAGAAGGGCTGGTGTTGATCAAAAAGATCAAAAGAATGCGTCCCTTGGTTCAAATCATCACTGTCAACAGCGCGGATCAGATCTCTTTATCAATCGAAGGGATGAAACTGGGCGCATTTGACGATTTTCTGATGCCTCTGGATCTGGATTCACTTATTTTAAGGATCCGGGATGCATATCAGGCAAAGAAGGATGCCGAGATCATCAAACCGTCGCTGTTCCGGCGCTGTCAGAACTTGATGGTAGCCGCCAGTTTTGCGGAGGTCGGCGAAGTCGAGACCGCCAAAGAAATGTTGGCAGAAGAATCCAATTCCAAAGAAACCAAAAAACCTCGCAAATAATAAAGCGAAAGAAAGGAGATTGAAATGAAAGAGATGAAAGTATTGCTGGTAGACGATGAAGAGGAATTCGTAAAAGCACTTTCCGAGCGAATGAAGATGCGGGAAGTGGATTCCAATGTGGCCCTTAACGGGCAACAGGCACTGGAGACCATGGACGCGGATCTTCCGGATGTCATGGTTTTGGACCTGAAAATGCCCGGGATGGATGGAATGGAGGTTTTAAGACGTGCCAAGAAGGCGTATCCGGGAGTTCAAATCATTATGCTCACCGGCCACGGGTCTGAAAAAGATGAAAAAGAGGCGCGACGGTTGGGTGTTTTCGAGTATCTCCAGAAACCCGTTGCCATCGAGCAGCTCATGAAAACCATCACCGAGGCCTATAAAAGAAAATTTGAAGATACCATGAGTGCCGCTGCTTTTGCTGAATCCGGCGAATTCGATACCGCAAAAGAGATCCTTGACAGAGACAAGAAAAGGTAACCCGACCCGAAACAGATGTGAACAAAAGAAAGATATTTATTGCGCCGAGTTTAGGGAGGAAAACGAATGGAACACAATCACACAGAAGCGGATAAAACTAAAAAGTTAGGGCTGCTATCAAACAAGCTGCTCTGGCTGATCACTGGAGCAGCCTGTTTTATAATCATCGGGTTTATTATTCCAACTCCCCAGAGCTTGATCGAAATGGTGGCAAAGCAGAAAATTGCGGAAAAACTGATCGGATGGCACATCGCCCATGATGCCGGGCAAGCGGCATGGAAGGCGAAGCTCGTTCTGGGCATGATCCCCATGGCGGTCATCTATTTTGCAACCGAGGCGCTTCCCATCGGGTT